>JAESFW010000117.1_pt1 | contig 151280 bp, 141 predicted proteins | sample 9269481 | NCBI WGS metagenome assembly JAESFW01 (sample SAMN14515350, study PRJNA621654) | algae metagenome | isolation source: Lyngbya sp. HA4199-MV5 and co-occurring heterotrophs from soil with... | place: USA: Ahupuaa O Kahana State Park, Hawaii | collected 2009-07-21 | reverse complement strand
AGCCCCCCGCTCGAACCGCTCCCGCCGCGACAAGCTCGCAAGGCCTTGCGCCCTCCCCCGCGACGGAACCCCCAGATGCTGCCCCACGCCCAAACCGACGTCGGAAAGTCGCGGATGGAAAAACGCAGCGCGTTGAAAGAGCGAGGAAAGACGGGAGAAGTCGTCACGACTTCCCGACCCAAGGCGCCGCACCCTCTCCCGGCGGGAGAGGGCTTGAGCGTCCAAGAGCGGAGCGATTGGAAACGCGAAAGGGTGAGGGGCTGCGGGCGAGAGGGGGCCCCTCACCCTTTCGGCTTGGCGCATCGCTGACGCTCTGCGAGCCTCAAGCCCTCTCCCGCAGAGAGAGGGGCGGGTCAGGAAGGCGTGCGCTTTAACGGGGGGAGGCGGGTCAGGCGCGGCCGACGGTGACCGGGTGGTCCGGAGCCCTGGGGCGGTGGCGGTAGCGGGCGCCCTTGAGCAGCATCTTCAGGGCTTCCCAATGGATGGCGGCGGTGACCTTGAAGGTCAGCAGGGCGTGGGTGACGAAGAGGCGGGCCAGCGAGGCGTCGGTCAGGGGGCGGCGGTCGCCGGCGAAGGAGGCGGTCAGCAGGGGGCGGCCGTCGCGCTTCGCCAGGATGGCGACGGAGACGCGGTCGTCCGGGGCTTGGACTTCGAACTCATAGGTCAGGGCCGCGTCCATGAAGGGCGAGACGAAGTGGGTCTTGTCCGTCGCATGGCGGGCGTGGCCGTCGGGGGCGAGGCCGGCGGGCATGGCGTAGCTGTGCCGCTCGCCGAAGGTGTTGGTGACCTCGTGCACCAGTCCGCGCAGGGCGCCGTCGGGGCCGTGGGCGAACCAGACGCTGATCGGGTTGAAGCCGTAACCGAGCACGCGCGGCATGGTCAGCAGACGGATCGGGCCGCCGTCGAGGTGGACGTCGGCCTGAGCCAGCGCGGCCTCGATCTGGGCGCGCAGCGGCACGGCGGAACCGTCGCCGTGGTCGGACGGGCGCCAGGACAGCAGAGAGAAACGGCGACGGGAGAGCAGGCGCGGGCGCTCGGCCTCTATCGCGTCGAGGTCGATCAGCAGCATCCAGGTGCGATAGCGCAGGCGGTGGTCGAAGTCGGCCAGCCGGCGGTGGACGACGTGGCCGACGTAGAGGGCGCTTTTGAAATCCTCACCCGTAGGGGGAGGAGGACCGCGGAGGGCGGAGCCCGACGGGGTGGAGGGGGCATAATCCAAATCGCGGGGAGAAGCGGCGGGCGCCGACGGATGCGGCCATCCCCCTCCACCCCCGTCGCTGCGCTCCGGCGGTCCTCCTCCCCCTACGGGTGAGGATTTGTGGATCACGCAGCTTCCGCGAGGTCGGGGGCGGGCGTCAGGTGGATGCGGCCGCTTTCGTTCTCGACCTGCCACGGGCGACGGACGCCGCCGATGGCCTCGGCGACCGCAAGGCCGGCCTGGAGGCCGTCCTCGTGGAAGCCCGCGCCGAACCAGGCGCCGGCGAACCAGACGCCGCCCTGTCCCTGCAGGCTCCAGAGCTCCTTCTGAGCCGCCACGCCGGCGACGTCGAAGACGGGGTGCTCATAATCCCATTCGCCGATGACCAGTTCGGGGTCGGGCTCGCGCGCCGGGTTCAGGCTGACGAACAGGGGAGGCCCCGGCAGGGACTGGAGCTCGTTCATCCAGTAGGTGACGCCGCCTTCGCCCGCGCGGTCGGAGCGGCCCATGTGGGTCCAGGCGGCCCAGGCCTTGCGGCGGCGCGGCATCAGCGAGATGTCGCGGTGCAGGACGGCGCGGTTGGCGCGATAGGGGATGGCGCCCAGCAGGCGGCGCTCGGCGGCGGTCGGCGCCTCGAGCAGCCGCAGCGCCTGATCCGAGTGGGTGGCCAGCACGACGTCGTCGAAGCGATGCAGCGTGCCGTCGGCCATGCGCAGGGCGGCGCCGTCTTGGTCTCGGACCACGCCGACTATGCGGGCGCCGGTGACCACGCGACCTTCCAGCGCCTGCCCCAGACGATCGACGTATTCGCGGCTGCCGCCGTCGATGGTGCGCCAGGTCGGGCGCAGGTCGTAGGTCAGCAGGTTGTGGTTCATGTAGAACCGGACGAAGGCCGCGGCCGGATAGTCGGTCATCTGCTCCAGGGTGCAGGACCAGATGGCGGCGGCCTGGGGCAGCAGATAGGCGTCGCGGAACATGGGGCCGTAGCCGCAGCGGCCCAGCCAGGCGTCGAGGCTTTCGCCGCTGGCCTCCAGTTCCGAGAGTTGCCGCGGCGCCTCCTTCTGGAAGCGCAGGATGTCGCCGATCATGCGCCAGAAGCGGGGGCTGGCCCAGTTGCGCTTCTGGGCGAACAGGGCGCGCAGGCCCTGGGTGCAGTATTCCAGCGCGCCTTCGTCGATGGAGACGGCGAAGGACATCAGCGCCGGCTTGGTGGCGACGCCCAGGTGGGCCAGCATCGCGGTCAGGTTGGGATAGTTCGCCTCGTTGAAGACGATGAAGCCGGTGTCGACCGCCACGGGGCCGGCGGGGGAGGGGGCGTCCACGGTGTTGGAATGGCCGCCCAGCCGGTCGTCGGCCTCGAACAGGGTGACGTCGTGGGCCTTCGACAGGAGCCACGCCGCGGACAGTCCCGAGATGCCGGAACCGACGACCGCGATCCGTTTGCGGGCGGCGTGCGTGGCGGCGAAGGTGGTCATGGCGTCTCCAGATCTGCGCCAGAGCATGATCGTTTTTGCCGGAACCGCGAAGCGGTTACGGCAAAAGCGTGAATCATGCTCTCGCATTAATGCTGGAGCCTGATTCACCGCATCGGCGGAACCGCGAAGCGGCTCCGTCTTAGCGGATCAGGCTCCGTGGCAGCTACGTTACGCCTCATGTCATGGATGTGGGGCATCCGACACAAGACTCGTCGCGTAGTAATGACGCACAAGCGGAGCCGGTCCGCAGGCGCGCGCGTTGGTCGCGGGCGTCGAGGTCGATCAGGGGACGAAATCAACACATGAATCCGGCCACAGCCGCCATCCGCAACCTGCAGGACGCGCCCTTTCCCGACTTCGTGACGCGGCCGGCGATCGCCGCCCTGGTGACCGAGGCGCGCAAGCGGCTGGATCGGGAGGCGCCGCACGACGAGGCCGCCTTCGCCGCCGACATGGCCAGGCGCGCGGTGGCCGAACACGCCGACGCGGCCAACGCCCAGCACTATGAGCTGCCGCCGGAGTTCTTCCGCATCTGCCTGGGGCCGCGGCTGAAGTATTCCTGCTGCCTGTATCCGACGGGGTCGGAGACGCTGGCGGAGGCGGAGGTGCTGGCCCTGACCGAGACCTGCGCGCACGCGGGGCTGGAGGACGGGCAGCGGATCCTGGAGCTGGGCTGCGGCTGGGGCTCGCTGAGCCTGTGGATGGCGGAGCGGTATCCGCGGGCCCGGATCACGGCGGTGTCGAACAGCCACGGGCAGCGCGGACACATAGAGGCGCAAGCCGCGGCGCGGGGTCTGACCAATCTGACGGTCATCACCCAGGACATGAACGACTTCCGACCCGAGGTGGCGGAGCATGAGCGGTTCGACCGGATCGTCTCGGTCGAGATGTTCGAGCACATGGCCAACTGGCGGGCCCTGCTGACCCGGGCGAAGGGTTGGCTGAAGCCGGACGGGCGGATGTTCATCCACATCTTCACCCACAGGGCCGCCCCCTATCGGTTCGACCATTCGGACACCGGCGACTTCATCGCCCAGCATTTCTTCACCGGCGGGGTGATGCCGTCGAAAGGGTTGATGCGGCGGTTCCCCGATCTGTTCGAGGTGGAGCGGGAGTGGACCTGGAACGGGGTGCACTATCAGCGGACGGCCGAGCACTGGCTGAAGAACATGGACCTGAACGTGGACCGTGTGTCGGATCTGATGCGCGGGACCTATGGAGCCGATTGGAAGCTGTGGCGGCGGCGCTGGCGGCGGTTCTACCTGGCCACGGCCGGCCTGTTCGGCAACGACGACGGAAAGACCTGGGCCGTGAGCCATTACCTGCTGAAACCGACGGGAGCCGAAGCATGATCAAGTGGGTCGCGGGATATCTGGGGGCGGCGATCACCATGGCGGCGATCGACGCCGTCTGGCTGACGACGATGGCGGACCGGCTGTACCGGCCGGTGATCGGCGCGATCATGGCGGACAAGCCGGACATGAAGGCGGCGGTGGCCTTCTACCTGCTGTACATCTTCGGCATCTGCTTCTTCGCCATCGCGCCGGCGCTGAAGGACGGGCAGTGGACGCGGGCGCTGATCAACGGGGCGGTGCTGGGGCTGATCGCCTACGGCACATACGACCTGACCAATCAGGCGACGCTGTCGGTGTGGTCGACGCGGCTGACGATGATCGACATGGTCTGGGGCACGGCCCTGACGGCTGTGACGGCGACGGGCGGCTACCTCGCGGCCCGCTGGGCGGAGGGGCGCTGGGGCTGAGATCGGGCGGCGCCTAGGCGAGCGAGGGGGCCCCGTCTGTAGGTTCTTCACCAAGGACACCAAGAAAGAGAAGCCACCAAGGACACGAAGGGCCCGCGCTCGTCGTCGCGCGCAGCGCCTTGTTCTTCTGAAAGTCGAAATGCCTGCGGCGGCCAGTGCTCGGTCCCTTTGTGTCCTTGGCGTCTTCTTGGTGTCCTTTGTGATGAACCAGCGCTTTCTCCGCACCGCCGGGGGGTTAACCTTTTCCCTCGCCTGACACGCGCGCGCGGTGGCGGAACGGAGGATTTCGGGTAAGGGTGCGCCTCCGAAGGGTTAACCGGGGGCGGGCGTGAAGTTCGGCGTCAATACTGTGACCGCGATGTTCGTGGCGGGCGTGGTCGGCGGTCTGGCCCTGACGCCCGACGGCCGCGCCTGGCTGCGGTCGCCGACGCTGATGCTGGGCGGGCAGGCGAACGCCTCCGCCAGTCCGGAACCGGCGTCGGAGCCGGTCGCAGCGCCGCCCGCGGCTCCCGCGGTCCCTGTGCAGGACGCCTCGGTGCTGAGGGCCAAGGCCGGGAACCTGAGCGTCGGCGTGTTCGGCGACAGCATGGGCGACGGCGTCTGGGCGGCCCTGTACCGCGAGTTCCGCGACGACGCGGGCGTCGAGGTGACCAAGTTCAGCGAGGTCTCCACCGGCCTGTCGCGCTACGACTATGTGAACATCCAGGCCAAGACGACGCGTCAGCTGGACGAGGCGCCGGTGGACGTGGCGGTGGTCGTGTTCGGCACCAACGACGCCCAAGGCATCGACGACGGCGGCGTGATCCATGACTTCGGCACGCCGGGGTGGAAGGCCGCCTATGGCCGGCGGATCGACGACCTGGTCGGTCTGTTCCGGTCGCGCGGCGTGGTCGTCTACTGGGTCGGCATGCCGCGCATGAAGCGCGACGGCTTCGACGGGCGCATGGCGATCGTCAACGAGGTGGTCGAGGCGCGGATGAAGGCGCTGGGCGTGCCGTGGCTGGAGACGGTGGGCCTGACCACGGACGCCGACGGCGAGTACATGCCCTATGCCGAGGTGGGCGGACGGCGCCGGCTGATGCGGGCCAACGACGGCATCCACATGAGCATGGACGGCTATCTGCGGCTGGCCGGGCCGGTCGAGGCGGCCATCCGGCGCGACGCGGGGCTGGCCGAGTGAGAGCCCTGCTGGCGGTGGCCCTGCTGGCCCTGGCCGGCCCGGCCGTGGCCCAGACCTGTCCGGGCGGAGTGTGCGGCGCCGAGGCTCTGACGCCGTGGTTCGAGGATCTGGCGGCGCTGGAGGCGGGCGAGCCGATCAAGGTGCACGTGCTGCAGATCGGCGACAGCCACACGGCGGGCGAGGTGATCCCCGGCACGGTGCGCAGCCGTCTGCAGGGACGGTTTGGGCGCGGCGGGCGCGGCTATGTGGCGCCGGGCGTGCCGTTCGAGGGCTATGCGCCGCGACAGGTGGTGGTGACCGCGACCGGGTGGAGCTGGGCGCCGAGGCCGGCGCGGGTCGGCGGCTATGTGAACGCGGAGCGCACCGGGCTGTTCGGCGGGCCGGCGCGGCCCGGGACAGGCGACGTGCTGACGCTGGCGCTGGATCCGGAGGCGGAGACGACGCGGCTGGGCCTGTGCGGGCGCGACGGGCTGTGGGACGTGGCGGCGGACGGGGCGAAGCCGGAGCCGGCGCAGATCCTGGGCTCGCGCTGCCGCTTCATGCCGATCGCGGCGGGGGCGCGGACGCTGACCCTGACGTCGCGGACGGCCGACGGCGGGCTGGACGGGGTCTGGCTGGAGGGGCCGACGCCGGGGGTGATCCTGTCGAACGTCGGGCATGTGGGCGAGACCCTGGCCGACTTCGCGGCGCGGGACGAGGCGACCGTGCGGGGCGAGCTGGAGCCGCTGAACCCCCACCTGATCATCCTGGCCTACGGCACCAACGAGGGGTTCGACGACGGGCTGGACCTGTTCGCGCACGAGGCCCAGCTGCGCGACCAGATCTGGCGGCTGAAGCGGTTCGCGCCGGACGCGGCGATCCTGATCCTGGGCGCGCCGGACGCCCTGAGGCGGGGCGAGGCGACGACCTGCCCGGGCGCGGCCGAGCGCGGGCCGCCGCGCAGTCTGGCGCGGGTGCGCGACTTGCAACGCCGGGTCGCGGCCGAGACGGGCGTCGCGTTCTGGGACTGGCAGGGGCGGATGGGCGGAGCGTGTTCGGCGGAGCGGCTGGCGACGGCGCGCGACCCGATGATGCGCGGCGACCGCGTGCATTTCACCTCTGCCGGCGGCGAGTGGATCGGCGGCCTGCTGGCCGACGACCTGATCGGCGCCTACGACGCCTGGAAGGCGGCCCGGGCCGGGACGCCTTAGGATGCTGTTCCCGACGCTCGCCTTCGGCGTCTTCTTCCTGTTCGTCTATTTCACCTCGTGGTCGCTGGATCGCGAGAATGGCCGGCGCAAGCTGTTCCTGCTGCTGGCCAGCTGGTTCTTCTACGCTCAGTGGGACTGGCGGTTCGTCGGCCTGCTGATCCTGTCGGCGGTGCTGAACTGGGGCGTGGCGGCGCTGATCGCGCGCAAGGAAAAGCCCTCGACGCGGAAGTGGCTGGTCGCGCTGGGCGTGGCGGTCAACCTGCTGATCCTGGGCTTCTTCAAATACTACGGCTTCTTCGTCGAGGAGATGGGGCAACTGCTGGCGCGCGTGGGCTGGGAGCGGGATCTGCCGCTGCTGCAGATCGTGCTGCCGGTGGGGATTTCCTTCTTCACCTTCCAGGGCATCAGCTACGTCGTCGACGTGCATCGGCGCACGACCGAGCCGGCGAAGAGCCTGCTGGACGTGATGCTGCTGATGAGCTTCTTCCCGCACCTGGTCGCCGGGCCGATCGTGCGGGCGTCGGACCTGCTGCCCCAGTTCGACCGGGTGCCGCGCCTGACGCGCGAGATGGCGACGCACGGCCTGCTGCTGATCGTCTGGGGCCTGTTCAAGAAGACGGTGATCGCGTCGGAGCTGGCCGTGCGGCTGGTGGACCCGGTGTTCTTCGATCCCTCCGCCCATTCGGCCCTGGACATCGCCGCCGCCGTCTATGGCTACGCGGTCCAGATCTATTGCGACTTCTCGGCCTATTCCGACATGGCGATCGGGATCGCGGCGCTGCTGGGCTATTCCTTCCCGCGCAATTTCGATCAGCCGTATCGCGCCCATTCCATGCAGCAGTTCTGGCGGCGGTGGCACATCAGCCTGTCCAGCTGGCTGAGGGACTATCTGTACGTACCGCTGGGCGGGGGGCGGAAGGGCGTCGTCAGTTCCAGCATCAACGTGATGATCACCATGCTGCTGGGCGGGCTGTGGCACGGGGCGGCGTGGACCTTCGTGCTGTGGGGCGCGCTGCACGGCGGGGCGCAGGTGGTGGAGCGGGTCGGCAAGAAGTTGCTGGGCGGCCGGTCGGTCGTCCCGATGTGGTTGGGCGTGCTGATCACCTTCCACGTGGTCTGCCTGGGGTGGATCCTGTTCCGGGCGGAGACGTTCGATCTTGCCGTCGCCATGCTGCAAGGGCTTGGACGCTGGGGGCCGGTCGCGGTGACGACGCCTTTCCTGCTGGGACTGATCGTGATCGGCCTGGGCATGCACTGGCTGCCGCCGCGCGCGGTGGAAGGGATGACCGCCCGCCTGAAGGAGGCGCCGTCGATCACCCTGGGCCTGTTGATCGGCGCGGCCTTCCTGCTGATCGAGGCGGTGCGGCCCGAGGGCGTGGCGCCCTTCATCTATTTCCAGTTCTGACGGGAGGCGCGCGGTGACCGGACCGACCGACCCGAACGACCCCCGCCCGCCGGAAGAGACCGAGCGACCCGATCCGTTCCCCGTCTTCGAGGCACAGCCGGCGTTCTCGCCGTTCCCGCCGCTGGAGCCCGAGCCGGCGCCGGTCGCGGCGGAGCCCGCCGTGGTCGTACCTCTTGCCGTCGCGGTCGTCGCGCCGGAGCCGGATCCGCCCAGCGACTGGAACGAAAAGGCCGACGCCCACGACCTGATCGAGCGGGAGAACCGGCTGAAGACCATGGCCCGCTTCGCCTTTCCGCCCGGCCCGCCGCCGGACGACGACGGGCTGGCCGCGCGCGACCGGCGCTGGACCACGCGGGTGATCCTGGTGGTGACGGCGTTCATGGCGATCTTCAACGCCGCCTCCGTGCCCAACTGGTCGCGGCAGCAGGCGCCGGGCTGGGTCACCGACACGGTGCGCGGGGTGTCGGAGGTGTGGGCCCGGCAGGCGGCGCTGCTGGGCGCCGACCTGCCGCGCCAGGGTGTGCGCGACGCCTATGAGACGGCGCGGGACGCGGAGTGGGGGACGTCGCAATCAACCCCTTCTCCCCTTGCGGGAGAAGGTGGGCGACGAAGTCGGTCGGATGAGGGGGCTGCCTGAAGGGCGCGCGGCGAAAGCCCCCTCATCCGTCTCGCTTCGCGAGCCACCTTCTCCCGCAAGGGGAGAAGGGCAGCCTCCCTTGCCCCACCGCGACCCGCCCCCCATACCCGTCTGCATGAACGCGCCCTTCAAGAGCCCCGACGCCGACGCCCCGCTGTGGGATCTGTCCGACCTGTACGCCTCGCGAGAGGACGCGCGGATCGCCGCCGATCTGGAGGCCGCGCGGGCGGCGGTGGCGGAGATGGGCGGGATTGAGGGCCGGCTGGTCGCGGCGCGGGCCGAGCCGGCGGAACTGGGCGCGCGGCTGGACCGGGCGATCGGCCTTTATGAAAAGGCGTCGGACGCGCTGGGCGGGATCGCCGCCTATGCCTTCCTGGCCGCCTCCACCGCGCGGGACGACGCGGCGGCGCAGGGGTTCGAGGCGGACGTGCGGGAGAAGATCACCGCCGTGGCCACGCCGACCGTCTGGCTGACGCTGGAGATCAACCGGCTGGAGGAGGCCGAGATCGAGGCGGCGCTGGCGGCGCATGCGGGGGCCGCGCGCTGGCGGCCGTGGCTGCGGCGGGTGCGGGCGCAGAAGCCGCACGAGCTGTCGCCGGAGCTGGAGACCTATCTGGCCGAGCGCATGCCGATCTCGGCGCAGTGGCCGCGCCTGTTCGACGAGACGCTGGCGGCGCTGAAGGTCGGCAAGGAGGGGCTGACGCTGGCCGAGGCGCTGAACCGCCTGTCCGATCCCAAGCCGGCGCGGCGCAAGGCGGCGGCGGAGGGGCTGACCGAGGCGCTGAAGGGCGAGGCGCGGACGCTGGCCCTGGTGCTGAACACCGTGGCGGCGGAGAAGGCGCTGGAGGACCGCAAGCGCGGCTTCGTCCGGCCGGCGGACGGCCGCCATCTGGCCAACGAGGTGGACGGCGAGGCGGTCGACGCCATGGCCGAGGCGGTGGCTCGGGCCTATCCGCGGCTGTCGCACCGCTACTATGCGCTGAAGGCGAAGGTGCTGGGCAAGCCGGCGCTGGACCACTGGGACCGTAACGCGCCGCTGGAGACCCGGGCGCCGCGCACCTTCGACTGGGGGCAGGGGCGCGAGGTGGTGCTGGACAGCTTCGCCGCACTGGGGCCCGAGTTCGCCGATCGCGCGCGGGGCTTCTTCGACCGGCCGTGGATCGACGCCCGCGCACGGCCAGGGAAGCAGTCGGGCGCCTATGCCCACCCGGTGACGGCGAACCGGCACCCCTACGTCTTCCTGAACTGGATGGGCGAGCGGCGCGACGTGCTGACCTTGGCTCACGAGCTGGGTCACGGCGTGCACCAGACGCTGGCGGCGGATCAGGGCACGTTGCTGGCCGACACGCCGCTGACGCTGGCGGAGACGGCGTCGATCTTCGCCGAGGGGCTGACGTTCGACCGCCTGCTGGCCGAGGCGACGCCGGCGGAGCGGCGCGGGCTTCTGGCGGGCAAGATCGAGGACGGGCTGAACACGGTGGTGCGCCAGATCGCCTTCCACCGGTTCGAGACGCGGTTCCACGACGAGCGGGCGGGCGGCGAGCTGTGGGTCGAGCGGATCGGGCAGATCTGGCTGGAGGAAATGGGCGCGTCGCTAGGGCCGGCGGTGACGCTGAACGAGGGCTATGACGTGTGGTGGGCTTATGTGAGCCACTTCGTCCACTCGCCCTTCTACGTCTACGCCTATGCGTTCGGGGACCTGCTGACGGCGGCGCTGATGGAGACGCGGCGGGCGAATCCGGAGGGGTTCACGCCGCTGTACCGTGATCTGCTGGCCGGCGGCGGGACCAAGACCTACGTCGAGGCGCTGAAGCCGTTCGGCCTGAACCCGCGCGACCCGGCGTTCTGGACGATCGGCACGAAGCGGCTGGAACGGTTGATGAACGAGTTCGAGGGGCTGGTTTGATCCTCGAAAGGAGCGCGGACCTCCAGGTCCGCGTCTGCTCGCTCGACGGTGTCGCGGACCTGGAGGTCCGCGCTCCAAGTGAGCTCAGGTCCGCACGCGCATCGGCGCCGTGATCCCCTCGGCGGTCTTCTCCACCCGCCAGCGGCCGAGGGAACGGGTCTCGAAGGGCTTGGCGAAGAGGGTGGAGACGGCGATCAGCTCCGCCGTCGCCGCGTCGCGGGTGACGGTCAGGGTCAGGAAGCCCTTGGCCTTCTGGTCGCAGTGGACGACCTCGGGGTTGGCCTGGTCCAGCAGGGGGCCGAGCGGGATGGCGCCCACGGCGTCGCCGGGCGAAGGGCTGGAGATCGAGCTGGTCCCGAACTCTGCGCCGCGCCGCGCGCCCGAGGCGTCCTTCAGCTCGTTGACCCAGAAGGCGTGGCTGTCGCCGGCCAGGACGATCGGCTGGACGCCGGCCTGGGCGAACTGGGCGTACAGGCGCTCCCGGGCGACGGGGTAGCCGTCCCAGCTGTCGAGGTTGAACGGCAGGCCGGCCTTGAACAGCGGGATGACCTTGCGCAGGCCGTCGGCGACCTCGGCGGGCAGGGACGAGAGCGCGGCCTCGATCTGCTGCGGGCTTGCGACGGCGGTGACGTCGGGGCCGGCGACGCGGGCCATGACGACCTGGTTGCCGATCACCTGCCAGGCGGCGTCGCGGTGCCGGTTGAGCGTTTCCGACAGCCAGGCGCGCTGGGGCTCGCCCAGCAGGTCGCGCGACGGATCGTTCCGCTTCGCCTCGAACCCGGCCAGGTCGGGCGCGCCGTCGACCACGCCCATGTCGCGGGCGTAGTCCAGCTGTTCGGCGCGGGCGGTCAGGCGCGTCTCGACCATGTGCAGGGCCATCAGGTCGCCGAACCGGAAGGAACGGTAGATGGCGTCGGTCAGGCCGCCCTGCGGCTCGCGGATCGGCATCCACTCGGCATAGGCGCGGATGGCGGCGGCCTTGCGCGTGGCCCAGTCGCCCTCGGTGTCCGGCTGATGGTTCTCGGCGCCGCTCAGCCAGCCGTCGTTGGTGACCTCGTGGTCGTCCCAGACGCAGATGAAGGCGGCGCGGGCGTGGGCGGCCTGCAGATCGGGGTCCGACTTGTACTGGGCGTGACGCAGGCGATAGTCGGCCAGGGTCACGATCTCATGCGGCGGCTGGGGGATGCGGCTGAGCGCGGCGCCCGTGGCCATGCCGTAGTCGCCGGGGCCGGCACCGTATTCGTAGATGTAGTCGCCGAGGTGGATCACGGCGTCCAGCCGCTCCAGCTCCGCTATCGCCGCATAGGCGTTGAAGAGGCCGCCGGGGTGCAGCTGGCACGAGGCGACCGCGACCACGACGTCCTCGGTTGGGCCGACCGGCAGGGTGCGGCAGCGGCCGACGGACGAGACGACGTCGCCGACGGCGAAGTCGAAGGCGTAGTCCCGACCCGGCTGCAGGTCGGCGGCGTCGATCTTGACCGTGAAGTCCCGCTCGGCGCCGGCGGTGACGCGGCCCGTGGGGCGCGCGGGTCGGGCCTGGCCCCACGGCCAGATGCGCCAGTCGACCTGGACCGGGGCGTCGGTCGTGACGCGGGTCCACAGGACGACGCGGTCGGCGAGCGGATCGCCGGAGGCCACGCCGTGCAGGAAGGCGGGCGCGGGCTGGGCGCTCGCCGCCGTCGGGACCGTGGATCCGGCGGCCAGCAGGCCCAGCAGGCCGCGGCGGTGAAGTTCGGCCATGCGGCCCTCCGAGGCAGGCAGGCCGGGTCCGGAGACCCGGCCTTCAGGGTCAGTAGCGGATGCGCAGGCCGACGCCGTATTCCAGCGGGCGGCCGGCGATGAAGGTCGGCAGGCCCAGACCGTCGCCGGTGTTGCCCGCGTCCTTGATGTACTCTTCGTCCAGCAGGTTGTCGCCGTAGGCCTCGACCTGCCAGCCGCCGTCCAGCGGGGCCCAGCGGACGCGCAGGTTCAGCAGGCCATAGGCGTCCTGCACCTCGTCCTGCGCCGTGTCGGGCACCAGGTTGGAGACCTGCAGCGACGGGATGTCGTTGTCGTCGCTGAAGAAGGTCTCGGACTGCCAGGTGTAGGTCGGCTGGAACTCCAGATCGCCGCCGGCGAACGGCACACGCCAGCTCAGCCCCACCGAGGCCATGTGGTCCGGCGAAAGACGGAAGCTGTTGCCGTCGAAGATGCCGCTTTCGAAGCGCGAGCGGTTGAAGGCGTAGGTGCCGAAGACGTCGAAGGTTTCCGAGGCGATCCAGAAAACCTGGCCCTCAAAGCCGTAGGACGTCGCCTCGCCGGCGTTGGTGGTGATGAAGCGGGTGCCTTCCTGGACGGTCGTCTGGAAGTTCTCGTAGCTGTAGTGGAACACCGCGCCGTCGAAGCGCAGGCGGCCGTCGTTCAGGGCGGTCTTGTAGCCGACCTCGAAGCTGTCGACCGTCTCTTCGTCCACCGGGGTGAAGGTCGGGGCGCCGAACGGGACGGCCGGCGGACGCGCCGCCAGCACCTGGGGCCGTCGGCCGCGGGCGTAGTTGGCGTAGACGGCGCTGTCGTCGCCCAGGTCGTAGCGGGCGGTCAGACGCCAGGTCAGACCGTCGTCCTCCAGATCCTGATAGACGAAGTCGCCGTTGTTCGCCGTCGGCTGAACCCCGAGGCCGAAGGCCGGGAAGGCGGCCGAGAACGGAGCCGTCGCGGCGCCCGGCGTGGCCAGCTGGACGATCAGATTGTTGACGAAGGCGCCCAGGGCGGCGGCCTGGGCCAGCGACTGGGGCGTGCCCTGGGCGATCAGGGCGTTGATCTGCGCCTGATAGGCCGGCAGGGCCAAGAGGCCGCCCAGCACCGAGCGGCCGTTGGTGACCGAGGCCGAATAGCCGACGGTCTTCTCATCGGTGGTCCGGCGCACGCCCGCGGCGACTTCCAAGCGGTCGGTCAGGCGGAAGGTGACGTCGCCGAAGAGGTCGTACGAAGTCAGCTCTTGGCTGTTCGTGCCCTCCTCGATGTGGGCCGGCTTCAGGTTGTTGCGGATGCCGGGGCGCACGGGGGCGGGCAGGCCCAGACCGCCCAGGATGGGGTCGATCAGCGCCGGGTTGCCGTAGGCGATGAAGGGCAGGGTGTTGTTCCCGGCGGACAGGGGATTGCCGTCCAGCAGGCCGGCCACCTGGGTCAGGGCGATGCGTTCGTCGAACTGGGTGACGGCGCGCTGGCTGCCGTCCTCATGGAACCAGGCGGCGCCGACGAAGCCGGAGACGCGGTCGCCGCCGTCCCAGGCCAGGCGGAACTCCTGGCTGGTCTGCTCGCCGCGAGCGTCCTCGGCGGCCGTCAGGACGGGCAGGGAGATGCCGTCGGCGTCGAAGGTCTCATAGCTGTCGAACTCGCGGTGGGCGGTGATCGAGGTCAGGGTCAGGGACGGCGTGAAGGCCCACTCGCCGATGCCGGTGACGCCCCAGACCTCGCGGTCGAGGCCCAGCTCCTTGCCGCCGTCGAAGTCGGCGCGCGGGGTCAGCGCCGCGCCCTCCCAAGGTTCACGTCCGCCGAGGACGGCGCCGGTCGCCGGATCGGCCGGGAAGTACTGGCGCGACTTGAACGAGGTGCCCGTGCCCTCGTCGCCCTGCCAGTTGGCGATGACGTCGTAGCGGAAGGCGTCGGACGGCTCGAAGCCGACGGAGACGCGGAAGGCCTCGGTCTCCACGCCGTTGTAGTCAGGCCCGCCCAGCAGGTTCTCGACGTAGCCGTCGCGGTCCTTCAGCCGGCCGGCGAGGCGCACGGCGACCGTTTCGCCGATGGGCAGGTTCGACGCGAACTCGAAATTGGCGCGCTCCAGACTGCCGAAGCTGACGCCCCAGTCGCCTTCGTAGACGCCGATGACGGGCTTGTTCTGCACCAGGTTGACCGCCCCGATCAGGGCGCCGCGGCCGTACAGGGTCGACTGCGGGCCCTTGGCGATCTCGACGCGGGCCAGGTCGAACAGCTCGACGTAGCTGCCGCGCGACTTCGAGATCGAGACGCCGTCCTGATAGACCGAGACGCGGGGCTCGACCGTGGCCTCGCCCGAATCCGAGGTGATGCCGCGCATCACGAAGCCCGGGTTGTTCGGCGACTGGTTCTGCACCAGGAAGCCGGGCACGAAGGCCGACAGGGCGTCGAACTCCTGGACGCCGAGGTCCTGAAGGAACTCGCCGGTGTAGGTCGTCAGGGCGAAGGGCACCTCGACCGGGTCCTGCTCGCGCAGCTGGGCGGTGACGACGACGTCGTCGACGCGCGTGACCTCGGGCTCCTGATCCTGGGCCCGGGCGGCGCCGGCGAAGGACAGGGCCAGGGCGCCGGCTCCCAGAAGCAGTGACGAACGGGTGACGTGACGACGCATGATGGTTCCCCCTTGAACTCAGGGAACCGGCCCTAGCGGGCGCGCATGTCCGGCCCGCGACGGCGCGGCTGCACAAGCGTGACGGTAGGGCGTCCGTTCGTCGTCAAGTCCGCCGGTCGCAGACGATGCCTAGTGGGCGTGTTCGGCGGCCCAGGCGTCGACCTCTGCGATCCGCGCGGCCTTCTCCGCTTCGGTCAGGAAGCTGCCCTCGAAGCTGTTGCGGGCGATCCGCGTCAGCTGGTCGCGGGTCAGGCCCACAGCCTCGGCCAGGCGAACGTAGTTGTCGTTCACATAGCCGCCGAAATAGGCCGGGTCGTCCGAGTTCAGCGTGACGTGCAGGCCGCGCCGCAGCATCTCCGGCACGGGATGGCTTTTCAGGTCCTTCACAACGCAGAGCTTCAGGTTCGACAGGGGGCAGACCGTCAGAGTCATGCGCTCGTCGGCCAACCGGCGGATCAGAGCCTCGTCCTCCATGGAGCGGTTGCCGTGATCCATTCGGTCGATGTGCAGCAGGTCCAGCGCTTCATGGACGTACTCGGGCGGGCCCTCCTCGCCGGCGTGGGCGCAAAGCTTCAGCCCCATGTCGCGGGCGCGGGCGAAGACGCGCTGGAACTTGGACGGGGGGTGGCCGACCTCGGAGGAGTCCAGGCCCACGCCGACGATGCGGTCCAGCCAAGGCTCGGCGGCACGCAGGGTGTCGAACGCCGCGTCCTCGTCCAGATGGCGCAGGAAGCACAGGATCAGTTTCGAGGTGACGCCCAGCTCCTGTTCCGCCGCCTTCATGCCCGCCAGAAGCCCGTCGGCCGCGACCGCGAACGGCAGGCCGCGATCCGTGTGCGTCTGCGGGTCGAAGAAGATCTCGGCGTGCGTGACGCCGTCCGCCCCCGCCCGCCGGAAATAAGCCAGGGCCAGTTCGTGGAAGTCTTCCTCCGTCCGCAGCACGTCGGCCCCGGCGTAGTAGATGTCGAGGAAGTCCTGCAGGTTGGAAAAGTCGTACGCCGCCCGCACCGCCTCGACGCTGTCGAACGGAATGGCCACCCGGTTGCGCCGCGCGAACGCGAACATCTGCTCCGGCTCCAGCGAGCCCTCGATATGAAGGTGCAGTTCGGCCTTCGGCAGGTCGGCGACGTAGGCGGCGAGATCGGTCATGACATCATGGCTCCAACAACCGAACGGAAGCGCGGCAAGCGGCATTGCCCCAAGCTTTGCGGGCCAGCTTGCCGTCGAGCGTCACCATGGGCGCTGCCCGGCGCTCGGCCAAGGCGAGGTAGAAACAGTCGTACGCCGGGTGATCCAGCGTCGACGAGAGAGCCAGTGCGCGCCCGGCCAGGCCAAGGGAAGGTTCGAGTACGATCCCCGCGCTCGTGAGCACGGCGACGGCTTCATGGCCCTCATGTTCGAGAAGATGCCCGGCCGTCACGTTACGCCAAAGGGCATTCACGCATTCATTCACGAGAAGGTCCGGAGCGACGCACGTTTCGTCGGCCAGAAGAGCCCTCGCCGCCACGGTTTCGGCTTCCGGCAGCAGCGCCGCAATGACGACGCTGGCATCGACGACGATCATCTCGTGTCGCGGTCTTCGCGTATCAAATCCACGGAAGACGGGAGCGGCACGCCGCCGCGGCGTGCCAGGATCGAATGGCTCAAGGCTTCGGCGCGTCGATCCCATTCCTCGCGAGTCATGCCGCCGAACACCTTCTCCAACGCGGCGCGGTGTTCGGCTTCGGCAGAACGGCCGTTCTCTGCGGCGCGCTTCTTGATCGCGGCGATGATGTCGTCGTCGACATTGCGGACGTGCAGGTTTGCGGGCATCGGCAGCTCCTGTGCTATCATATATAGCACGTAGGAGGAGGGGCCGCTACATCCGGTCCGGCACGTCGATGCCCAGAAGGCCGAGCGCGGTCTCCAGCTGCAGCAGGGCCGCCGCCGAGAGGGCCAGACGCGAGCCGCGCGTCGCTTCGTGTCCCGGCGCCAGCACCGGGCAGGCGGCGTAGAATTTCGAGAAGCTCTGGGCCAGCCGATACGCGTGTTCAGCCACGACGTGCGGGGCGCGCTTGGCGTAGGCGTCGTCCACGGCCTGTTCGAAGGCGTCCAACGTCAGGGCCAGATCGCGCTCGGCCGGTTCGGCGACGGCGATGCCGCTGGGTTCCGCGCCCTGATCGGCGGCCTTCCGCAGCAGGGATTTGATGCGGACGGCCTGATACAGCAGGTAGGGTCCGGTCTTGCCCTCGAAACTGGTGAAGCGGTCCAGGTCGAAGACGTAGCTGGTGGTCCGGCCGTTCGACAGATCGGCGAACTTCAGCGCGGCGACGCCGACCTTGTGCGCGATGGCGTCGAACTCTTCCGCCGAGGCGTCCTCGCCGAGGTGCGCTTCGCGCAGGCGCTCGCGCGCCTTGTCGGTCGCCATCGTGATCAGGTCGTGCAGCTTCAGAACCCCGCCCGCGCGGGTCTTGAAGGGCTTGCCGTCCGCGCCGTTCATGGTGCCGTTGGCGGCGTGCTCCAGCTGGCCCTGTGTCGCGTATCCGGCCTTGTAGGCGGCGCGGAACACCTGCTCGAAATGGTCGCCCTGACGGGCGTCGACGCAATACAGCACCAGGTCGAAATCCTGCTCGCGGCGGCGCTGCAGGATGGTGGCCAGGTCGGTGGTGCCGTACATGGCCGAGCCTTCGGACGAGACCAGCAGCAGGGGCGCCAGCTCGCGCTTCTCGCCCTCTTCGGACACGCGGATGATCCAGGCGCCCTGGTCGAACTCCGCCAGGCCGCGCGCCTTCAAGTCTGCGACCATGTCGGGGATCAGGGGGTCGGCGTCGGACTCGCCGTTCCACAGGTCGAAGGTGACGCCCAGGGCCGAGAACTCGCGCTCCAGCGCGGTGCGGCTGACGGCGACGAAATGAGCCCAAAGCGCGCGGTAACCGGCGTGGCCGGTCTGAAGCGCAGCCGTCGCCTTGCGCGCGCGGTCGCGGAACTCAGGCTCTTCCTTGGCGCGGGCGGCGGCGGCCGGATACAGTCGCTCCAGATCTTCCAGCGTCACCGGGCTTTCGGTGGGGAAGGGGCCGGCTTCGGCCAGGAAAGCGTCGGCGCGACCTTCTTCGGCCAGGGCGGTGATCAGCAGCCCCATCTGGAAGCCCCAGTCGCCGAAGTGGGCGTCGCCCCAGACGACGTCGCCGCGGAGGCGGAACAGGCGCTTCAGGCTCTCGCCGATGATCGAGCTGCGCAGATGGCCGACATGCATCGGCTTGGCCACGTTCGGCCCCGCGAAGTCGATGACCACGCGGCGCGGCTCGGCCACGGCTTCGGCGCCCGCTCGCGCGGCGTCGGCCGCGATCTCGGCCGCGCGGGCCGAAAGGGCGGCGTCGGCGACCTTCAGGTTGATGAAGCCCGGGCCCGCGACCTCGACGGCCGAAAGGCGCGCATCGCCTTCAAGCCGCGCCGCCACGCGCCCGGCCAGATCGCGCGGATTGGCCTTGGTCGCCTTCGCCTGCGCAAGCGCCGCGTTGGACTGGAAGTCCGCCAGGTCGGGCCGGTCCGACGCGGTCACGCGCACGCCCGACGCGTCCACGCCTTCGGCGGCGAAGGCGGCCGCGACCGCTTCGCCGAGATCGGCTCTCAGCGCGCTCATCTGCGGACGCAGGTGCCCGGATCGGCTCCGACCGCGTCGACGCAGAATCGGCTGCCGCCGCGGTTGAACTCGGCCATCGCCGGTGTGACGTCGAAACCGATCAGGACTTCGAAATTCTCGCCCGAGGTGGTGGCCGTGGCGCGGGGGATGACGATCTGTTGCAGTTCGCGGGCTTCCATGCGGTCCGCGCCTTCCGCGAACGTCACCGGCAGATCGAAATATTCCTTGGCCAGAACCGCGCGGTCGCGGGCGGTGACGGCGACCCAATAGCGATACGTCCGGCCTTCACCCTGGGCCGCCGGTCCCTTGCCGAGCCGGAACAGCAGGTTCATGTCGATCGTGATGGGGTCGTCGTTACGATAGGTGCACTCGGATGTGACGCCCTCGATCTCGCCGGTCCAGCCGACGCTCGCGGCGCGGGGACGACCGTCCGCCAGTTCGACGTAACGCGCCGCGTCGTAGAGGATTCGCACGGTCGGACACGGACCGGCGTTGGCGCGCCGTGACAAGGGCGCGATCCGCGGTTGGCGATCCCGCTGGTCGGCCTGTTGGCCGTCGGCCGTCTCTCCTCGGCCGCCCTGGGATTGGGCGACGGCGACGGACGGCAGGGCCGCGAACGCCAGGCCGGCGGCGAGAAAAAGCGGAAAGACGCGACGCATGATCTTGGACATCCGGCTGGAAGGGCGGGCGTGCGGCTGCATGCCCCCGCCCGGTGTGACGCTCGTCGCTGATAGCGGCTAAAGCGAGGCGCGGCAAACGCCGCGCGGTGGCGCGCGGCAGGTCCGCGCTGTAGAAGACGGGCATGACCGTCGAAGCTGCCGTTTCCCCGCCAAAGCGCCCGCACTTGACCGTGCGTCTGGCCGCGCCGCGCGGATTCTGCGCCGGCGTGGATCGCGCGATCCAGATCGTCGAACGGGCACTGGAGAAGTACGGCGCGCCGGTCTACGTGCGGCATGAGATCGTGCACAACAGGCACGTGGTCGATCGGCTGAAAGCCATGGGCGCGGTCTTCGTCAAGGAACTGGACCAGTGCCCCGACGACCGGCCCGTCGTCTTCTCCGCACATGGCGTGCCTAAGTCCGTCCCGGCGACGGCGCGGTCGCGCGAGATGCTGTTCCTGGACGCCACCTGCCCCCTCGTCTCGAAGGTCCATGTGGAGGCGGAGCGGCACCACGCAGCGGGGCGGCACATCCTTTTGATCGGCCACGCCGGCCATCCGGAGGTCGTCGGCACGATGGGGCAATTGCCGGAAGGGGCGATCAGCCTGATCGAGACGGTCGAGGACGCCGAGGCGTTCGTGCGGCCGCATGACGCCCCTCTGGCCTACGCCACCCAGACCACGCTGTCGGTGGACGACACGGCCGAAATCCTGGCGGCCCTGAAGCGGCGGTTCCCGGAACTGCCCGATCCGCACAAGGAAGACATCTGCTATGCCACCACGAACCGTCAGGAGGCGGTGAAGCGTCTCGGAGAAGTCAGCGACCTGGTGCTGGTGGTCGGATCGAAGAACTCTTCCAACTCGGTTCGGCTGGTGGAGGTCGCCCTGCGCGCCGGCGCCGCCGCCGCGCATCTGGTGGACGACGCCTCGGCCATCGACTGGTCATGGTTCGACGGCGTGCAGTCGCTGGGCGTGACGGCAGGCGCTTCGGCGCCCGAGACCCTGGTCCAAGGAGTCGTCGACGCCGTGTGCGCGCGCTTCGACGCTGAAGTCAGCGAGGACGACGGCCTGCGCGAGACCGTCACCTTCAAACTTCCTAGGCTGCTGACGGCGTAGAGGGTCAGAGACCCGGCAGCTTGAACGCGCCGGGCCGCCGCGACTGGATCACGATCGCGTTCTGCCCGCCGGTCAGTTGCTGCATGCGCTCGTATTCCGTCGTCGCGTCGATCGTGACGGCGCCGTCACTGGTCGTGATGCGGGTCTCACCCTGCGTCGCGGCGTCGTCACGACGCCAGAACATGACGCGATCGGCCCAGCTGGTTTCCTTGTGGGCGAGATTGCCGAACTCGTCGTCGACCATGTAGCGGACGCGGCTGTCGATGGATTCGGTGCCGGCGCCGACGCGCTGGGCCAGCGCCCGTTCACCGTCCGAGCGGGTCACGGCTCCCCGTTCCTGGGCCAGGATCCGGCGGGCCTCCAGTTCAGGCGTGACGTCCTGAGGCCGCGGCTGGCCCGGCTGCGGCGGGCGCAGGCCGTACTCCGGCGGCAGGCTGAGCGGCGCGGTGGAGACGGTCAGGAACTCGTCCGGGACGACCCGCGTCGCGCCGATCGACTGACGGATGCTGGAGCAGGCCCCCAGGCTGAGGGCGGAGGCGGCGACGAGGCCGACGACGGCGAACTTGCGGATCGACATGGGGTCTTCAACTCACGACGGCGGGCCGGACGCGCGAGGCGCCTCCCCCTTGAGAAACGGCTGATTACGACTTTTCAGGGGCCACGCCAACCTGAGCCGGGCGACGGTCGCTGAGGAATCCGTCTATGAACAGCAGTGCGACCCCGACGGTGATCGCGGCGTCGGCGACGTTGAACACCCAGGGAAACAGGCCGGTGTCCGAGAAGTCGAGGAAGTCGACGACGTAGCCGTACTGGATGCGGTCGATGGCGTTGCCGACCGCGCCGCCGATGACCAGGCCGATCGCCGAGATCAGAATGCGCCGGTCGGTGCGCGTGGCCCACCAGACCAAAAAGGCCGACACCAGCAGGGAGAAGACGGTCAGCGCCCAGCGCGCCTCGCCGCCGCCGAACAGGCCGAAGCTGACGCCGGTGTTGCGCACCATGGTGATGTTGAAGACGCCGGGGATGATCTGGGCGAAGCGATAGCCGTCGGGAATCATCGCCACGTCCGACACGTCGGCCGAGCCCAGAACCCAGGCCTTGGTCGCCTGGTCCAGCACGATGATCAGGAGGGCGAAGCCGTAAGCGGCCCAGGCGATGCGGGGGATCTTCATGCGGCGCGGTTAGCAGGCGGCGGGGATCAAGGCTAGCCGAGGCGCCGGCGCCGGGTCTCGGCCGTCCGCAGCGTCGAGCGAAGGAACTCCGCCGGAGGGTCGGTTTCGGCCAGGACGTCTTCCTTGATGGCGCGCGGCTCTCCGAACAGGTGGCCCTGGCCCATGCCGACGTCGAGCTCCAGCACGTCGACGATCTGGCGCTCGCTCTCGCATTTCTCGGCGATCACCTCGATGCCGTAGCGCCGCGTCAGGCCGGCGAAGTCGGCGGCGCGGATGTCGGGCAGGGACGGCAGGGGGGCCCCGCCGTCGAGGTCGAGCAGTTGCTCGATCAGCAGATCGGCCGCCACCTTCACGAACTTGACGTCCGAGCGCTGCAGGTCGGCGAAGTCGAGGTCCAGCGTCTGGACCTTGTCGATGGAGAAGCGGAAGCCGAGGTCGGCCAGCTTGGCCATGTTGCGCGCCTCGGCGGCGCCGCGCGCGTCGAAGGTGGCCTGGCCCAGCTCGAAGATCAGCGCCTGGTTCAGGTCGCGGTTCTGGCTGAGGAACTCCAGGAACTGGGGAAAGAAGGTCTCGTCGCCCAGCGACGACAGGGCGACGTTGCAGAAGACGCCGACCTTGCGGTCCTGGCGGGCCAGCCGGCGCACGATCTGGGCGCAGCGGAACAGCAGCAGGTTGTCGATGGCCGGGACCAGGCCCTCGCCCTCGGCGATCGACAGGTATTCGGCCGGCATCATCACCCGGTCGGTCGAATCGCGAAGGCGAGTGAAGCTTTCGTAGAAGACGGTGCGCCGCTGCGGCAGGCTGACCACGGGCTGCAGATACAGGTCGACCCGGTTCTCGGTCAGGGCGTCGTGGACGGTGCGCAGCAGGGCGTCGGCCGCACGGCGATGACGATCCTCGAACGGGCTTGCGGGTGGGCGGGCGTCGGCCAGGCGCTGGTCCACGCTTTCGCTCATCTGCTGGATCAGGCTCTCCAGCATGCGGACCTCGCCGGTCAATTCTTCCGCCCGAGACAGGGGACCGCTCTCGATGGCCAGAGCCAGGTCGGACAGGGCCTCCTGCGTCTGCTCCATGGCGTCGGCCAGCAGGCGATGGGCCTCGCGCACCTGCGCGATTTCCTGGGACAGGGCGCGGGCCCGCGCGGCGGAGGCCACGGCGACGTGCACGGCGGCAAGGACGCCCAGACTGCCCAGCGTCCCGGCCACTCCGGCGCCCACGCCCAGCCCGCCCCGCCAGAGCAGGGCGCCCACGGTCATGCCGAGGAACAGATAGCCGAAGAACAGGAAGCCCGTGGTGACCGCGCGCATCGGGACAGAAGACCCTTTCCGGGTGGAATCGGCCAAGTATCCGGCTATTGCGTCGGAACGGCCAGAGATCGGCCGCAGAAACTTGGGAATGAAGGGGCCCCCCATGGAACTGTTCGACCTGACCGGCAAGACGGCCGTCATCACCGGCTCCTCGCGCGGCATCGGCAAGGCGATCGCCGAGCGCATGGCCGAGCACGGCGCCAACGTGGTGATCTCCTCGCGCAAGCCGGGGCCGTGCGACGAGGTGGCGACGGAGATCAACGCCCGCTTCGGCGCAGGACGCGCCATCGCCGTGCCGGCCAACATCGCGTCGAAGGAAGATCTGCGGCGGCTGGTCGACGAGACGCGCGCGGCCTTTGGTCGGATCGACGTCCTGGTCTGCAACGCCGCGTCGAACCCCTATGCGGGGCCGATGGCGGGCATCTCGGACGAACAGTTCGACAAGATTTTGCAGAACAATGTGGTCTCCAACCACTGGCTGATCCAGATGGTCGCGCCGGAGATGCTGGAGCGGAAGGACGGGTCGATCGTCATCGTCTCGTCGATCGGCGGGCTTCGTGGAAACGCGTTGATCGGCGCCTACAACGTCTCCAAGGCCGCAGACATGCAACTGGCGCGCAATCTGGCCGTCGAGTGGGGCCCGTCGAACGTGCGGGTGAACTGCATCGCGCCGGGCCTGATCAAGACCGACTTCGCCCGCTACCTGTGGGAAAATCCGGAGATCCTGAAGGTGGCCACCGACCCCGCGCCCCTGCGCCGCATCGGCATGCCGGACGAGATCGCGGGGGCGGCGGTCTATCTGGCGTCGCCGGCCTCGACCTACATGACCGGCCAGACTCTGGTCGTGGACGGCGGGATCACCATTGCCTGGTGACGAGCCGAGCCTGGGCCAGGATCTGGTCTGGCGGCTGGAGGCCGTCGCCTTCGCCGGGCTGACCGCGCTGCTGCGAACGCTGGGCGTGGAGCGAGCTTCGGCGTTCGGCGGCTGGCTGCTGAAGACGATCGGGCCCAGGACCGGCACGCATCGCACGGTGATGCGCAACCTGCGCATCGCCTTTCCGGACATGGATCCGGCGGCGCGCGAGCGGCTGGCGCTGGAGAGCTGGGAACGGACGGGCCGCACTTTCGCCGAGACGACGCTGCTGGACCGGATCACGATGGAGTCCGGGCGGTTGGAAGTCGTGGGGCTGGAGCGGCTGCACGCCATTCGCGACTCCGGTCGACCGGTGGTGTTCGTCTCGGGGCATCTGGCCTGTTTCGAAACCATGCCGGCGGCGATCCTGGCCGCCGGGGTGCCGTGCCAGATCACCTATCGTCAGGCCAACAATCCCTACGTCGACGCCCAGATCCGGCGGGCCCGCGCCCGCTATGGCGTCAAGCTGTTCGCGCCCAAGGGCGGCGACGGCGCGCGGGAGTTGCTGGCCGGGCTGGAGCGGGGCGAATCGGTCGCCCTTATGAACGATCAGAAGTTCAGCGAGGGGCCGGAGGTGGTCTTCTTCGGCCAGCCGGTGAACGCGGCGCCGGGGCCGTCGCGGCTGGCGCTGCGGTTCGGCACGGTGTTGCAGCCCATGAGCGTGGTGCGCCTGCCCGGCGTGCGCTTCCGCGTCACGGCGCACAAGCCGATCATGCTGGAAAAGACCGGCGACCGGCCCGCCGACATAGCCCGCGGAGTGCAGGCGGTCACCCGCTTCGTCGAGGACCGGGTGCGAGAAGTTCCCGAAGACTGGTTCTGGGTCCACAAACGGTGGCCCGACCGGGTCTATGCCGCCGTTTCATCGGCGGACTGAGCCGCGTCCTGGGAGTCGGTCGATCGACGGAAGGGGCCGCGGAAATTCTTGGCCTGGGTGCGCCGGCGATCGGGGCCGAAATAGCCGTCGGTCTTCACGAAGGGGCGGGGTTTGAAGATGACGGCGTTCAGCCGCTCCAGGATCGCCTTGGCGGTGATCGGCTTGACGACGAACTCCGTGACCCCGGCGTCGCGCGCCTCCTGCACCCGAGTTTTTTCCGAATGACCGGTCATCATGATGATCGGCAGATAGGGATTGGCGCTGTCGGGGCTGTTGCGCACCAGGCGGGTGAACTCCACCCCGTCAAGCGGGAACATGTTGAAATCGACGATGGTGACGTCGAAGACCTGTTCGCGCAGGGCGTCCAGGGCCGCCCCGCCGTCGGCGACTTCCCGTATCTTTCTGACGCCCGCGGACTGGAGGATGGCGGCCGTGATGGCGCGCATATGCTGGTTGTCGTCGACCAGCAGGATTTGAAGGGCGTTCAGGGAAGACATGCAGAAGGGATCGCAGCGCCGCCGGACCGCGGCAGAAGCATCAGGCTACAGAGGTGTAACAAGCCGGTAAATCGTTACTGAAACAATTTTTCATCGCAAACATAGGCTGTGGTGATGGGCGTCAGGCGACGATCATCAGCGACGGGTCGAGGTTCCGGTCCCGCCACTTCAGGCGCCAGCAGAGATGCGGACCGGTGGCGCGCCCCAAGGCCCCGACGCGGCCTACGATCTGCCCGCGAGTGACCTGATCGCCGCGTCGGACCTCGATCCTGGACTGGTGCAGATAGGCGCTGATCAAGCCTTGGCCATGATCGATCAGGGTCAGGCCGCCTTCGAAATGCAGGTCCGGTTCGGCGAGGGCCACGACGCCGGGGCCCGGCGCCCGGATCGGCGTGCCTTGGGTCGCCCCGAGGTCGATCCCGTAGTGCGGGCGAGCCGGCGTGCCGTTCAGGACGCGCTGGGCGCCCCAGGCGCTGGTCACGCGGATCTGGTCCAGCGGCCAGGCGAACCCTGCGTGGAAGTCGTCGGCGTCGATGCGGCTGGCGAAGCCCTCGGCCTTGACGGCCACCTCGCGTTCTATGCGGGCGAGCAAGTCGGGCGCGCTGGGTTCCACCGTCGAAGGCGGCAGGCCGTTCACCCGGGTTATGGGAAAGGTCCCCCGGGCGAGCGTCAGGGTGCGCCGGGCCTCCATCCTGCCGTCGCGGACGACGATCTCGGCGGAACCCGCCGCGTCGCGGTCGAAGCCGACGAAGAACCAGCCGGCGGCCGAGGCCTGGGTCAGCGCCTCGCCGTCGACGTAGACCAAGGCGCGGGGCGCCGTACGTCCGATGACGTGACCGCCCTGCTGGAATCGACCCTGCAGCGTCAGAGGCACGTCGGCTTGGGCGACGCCGGCAAGAGAAAACGCCCCGGCGCCCACCAGCAGTGCGCGCCGGTCGGCCCTCACCGCGACCCGCCCAGGGCTTGGGCCGCCTCGGCCGGGCCGGCATAGGCCTCTTGCCGCTGGGCCGACCAGTAGCGCAGGCCCTCAAGCGGGATCGGCTTGCCGGTGACGGCGCAGCGGACGAAACGGCCGGGCTTCACCACGGCGAAATCGCCGTCGCCATAGGACACGCGGGCTTCCTGATCGGTCATGCACGCAGGTTACGGGCGGGCGCGGTTGGGCTCAAGATGGGAGAGTCGTGGAGCGCGGACCTCCAGGTCCGCGCTCCCTAGAACAGGGCGCCCTGCTCGGGTGTGGCCGGCTTCGTTCTCGACGACTTGGCACGCTTCGGCTCGTCGCCGTCGATCGTGGCTCGGGCGGCGCCGTCGGACATGACCAGCCGGACCGGGCGGCCGGGCGTCAGGGCCGAGGCGGAGGTCAGCCACGCGCCGTCGGCGTCCTCGACTCGGGCGAAGCCGGGCTTGGGCCGGGCGGGGTCGAGGGTGGCGAGCGCGCGCGAGAGGGCGGTCAGGCGCTCGGCGCGTCGATCCAGCGTGGGCGGAAAGGAGGCCAGGCGGACGGAAACGGCGTCGAAACGCGCCCGGCGGCGCTCGATGGCGCGCTCCAGCAGATGCGGGCCCAGACGCGCGCCGAGCGCGGCGCTGCGGCGCTCGTGAGCGGCGCGGTTTCGCTCCAGCCCGGCGGCGAGCCTCAGCGACGCCTGATCCAGCCGCTGGCGGGGCAGGGCCAGCAGGTCGTCGCCGCGGGCGGGCAGGCCGCGCGCGGCGGCGCGCAGGCGTGTGCGTCGATCCTCGACCAGCCGCCCCGCCGCCCTCACGCTCCGCGCCGACAGGTCCGCGACCCAGCCGACCAGATCGGCCAGCACGGGCGTGACCATCTCGGCCGCGCCGGTCGGGGTGGGCGCGCGGCGGTCCGAGACGAAGTCGATCAGGGTGGTGTCCGTCTCGTGCCCCACGGCCGAGACGATCGGGATGCGCGCCTCGGCCACCGTGCGGGCCAGGGCCTCGTCGTTGAAGGGCCAGAGGTCCTCCACCGACCCGCCGCCGCGCGCCACGATGACCAAATCGGGCCGAGGCACGGGGCCGCCGGGGGGCAGGGCGTCGAAGCCGCGAATCGCCGCCGCGACCTGGCCCGCCGCCGCGTCGCCCTGGACGATGACCGGCCAGATGATCACGCGGCAGGGCCAGCGCTCGGCGATGCGGTGCAGGACGTCGCGGATGACCGCGCCCGTCGGGCTGGTGATGACGCCGATCACGTCGGGGTGGGGCGGCAGGGGCTTCTTGCGCGCGGCGTCGAACAGGCCTTCGTCGCGCAGCTTGACCTTCAGCGCCTCCAGCCTGGCCAAGAGGGCGCCGGCGCCGGCGGCCTCCATCGTCTCGATCACGATCTGATAGCTGGAGCGCGCCGGATAGCTGGTGATCTTGCCGGTGACGATCACCTCAAGTCCGGTCTCCGGCTGGATGCCCAGGCTCCGCACCGAGCCCTTCCAGATCACGCCGTCGAGACTGGACTTGTCGTCCTTAAGCGTCAGATAGACGTGGCCCGAGGCGTGGCGGTTCACCTTGGACACCTCGCCGCGCAGGCGCACGTGGCCGAAGCGGTCCTCCAGCGTGCGCTTCAGGGCGAACGACAGCTCCGAGATCGACAACGGAGGGTTGTTGTCGCGCGGCGTCGGCGCTTCGGCGGGCCCCTCGAAGACGTACGAGTCGTCGGTCATGATGCGACCGTAGACCGCCCGCATCCTGGGACAAACCGGAACCGGAGACCGCATGGCCGTCCAGCCCCCCGACCTTCCGCCGCCCGCCCGCGATCCGGACGAGAAGGAGCTGTCGCGACGAAGCCGGTCCGGGGCGCTGAACCCCGTGTTGATCGTCGTGGTGATCGTGCTGATCGGGACCGTGGCGTTCGTCTTCTGGGCGAGGGGCGGCTGAGTTTCCTTGACCGCGATGGGGCGGCACGTCATTCCCCGCGCCGATGAACATCCTGCTGGTCGGATCGGGCGGGCGCGAGCATGCCCTGGCGTGGAAGATCGCCCAGTCGCCGCTGGTCCGGCGGTTGGTCTGCGCCCCCGGCAATCCCGGCATCGCCAAGCACGCCGAGCTGAGGCCGGACCTCAAGGTCACCGACGCCGACGGTCTGACGGCGTTGGCGCGGGAGATGAAGGCCGATCTGGTCGTCGTCGGGCCGGAATCGGCTCTGGAGGTCGGGCTGGCCGACCGACTGGCTGCGGCGGGCATTCCCTGCTTCGGACCCTCGGCGCGGGCGGCGCGGCTGGAGACCTCAAAAGCTTTCGCCAAGGGGTTTCTGGAGCGGTGGGAGATCCCGACTGCGGGCTTCGGCGTCTATGAGAAGCTGAGCGAGGCGCGCGACGCGCTGAAGGTCTTCAAGCCGCCCTACGTCATCAAGGCCGACGGCCTGGCCGCGGGCAAGGGCGTGGCGATCAGCCCGGACCGCAAAGACGCCGAGGCCGAGATCGTGCGCATGCTGGACGGCCGCTTCGGCAAGGCGGGCGCGCGCGTGGTCATCGAGGAGTTCATGGCCGGCGAGGAGGGCAGCCTATTCGCCCTGTGCGACGGAACCCGCGCAGTGCTGTTCGGCGGCGCGCAGGACCACAAGCGCGCGTTCGACGGCGATCTGGGGCCCAACACCGGCGGCATGGGCGCCTATTCGCCCGCGCCGGTGTTCACGCCGGAACTGGTGGAGGAGGTCGAACGCCGCATCGTCCGGCCGACGGTCGCCGGCATGGCGCGCGAGGGCACGCCGTTCCGCGGCGTCCTGTTCGCCGGGCTGATGGCCACGGACGAAGGTCCGAAAGTGGTGGAGTTCAACGCCCGCTTCGGCGATCCGGAATGCCAGGTGCTGATGATGCGGCTGGCGGACGACCTGGTCCCCTATATGGTCGCCTGCGCGCGGGGCGACCTGTCGCGCCTGCCGCCCCCGGAGTTCCGGCCGCAGGCCTGCGTCTGCGTGGTGCTGGCGGCGCAGGGCTATCCGGACAGTCCGCTGGAAGGGTCGATCATCCGCGGGGCGGGACGCGACTTCGGTCCGCACGTGCAGGTCTTTCACGCCGGCACGCGCCGTGACGAGAAGGGTCTGCTGGTGGCGGCCGGCGGGCGCGTGCTGAACGTCTGCGCGCTCGGCGACGACGTTCGTCAGGCCCGGGACCGCGCCTATGAGGCCATCAAGTCGATCGACTGGCCGGGCGGCTTCCACCGCGCCGACATCGCCTGGCGGGCGTTGGAGCGTGACGCCGGGGACTGAGGAACGGTCCTGAAAAACCTGCGTTTCTGATCCGGCGCGGCATGGCGCCTGGAGGGATCGGGATGCGGGCGATGATGCGGGACCGCGGCGTGCGCTGGGTAGGGGGGCTGTTTCTGCTGTCGTGCGCGGCGTCGGGCTGGATGGCGTACGAGCTGTCGCCGCTGAGCAACGGCACCGATCAGGCGCGGTACGAGCGGTTCTTCGAAACGCGCTAGGCGGCTTTCGCCACAGCCGTCTCGGGGGCGCTGACGAGAGCCAGCAGTTCCGCAGCTTCGAACGGCTTGGCCAGATGCTTGTCGGCGCCCGCGGCGCGGGCGGCGGCGACGTGTTCGGGCAGGGCGTTGGCGGTCAGCATGACGATGGGCGTCAGCGCCCGCTGGGTCTCGCATTCGAAATCGCGGATGGCGCGCGTGGCGGTCAGGCCGTCCATCACGGGCATCTGCATGTCCATCAGCACCAGGTCGAAGTCGCCGGCGCGATAGGCGTCGACGGCTTCCCGCCCATTCTCGACCGACGTCAGGTCGACCCCGGCCGACGCCAGGATCAGCTCCACGACCTTGCGGTTTGTCGGATGGTCGTCGGCGAGCAGGACGCGGGTCACGGTTCCGGTCGTCTCCGACGCCGTCCCCACGTCGACCGGCGCCTGCGATGTGGCTTCGGCCGCGCGCAGAGGCAAAGAAAGAAGGAAGGTCGAGCCCCCGCCCGGTTCGCTCTCGGCCTCCAGGTCGCCGCCCATCATCTCGGCCAACTGACGGCAAATCGACAGGCCCAGACCCGAGCCGCCGTAGCGGCGGGTGATGGCGCCGTCGGCCTGTTCGAAGCGGCTGAACAGACGCTCGCGCTGTTCCGGGCCGAAGCCGATGCCGGTGTCGCTGACGGCCACGCGCAGGCGCGTCTCCCCGTTCGTGCCCGGCGCGCAGTGCGCCTCCAGCTTGATCAGGCCGGCCTCGGTGAACTTCACGGCGTTGGAGACCAGGTTGCACATGATCTGCTTCAGACGGACTTCGTCGCCGCGCAACCAGGACGGACAATCGTCGCACACCTCGACGATCAAGGTCAGGCCCTTGGCCCCGGCGGAGGCGCGGTAGAGGTCCGCCGCCTCGTGCACCGCCGCCTTCAGTTCGAAGGGCTCGTCCTCCAGCGACAGGCGGCCGCTCTCGATGCGGGCGAGGTCCAGGATGTCGCCCAGCAGGGTCAGCAGCATGCGGCTGGAGGACTGCATCAGATCCAGCATTTCTCGCTGATCGTCATTCAGCTCGGTGCGGCCCAGCGCCTGGGCCAGGCCGATCACGCCATTCAGCGGCGTGCGGATCTCGTGGCTCATGTTGGCGAGGAACAGGCTCTTGGCGGCGTTCGCGGCCTGGGCGGCGTCGCGGGCGTCGGCCAGGGCGGCGGCGGCGCGCTTCAGGTCGGTGATGTCGTTGACGACGGTGACGATCCCGCCGCCGGAGGTGCGCCGGTCCTGGACCCGCAGCCAGCGCCCGTCGTCACAGCGCTGCTCCATCGTGGCTTCCAGCTGGCTGCGCAGGGCCAGACGTTCGGCGCGCCATTCCGCCTCGCGGCCGATCGCGTCGGCATAGATGCCTTCGTCAAGGCCGATCTGGAGCACGTCCTCGAAGCGCATGCCCGGCTTCAGCTGGGCGACCAGTTCGGGGTTCACCTCGGCGTAGCGGGAGTTCCACAGCACCAGACGGCCCTGGGCGTCGTAGAAGCCGAGCGCGTCGGGCATGGCGTCCACGGCCTCGCGGATCTGGTGCAGGGTCCGGCCGTCGCTCCAGCGCGCTGCGGCGGTGACCATGCCGGCGACCAGCACCGGGACGGCGGCGGCGAGGGCGAGGGCGGTGAGCAGGCCGCTTTGATCGAGGCCCGCCGCCTCCGCCCGCGTGGGGGCGGGCACGATCGTCAGCGCGCCCATGGAGATGAAATGCAGGGCGCAGACGGCCAGAACGCCGCCCAGCGCCAGCAGGGTGATGTTGCGCCAGCCGCCGCGATGCGGGGCCAGCGCCACCGCCATGCCGCCGACCATGGCCAGCGCCACCGCGACGCCGACCAGACCGAAGTCCCACACGGGCATACCGGCCAGATGCAGGCCGCTCATGCCCAGGAAGTGCATGGCCGCCACGCCGGACCCGGCCATGGCTCCGGCCAGGCCCCGCCGCAGGCGCGAGGCGCCGAGCCCGACGAAGACCGCGCCGACGCCGAAGCCGACGGCCAGCACGAGAGAGGCGAAGGTGATCGGCAGATCGTAGACGACCGCCATGCCCGGCCGGAAGCCCAGCATGGCCGTGAAGTGGGTGCTCCAGATCGCCATGGCGCCGACCCCGCCGGCCGCGGCGGCCAGCAGGGCGCGGGGGCGGCCGTGCCCGGCCCATGCGCGGCGTCCCAGCCCCAGCGCCGTGGCCAGGCCGATCAGGCACACGGCGCCCGCCGCCAGGACCAGGCGGAGGTCATGCTGCGTGGTCAGGCAGAGCAGGACGGCGTTCAAGGGGTCGATCGGTCCATCGCGGGCGTTCGGGATCAGCTTGACCGCGACAGATGAAGAATCCGTGCGCTGCGGCGATCGCCTGTCACGCGAATGGCGGAAACGCGCGCTAAGCGCCGGTCCCTCCGCCCGTTTCCCTCCGACTGCGGAAGCTCTAGAGAACCGTGATGCCCGACGCCGCCAACCCGTCTCCGATCGCGCCGACGGCGACGTCGCGCCTTTGGACGGCCGGCGCGAGCGGCGGCGTCGCGACTCTGGTGCTGCTGGGGGTGGCGGCCCTGCACCCACATCATGCGCCGGTGCTGCTGGCCGGCGTGGCGGCGGTCGTGGCGGCGACCTGGATGGTCAATCGCGCCCAGCCGTCCGGCGAGACGTCGCCGGTCGTTCATCTGGCCCAGCCGCCGGCGTCGACGCCGCCTGCGGCGGCGCCGGACGGCGTCCTGCTGGACGCCGCCTTCGAGTCCTTGAGCGACGCTGTGCTGGTCATAAGCGGCGGCGAGCCGGACGACATCGCCGGACGGCGGGTCGTCCTGGCCAACCGGGCCGCGCGCGACCTGTTAAGGATTCAGCGGGACGGGGCGATCCTGGTGTCGGTGCTGCGCGATCCGGCCGTCCTTGAGGCGGTGGACGAGGCCCTGTTCGGCGGCCTCGAACGCTCGGTCGACTGGTCCGGCGTGCGCGACCGGCACTGGAAGGCGCAGGTGCGGCCGCTGCATCAGGGCGGCGAGCGGGCGCTGGCCGTGCTGGTGCTACGCGACGACACCGACGTGCGGCGCATGGAGCTGATGCGGGTCGACTTCCTGGCCAACGCCAGCCACGAGCTGCGGACGCCGCTGGCGTCTCTGTCGGGGTTCATCGAGACGCTGAAGGGCCACGCCAAGGACGACTCCAAGGCGCGGGACCGGTTCCTGGACATCATGTCGGCGCAGGCGGACCGAATGGGGCGGCTGGTGGCGGACCTGCTGTCGCTGAGCCGGATCGAGCTGAACGAACACATCCCGCCGTCGGGCCGGGTCGATCTGCCCCGGGCCGTCAGCGACGTGGTCGACGCGCTGAGCGTGCTGACGCACGAGAAGGGCGTGGAGGTCGTCGTCACCGGCGACGCCACGGCCCCCGTGCGCGGCGATCGGGACGAGATCGTGCAAGTGGTCCAGAACCTGGTCGACAATGCCGTGAAGTACTCGCCGCGCGGCGGTCGGGTGGACATCGAGGTGCGAGGAGGGGTGACGGCCGACCAGGCGACGGCGCCGTGCATGGAGGGGGCGTCTCGGCTGCCGCTGCTGACCCCCGACCACGACCCTACGCGGCGGTTCGCCGCCGTCGTCGTGCGCGATCGCGGACCGGGACTGGAGCGGGAGCATCTGCCGCGCCTGACCGAGCGCTTCTATCGGGTCGAGGGCCAGAAGAGCGGCGGCGACCGGCCGGGGACCGGCCTGGGTCTGGCCATCGTCAAGCACATCGTGAATCGCCACCGCGGTGGCCTGGCGGTCGAGAGCGCGCCGGGCCAAGGCACGGTGTTCACGGCGTTTTTTCCTCTGTCCGATGCGTTTGACGCCGCCAGATGAGCGGCTCTTGCGTTGTAACGGAACTGTCATGCCACAGTCGTAATCCGCTGACCTATCGCGGGCAGTTTCCCGGCCGGACGAGCCGGGCATTCGGCGCGGTCCGATTCGCGCTTCCCGGACCCGATGACCTGGCTTCTTTTCCTTCTGCCGATCGTTCTGGCCGTCGTCGCCTTCGGCGTCGGGCGCGGTCTGGCGCGCCGTCGCGCGGCCAACGAAAAGGCGCATTCGCGGCCTGAGCAGCACGGCTTCTACGCCGCCATCTGGGTGGCCGTTCCGGCGCTGGTGGTGGTGTTGGCCTCAATCGTCGCGGGCGGCGTGGTGGAGCGCGCCGTTCTGGAGGCGGGTCAGCCCGAGGCCGTGCGCGCCCTGGAAGACTTCCGCCGCGACGCCTTCTACGCCGACGTGGCGCGCGTGGCGGAGGGCGAGACGCCGCTGCAGGTCTGGGAGACGCCGCTGAACGCCGACATGACGGCGCAGGCGACGCGCGCGGCCCAGTTGGATCGCGTGCGGGCCGTCGGCGGGGTCGTGCTGGCTCTGCTGGCCGCTGCGCTGGGCGGCCTGTTCGCCTTTTCCCAGATCCGCCCGGGCCTGCGCGCCCGCAACCGGGTCGAGGGCTGGGTCGTCGGCGTGCTGCTGGCCTGTTCGGCCGTGGCCGTGCTGACGACCATCGGCATCGTAGCCTCGTTGCTGGTCGACGCCACCCGCTTCTTCCAGGCGGTGCCGGTGCAGCAGTTCTTGCTGGGCACGCAGTGGTCGCCGCAGACGGCGATCCGGGCCGACCAGGTGGGTTCGACCGGCGCGTTCGGCGCCCTGCCGCTGTTCGCCGGGACCTTCCTGATCATGCTGATCGCCATGGCGGTGGCCGCGCCCGTCGGACTGATGTCGGCGATCTATCTGTCGGAGTACGCCGGGCCGACGGTGCGCGCTGTGGTCAAGCCGGTGCTGGAGATTCTGGCCGGGGTGCCGACGGTGGTTTACGGCTTTTTCGCCGCCCTGACCGTCGGGCCGGCGTTCCGCAGTTTCTTCAACGGCGTCGGGGCCCAGCTGGTCGGCGGTCCGCTGGACGGTCTGGGGCAGTATCTGATGCTGGTCCAGAACCAGATGGCCCTGGTCGCCGGCGGGGTCATGGGGATCATGCTGATCCCGTTCGTCAGCTCGCTGTCGGACGACATCATCAACGCCGTGCCGCAGTCGCTGCGCGACGGTTCCTACGCCATGGGGGCGACCAAATCCGAGACGGTGGGTCGGGTGCTGATGCCCGCCGCCCTGCCGGGGGTGGCCGGCGCTTTGCTGCTGGCGGTGTCCCGCGCGGTGGGCGAGACCATGATCGTGACCATGGCCGCTGGCCTGGCCGCGCGTCTGACGCTCAATCCGCTGGACACGGTGACCACAGTGACGGTGCAGATCGTCACGCTTCTGACGGGCGACCAGGAGTTTGATTCCGCCAAGACCCTGTCCGCCTTCGGCCTGGGCCTGACCCTGTTCCTGGCGACTCTCGTGCTGAACATCGTCGCCCAGCGCATCGTCCAGACCTATCGGCAGCAGTATGACTGACGCGACGTCCATCGGCGCCCGGCGCACCCAGCGTCTGCAACAGGGCCTGCGTCGCCGCTATGCGCGCGAACGCCGGTTCCAGGTCTACGGCATCCTGGCCATCGCCGTGGCGGTGGGCTTCCTCGCGCTGCTGCTGGGGCGCATCTGGACCCAGGGCAACACCGCCTTCTGGGCGCACGAGGTCTCGATCCCCGTCTACATGGACCCTGCGCGGATCGACCCCGACTATCCGCAAGGGACCAACTTCCCGCAGATGGTGGCCGAGCAGCAGCTGGCGCGGCTGGGCGTGACCGACGATGCGGCCGGTCGGGCATCGACCGAGATGCGGCAGATCTTTTCGTCGGAGCTGAAGTTCGTGGCGGGCGACATGGTCAAGGCCGATCCGACGCTGATCGGGAAGACCGTGACGGTGACCGCGCCGCTGTCGGACGACGCGGACCTGTTCTTCAAGGGCGAGATCGAGCGGGAGACGCCGGCGGAACAGCGCCGCATCACCGACCGCCAGATCGGCTGGCTGGACAGGCTTGAAGCCGACGGCTTCGTGGAGCGGCGGTTCAACAGCCGCCTGTTCACTTCGGGCGACTCGACCGAGCCGGAACTCGCGGGCGTGCTGGGCGCGGTGGTCGGATCGGCGCTGATGCTGCTGGTGACGGCCTTGCTGGCCATTCCGATCGGGGTCGCCGCGGCGATCTGGCTGGAGGAGTTCGCGCCTAAGAACCGGATCAGCGCTTTCATCGAGGTGAACATCAACAACCTCGCCGCCGTGCCGTCGATCGTCTACGGCCTGCTGGGACTGGCGCTGTTCATCAACTGGATGCATCTGCCGCGGTCGTCGCCGCTGGTGGGGGGGCTGGTGCTGGCGCTGATGGCGCTGCCGACCATCATCATCGCCACACGGTCGTCGCTGAAGGCGGTGCCGCCGTCGATCCGCGAGGCGGCGCTGGCGCTGGGCGCGTCGAAAACCCAGACGGTGTTCCAGCACGTTCTGCCCCTGGCTCTGCCGGGCGTCATGACCGGCGCCATCATTTCCATGGCTCATGCACTGGGCGAGACGGCGCCCCTGCTGCTGATCGGCATGGTCAGCTTCGTGCCGGGCGTGGCGACCGACATCGCCGCGCCGACCGGGGCGCTGCCGTCCCTCATCTACATCTGGGAGAACGCCTCGGAGCGCGCGTTCCATGAGCGCACCGCTGCGGCCATCATGGTTCTCCTGGCCCTCATGATCGTCATGAACGCCGCCGCCATAATCCTGCGGCGCCGGTTCGAACGTCGGTGGTAAGCGACATGAAGTTCAAGATTTTCCGCTCGCACGACGACCGCGGCTCCGGCGATCCGACCGACATGCCGCGCATGGGCGGGCAGGTGCTGCCGGCCGCCGAGGCCGAAGCGCCGAAGTCCGCCCCGGCCGAGACGGTCGCGGCGTCCGTCGCCGACCCTTCGGCCGGCGCGGCCGTGACGCCGCGCCCCGCCGAGCCGGTGGGCCCTATCAAGATCCGGGCCCGCGACGTCTCGGTCCACTACGGCGACAAGCAGGCCCTGCATGAGGTCAGCCTGGACGTGCCGGACAAGACGGTGACGGCCTTCATCGGTCCGTCGGGCTGCGGCAAATCGACCTTCCTGCGATGTCTGAACCGGATGAACGACACCATCCCGTCGGCCCGAGTGTCGGGCTCCATCGAGATGGACGGCGAGGACGTGAACAGCCGCGCGGTCGATCCCGTGCTGCTGCGCGCCCGGGTCGGCATGGTGTTCCAGAAGCCGAACCCCTTCCCCAAGTCGATCTATGAGAACGTGGCCTATGGCCCGCGCATCCACGGGCTGACGACGTCGAAGGCTGAGCTGGACGAGGTGGTCGAACGCGCCCTGAAGCGCGCCGGCCTGTGGGAAGAGGTGGCGGACCGCCTGCAGTCGCCGGGCACCGGCCTGTCGGGCGGGCAGCAGCAGCGTCTGGTGATCGCCCGCGCCATCGCGGTGGAGCCGGAAGTCATCCTGATGGACGAGCCCTGCTCGGCCCTGGACCCCATCGCCACGGCCAAGATCGAGGAGCTGATCGACGAACTGCGCGAACAGTACTGCATCGTCATCGTGACCCACTCGATGGCCCAGGCGGCGCGCGTCAGCCAGCGCACGGCCTTCTTCCACCTGGGCCGTCTGGTCGAGCACGGCCCGACCGAGGAAATCTTCACGAATCCCCGCGAACGGCGCACGCTGGACTACATCACCGGGCGGTTCGGCTAAGGCGGCGAATGAACCAGCACACCGTGAAATCCTATGGCGACGAGCTGAACCAGCTCACCGCCGAGGTCGCCCGCATGGGCGGCCTAGCCGAGGCCCAGGTGGCCGACGCGGTGGATTCCGTCGCGCGCCGCGACGTGGCCCTGGCCCGCGCGGTGGTCGAGCGCGATCATAAGCTGGACGCCCTGCACCACGACATCGAGAAGAAGGCCATCCGCCTGATCGCCCTGCGGCAGCCGGTGGCCAGCGACCTGCGCAAGACGCTGTCGGCGATGAAGCTGGCGGTCGATCTGGAACGGACGGGCGATCTGGCGCGCAACATCGCCAAGCGCGCCCTGATCCTGGCCGAGGGCGAGCCCATGCTGCCGCTGACCCGCTCGATCGAGCGGATGGGGCGGCTGGTGTCGGCCCGCCTGCGCGACGTCATGGACGCCTACACCGCCTCGGAGGTCGATCGCGCATTGTCGGTGTGGAGCGCCGACGACGAGGTCGACGAGCACTACAACAGCCTGTTCCGCGAGCTGCTGACCTACATGATGGGCGACCCGCGAACGATCAGCGCCTGCACGCACCTGCTGTTCATGGCCAAGAACCTGGAGCGGATCGGCGACCACGCGACCAACATCGCCGAGACCATCCACTATGAGATCACCGGCGGCGACATGATCGGGGAACGTCCCCGCCTGAGCGCCCTGCCGAACGAAACCGACTTCAACGGCGGAACCGCCTGAGACCGCCGACACCGGAGAGCCGACCGTGCAGCCCTATGTCCTGGTGATGGAAGACGAGGACGCCCTCGCCACCCTGCTTCAGTACAATTTGGAGAAGGAAGGCTATCGCGTCGTCGTGGCCGGCGACGGGGAGGAGGGGCTGGTCCAGATCGACGAGCGCCTGCCCGACCTGGTGCTGCTGGACTGGATGCTGCCCAAGGTGTCGGGCATCGAGGTATGCCGTCGCATCCGCGGCAAGGCCGAGACCCGAAACCTGCCGATCATCATGCTGACCGCGCGGGGCGAAGAGACCGACCGCGTGCGCGGCCTGGACACCGGCGCGGACGACTATCTCACCAAGCCGTTCTCGATGACCGAGCTGATCGCCCGCATCCGCGCGGTGCTGCGCCGCATCCGGCCGGGCCTGGCCGACGACCGGATCAACCACGGCGACATCATCATCGACCGCGTGGCGCACAGGGTTCGGCGCGCGGGGTCGGAGGTCCATCTGGGCCCCACGGAGTTCCGCCTGCTGGACCACTTCATGCAGCACCCCGGGCGGGTGTTCAGCCGCGAACAGCTGCTGGACGCCGTCTGGGGCTCGGACGTCTACGTCGAGGCCCGCACGGTCGACGTCCACGTCGGCCGGCTCCGGAAAGCGCTGAACGTGGAGGGCACGGCGAACCCGATCCGCACGGTACGGTCCGCGGGGTATTCGCTGGATCTGGGCGGCTGACGCCGTCCTTCTCCCCTTGCGGGAGAAGGTGGCAGCCGAAGGCTGACGGATGAGGGGGCTCTCTGACCTTGGAAGTCGGCGTACGGGACGCAAGCGGGGCGGTCGCCGGTGCGACCCCTCATCCGACCCGCTTCGCGGGCCACCTTCTCCCGCAAGGGGAGAAGGATCACTCGGCGCTTTCTTCGGGACACAATCCCGCTACGGTTCCTCCCTGATCAGGGGAGACCGCCCATGCGTCGCCGCACGTTTCTGTCCACCCTGCCCGCCGGGGCGGTGATCGCCGGGGCGACCGCGGCCGTGGGGCAGGGGGCGACCGTCGCAGCCTCTCCGTCGCGGACGCCGGCGCAGGCCGCGCCGTCCGCCTATCCCTATCGCGGCGTCGGCATGGGCGACCGGATCATGGGAGCGCCGTTCGCGGGGCGGTCCACCGTCTGGGGCGCGCGCGGGGCGGTGGCGACGGCGCATCCGACGGCGACGCTGATCGGGCTGGACACGCTGCGGCGCGGCGGCTCGGCCATCGACGCGGCGATCGCGGTCAACGCCGCCCTAGGTTTCTTGGAGCCTGTCGCCAACGGCATCGGCGGCGACGCCTTCGGCCTGATGTGGGATCCGAAGCAGAGGAAGGTGGTGGGCTTCAACGGCTCGGGCGCCAGTCCGCGCGGCCTGTCGCTGGAGGCCGCGCGGGGCAGGGCGAACGCGCGGGGATATCTGCCGTCCTATGGCGCGGTGACGGTCAACGTGCCGGGAACGATCGACGCTTGGTGGCAGGCGCATCAGCGGCACGGCAAGCTGCCGTGGAAGGACGTCTTCGCGCCTGTGATCGAGCTGTGCGAGCGCGGCGAGGTCATGCCCCAGCTGATCGCCTTCTATCTGGAGCGCAACATGGCCGGCTTCGACCGCTCGGCCGCGATCATCGAGGACAACGACAACCGCAAGCGGGTCTACGCCCCCGACGGCCGCACCCCGCGCGTGGGCGAGGTCTTCGCCAATCCCGATCTGGCCCGCACCTATCGCCTGATCGCCGAGGGCGGGCGCGACGCCTTCTACGAGGGGCCGATCGCCGAGGCGATCGAGGGCTATTTCCGGCGCATCGGCGGCTGGATGACCCGCGCCGACCTGGCCGCGCACCGGACCGAGTGGGTCGAGCCGCTGACGTCCAACTATCGCGGCGTCGACGTCTGGCAGCTGGGGCCCAACACCCAGGGCCTGTCGACCCTGCAGATTCTGAACGTCTGCGAACGCTTCGATCTGAAGGGGCTGGGATTCCAGTCCGCCGCGTCCATCCACGTCCAGGCCGAGGCCAAGCGGCTGGCTTTCGAGGACCGCGCCCGCTGGTTCGCCGACCCGGCCTTCAGCCGCACGCCGGTCGAACGCCTGATTTCAAAAGACTATGCCGCCGAACGCGCCGCCCTGATCCGCATGGACCGCGTCATGGAGCGCGCCATGCCGGGCGACGCCCCGACGCAGGGCGACACCACCTATTTCAGCGTCGCCGACGCCGACGGGATGATGGTCAGCTGGATCCAGTCCAACTATCGCGGCATGGGCTCGGGCCTCGTGCCCGACGACGGGAACGGCGGCACGCTGGGCTTCATGTTCCAGGACCGGGGCGAGCTGTTCGCCCTGACCGACGGCCACCCCAACGTCTACGCGCCGGGCAAGCGGCCCTTCCACACCATCATCCCGGGCCTTGCGACCAGGGACGGCGAGCCCTGGATGGCCTTCGGCGTCATGGGCGGGGGCATGCAGCCGCAGGGGCAGGCGCAGATCGTGATCAACATGGTCGATTACGGGCTCGATCCGCAGGAAGCCGGCGATGCGCCGCGCTGGCAGCATGAGGGGTCGTCGGAACCGACGGGAGAGCCGGCCGAGGGGACGGGCGTGCTGCACCTGGAGTCCGGCGTACCCGAGGCGACGAAGGAACAACTGCGCGCCCTCGGCTGGACCCTAGGGCCGCCCAACGGCGGCTTTGGCGGCTATCAGAACGTGATGCGTCAGGTGAACGAACGCGGCCCCTGGACCTATGGCGCGGCGTCCGAGGTGCGCAAGGACGGGCTGGCGCTGGCTTACTGAGCCGACGCCGCCTCCGGCGCCAGTTCGTAGTTCCGGCCGCAGTATTCGCACTTCACGTGGATCTTGCCGTCGGCCTCGACTATGTCGGCGCGTTCGGCGTGGGTGAAGCTGGCCAGCATGGCCTCGATGCGGTCGGGCGAGCAGCGGCACTGCGCGCGCAGGGCCCGGGCGCCCTCCAGCCGCACGCCGTCCTCATGGAACAGGCGATAGAGCAGGGTCTCGGGCGTGACCGTGGGGTCCAGCAGCTCGTCGTCGGCCAGGGTGGCGAACAGGGCGCGGCTGCGGTCCCAGACCTCGGTGGTGTCGCCGCGCGACTGGTCGGCGGCGATGACCTGGATCAAAGCGCCGCCCGCGCGCCAGCGGGCGCCCTCGCCGGCGTCGACCGAGCCGACGGCCAGCCGCACCTTGGTCGGCACCTGTTCGGACTGTTCGAAGAAATGCTCGGCGCAAAGGCTGAGGCTCTCGCCCTCGATGGGGGTGATGCCTTGGGTGCGTTCGAAGTCGAGTCCGCGGTCCAGCGTCATGATCATCACGCCCTTGCCCAGCAGGGCCTGGGCGCCCGGGCGCGAGAAGCCCTGCGACGCGGCGGCCACCTCCTCCGGATCGAACCGGCAGAAGCCGCGCAGGGCGCCGTCGGTGCCGTAGTCGGCCACGACGTAGCGCACCGGGCCGTCGCCCTGGGCCTGGACCAGCAGGCGGCCGTCGAACTTCAGGCTGGACCCGACCAGGGCGGCCAGCACGCAGGCCTCGCCCAGAAGCGCGGCGACCGGCTCCGGATAGTCGTGGGCCGAAAGCACCTCGTGGATGGCGGCGCCCAGACGCACGATCCGCCCGCGCACCGGCCAGCCTTCGATCTGGAAGGCGGCGGCCAGGTCATCGGAGAGGGGGGCGGCGTCGGTCAAGGGGGGGACTCCGGAGGGGAAACGGGAAAGGCGCCAGATAGGCGCAGGCTTGGCGCATTGTAAGGCCGTCTGCTACGGCCCAGCTTAAGGAACCGCGTCGGACGGCGGCTCGTTGGCTTGTCGTCCCCCCCCTTGTCAGGAAGCCGAGACCGCATGTCCAGAAAGCCCGTCCTGAAGCCGCTGGATCGGCAGTCGATCGTCATCACCGGGGCCACGTCCGGCATCGGCCTGGCGACGGCGCGCCGGGCGGCGGGGGCGGGAGCGTGCGTCTTCCTGATCGCGCGGGGGGAAAAGGATCTGGCGCGGCTGACGGAGGAGCTTCAGGCCAAGGGCGCAAGGGCCGCCTATGCCGTCGCGGACGTGGCGGACTTCGACGCCCTGCACGAGGCGGCGGAGAAGGCGCGGCGGCTGTTCGGCGGGTTCGACACCTGGGTGAACAACGCCGGCATCTCGATCTTCGGCCCGATCCGCGAGGTCACGCTGGAGGACCAGCGGCGGCTGTTCGAGACCAACTACTGGGGCGTGGTCAACGGCTCGCTGATCGCCGCCGAGCATCTGCGCGAACGGGCCGAGGGCGGCACGATCGTCAACGTCGGATCGACACTGGCCGACGCGCCGATCCCGATCCAGGGCGTCTATTCGGCGTCGAAGCACGCGGTGAAGGGCTTCAGCAACGCGCTGCGGATGGAGCTGATGCGCGAGGACGCGCCGGTGGCGGTCAGCCTGGTCAAGCCGGCGGCGGTCGACACGCCCTACAACAAGCATGCCCGCAACATCACCGGCCACGCGGTGCACAATCCCCAGCCGGTCTATGCGACGCCCGTGGTGGCCGACACCATCCTGTGGTGCGCGACGCATCCGATCCGCGAGATCACCGTGGGCGGGGGCGGGCGCGTGATCGCAGCCTTCTATTCCGCCCTGCCGGGGATCGCGGAACCTCTGTTCGCCCGGTTCGCTCCCATGCTGATGCGGGACAAGCGCGGCGAATACCGCCCCTATGAGGACGGCCTCTGGGACCCTGCCGACGACGGTCTGGAGGAAGAAGTGCACTATCCCATGGTCAGGAACTTCAGCGCCCTGGCGGAGATCCGGAAGCACCCGGGCGTGGCGGCCGGCGTGGTCGCGGTTCTGGCGGGCGTGGGCCTGGCGACCCTGCTACTGAACCAGCGCAGCGGGCCGACGCGATACGAGCGCATCCGCGAGAGCGTGAATCCGGCGCGGCTGTGGTCGCGTCTGCGGGCCGGCGAGCGTTTGCGCGACGTGCGGGACCATGCCGAAGGCGGCTGGGATCGCGTCAGCGGTTTCGCCGATCGTCTGGCGGGACGGGACTCGCGCCGCCGCGCCGCCGACTATGCCCGCGACCACGCCCAGGAAGGCGCCGCCGCTGCGGCCGTGGCGACGATCGCCGCCGCCATCGGCGCCGCCGCGCTGAAGCACTGGCAGGACCGCCGCTGAGCCTTGCTGCGACTGCGAAGGTGGGTCAGGCTCGGGCCATGTCCGCGCCGACTCTGATCTTCGACTTCGACTCCACCCTGGTGGATTTCGAGACGCTGGAGCTGCTGGCGGAGCTGTCGCTGGCCGACGCGCCGGACGCCGCCGAGCGGCGCGAGCGGGTGGCGGATCTGACGGACCGGGCGATGGCGGGCGAGACCGGCTTCGCCGAGGCCCTGCAGGAACGTCTGGCTCTGCTGCCGATCACGCGGGAGCATGTTCAGGCGGCGGCCGCGCGCGCGACATCGCGCCTGGCGCCGTCGGTGGCGCGCAACCTGGAGACCTTGCGGCGGCACGCCGATCGGCTGGTCATCGTCTCGGGCGGCTTCCGCGAGGTGATCGCACCTGTCGGCGACCTGCTGGGCGTGTCGGCCGACCGCGTGCTGGCCAACGACCTGACCTTCGACGACGACGGCCGCGTCACCGGCGTCCTGCCCAACCCGATCCTCCAGCCGCAGGGCAAGGCCGCCGCGATCCGCGCCCTCAACCTGACCGGTCCCGTCGTGATGATCGGCGACGGCTGGACGGACGCGGAGGTGAAGCAGGCCGGCGCGGCCGACCGCTTCGTCGCCTTCACGGAAATCGTGCGCCGGGATCGCGTCGTGGCCGCCGCCGATCAGGAGGCCGCGACGCTGGACGAGGTGCTGCACGCCGAGGGGCTGGCGGGGCGCTGGTCCTATCCGCGCAGCCGCATCCGGATCCTGCTGCTGGAAAACGTTCACCCCGCCGCGGTTCAGCGGTTCGAGGCCGCCGGCTACACCGTCGAGACGGTCAAGGGCGCGCTGGACGAGGATGACCTGATCGCGCGACTGAAGGGCGTGCATGTCCTGGGCGTGCGGTCGAAGACCGAGGTCACCGCCCGCGCGCTGGACGCCGCCGACCGGCTTATGGCCGTGGCGGCCTTCTGCATCGGCACCAACCAGATCGATCTGGAGGCCGCGGCCGAGCGGGGCGTGGCCGTGTTCAACGCGCCGCATTCCAACACCCGCTCGGTAGTCGAGCTGGCGATCGGCCTGATCGTGTCGCTGATACGCGGCGTCGCCGACAAGTCCGCCGCCATGCATCGCGGTCAGTGGATCAAGTCGGCCGCGGGCGCGCGCGAGGTGCGCGGCAAGACCCTGGGCCTGATCGGCTATGGCGCGATCGGCAGCCAGTTGTCGGTGCTGGCCGAGGCCATGGGCATGCGCGTGGTCTTCCACGACCTGACCGAGCGGCTGGCGCTGGGCAATGCGCGCCGCCTGCCGTCGCTGGAGGCGGTGCTGGCCGAGGCCGACGTGATCAGCCTGCACGTCGATGGGCGGACGTCGAACACCGACCTGATCGGCGCGCGCGCGCTGGCGGCGATGAAGCCGGGCGCCCTGCTGCTGAATCTGTCGCGCGGCCATGTGGTCGACGTCGGCGCCTTGGCCCAGGCGATCGGCTCAGGCAGGATCGGCGGGGCGGCGCTGGACGTGTTTCCAGAGGAGCCGCGCACCAACGACGACCCGTTCGACAGTCCGCTGCGGGGCCTGCCCAACGTGATCCTGACCCCGCACGTCGGCGGCTCCACCGAGGAAGCGCAGGAGGCGATCGGGGAGTTCGCCGCCGAGCGGCTGCTGAGCTATCTGAACCGTGGCGACACGACGTTCAGCGTCAACCTGCCGAACGTGCAGCTGTCGGACGTGGCCGAGGCGCACCGCTTGCTGCACATCCACCGGAACCAGCCGGGCGTGCTGGCCGCCCTGAACCGCGCGCTGGCGGAGGCGGGGCTGAACGTGCTGGGCCAGCATCTGAAGACCGACGAGCGCACCGGCTACGTCATCGTCGACGTCGACCGCGACTATGATCCCCGCGCGCTGGATGCTCTGAGGACCATCCCGGGCACGCTGAGATTTCGGACTCTGTACTGAGGCAAGTGAGGAGGGTCCTCAGCCCCGGACAGCCGTCGGGGCCCGAATCGATCCGGGCTCGGCCTTCGCGGGACGCTGACTGGAGCGGCGGTTCTCACATGTGACCACGCGGGCAGCCGGTGGCGGAGCCGCCCGCTTACGCCGGCGTGCCAGCGCGCGCCGCCGCTGCCGCCGACGCGGTCATCTGGAAATCCTCCTCCGTCCGAACTGGGGCTCAAGTGTTTCGCAATGCGCGCGTGGACAGATCTCCGACGACCCGCTCCAGCAGACTTCGAGCTGCCTCGTCCGTTTCGATCACTTCGAGGACTTGCTCGACCGTCTGATGAAAACGGGCGTCGTTGGTCAAGGTACGGCCCAACTGATCGGCGAGCAGGTTCTGGATGAGAAACCGTCGAAACTCTCGATCATCGACGGCCTGAGACGCCGCCAGCGCGCGCACCGCGCCAAGCGGGTCTGCGGGGGCGGCCGAGTCCGTGCGGGACAGCGTGCCGCGCCGAGCCGCTTCCCGTTCCTGCAGGCGTTGCCGCAGGACTTGCACGAGACGATCGACGTTCGAAACCCGATCCATCCGAGACCTATCGCGCGGGAGAGGGGCCGAGCTGACGAAGCATCATGTCCGCCGCCGACGTCAACTCTTCCTCGCCGCGCGCTCTCAACAGTTCGTCGATGAGCCTTTGCATGTCGGCGTTGAGCGCCTCGTTGCCCGGGTTCGCGTCGATGCCCTGGCGCAGGGAGCTCACCGCCCCGTCCACGTCGTCCTGAAGCAATCGGAGCAGACCTTCCACGAACCTTTGAAGCGGATGGTGGGGCGTCAATGAAAGCAACGGTCGCCAAGTTTCTTCGGCAAGGGCCGCCCGACCGGAAGTGAACTCCAGCAGACCGAGCTGAAACCGGGCGATGTCGAACCCCGGCGCGAGGCCCACGGCCCGCGCAAGCCAGGTCCGAGCGTCTTCATAATCCCGCGCTGCGGCCAGCAAAGACCCTTGCAGGAAAAGAAGCCTCGGGTCGTTCGGATAGGTCGCCAAGGCCAGAGCGACCGCAGCGTCATCGCCTCCGGAAGCCGATCGGGTCACCTCCGCCAGGGTCGTTTCGGGACAAAGACCAAACTCCGTTTGCATCTGGTTTCCCCTTGGCGCGTCAAGAAGGTCGAAGGGCGGGAAGGCGGAGTCGAAGGCGCTTCAGCGCCGCAGCGTGAATCTGGGATACGCGCCCACGAGTGAGGCGCAAAGTATCTGCTATCCGCGCGAACTCCAGACCTTCGAGATAGTGAAGGCGAACGACGACGCGTTCTTTCTCAGGCAGGGCTTCGATCGCCTGCGATATGCGCGAAGCCGTCTGGGACCAGACCAGACTTTCATAGGGACTTTCGAAGGCCGTCACCGGGCCTTGCGTCGCCTCTTCCAGCATGATTCCGAGAGCGAGTTCGGTGGCCAAGTCCGCCAGGGCTCGGAGCGCGTCGTCGACCGGCAGGGCGGCGGCGTCTTGCGGAGTCAGCGAGCGGGCTCGTTCGCTGTGGATGCGGTTTCGCGTTGAAATCTGTCTGCGCCGTTCGCTGGACGCCGCGATGCCGTCGATGACATTGCCGGTGATCCGCCGGGCGGCGAAGGTCTCGAACCGGCCGCCTCGATCTGGATCGTATCTGTCGATGGCCTGAAGCAGACCCTCGGCCGCGAGTTGAATCAGTTCGTTCGGGTCCAGGTCGGCGCCGTGGCGATCGCGACGCACCTTGGCCGCCAAGGTTCTGGCGAACGGCATGTAGCTGTCGAAAAGCGCCAACCGCGCCGGTCCTCCTGGATCCTTTCGAAGACTGAGCCAGGTGGCCGCCTCTACGCCGGTCTCATCCGCTGGGGACATCGACTTAACGAAAACCCGCCGCAACTCCGGACAGCACCAGACTCCATCCGTCGATGAGAACGAACATGAGGACCTTGATCGGCAGGGAGATGCTGGTCGGCGGCACCATCATCATGCCCAGGGCCAAAAGGATTCCGGACACGACCAGATCGATCAACAGAAACGGCAGGAGGATGACGAAGCCGATTTTGAAGGCGGTCGCCAACTCATGGAGCATGAAGGCGACCGTCAGTTCCGGGAGCCCTACGGCTGCGGCCGTTTCCGGGAGAGGTTTGCGCGCGATCTCGTAGACGGTGGCGAGATCCTGATCGTTCACCTGCCGGAGCATGAAGGCCTTCATCGGCTCGGACCCGCGCTCGACGGCCTGGTCGACCGTCAGCGTGCCGTTCATGAAGGGCTGCAGTGCCTGCTCGTTCACTGCGGTCAGCGTCGGGGACATGATGAAGAGGGTCAGGAACAGCGCCATGCTGACCAGGATCGTGCTGGGGGGAGTCTCCGGCATGCCGAAGGCGTGCCGGATCATGGACAGACTCACGACGATGCGGATGAACGGCGTCATGCAGATCGCCATGGCGGGTATCAGGGCCAGGAGCGTCAGAAGGACGCTGAGCCTGACGGCCTCGGCGACTTGCGGCGCGGCGACCGTTCCCGAGGACAGAACGCTCGCGCCTTGGGCCCCGGAGGCCGTCATCGTCGCGACGACGATTATGCAACCTGCGATGACGGCGCGATTGGTCACGCTTCACCGTCCTCGGCGTCCGTGTCCAAACTGACCAGGATCAGCTGCCCCTGAATCGAGGATGCGACCATGTAGCTGCGCCCGTCGCACCTGAAGACCGAAAGCGTCACTTGCGGGGACAGTCGACGCGTCTCGACATCGGTCACGCGTCGCGCCCCAGCCGACGTTCGGGTGATTTCGAAGATCGAGGCCGGATCGAAGCGCCAAGTCGGTCCGACTGCCATACGGTGGCGGAGAACGAAGACCGCACCGGCCGCCAAGCCCAGACATAGCGTCAGTGCTGCGACCAACCGGAACCACGGTACTCCCGCCTCGTCGCCCTGACCCAAGGTTTGAGCCGACGCCGCACCGGCGAGGGCGGCGAGACACGTCGCGATCCCGATGCAGATCGATCTCGCCACGGTCAGGTCGCCCCAGCGATCTCGACGATCCGAACCCCGAAGGAGTCGTTGACGGCGACGATTTCGCCCCTGCCGACGAGGTTCCCGTTCAGACGGATTTCAACAAGGTCGTTCAAGCGCGAGTCCAGAGTGATGAGCTGGCCTGTCTTGAGCGCCAGCAATTCCCTGACCGACAAGGACACCGAGCCGAGATTGGCGTCGAGCTTGACGTTGACGGTCTTGAACACCGCCGAGTCCAAGCCGACGAGCGGGGAGTTCTCTTTGTCGTCGTCGGGGTTTGACGAGGCTTCACGCTTCTTCGTGGTCATTGAGACGTTCCGGCAGTGGCCGTCTGAAGGCGGACTGATCGTGGGGACGAGGCATCGACGAGAATGGCCCCAGCAAACCGGTCGCCGCCCTCGCCGGCGACGACGTCCATCGCTTGATCCACTCGACGGTCCAGCACGACGACGTCGCCCTGCGCGAGTCGGCGAGCGTCCGGCAGCGCGATCAACGCCGCGCCGATCCGCACCTTCACATCCACGAGCACGTCGGCGAACGCGTCGGTCAGGGACGTCAGAGCGCCAGTGGCCGGCCGGCGAGGGGGCAAGGCGTTGAGCAGCGCCTGGATCAGTTGCGCTTTCGGCGCTTCGATCGTCGCGACCGCCCGTCCGGCGCCGTCGTTCAGGATCACCGACAACAGGTCTGCCCGCGTCGAAGGCGCGTCGGGCTCGGCGCCGCGCGAGATCAGCGCGTCGTCCAGCGCATCGACCAGATCCTGAAACAGGGCGAGCAAGAAGCCGTCCAGCACCTTTTGGTCGTCCGCAGTCGGTTCGAGGCGAGAGAGATCGAATCCCAGGGCTCGGCCGGCCAGCTCTGAGGCCGTTTCCGGCTTCAATCGGACGGCGGCCAGCGAGCCGGTCGCTACGGCAGGATGGGCCGACTTGGCGTCCAGCCAGATCTTCTCAGCTTTGAAATCGCTGGCTGAGAACCACCGGTCAGACCAAGTCTTCACGACGCCGTCGAAGACGGCAAGGGCGCCGGGAGAGTTGAAAACCTCGTCGGGAAGCCAAGCGGAGTATGCCGCCGTCAACCCTGACCTCGGATGCCGAACAACTGCTGAATCATGTCGTTGGACACGCTGACCACTTGAGACGACGCCTGGAAGCCGCGTTGAACCAGGATCAGGTCGCCGAACTGCTGCGCCAAGTCGACGTTGGAGGCCTCGATTTGCCTGGACACCAGGGTCCCGACGCTCGTCTGGGCGCTGCTGGCCAAGGTCGGCGCGTCGCCCGTGTTGCGGAAGACCCCGCCGCCCGTCCGCTCCAAGGCCTGCGGATCGCGAAACGCGGCGAGGGCGACGGCGCCCAGATCCTCGGTACGGGAGTTGGAATAGGTCAACCTGACCGTCCCCGCTTCGGTGATGGTCACGCTCGTCAGGGTCCCCAGGCCGACCCCGTCGACCGTGGAGGCTCTGAGGGACGACGTCGTTCCCGCGGAGAAGCTGGTGACCGTGCTGAAGTCCAGGGTCACCGAGGTCGCCTCACCATCGTCGCCCGTGTAGCTGAAACTGAGTTGAGACGGGTCAGTGACGGCTCCGGCCAGGCTGAACTGCAAGGCCTTGGGCGCATCGACGATGGCTCCGGTCTCGTCGGTGACGGTCACGCTCCACTTGCCCGGCACACTCGGCGTCTCGGTCGAGGGCTTCAGATTGATCTTCCACACGTGCCGACCCCCGCGGGCGTCGTGGACGATGACGTCCGACACGTTGACGTCGGTCGCCCCTGTGGACACGTTGCCGTTCAGCCTGACGTTTCGCGTGGCCTCCGGCCGGCTGATGCGACGGTCGTCGACGTTCACCGGGCTCGCGCGTCCGCTCTCGTCCAGAATGTTCAGTCGATAGGTGGATCCGAGCAGGGAGACGAACCCTTCGCCGTCGATGCCGAACTGGCCGGTGCGGGCGTAGTAGGGACCGTCGGCGCCGGTCAGAACCAGAAACCCTGAGCCCTGGACGGCCAGATCAAGATCCCCGCCCGTCTGCCGCACGTCCCCTTGTGTGAAATCGATGGACTGGCTGCCGAACCGAACGCCCTGACCGGTGAGACGCCCCCGCTGCGAAAAACCCGAGCCGAGGCCTCCGATGCTGAAGACGTCCGAGAACGTCACCGTCGAAGCCTTGTAACCCGGCGAATTGAGGTTGGCCACGTTGTTGCTGATGGCCTGAAGCCCGCGTGAAAAGGCATTCATGCCGCTCAAACCGACATAGATGGAACCCAGCATTGGCTTCTTCCTCTAGAGACGGATATTGGACACGTCGGTGATCGACAGGCCCGAAATGATCTGATCGTCAGGTGTTCGAATGGTCACGGTCGGCTGGCCGGTGGAGAACGAAACGGCCTCCACCCGGCCGGAGCGTGTTTCCGGGCCTACGCTGAAGTCTACCGTGCGACCCAGCAAGCTTGTGGCCTGATTGGCGGCCTGGGCGACCAGTAAATCGTTGACCTGATCGTTCAGGGTCTGGCTCTGTTGAAGCTGCGAAAACTGTGCCAGTTGGGAGACGAACTGAAAGTTGTCGACCGGTTTGAGCGGGTCTTGATAGGTCAGCTGCGTCAGGATGATCCGCAGCAAGGACTGGAAATCCAGTCCAAAGGCGCTTTGCGTGGACCCGGCGCTACCAATGGGCGTCATCGTCATTGCAACGGCCTGTGTCTGGGCGGAACAACTTCCTCACGAACCCTACCATTCAGGGTCAGCTTGTCGAGATCGAAGCCGTGCACGGCCAGAAGGGATCGGGCGGCCGAACGAAACTGGAGCAGTTCGTCGTCCGAAAGGCCGGCGGCGCCGACCGCGACGTTAAGGGCGACCGTCGTGACGCCGGGGGCGACGCGCACCAATGCCGGCAACGGCTTCGTCGGCGGCGCCTCCAGGTGATCCAGCGGGCCATGACCGGAGGCGATTTCCGGTGATTCGGCGAGCGGCGATGTTGGACGTTCTTCGCAGGGCAGGGCTGTCGAGGCCGCTTGAACGAGCGTTCTTGCATCCGACGTCGTGTCCACACCCCCTGGGCGTGATGCCGCTGCCCAGTTGCGGATCGCGACGACCGGTCCGGACTTCCAGACCCGGTCTTGCGGCGAAGCGGATTCTTCGGGGGCGTCGCCGTCGGATTCCCTGATTTGCGGTCCGGCCGTCGGCAGGGTGGGGGACGTGTGCGGAGGCTCGCCCGTCTCCCCATGGAACCCCATCATTCCCGTGGCGTCGAAGGGCGTGGCGCGCGCATCGACAGCGGCTTGCACCGGCGTGAAGTCCTGTGACTCGACGAGCGCGCTTACCAGCAAGTGCGCGGGGTCGAGGCTCCCATGAGCGAGTCGGGGGGCCTCCGTCCGATAAGCGTCGAATGGCCCCAGCGGCGAGGCCCTGACCTCTGACGTCGCCGTGCTCGGCGGGTTCAGCGTTTGGTCCCAGGTCGCCGACCCCAGGCGCCATGCCTCGATGATCGGCTCGGACGCGGCCTGAGCGTCGGCCGGCGAATCCCACGAGCGCTCTGCGGCCTCTCGCGTCAGATCGGCCGTATTTTGGGAGGAACGGGCGACGACCGCCGCCTCAAGCGCCCGGGCGAAGCTGAAGGTCGAAGCCGGCCCTTCCGACCGACCGGAGGAGGCGGTGAGGATCGCTGACGTCGACGGGTCCAGTCTCATCGAGCGACATCCTCGCTTCGGCCCATGTCTTCGACGGCCTGAAGTCTACGTTCTTCGACGGATCGGAGGAAGGCGCGTCGAGACTCCTTGAAACCTGCCTCAGCGGCGTCGAGGCGCATGACGTCGTGAGCGTGATCGGTCGCGCGGACCCTTGCCGACGTCTCGACGACCTTCAGAAGGTCTTCCGCGGCCTGGACCTCGGCGATGGATATCTCTGCGTACCGACGCCAAGCGTCGATGGTGTGGACGTCGAGGGTGGGAGAGTTAAGGGAGGCCCCCCACGCGGTCTCCATGCGGACTTGATCGGACCGCTTGTCGTCAAGAGCCGTCGACGCGTCTTGGACGTCTTTCTGGGCGAGCCGCAATCGCGTGAGGGAGGCTTGTTTCTGCACCAAGCGCAGCCGGACTACGAGGTCGGCGTCCGTCATCGCCTTTCGCCGGGCGCTCATGCTTCGAGAGCCCTTTTCAGGGAAGCCAAGCTCTCGTGCGGCGCCGAGCGGGTTTCGCCCTGCGCGAGGAAGGCTTCGATTCCTGGTCGCCGTCGGATGGCGGCGTCTATGTCCGCGTTGGCTCCGGCCGCATAGACACCCGCCTCGATCAGGGGGCGGGCCGTCTCATAGGCGCTGAGCGAGGCGAGGGCTTGTTGGGCCAAGGCTCGATGTTCCGGCGACATGAGGCCTGAAGCCAGACGACTGATGCTGCGAGGCACGTCGACGGCCGGATGGCGCCCCTGCTCGGCGATCTGCCGTGACAGGACGATGTGCCCGTCGAGAAGCGATTTCATGATCTCGGCGACGGGATCGTCCACATCGTCGGTTTCACACAGAACCGTCATCACGGCCGTGATCGCGCCTCCGCCTCGTACCGCGCCGCATCGCTCGACCAATTTCGGCAGCGCCGCGAAGACCCCAGGGGTATAGGCACGCACCGTGGGCGGTTCTCCGGAGGCCAACCCAACCTCGCGCAAGGCCATGGCGTAGCGCGTGGCGGAGTCGAGAAGCAGCAGGACGTGATGGCCTTCGGCTCGCCATCGCATCGCCAATGCCAGCGCCTGCTCCACGGCTCGCGTCCGAAGCGCGGCTCCATGATCGGACGTCGCCGCCACCAGGGTGGTGAGGGAACGTCGGCGATCGTCGAGCGCCGACCAGAGCGCATGCACTTCCCGCCCTCGTTCGCCGACCAGGCAAACAATGTGGCGATCGGCGTCGACCTGCGCGCCGATCTGATTGAGCAGGGTGGTCTTCCCCACGCCAGGCGCGGCGAAGATGCCGATCCTCTGCCCCTGAGCGAGGGGAAGCAGCCCATCGATGACGCGCATTCCCGTGATCATCGGCCGCTGCGGCGTAATCCGATCCAGCGGGTCCGGCATCGTGGTCGAGGCGTCCTCGCCGGCAATCGCGGCCCCTCCGTCCAGGGGCCTTCCAAGGCCGTCGACGGCACGGCCCAAGAAGGCGTCACCGGTCCTTGGCATGTTGGCGGTGGAGACAAGCCGCGCCTTGGAGCCGAGGTGCAGCGTACCCAAAGGATCCAGCGGGGCCAGCGCGATCCGGTTCGAGTCCGCGGAGACGACCGTGGACAAGACCTGGCCTTCAGACGTTTCGAGCGAGCATAGCGACCCGACCGGCGCGTCCGGGCCGTTCGCCTCGACATAGGTCGACGCGATCCGCGTCACGCGACCGAACTTCTGGCCCGGCTCGAACCGCAGGATTCGATCGGAGAGCGCCGGTAGGCAGGCCGTCACACCAAGCCTCCCAGGACGTTTCGCAAGCGCTCCGTCTGAGTGCGAAGATCGAGGTCGACCTCTCCGATCTCAAGGCGCAGCCGGCAGCCGCCAGAAGCAAGATCGTCTCCGATCCGGACGACGACGTTCTGTGGAACCTGTGCCTTCAACCTTTCCAGGTCTGCGAAATCGGCAGCCGACACCTCCACCGCGACGACCGAACCGCCGAAGGTTTCCGCTACCGCGCGACGGACCGTCGCCTCGATGAGGTCGGCACTTTCCGAGACGTCGCCGACGATGCGTGACAGAGCCATGCCAGCCAGATGGCCAGTCGCCTCCTGAAGCGCCGCAAGCTGGGAGACGAATGCCGTCGATGCCGTCGTCGCGGCTGAGGCGACGGCGTCGAGAAGGGCGTTTGCCTGAACTTCGGCTTGGCGCTTGCCCTCTTGAACCCCGGCATGATGACCATCCCGCCAGGCTTCATCCGCCGCCGTGCCCAGCGCCCTGATTTGCTCTTCGAGCGCGGCGATCTCTGCGGCGGCTTCCACCAATCGTCGTTCCACCGCCGCCATGTCATCGGGCTGAGCGTTCTGAGGGCCCAAGACGACGTCGACCCGCCGAACCGTGTGGTCGGACGGATCATCGCCGGACTTGATGATCAGGGCGGCGTTCATAGACGAAACCGCCCAGTCGGCCGCACCGAGGCGCCGGAGACCTGTGACCACCCGATGTCGGCCGCAACCTTGCGCAACTCGCGGACGCCCCGCAGCGTCATGTGCCTGTCTCCCGTACCCTCGAGATGCTCGATCAGCCAAGGGCTCAGGATCGGCTGTGGCGGGGGCGGTTCGCTTTTCGCTCCCCTCTTTGAGAAATCCCCCTGCCGGAACTCATTGATGAGGGCGAACAGCCGCGTACGGGCCGTGGGCTCCAACTCGTCGGCGATGAGTCGGAGGTCGTCGTCGTCAAGTCCCGCGAGTTCGACGACCAGCGAACGCAACTCGCTCCGGGTCTGCTCCACCGACATGTCAGCGATCCTCCGCCAGCAGATCTTGCAAGCGTTTGGCGTAGGCGTCGCGTTCGGCTTCAGTCAGAGTCCGAGGTCCACACCGCCTCGTGCGTTCTCGAAGGGCGAGGGTCACGAACAGGCCTGCGGCGGCCAGAACGCCCAGCAAGCCGACCCAAAGGCCGCCGAGCGGGTCGGCCGCGCTCGCCGAGGGTGACGACGGCGGGGTCGGCTCAAGTGGCGGAGCGATCGAAGCGGTGGGTTCGGACGCCATTCGCGCCTCCGCGTCGGCGAACACCAAGACGTCGCCCAACGCCGGCGACCATCCGACTTCCGAGATCAGGAGGGCGCCGATTTCATCCCTCAGGCCTTCATCGACGCCGCCGGGAGCCGACGCCTCCAGCGCCAGAGCGAACGTTCGGGCGGCGGGCGTCCAGGTGTCCAGCGCTTCTTCGCGATCGGCGTCGTCCGACCACTGGCCGGCAGGAATGGAAACGCTGACCGACACGTCGCGCCCGAGGGGGCGCAGGGCCCGAAGCGACGTCGCTTCATAGTACTGCTCGATCGCCCGCAACTGTAGGGTGGAGGGGGACAGATCAGGATCGACCGCGGCGACCTCCGCCGACGGCGTCGCCAGTCGCCCCGCGCCGTCGAGAACGACCACCTCGGCCGCGCTCAGGTCGGACACCGACGCGGCCACGAGGCGTTGGATGCCGGCGACCAGGTCGGGCGACAGGGTTTTCCCAGCTCGAACGGTCAGCGTCACGGACGCTTTTGCGGGCTTTCGGTCCGCGCGAAAGATCGATGGTTCCGGCAGCGTCAGATGGACCCTGGCGGCGTCCACGCTCTCGATGGTCATGATCGTGCGGGCCAGTTCGCCCTGAAGCGCGCGCTGATAGTTGATGCGCTGAGCGAACTCAGTCAGCCCCATGTCCGACTTGTTGAACAACTCGAAACCCACGGTCCCCTTCAGGGGCAGGTCCGCGCCCATGATGCTCAGCCGGGTGGCGTCTATGGCCGCCGCCGGGGCCAGGATCGTTCCTCCCCCGTCGGTCAACTTGTAAGCGACTTTCTGCTTGTCGAGCTCGGCCACGATGGTCGCTGCGTCGGCGGGCCTGAGATCTCGAAACAGAACCTCGTATCGCGGCCTCATCGCAAGATAGGTCAAGCCCAACAGCGTGACGGTGACGAGCAAGGTGGCGACGGCCAGGACGACCTGGCCGGCGGGAGGAAGCGTCCGAAGGCGTTCGATCAGTCTCATCGGGGATCCGCCACGCCTAGACCTGCATCCGCAGGATCTCCTGATAGCCTTCGATCAAGCGCCCACGCACCTGATTCATGAGTTCCAGGGACAACCGGGCCTGTTCGATCGCGAACATGACCTGATGGACGGGCACGTCCTCGCCGAGCGCGAAGGCCTGAGTCAGACGATCCGCTTCCAGAAGCCGGTCATTGGTCCGCTCAACGCCATCGGCGAGCATTTGTGTGAAGGACGCCCGCCCGACGCCGGTCGAGGTCGTCGTGACGTTGAAGTCGAGGCCTGCGGCGCCGATGGGGTCAATCGCCGAGATCATCAGCGCCGCCCGATCTCGAGGGCCTTGGAGTACATCTGCCGGCCGGCGTTCAGCGCGACGAGGTTGGCTTCATATACACGGGCCGTCTGCGCCAGCAGGACCATCTCGCCGGTGTGATCCACGGCCGGATAAGAGACGTATCCGTCCGCGTCGGCGTGGGGATGTCCCGGCTCATGGACCCGCCTCGGCGCCTCAGTGGTGGGTTCGATGCCGTAGACCTGCACGCCGTTGAGAGCATCGGTTCGGGCCATCTCGTCGTTGAACGACAGTCTCGGTCCAGACACCAGCCGCAACGGCCGGTAAGGTTCGCCAAGAGCCGTCCGCGTGGTCTGGATGTTCGCGAGGTTCGCGGCGATGACCTCCATGCGCCGCCATTCCACGTCCAGCCCGGTGAGGCTGATCTGCAACGGATCCATGCTCAGCGCCCTCCCGACACGGCAGCGGCGGTGATCTGCAGGTGCCGGTTCAGCAGTTCCACAAGCGCGCCATAGCGCGACGCCGTCATGCTCGCCGACGCCATTTCCAGGTCGAGCCGAAACGAGTCGCCGGGCTGAAAGGCGGCGTCGGGCGCTACGGTCGGCCGAACGCCCTTCACAGCCGCAAGGCCGTCCGCCGCGGCGTTGGCCAACTCCGTCTCGAAGCTGACCCGCATTGGCCGATAGCCCGGGGTGCTGGCGTTGGCGATGTTGTGCGCCGTCGCCGACGCCCGCAGAGCGAGCCCGTCCAGGCTTTTCAAGAGCAAGGCTTCGGTGATGGGATTCATGATCGACCTACTGAACGATGATGTCCGCGTGAAGCGCGCCGGCCGCGCGTATGGCCTGCAGAACCGCGATCTTTCCTCGCGTGTCCACGCCGGCCCGCGACAGACCTTCGATCAGGTCGCCGACCGTGGTGCTTGGGAAGGTGATGACGACGTCCCTCTCATCCTCCTTCACGGTGATGGAGGTGTTCCTGACCACCAGGCTTTCGAGATTGGGGTTCAGCCCCCCGTAGACTGTCGGTTGAAGGCCCTCATTGCGTTCCGTGATCGACACACGAATGTCGCCCTGCGACACGGATACGCCTGAGATTCGCACGTCGCCCCCAACGACGACGGTCCCCGTGCGTTCGTTCACCACGATCCGTGCGACCTCATCCGGGCTTATGCGGAGCGTCTCAATCTGGGAGAGAACCCGGAAAATGTCGGAGGTGGCCCCAACGTCGATCTGGATCGTGTCGGCGTCGGTCGCGCGGGCGATCGCACCGAGACCGGCCGCATTGATCGCGTCTGCCGCGCGGACGGAGGTGAGGAAGCTGGGCTGTCGAAGGATGAAGAGCACGCTGCCGTCGGACTGCACCGTCGCGGCGTCGGTGGGCGTATGCACGGTGGCGCCCCCGCTGATGACGCCCACTGTGGGCACGTTGCGCACCTCCGCGTTTTCTCGGCTGGCGTACTGATAGCCGCCGACCACCAACGCACCCTGCGCGAGCGCGTAAGGCTGACCGTCCGGGCCCATGAGAGGGGTCATCAGCAGCACCCCCCCGCCCAGGCTCCGGGCGTCTCCGATCGAGGTGACGTTGACGTCGATCCTGTCGCCCTGGTTCGCAGACGGCGGGAGCACGGCCGTCACGATCACCGCCGCGACGTTTCGACTGCGAATTTCGTCGGAGCCTACGTTCGAACCCAGCCGGCCCAGTGTGTTCGACACTGCCCTTTGCGTGACCGGATTTCGGGGCGAGTCGCCCGTTCCGGTCAGGCCGGTCACGATGCCGTAGCCGACCAGCGGGCTGTCTTGCCAGCCTTGGAAGCGGCCCAGGTCGCGCAGAGGCACCGTCTGCGCCGCGGCCGGGAACGCCGCGACGGCGAGCAGCAGGACCGCCACAAGTCGCAGCCCGCCGATCACAGCAGACCCAGCCACGAGAGAATGCTTTCGATGACGCCGTGCCGGCCGCTCCGGGACAAGGCCCCATCCCCTTCGTAGCGGATCGCCGCGTCAGCGAGTCGGGACGACAGGACGGTGTTGTCTCCGGCGAGATCGGCGGGGCGCACGCGGCCTGTGAGGTGAATCTTGGTTGTCTCGCCGTCGATGATCAGCGTCTGCGACCCCTCGATGCGCAAATCGCCGTTCGGCAGAACCTCTTGGACTGTGGCTCCGATCTGGCCGACGAGGCGACCCGAGCGCTGGATTCGTCCGCGTCCGTCGAACGCGCCTTGGGCGCCGAGCCCTCCGGCCTCGACGACCTGGCCGCCCGCGAGGAGCGAGCCCGACAGCTGAGTGCCTCGGCCGGTGGCGGACTCCGTGGAGGCTCCAGCGCTGCTGGCCTCGACGATGATCACGGTGACGCTGTCCCCGACGGAGGCCGCCGTCCGGTCGGCCGCCAGAGCGGACCAGTCAGGCCTCGGAGTCTGCGCCGGCGCGGAAGCCGCCGCGAGGACCCAGGCGATGGCGACGAACACGGTGGAAAGCGCTCTCATCTTCATCCGCCGACCCTTGCCCTGAGGACGGCGTCGTCTGGCGTTCGAACGAAGATGGGACGTCCGGGTCTGCCGGCCTGCAGCGCCTCCACCTCGCGCTCGACGACGACCGACCCGATCACGACCCGCAGCGTCAGGGTTTGACCGGACCGTACGCCTTCCTCTCCGGCCGTGGGCGGAAGGACGATCACGTCGCCCTCCTGGAGGCGGCGTCTCGAACGGACGCGGACCTCGTCGTCGCCGCAGGACGACAACCAGGGGGTCAGCGCCGGCACCGATGCGCGGGCGCGTTCGGACAGACGTCGCGACGAAAGAATTTGTTCGTCGCCGGTCAGTCTCGCCACCGGCAGAGTCCCCGCAAGGTCACGCAATGAAGACGGGAGACGCGACAGGTCCGCCACGTCGCCCAGGCGCACGACGTCCGCCGCGACGACGGCGTCCGAAAGGAACGTCACCTGGCCGACGGGGCAGGGCGCGTGTGCGTCCGTTGCGGCGACCACCGCGATCATGTCAGCGGCGAAGCCCGTTTGCGATGCTCATCAGCTGATCGCCGGCCTGAAGCGCCTGGGCGCTGGCCGCATAGGCGCGCTGCATCAACATCAGGCCGACCATTTCTTCGGCCAGGAGGACGTTGGACGCTTCCACCGCGCCCTGCACGATCGTGCCGACTCCGTCTTCCCCTGGGACGGCCAGCACCGGCTCCACCCCCTCGGCGAGGCGATAAAGTCCCGACCCCGTCGCCTCCAGACCGGAGGCGTCCATGACCCCGACCAGGTCGATGCGGCCCAATTCGGTGCGCGTTTCATCGTCGCCCACCAAAGCCGTCACGGTTCCGTCGCGCGCGATGTGGATCCCGGAGGCGGCATCCGGAACGGTGATCAGCGCTCGCAGGGGAAGGCCGTCGGACGTCGCCAACAGCCCGTCCCGCCGGATCGACAGCGATCCTCCACGCCACAGCAGACTTTGCCCCTCCGGCCCCAGCACCTCGACGAAACCTCTCCCGTCGATGGCGATGTCCATGGCGTTTCCGCTGGCGCGGAGGTCGCCCTGATCGAAGACGACGGTGACGCCGAGGGCCGCCACCCCGGAGCCGGCGCCGAACGTCCGGGCCGACGGATCCACGGTGGACGGAGGCGTCACCATTTCGCCGAACCGCACGCGAGAGCGTTTGAAGCCCGGGGTGTTCATGTTGGTTATGTTGTTCGCCGCCACGCTCAGCGCGCGCTCCTGGGCTTTCATGCCCGCGGCGCCGATCTGAACCACGGGGTTCACTGACCCGCCTGCCCGAAAGTGGACACGGCCCGGCCCATGAGGTCGTCATAAACGTTCATGAGCCGCTGTCCCGTTTCCGCTTGGCGCACCGCCTCCATCAGCGCGATCGTCTCATCGCCGAGCGACACGTTGGAGCTTTCCAGAAAACCTTGACGGACGACGGCTTGGTCCGTGGGCGACACCTCTTCCGGCGCTGCGGTGATCAGACCGTCTGCGCCCGGTCGCGCGGCGCCCGGGGCTATGATGACGACGGCGATCCTGTCCACGACCCGCCCATCTTCCAGTATCGACCCGTCGGACGACACTTCGAAACGATCCGAAGCGACCAGGACGTCGCCGCCGCCGACGCCTTGAAGGGCTCGCCCCTGGGGATCGACGAGCCGCCCGGAAGCGTCTCTGCGCAACTGACCGTTGCGAGAAAACCCGACCTGGTCGCCGTCTCGGAGTTCAAAGAACCCCTCGCCTTCGATCGCGAAGTCGGTCGCCTGATCCGTTTGAGACAGCGTTCCCCGCTCCATAGACATGCCGCCTAGTCTGATAGGGGGCGACATCAACCCGTTTCCAGATTCAACAGCCACGGACGCATAGCTGTACTTGCGACGATAGCCGGGCGTGAGAAGGTTACTGATATTGTGCGCCGCATCTTTAGCTCGACGCTGCGAGCTGGACAATATCGTCGTCACAGATTGTATAAAATCCCCCATCCAGATTGGCTAACATCCAAAATCAATGCTCGCAAGTCCTCAGATCAATCGATCTGCACGACCCCAAACGAACGCAAGTCGATGGTCTGAGGCACCTCCGACACCGACACGACCGCCAGGCGCGGGGCGCTTCGCCGCGTGAAGGCCTTCAGATGTCGTCTCAATTCCGAGCCGCAGAGCAGGACGGGAGACAACTTTTGCGACGTCATCTGATCGATCAGGGGCATGAGCGACTTCAAAAATTGCTCTGCCGTTCGAGGATCGATCAGGAACGCGTCGGCGCCCTCGCTGCGACGCACGCTGTCCAGCAACTGCGTTTCCAGTCGAGGGGTCAGGCTCAGAACGGAAAGGGCGTCATGCGGTCCGCGCAGCTGACTGAATATGGCGCCGCCCAGTTTCTGTCGGACGCGCTCCGTCAGCTCCGCATGATCCTTGGTATGACGGCCGACGTCCACCAGCGCATCGACGATCAGGTCCATCTGGCCGATCGAGACGTTCTCGGCCAGCAGGTTCTGAAGCACCCGCTGCACGTCGGAGACCGTCATCACCGCAGGGATCAGATCCTCGACCAGTCCCGGCTGGCGTGAGCGAACGCCCTCCAGCTTGTCCACGACGTCCGACCGCGTGAGCAGCTGAGGCAGCGCGCTTCGGACGACTTCGCCGAGATGGGTCATGAGCACGGTCACCGGGTCCACCAGGGTGAAGCCCGCCGCGCGCGCGCCGTCGCGCCCCGTATCGTCGATCCAGACGCCAGGGAGGCCGAAAGCAGGATCCTTCGCCTCGATGCCTTCCAGCTGGGCGGTGGAGCCGGCCGGTCTGATCGCAAGGGTCCGGTGCGGGTGCAGCTCCCCTCTGCCGTGGCGCGCGCCGTGCAGCATGATTTCATAGCCGGCGCTGGCCACCGAATTACTGTCGATGAACGACACCGCGGGCAGCACCACGCCCAACGCCTGCTCCTCCTGCGCCCTGAGAGCGGCGATTCGATCCGTAAGGACGGGCTTCAACGCCCGCCAAGCTTCGGAGAGTTCGTGCCCCATGAGGACCGTGATCGGCGCGCTCGCCTCAGAGGACCGCTCTTGCCGAGGCGGCTCGATGGTTCCTGCCGTCAGGCTCTCCGGCCGATCGCGTCGGCGCATCGCCAGCCAACTCGCGAGCGCGAGGAGGCCGAGCAGGGCGATGGGCCATTTCGGCATGCCGGGCATCAGCAACAGCAGGCCGAGAGCTGCGGCCACGAGCAGGGAAATCCGGGGGACCGACGTGAGCTGAGCGAGGATCTCCGTGCTCAAATGGCGGTCGGCGGACGAGCGGGTGACGATCAGTCCGGTCGCCGTCGACACCACCAGCGCGGGGATTTGGGTGACGATGCCGTCTCCGATCGTGAGAAGGCTGAAGGTCTGCAGCGCGGTCAGCCAATCCATGCCCATCTGGGCCACGCCGATGATCCAGCCCGCGACGATGTTGATGAGCAGTATGATCACGCCCGCGATGGCGTCGCCCTTCACGAATTTGCTGGCGCCGTCCATCGAGCCATAAAAGGCCGCCTCTTTCTCCAGAGATTTGCGCCGCTGCTTGGCCTCGTTCTGATCGATCAGGCCCATGTTGAGATCGGCGTCGATGCTCATCTGTTGACCCGGCACCGAATCCAGAACGAATCGAGCCGCGACTTCGGAGACGCGCTGCGCGCCCGAGGTGACGACCACGTACTGCACGACCACCAGGATGAAGAAGACGACCAGTCCGACGACGAAACTTCCCTGCACCGCAAAGGCCCCGATGGCGCCGATCACGTCGCCGGCGTGGGCTTCGGTCAAAATCAGCCGGGTCGCGGCGACGTTCAAGGCCAAGCGGAAAAGCGTGGCGACCAGCAACAGTGAAGGAAAGGTCGAAAACGCGACCGGGCGTTCGACGTAGAGGGTAAGCAACAGGATGGTGAGCGCGAACGAGAAGTTCACGATGATCAGAAAGTCGAGCAGGATCGGCGGAATGGGCGCGAACAGCACCAACAGTATCGACAGGACGGCCGATACGAGGAAGAGATCCTGATTGCGGCCCAGAAGACCTCCATTCATCGCCGTTCAAACCTTCCCAGGTTTCCGACCGACGCTCAGGTAGGCGTCCGCCACGGGTCGGAAGAGGTCGTCGGGAATGGGCCGATCCAGCACCGTCGTCTGGAACAGCCGGCGGGCGAGGGACGGATCGACCATTATGGGCACTCCATAGATGAAGGCGAGGCGTCGGAGCCGCAGAGCGAGGGCATGCGACCCGCGCGAGACCACGATCGGGGCGTCCATCAGATCCGGCCGGTATCTCAGGGCCACCGCGAAATGCACCGGGTTCACCACGATCAGATCCGCCTGGCGAACGCCCCGTAGACTTTGGCTGGTGCGCGCGAACTGGCCGTGGAGATCCTTGCGCCTCTGTTTCAGGCGAGGATCGCCTTCGCGATCCTTGTGCTCGCGCTTCACGTCACGGCGGCTCATGCGCATCTTCTTCAGGAAGTCACGGCGCGCCACGATCTGATCCAGCAAGGCGACGACGGCGGCGGCGCCGGCCGCGAGGACGAACAGACTCGACGCCAGGCGTCCCATCGCGCGGCCCAGATCGGCCGCGTCGTCGATCGACGCCGTGGCCGACACGGCCTGCCGGACGACCAGGGCCGCCGCAGCGGCGTAGAGGGCCAGTTTGAGCACGCCCTTGCCGGTCTCGATCAGCATGCGGAGGCTGAAAACGCGTTTGAACCCGGAGGCCGGGTTGAGCCGACCGAAGTCGAACCGCAACGTGCGCGTCGAGAACACCGGCCCTGTCTGAAGGAACTCCAGCGCCGCCACGACCGCGAAGGTCGCTCCGACCGTCGGCAGCAGCGCCGTGACCAGCGGCAAGGCCGCGATGGCGGCCAATTCCATGAAGGCGGGCAGACCCACAAGGTCCGCATCGGTCGCCGCCAGTCCCATCGACGTTCCCCGCTGGACGGCCTCCACGATCCGTGGGCCGGCGAACCACGTCGTCGCGACCAGGCACGTGGTCACGCCCAGAAACCCCAGGTCCATCCCGCGCGCGACCGACCCTTCGCCCCTCGCCTTCTTCAACTTGAAAGTCGAAGGGGGTTCGGATCGATCCTGTTCCGAACTTTCGCTCACAGCAGAAGCACCGGGAGCGATTCCAGGGTCAGCGACGCCAATCGCGCCAGCAGGGCGGTCGTCACGCCCAAGGTCAACGGCATGACCAGCATCAGGATCAGGGTCTTCACCTGGAAGCCGAGAACCAGGACGTTCATCTGCGGTGCGGTGCGCGACAGCAGCGCGATGCCGACGTCGGCCAAAAACAGCGCCAGGACGGCTCCTCCCGCCACGCCCAGACCGGTCGTGAAGGTCGCGCCGAGCAGGGCGGCCAAGGGGCCGATCCCGCTGGGCGTCGCGGTTCCGCCGATCGGCACGGTCTCCAGTGTGGCGGCCATGATCCGCACCAGTTCGAGATGGCCGTTCATGGCGAAGAACACGGCGCCCGCAGCATAGATGTAGATGGTGCCGAGCAGCGGCGTCTGCGACCGGGTGGTGGGATCCAGCAGCGCCGCCAGACCGAACCCCACCTGAATGTCCACGACACGACCGGCCGTCTGTATGGCCGCGAACGCGACCTGAAGAGCCAGGACGAAGGTCAGCCCGACGGTCAGTTCGCCGCCCGCCGCGACCGCCAGCGCCCCGGCTGACCCCGGCAGTTCCGGTGGGGGCAGGGCGGCGGCCATCAGACCGCTCAGACCCAGGCCCAAAAGCAGCCTGACCAGGGCGGGCACGGCGACCAGCGTGAATGGAGGCGCGAACGCCAGGACGGGCCCGACCCGAAGGCTCAGCAGCCAGGCCGTTTCGATCCAGGCCGTGAAAGCCTCCGTCCCCGCGATCATCCGATGGCCGGGATCGTGCGGATCGCCTCCACCGCGAAACTGGTCATCCGCTCGATCATCCAGGGTCCGATGGCGATCAAGACCAGCACGGCGGCCAGCAGTTTGGGAATGTGGCTCAGCGTCATTTCCTGGAGCTGGGTCGCCACCTGCAAGATGCTGATGACCAGGCCCACGATCATGACCACGGCCACCACCGGCAAGGCGATGGTCAGGACCGCCCACAGCATCTGGTTGAGCAGGCTCAACGACTGATCCGCGCCCATGACCGCTTCCTCCCCGACGCGGGAGATCACGTGAGGTGGGGGGAGAATGCAAGAGGGACTTGTGCGGTCGGGCGTTCCCATGGCGGAACGGGGTGGGGGTGAGGGGCGCGGCCTGGGCGCGGGCGGCCATGGCGCCGAGGTAGGTGGAGGTGTAGTCGCCGTTGTTGGTGACCTCGCCGATGCGGGCCCCGTTGAAGTGCCACCAGCGGTCCATGGGATCCTGATGGGTCGTGTCGTCCTGCTCGGTGCGGCGCAGCACCTGGCCCTGGGCGTCGGTGACGAAGGTCACGGTGCGGTCGCGGTCGTCGTCGATCGTGACGGTCTTCACCCGGCCGTTGGCGTCATGGACGAAGGCGGAGGCATGCAGGGCGTTGGAGCCGGAGCCGGTGTCGGCGTCGCGCGTGATCAGCGTCAGCCGGGCCTCGTCGCCCCAGGCGTGGGCATAGGTGGTCGAGGTTCCGGCCAGGGGGGTGGTGGAGCCCCCATGGGGCCAGGCGTCGCGGGTGCCGGAGGTGGTGACCCCGGTCACCACCCCGCGCCAGGCCCCGCCCTCCAGATAGGAGTAGGTGGAGGTCTCGGTGCGGAAGTGGGCGTCGGTGTTGGTCCACGGATCGTCGTCGACGTAGGTCAGGTCGGTCTGGCTGACGACCAGGCCGGTGCGGTCGTACTGGGCGGTGCGGGTGTGGGTCTGGATCTGGGGCGCGTCGGCCCGCACGCGGGAGGTCTCCCAGCGCGAGACCAGCCGCCCGACCGCGTCGCGCACGTCGTGCGAGCGCCAGTCCACCGCCGGACGCACCACGGCGTCGGTCGTGGTGTCCCACTCGTCCAGCGTCCGCCCGACCCGGGCCAGATGGCCGTCGGCGGTGTGGTCGTAGTGCTCGATCGCCTGGCCGGGGCGGGTTTCGTAGGTGGGGTGGTATTCCCAATGGCCGGGGCCCTCGCCCTCGACGGTCTCGGGGGGGATCTGGCCGGTCTCCGGGTCGGGCTCGGGCACCCAGACGGCCACGGTCCCGTTCTGGATGTCGGTCTGGACCGAGGTGTCGGTGATCATGCGCACGCGCTGGCCCCGGGCGTCGTACTCCAGCCGGCGGCCGAGCGTGATCTGGCCGTCGGTCAGCGTGCCCTCGACGTGGACCATGCGGTCCAGCGCGTCATAGCGGTTCCAGGCGGCCGCCCCGGCCGCGGTGGGCGAGCCCGGCGCGGCGTCGACGCTGCGCCAGTTGGACTGGGTCGAGCGCACGTTGCCGTTCAGGTCGTGGGTCCAGACCGTGCGCACGGGATCGGAGGCATCGTCCGACCGGTCCTCGAACCGGGTCAGGCGGCCCAGCGCGTCATACTCGGCCCAGCCGTCCTGATGCACGACCGAGCCTGACGCCTGGCGCTCGCGCACGCGCCGGCCGAGCGCGTCATGGGCGTAGTCGGCCGTGATCCCGCCCGAGGCCAGGTCGGCGTGGCGGGCCATCAGGCCGGTGTTCAGCCAGGCGAAGGACAGGGACTGGTCGACGGCCAGGGCGCCCCCGGTCGCGGTCTGGGTGATCTGGCGTCCGCCCAGGTCGAAGCCGTGGGCGGTGACCCGCCCGCCCAGATCGGTCTTGCCGATCAGCCGGCCGAAGGAGTCCAGACGCTCGACCCCGGTCTTGCCCGAGGCGTGCAGCACAGTCTTGACCCAGCCGCCGAAGGCCCCGAGGCCCACAGTGGTCAGGCCGGTCTGCCACTCCCAGGAATAGGTCGTGGCGCGCCCCTCGAAATCGGTCTGGGAGACGACGCGGCCCTCGCGGTCGTAGTCGGTGCGCTCCTTGTGGGCCGCGCCGAACTGGCTGTTCCAGTGCTGGATGCGGCGGCCCAGGCCGTCGTGGGCGTAGAAGTCGGTCAGCTGGACCGTGGAGCCGCCGTCGTTGCCGGGCGTCCAGGCCGCGCGGCCCGGATGCTGGATCGAGATCACGCGGCCGGCCTTGTCGTAGTCCTTGAGCGTGACGTGGCCCAGCTGATCGACGGTGCGGCGCACGTCGCCCGGAAAAGCCGGGTCGAGAAAGTTGATCGAGTCTGGAAGGCCGCGGAAATGGACTCTGAAAAAACGAGTCCATCGAGTCCAAAACGCCGCCGAAATCGACTCCGAAAAAAGCGAGTCGATCGAGTCTAAAAACACCCCCGCCCCCGGCGGGCGGCACCCCCTCACTCACCCGGAGCGCCCGTTGTGGTGCCGTGACGGACGGCGGGGAGCGTCGGAAAGGAGGGAGGAAGATGGGAAGCGGCGGCGGAAGCGTCAAGAGCGGGTAGGAAAAAGTTCACAGGCCGCCTAGCTCATTTAACTGCTGACGCTATACAGGGAGCCGGTATTAGGTTTTCTTTAGCAGTCCACAGAACGCAATTTAGTTCAGATTTTCTGGCCACTAAAGTTATTTGGGATTAGAGTAATCCACATCAGCATTGCTGAAATGTCTCTCAATTATATGCGGTCTTCGTTCATAATACGGAGCTTCAATGTCAATTTTATCGGGATATGTGAATTCCACCGAGAAGTCGCCATCTTCAATTACGTAAGTCATTGCTCTCCATTCTTGATTTTCTGGATAAGATGACCATTTTTCCCAAAAATCATAGACATATAGCTTAAGTTTAGTGTTAGCATATTTATATTTTACTTTATCCTTATCGGTAAGATAGAATATATCTGACGTCATTGCGCCATCTTCTACCTCGCAATAGAAAAGAATCTTACCTATAGATTCGCTGGCGACCTCCAAAACATCGCTGCCAATATTTTGATAGTACTGTTCAAAAATTTCATTCATTTCTGTCTTACCGCCGTCGCGATTGGTTCAAGAAAGTTCGGTCAAACGACACTCCGTTTATCGTGTAGTTGATGTCCAGTGTGCTCGGCCGCAACGAACGTCCAACATATTGGGGCCTAATGTCCACTGTTACAGGAACTCCCCGATCCAGGGCTTTCTGCCAGTCTCTCTCCAAAGACCGATATAAACCACGGTTGAAGTTCGTATCTTGAGCGAAGTGGTTGAAGTCGTCCACCGGCCCGTCGAAGATTCGTGCGATGAGGTGACCGCCTTCGTCAGTCGACAATCTGTCCGCTCTGCCGGCGCCGAGTTGTGCCTGCCTGTTGCGGGCCTGATGGGGATTGGGGACCAGTTCGCCCTCGACGCGGGTGACCCGACCAAGCTCGTCCAGCGAGTAGGTGTAGCCGTTGCGGACGACCTTCTTGACGACGGCGCCGACGATCGCTTCCGACGCTTCTCCACCTGTCCGACGCGCAGGCGGCGGCGTGAAGGGTTCCTGGCGGCGGAAGTTTCTCAGCGTGTCCTCGGTGTGCCGGATCAGGGGGGCGGTGACGTCGGCGTTCTTCAAGGCGATCTTGGCCGCGTCGCCGACTATGGGCACGAAGCCGATGCCGGCGATGGCCAAATCGCCCCAGGCGCCGTCTCGGCCGCGCGCGACGTTCAGGGCGGCGGCGAAGGTGTCGCGGACGTCGGCCGCCGGGTTCAGGCCGCCGAGGATCTGGCCCGCGATCGCGCCGGCCGACGTGCCCTCATGGAAGTCGCCGAGCACCAGGCCCTTGGCGAAGTCGCCGGCGGCCGTCCTCACCGCCTGCAGGAACGAACGCGGCGCGAACGAAACGGTCGGCTCAACGTCCGGCGCTTGCGTATGCGCCTGGGCCGGCTCTGTCGCCGTTATGGCCCCACCGGCTCCGCGTACGGAGTTGGTCAGCAGATCAGCATACGAGATATGTAGATGCGCATTACTGACTGTGGATGCATCAGCAGCATAGCCCATCACGCCCGTGCTGTCGTTGCCGGCCAATTCGTAGCGTCGATTACTGCCCGCCACGCGCTTGACTGGAACCAGATCGAAAATCTCCCGCGCCCCTGGAGGAAGTCGGACGATTCCCTCATCCAGACCAAGGTCTGGGGCCACGATGCGGATCGACGCACTGTCGAACCCGAGCCCGAACTCGTCGATCGGCGTGACTTCGAGGTCGATGCGCCGACCGTCAATGACGACATGGGGGTAGACTGTCTTGCCCGTAGCGCCGGCGTCGCCCTCGGGCATGGGGCCGAACTCAAGCCGAGGCGGATTGGATGTCTGAAGCCGAGCCTGAACATCAAGCAGAGCGGCCTTTTGTGATGCCTTCCTCTCCGCCTCCGCCTTCACCCCTTCTCCTCTGGCCACCGCCGCGCCCAGGGTCTCGCCGATGATCTGGGGCAGTTGGGTGCGCAGGTTGTTTTCGAAGCTGGAGCCTTCGAGGAGGGAGCGGGCGCCGACGCCGACTAGGCCGGCGGCGAAGGCGGCGCCGGGGCCGTCGCCCCAGTCGGCGGCCTGGCGCACGCCGGAGCTGATCGCGGCGACGCCGACGGAGGCCCAGTCGAACTTGTCCTGGAGCCCCGTGGCGACGGCCACCCCCTGGGTCAGGACGCTGGCGGCCGTGCCGCGCTGGAGGGCGTGCAGGGTCTTGGAGGCCCCGCCGGCGACCTTCATGACGCTGCCGAGCCCCGCGTTGATCCCGCCCGACAGGGCGCTTAGCGCCACGCCCTTCCAGTCGAACTTGTCCTGGATGCCGACGGCCAGGCCGAACGCCTGGCTGGCGACCGAGCCGGCCGCGCCGGCGGCCGCGCCGCCGACGACCAGGGCCTTCAGCCCGATGCCCGCTTTGGCCACCGCTGCGCCGCCCTTGGTCAGGGCGGCGGCGACCGTGGCCGCCTTCGTGCCGCCGCCCATCACGGCCGCGATGGCAGAGGGCGCGACGGCGGCGGCCACGATCACGGCGATCGCCACGGCCAGCACCTGTCCGATCACCCCGCAGCCGTTTCCGCCGCCCTTGGGGGGTTTGAGCTGGGTGGGGTTCAGGTCGCCCAGCGCGGCGTTGGGGTCGTAGGGGCGGAAGGTGCGGGAGGTGGCGTGGACGTTGGTCTGGCCGACGTTGGGGGGGATGGTCAGGGTGGTCCCGGCGGTCAGGGCGGAAGCGGAGGTCAGGCCGTTGGCCTGGGCGATCAGCCACCACAGCGAGGCGTCGCCCCAGACGGCGGCGGCGATGCTCGACAAGGCGTCGCCGTCGCGCACGGTCCAGCTCTGGCCGCCCGAGCGCACGGCGTGGGGCGTCAGGGCCTCATAGGCCAGGTCGAAGTCGATCTGGTGGACGGGGTTGTTCCCATGGCGGAACGGGGTGGGGGTGAGGGGCGCGGCCTGGGCGCGGGCGGCCATGGCGCCGAGGTAGGTGGACGTATAGTCGCCGTTGTTGGTGACCTCGCCGATGCGGGCCCCGTTGAAGTGCCACCAGCGGTCCATGGGATCCTGATGGGCCGTGTCGTCCTGCTCGGTGCGGCGCAGCACCTGGCCTTGGGCGTCGGTGACGAAGGTGACGGTGCGGTCGCGGTCGTCGTCGATCGTGACGGTCTTCACCCGGCCGTTGGCGTCATGGACGAAGGCGGAGGCATGCAGGGCGTTGGAGCCGGAGCCCGTGTCGGCGTCGCGCGTGATCAGCGTCAGCCGCGCCTCGTCGCCCCAGGCGTGCGTGTAGGTGGTCGAGGTTCCGGCCAGGGGGGTGGTGGAGCCCCCATGGGGCCAGGCGTCGCGGGTGCCGGACGTGGTGACCCCGGTCACCACCCCGCGCCAGGCCCCGCCCTCCAGATAGGAATAGGTGGAGGTCTCGGTGCGGAAGTGGGCGTCGGTGTTGGTCCACGGATCGTCGTCGACGTAGGTCAGGTCGGTCTGGCTGACGACCAGGCCGGTCCTGTCGTACTGGGCGGTGCGGGTGTGGGTCTGGATCTGGGGCGCGTCGGCCCGCACGCGGGAGGTCTCCCAGCGCGAGACCAGCCGCCCGACCGCGTCGCGCACGTCGTGCGAGCGCCAGTCCACCGCCGGACGCACCACGGCGTCGGTCGTGGTGTCCCACTCGTCCAGCGTCCGCCCGACCCGGGCCAGATGGCCGTCGGCGGTGTGGTCGTAGTGCTCGATCGCCTGGCCGGGGCGGGTTTCGTAGGTGGGGTGGTATTCCCAATGGCCGGGGCCCTCGCCCTCGACGGTCTCGGGGGGGATCTGGCCGGTCTCCGGGTCGGGCTCGGGCACCCAGACGGCCACGGTCCCGTTCTGGATGTCGGTCTGGACCGAGGTGTCGGTGATCATGCGCACGCGCTGGCCCCGGGCGTCGTACTCCAGCCGGCGGCCGAGCGTGATCTGGCCGTCGGTCAGCGTGCCCTCGACGTGGACCATGCGGTCCAGCGCGTCATAGCGGTTCCAGGCGGCCGCCCCGGCCGCGGTGGGCGAGCCCGGCGCGGCGTCGACGCTGCGCCAGTTGGACTGGGTCGAGCGCACGTTGCCGTTCAGGTCGTGGGTCCAGACCGTGCGCACGGGATCGGAGGCATCGTCCGACCGGTCCTCGAACCGGGTCAGGCGGCCCAGCGCGTCATACTCGGCCCAGCCGTCCTGATGCACGACCGAGCCTGACGCCTGGCGCTCGCGCACGCGCCGGCCGAGCGCGTCATGGGCGTAGTCGGCCGTGATCCCGCCCGAGGCCAGGTCGGCGTGGCGGGCCATCAGGCCGGTGTTCAGCCAGGCGAAGGACAGGGACTGGTCGACGGCCAGGGCGCCCCCGGTCGCGGTCTGGGTGATCTGGCGTCCGCCCAGGTCGAAGCCGTGGGCGGTGACCCGCCCGCCCAGATCGGTCTTGCCGATCAGCCGGCCGAAGGAGTCCAGACGCTCGACCCCGGTCTTGCCCGAGGCGTGCAGCACAGTCTTGACCCAGCCGCCGAAGGCCCCGAGGCCCACAGTGGTCAGGCCGGTCTGCCACTCCCAGGAATAGGTCGTGGCGCGCCCCTCGAAATCGGTCTGGGAGACGACGCGGCCCTCGCGGTCGTAGTCGGTGCGCTCCTTGTGGGCCGCGCCGAACTGGCTGTTCCAGTGCTGGATGCGGCGGCCCAGGCCGTCGTGGGCGTAGAAGTCGGTCAGCTGGACCGTGGAGCCGCCGTCGTTGCCGGGCGTCCAGGCCGCGCGGCCCGGATGCTGGATCGAGATCACGCGGCCGGCCTTGTCGTAGTCCTTGAGCGTGACGTGGCCCAGCTGATCGACGGTGCGGCGCACGTCGCCGAAGACGTCGACGCCGTGCGAGATCGAGGCCCCGTCGGCGAACAGCTCGCCCGTGACGATCGCCTCGCCGCCGTCGTGGCCCGAGCCGGCCTTGAGGGTGCGGCTGGTCCAGAAGCCGTTGGCGGTGCGCGTGGCGATCAGCCGGCCGGAGACGTCGTAGCGGCGCTGTTCCGTCGGGCGGGCGTGCAGGGTCTGGCCCTGTTCGTTCACATAGGCGACCTGGGGGCTGCGCTGCTCGATCAGCCGGCCGAGCGCATTGTAGGTGAACTCGGTGACGGCGCCGGCGGCGTCGGTCTCGGAGATCACCTGGCCGAAGGCGTCATAGGCCCGACCCTGGACGATGGTGGTCGTGGCGTAGGTTCCCGCGACCGCGTCCCAGCTGAGCTGGGCGAAGGGCTGGCGCGTCGAGACGGCCAGGCCGCGGGCGTCGTACTGGGTGTAGGTCGTGGACGTTCCGGTGAAGTCGTGGGCGCCCACCGTCGCGACCCCGCCGGCGGTCAGGCCCTGCATGACGTCGTAGGCCGTGTAGGCGGTGACGTCCCGCGTCGTCGCCGTCATGGTCACGGTGGCGCGGCCGGCGGCGTCGTGCAGATGCAGTCGGGTCACGCCGTCGCCGGCGGTGGAGCGGTACAGGCGGCCGCCGTGGTCGTACTCGAACCGCTCCTGCCACAGGCCGTTGACGCCCTTGGCGACGACTTCGCCATGGGCGTTGTAGGCGAAGGTGCGGGTGTCGCCGAAGGACCAGGACCCGGCATGGGTCGCCGAGCCGTCCCAGATCATCTGGCCCAGAAGGTCGTACCGGCGGCGGTTGCCGTCGACGACGGTGGTGTCGTCGCCGCGCACGCGGACGTAGCTTTCAAGCACGGTGCGGCCCGCGGCGTCGTGGCCGAAGAAGCGGGTGAAGCCGGTGGCGTCCGTCGTCGACGTCAGCCGGCCTCCGGCGCCATAGGCGAAGGTGGTGACCCGCTGGTCGCCGGTGAAGCCGCCCTCGCGGTCCTGGGCGACGCGGGCGACCTCGCCCAGCCCGGTGTAGGCCGTGTCGGTCTGCAAACGGACCGTCTGGCCCAGATGATCGACGAAGGCCGCGCCCCGCTCGCGCGTCAGGCGGCCCAGGACGTCATGGGTGAAGTCTGAGACGTCGCCGTTGGCCTCGGTCTTGCGGGTGACGTTGCCGAGGGCGTCGTAGCTGTAGGCCACCACGGCGTCGACGCGGGTCGAGCGCTCCGGCGCGCCGGCGGCGTAGACCTCGACGGAGTATCGCGTTTCCGTCAGGCGGCGGCCGTTCCGATCGTAGGTGAAGTCGGTGATCCGGTCCTTGGACGAGTCGAAGCTGCGCGGGGGCAGGGTGGCGGGATCCCGGGCCGACGTGACCGCGCCGACGACGCGATCGCCCCAGCGGATCTCGCGCAGGACATTGCCCTCGGCGTCGCGGGTCCAGGTGGTCAGCCAGCCCTCGCCGTCCACCGCGGCGATCTGGCGGCCCAGCTTGTCATGGAAGGCGTAGGTCGAGACGCCCCGGCCGTCGATCGTCTGCACGACGTTGCCGGCCGCGTCGTATCGTGTCTGGACGTGGACGTCGACGACGCTGCCGGCGTAGGACGAGCCGTATTCCGCCACCCACAGCTGCTGGACCGTCGTCTTGATCAGGCGATTGTTGCGGTCGTACTCCATGAGCGTCTGGCGATGGGCGCCCGAGCCCACCGGAGCGGGCCCGCCGGGCAGGGCGGGCAGGGTCACCGGCGTGTCGTAGGCGCGCTGGACCGTCGCATTGTCGTTGTCGTCGTAGCCCCACGTCTTGAGCCCGCCCAAGGCGTCGATCTCGGCCACCTTGCGGTCGGCGTCGTCGTAGAAGAACAGGGTCCGGGCGCCGACGGCGTCGCGCGTCTCGATGACGTTGCCGCGCCGGTCATAGGCGATCGTCTCGGTCGGCGTGACCGTGGAGGTCGACAGATCGATCGCCGACTGCACCGTGACCGCGTCGCCGGACTTTTGCACCAGGCGATCCATCTTGTCGTAGGCGTAAGTGGTGGTGCGGCGCTCGGCGACGACGTTGGAGGCTTCGATGGTCTTGGTCAGATTGCCGCGCGCGTCGTATTCGTAGCTGTTGACCACCGAGGTCGCCAGGACCGTGCCGTCGCCGCGCACGGCGCTGACGGGCAGGGTCTCCGACAGCGTCAGGCCGCGCCGGTCATGGGTGTAGGTCGTCGTCGCGCCCAGCTTGTTGGTGAAGGCCGTGCGGTCTCCGAAGGCGTTCAGCGCATAGGTCTCGGCCTTGCCCTCGGCGTCGATGACCTGGGTCACCCGGTCCAGCTTGTCGCGGACGAAGGTCGTGACGGCGTCCGCCGCGGAGACGCCGACGGTCGGCGGCGCGCCGACGGCGGGCGTTCCCGAAACCTTCAAGGCATGGCGCGTCACCGTCTCCACCTCGCCGCCGCGGTTGTAGGTGGTCCGGGTGGCGTGGCCCTCCGGATCGACCTGCAGGACCAGACGATCGAGGACGTCGTAATAGAAGAAGCCGGCGGCGCCGCGCGGGTCGACCACCTTCACCAGATTGCCGAAGGCGTCATAGGTGTTGGCAGTGACCGCCGTCTCGCTGGCCGAGATCGGCGTGGCCTCGGTGAGCACCCGACCCATGGCGTCGTAGGTGTAGCTGGTCGGATATCCGATGCCGTGCATGACGTAGAGCGTGCGGCCCAGACCGTCATAGGCCCAGCTTCGGGTCACCTCCTCCGGCAGTCCCGGCGCGACCACTTCGGCAATCAACCGGCCTCCATCATCATAGGTGCGATGAGTGATCCGCAGATCCACGGTGCCGTAAGCTTCGTGAATCTCCGTCGGTCTTCCGAGACCGTCCATGAGAACCTGGGTCTCGAAGCCCTCGGGATGGACGGTCCGATACCTGCGCCCTGCTCCATCGTAGGTGAAGGACGTCGTCGAGGCGGTGGAGACGTGCGCGGCCAGCAGAGACGTCAGCGCGTCATGGGTGACGCCGTCAGGCAGCGAAAGCTGAACGGCGAACCGGCTGACGCTGGCGATTCGACCCGCGCCGTCGAACGCGGTCCTTGTGGCATAACCTTCGGCGTCGACGACGAACGACGCACGGCCGGCCGCGTCGTAGGCGGTTCGGGTTTTTCTGTCGCCGGCCTGGGGAGTCGCGCTCCAGGACGCCAACGCCGCCTCTGAGATTTCGCCGGCGTAGGCCGAGGCATGCTGGGTCTCGACCGTCACCCGTCCGGCGGCGTCGTGGGAAAAGCTGGTGACGAAGCCCATAGCGTCGACCGTGAACCGTTGCCGGCCGGCGGCGTCGTAGACGGCGGAGGTCGATCGGTTGTGCGGATCGTTCTTGAAGACGCTCAGGCCCGTTATGCCGTCCAGGCCCGCGACCGTGTAGGGCCAGCCGAGGGCATAGTTCGGATCGAACGGCTCCCAGAGCTTGCCGTAAGTCCTTTGCCCCGTGACGTTGCCAGATCCGTCATGGCCGTACCGCGTCAGGCGGCCGTCGCTCTGGACGAGGTAGGTCAGGCGTCCGTCGCCGTCATAAACATAGTCGGTGGTGCGCCCTCCGGATGCGCCCAACGCCGACACGACCTGCGCCGAGGTCAAGGCGACGCCCGTCGGAGAGATCAGGGTCGAATAGGCGGTGACCAGAATGATCCGCCCTTCGGCGTCATACTCATTCTTGGTCACGGCCCCGACCGGATCGATCGTGAACGTCAATCGACCCTCTGCGTCGTAGACATAGCGGGTGCTCACGTCGACGCCCGTCGAGACGCCGTCGCGACGGCGTATGACGTTTCCGTCGGCGTCGTAGTCGAAGGCCGCCCGTACATGCAGGCCGCCGTCGCCGGTCTGCTGGTAAGTCAGTCGGCCGAGCTTGTCGTAGATGTAGCTCGTGTCGCGCTCAGCCGAGGTTCCGGCCGCCTCGCGCAGATTGATGACGTTTCCGGCGCGATCGTAGGTGAACTGGGTGCGGAACGCGTTCGCCACGACCACTTCAGTGGTTCGGCCGGCGACGTCGAAAACATAGTCGGTGTGGACGCCCGACGGATCCGTCGTCCGGATTTTCTGGCCCTTGCCGTCGTAGACGTAGGCGGTGACCAGGTTCAATCCACCCGGATCGACCGTCTCGGTCAGCACCCGGCCCGCGCCGTCGTAACCATAGCTGATCTTGCGGCCCGTCGCGTCGGTCGTTTCGTGCAGTCGCCCCGCGGAGTCGTAGGCATTCGTCGACGATTGACCCAGCCCATCGGTGTCGGTCGTCAGCCGTCCGTCCAGATCGTAGGCATGGGTCGTCGTCCGACCGCCGCCGTCGGTGACCGTCAGCGTATGTCCCCGGTCGTCGAAAGTGGTGGTGGTGACCAAGCCTTCGGGCGTGGTCACGGTCAGGGTCCGATCATGCGCCGAATGGGAGAACGAGGTCGTCTTGCCCATGCGGTCGGTGACTGACACCACATTCCCGCGGGCGTCGTAGGCATAGGTGGTGTCCTGGCCGAGGGCGTCGCGGACCACCTTCACCCGGCCGGCGCGGTCATACAGGGTCGAGCGGACGCCGCCGCGGCCGTCGACGGTCTGGATGGCGCGCCCGAATGCGTCATGGGCGACTTGGGTGATCCGGTTGAGCTCGCCCCAGTCTTCGGTGGTCTGTTTCACCAGGCCGCGGCGATCATGTTCGAACACGGTCGCGGATGTGGTCGTTGCGCCGAACGGATCCTGGCGCGTCCGGACTTCGCCGAAAGCATTGTAGGTGTACGCCGTTTCGGCGCCAAGGGCGTCGATGGTCGCCCGCACGGTGTCATCGGCATTATAGGCCACAATCGTGCGACTGTCCGAGCTCGACGGACTGGTGCGTGAGGGCAGGCCGGCCACGACCACGCCGCCCTTCAGCCCGACGGTCGAGATGCGCGCATTGAAGACGATGGTCTGAGTCAGACGATTCTGAGCGTCATGGACGTAGCCTCTCACCTCTCCCAAGGCGTTGACTTCATAAGCCAAGCTGCCGTCCGCGTCGTAGAAGGTGAAAGACGTCAGTCCGGGCCCGTTCACCCCGTCCGGGTCGGTGCGGGAGATCAGTCGGTCGGCGTCGTCATAGGTGAACGTCACGCCCCACTGACGATAGACGGAATTGATCTGGGCCGCGGTCGGGTTTGAGCCAAGGGCCGCGAGTTCCGCCGCGCCACGTCCCGCGAGTTGGCCGATCAGCCGCCCCCGTGCGTCGTGGCGGCTGCGGGTGGAGTGGTCGGCGCCCGTGACCCGGTCGGTGCTGACGCCGACCAATCGCCACATCGGGTCATAGGCATAGGTGACGTCTTCCCGCCCCGCGGCGGTGTAGCGATACTCCTTCAGCACCTGTCCGAGGTGGTTGCGGTCGTAGGCGGTCGTTTCCTCCACCGGCGCGGCCGGAGCGCTGACCAACTGAGCCAGGGTCGGTTGGCTGGAGGGGGCCGGAGAGAGACGCTTGCCGGTGACCATCAGGACGACGTGGCCGAGGGCGCTGCGGGTGTAGATGACGACGTCGCCTTCGCCGTTGACGGTTCCGACCAGGAAGCCCCGGCCGTCGAAGACCGACCATTCATGAACGTCTGCGGCGCTGGAGCCGACGCTGCCCAAAAGTTGGCCGAACGTCCCGGACGCGCGCAACGGCTCGGACGTGACGGTGGCGAAGGCTGTGGTTTGGATCACCTGGCCGGCGCGGTCATGGACGATGCGGGTGAGGAATCCCTCTGCGTCCAGGCTGCCGATGCGTCGACCGGCGGCGTCATGGAAGTGTCGAGTCGTCCGGTCCTCGCCCGCGGCGGCGCTGGGCAGGATCGGGGCGGAGGGCAGGGCGGCCTTGATGCCGGCCAGTTCGCCGGCGGACAGCTTGGTGGCGTATCGGGTCTCGGCGATCAGGCGCGAGGCGCCGTCGTGGACGTAGCTGGTCGCGGACCCGTCGCCGTCGATCGTCTGCACCACCCGGCCCGCCTGGTCGTGGATCGTCCATGACCAGGCGTCGTCGACCGAAGCGGCGGGCCGAATCCAGGCGATCTCGGTCGTGGCCGGGTTGCCGGCGCCGTCGGTCAGGCTGCGAAGGTCCGCCGAGGTGAGACGGCCGGCATAGCGCACCGTCGCCGTCAGGCGGTCGGCGCCGTCATACTTGTATTCGACCAGCGACCCGTCGCCGTCGATCTGGCCGACCTTGCGTCCCAGATCGTCGTAAAGGTGATGCGTCGATCGACCGGTGGGATCGGTCGTCATCCGCAGGCGGCCCATCTTGTCGTACTGATGTCGCGTCGAGGCGGCCGGCAGAAGCCCGGTCAGTTTCGACACATCCACCTTGTGGATCTCAGGCTGGCCGAAGAAGGTGGAATAGCCGGACTGAGCTTCATCATAGAAGGTGAAGAAGCGGCCGGCGACTTCGGGCGTCGGCAGGGCCGCCTTCCATCTGAAGGCCTGCACGTCGGCGATCTTCTGGCCGGTCTCCACGTCGAAAACGCCGCCCGGTTGTTGGTGTGAAGCCACCAAAGGCGATCCCGCCGGCAGGACCCAGCCTTCGACCCTGTACCATTTGTCGGCGCTCAGCAGCGCCTGCTGCGTCCCCGTGCCCCAGCTCAGAAAGTAGGGATTGGACTCGGCTGCGCCGGTCGTGGCGTACTCGACGTAGGCAGGGTCGTGATAGTCGCTCAGCCCGAAGTAAAGATTGTGCTTCGACGTGTCGTGTTTTCGGAAATGATAGACGAACTTGTAAGCGCTTGTGACGTCCACGTCGAACTTGTTGGTGGACCCGCCTCCCCCTTCGACGTTCGTCGTCATCTGGCCGGCTTCGATCGCGATGATCCGGCGACCGTTGGGACCGATCGTGTCGGTCCATCGGGTTTCCTGGGCGAAGATGGAGCCCTCGGGATTGTTCCAGGCTGGCGGCACGGCGGGTCCGGCCGGAACGCCGCCCGGAGCGGGCCAGCCGGAATTGTCGACCAGGTTCGGCGTCGCCGCCAGATCGACCTCACGCATTTCCGGCCTGTAGAACGAGGTCGACCAGCCCACACGAGTGTGCTCGTAATAGTCGAAGAAGCGCGCGTGAACCTGGTCGTCCGGCCGATCAGTCCGCCAGCGGAAGGGGTTGGTTTGGGCGACCTTCTCGCCCGTGACCGTGTCGTAGACCCCGCCGGGCGCCTGGTCCCAGTTCAGGCTGGCCGAGCCCTGGGGCAGAACATAGCCGACCACCTTGTACCAACGATCCTCCACCAGGGTCGATTGCTGGGTTGAAGTGGTGGCCCAGTAGAAATAGGGGTTGCTCTCCGCGCTGCCGTACACCGCGTGATCGACGTATGCTGAGGTGGAATACGTTAGGCCCCAATAGACATGGTGCCGCGTCAGATCCTCCTTCTTCAAATAGATCGTGAACTCATAGGCCTTGTTTCCGTCGATCTTGACGTTCGGCGAGAAATTGCCGCCGCCGCTGTCCCATTGATCGATTTGCCCCGCCTGCATGGCCACGACGGGACGGCCCTCGGGCCCATGGGTGACGTGCCAGCGGGTTTCGGCGGTCTGGTAGTTGTTCAGCCAGCCCGGCATCGCGCCGATCTGATCCGGCTCGACCGGCTGAGGCCACCCGGAAGCGTCGACCAGATTGATCGACGGCTGATCCGTGCGGCGCACTTCCGGCGTATGGAAATACGTCGAGAACCCCGTCTTCTCGGCCTCGTAGTAGGTGAAGAACCGTGAGTGGACCTGGTTGTCCGGTCGACCCGAACGCCACCGGAAGGCGTAGGTCGACATGACCTTCTGGCCGGTCTCCATGTCGTAAACGCCGCCCAGACTGCCGCTTGCGACATTGGCCGAGCCCTCGGCGAGGACATGTCCAACGACCTTGTACCAGCGATCTTCCTGAAGACTGGAAGCGTAGACGCTCGGAGACGACCCGAAGAAGTACGGATTGGTTTCGGCCATTCCGCCGTGCGCGCCGTCGGCATATTCGACGTAGGCTTGCGAGCCGGTGGACAGGCCGAAGAACAGGGCGTGGTCGTTGAGCTTGTCCTTCCTCACATAGTAGACGAACTCATAGTTCTTCGAGCCGTCGATCGTGAACTCATTGGTGTAGTTTCCTCCGCCGTCCTGGTCTGGGTCGTATTGACCCGCCTGCATGGCCACGACCTTGCGGCCATAGGGCCCGTCGATCAGCTTCCAGGCGGTCTCATTGGTGGCCCAGCCGTTGGTCCAGCCGGGCACGGTCGCCTGGCCGTTGGGCGCGCCTGCGGGCCCCGGCCAGCCCGTGAGGTCGACGAGGTTGGTCCCCGGCGCGTCGATCCGACGGATCTCCGGCTTGTAGAAGTGGGTCGAGAAGCCGGGTTCGTTCTCCTGGTAGTAGTCGAAGAATCTGCTGTGGACTTCGTTGAACGGCCGATCCGGGTTCCATCGATAGTTCTGGACCTCGGCCATCTTCTGACCGGTCTCGACGTCGAACACCCCGGTCGCCGCGGACCCGGTCTGGGCGGACCCCTGGGCGTAGACATGGCCCACGACCTTGTACCAGCGCTCTTGCTGGAGCGGCTGATGGGTCGTGGTGTTGTACGAGTGTCCCGTGTCGGAGAAGTAGACGAAATAGGGATTGGGCTCCGCCGTCGAGCCGCCGGCCAGTTGCACATAGGCGGGAGACGAAGACGACAGGCCGAAGTAGACGAGGTGCTGGCTGAGGTCGTCCTTCTTGAAATAGTAGACGAACTCGTAATCCTTGGTTCCGTCGACCGGGACGGTGTTGGTCACCCCGCCGCCGCCGCCGCTGGGGAACGAAGGAAGCTGCCCCGCCTGCATGGCGGCGACCATGGTTCCGTCCGGACCCCGCACGGTCTGCCAGCGTGTTCCCGGAGCGTAGGATCCCGTGTTCCAACCGCTGGGCGCCGCGTGTCCGCTCGGCAGGTCCGGGTCGTATTCGGGCCAGGCCGAGAGGTCGACCAGGTTCGCCCCGCGTTCGCTCTCCGAATACGAGACCAGCTCGCCCGCCCGATTGTGGACCGAGACCTTGTTCAGCCCGTCGGGCGTCGTCTCCACCGTGACGGCGGCCCGGTCGTGATAGGTCGTTCGGGTGGTCGCGCCGTTGAAGTCGACCGTGCTGATCAGTCGGCCCAGCCCATCATAGACGAACGTCTGCGAGTTCGAGGCGGCGTTCGTGCTGCGGGATACGACGCGGCCGACATGGTCGTGCACATAGTGCGTGCTTGACGCTTGCGCGGCCAGGTCGGGTTGGCCGTTCGCCTGCACACTTCCGTAGGCGTGGCTCGCCAGCAGGGCGCCGCGGAAGTCATAAACGTAGTCAGTGATTTGAGCCTGGCTCTTGTCGGCCAAGCCCGCGGCCCAGGCGTCCATGGCGGCTTCGGACAAGGACTGGTTCCAGGCGAGGCCCGAAAGGTCGTGGCCGGCCCCGGTGAAGACGGTCGTTCGCGTCAGGCTGCCACTGGACGCATAGTCGTGGCGCGTGACGTCGCCGGTCGCGGTCACCACGAAGCGGAGGTGGTTCTCCGCGTCGTAGACATAACGCGTCGTCAAGGGATTTTCGGCTTGAACCGCCCCAGGGCCGTCGGGATCGAGCGTCTGGAAGCGTGTCTCGGTCAACAAGGCGTTGCGGGCGTCGTAGGTGCGCCGTGCGGCGATGTAGCCGCCGTCGCCGGTCCGCTCGTACTGCCGGGTCCAAAGGCCGTTGTGGTCGCCGCCGGTTCCGTCGCCGTTGGCGTCGTCGTAGACGAAGTCGGTCCAGGTGTTAGGGGACGTCTTGACGCGCGTGACGTTGCCGTGGGCGTCATAGGTGAACTCACGCACCGGTCGCGTTCCGCCTCCGACCGGCGCCGGCTCGGTGACGCGCGTCAGCTGGCCGACCGAATCGTACTCCAGGCTGGTGATCAGACCGTCGGGCGCAGTGACGTCCGTCCGCGTGGCGGAGACATAGGCGTAGCGGGTCGTCCGGCTGACGCCCTCGGCCACGGACTGGGTGATCGAGGCGACGCGGTGGGCGCCGCCGCTCTCATAGGTCACGTCGATCCGCGAGCCGTCCGTCTGGCTGATCGACGCGACCCGTTTGCTGGAGCCGTCGTAGGTGTAGGTCGTGATGTAGGACTGGCCGTCGGCGATCGAGTTGTCCGGCGTCATGTCGACGTTGACGGAACTGAGACGGTTCTGTCCATCATAGGTGTAGCGAACGCGAGCCAAGGTCCGGTACGAGGAGATCGCCGGATCATAGAAGGCGTTCATCAACGCATAGACGTTGTCGCCGGACCAGATGATCTCGGTGTAGCCGCCGTCCGCGGTCCTGGCCTGCTTCAGGCGCCACGCGCCGTTGTGCACTTCATAAGAAAAGGTGCTCTGATTGCCGTCGGCGTCAGTCACCGAGATCAGGTTGCCGCCGCCGTCGTAGAGCTCGGTCGTTTGCGCGTCGCCGTCGGTCCAGGTCCAGGAGCCGTCGGGGTTGGCGACGATGCGGTCGTAGGCGCCGGCGCCTTCCTTCGTCACGTAGGCGCCCTGCGCGGCGTCCCAGGCATAGGTGACCGTCGATCCGTCCTCGCCGATCCGGCTGATGGTCGAACCGAAGGCGCCGGGCGAGGCAGGAAAGTCGGTCAGCCGCCGCTGGATGCTGAAACGCCAGTTGTCGCCGTTGTCGTCATTCAGTGCGCCTTGGCTGTTGTACGAGCGCAGCGTCCTGACGTCCGCTCCCCGACCGACCAGGAGCTCGTCGCGATTGGTGACGACCAGATTTCCGGTGGCCGCATTGACCGAGACGTCGTCGCCTCCGCGACCGAGGGCGGCTGAACCGAGCTGGCCTCGCGAGCCGAGAACCCAAGCTGAGGTCTGCTCCAGGCCAAGACGGAATCCGACGACCGTAGCCACCATGCGCCCACACTCCAGCAGACGAGACGCATGCGGATGCAGCGTTCCCCGATGACCCTTCATCGGGAGCGCGCGGCGGGAGTTTAGGGAATTTCGCCCGCTTCCTGTGCCGCTACAGCCACTGCATTGTAATGACGGCAAAAAAAGATTGCGACCGTCCGCGATTGCCTCACCGTGCGGCTCAGTTACTCTGCCCGAGAGCAGAAAGCGGGCGGCGGGCATGGCTGAGATGGCTGAACAGGCGACTCATTACGGTCGCCTCAAGGATTATCTGTCCGCCGACCCCGACAACCTGCGCCTGATGGCTGAAACCGCGGACGCCGCCTATCAGGCGGGAAGGTCCGAAGAGGCGGTGTCCCTCATCGAGCGCCACGCCACGATCGCCCCCCTGCCGCCGTCGCTGGTCAATCTGATGGGGCTGTGCGCTCTGCTTCAGGGGCGTTGGGCTGATGCCGAGCGCATCTTCTCCAGCTTGCTGGCCGACGCGCCAGACGATCCTGATCTGCTCTTCAACCTGGCATGCGCATGCGCTCGGTCGGGTGATCACGCCCGCGCGCTCGAGGCGCTGTCATCGGCGCCGGACCGACCCCAGGTTCTGACCATGCGGGCGCGGTCTCTTCATGAGCTGGGCCGGATGGAGGACGCCCTGGCGCTTGGCGACGCCTGGGAGGGCAGGTCCGAAGATCCGGATTTGTGGTCCTCGCTGACGACCACTGCGTTGGACATGGGAGATTTGGATCGGGCGACGAACTGGGCGGCGCGTGGGGCGGACACGTATGAGGGCCAAGCCGCCTTGGGGATGTTGGCCATGGCGGACGGCCGCCTCGACCAAGCCTGGGCATTCTTCGACCGATCGCTGGAGCTGCGTCCTGATTTCGCGCGGGCCCGTCTTGGACGAGGCGCCGTGCTGCTGTCCCGGGATGAACCGGCGGAGGCCGCCGTTGAGTTCGATCGCGCCGCCGAAATCTTCGAGGATCACTTGGGCTCCTGGGTCGCTGCCGGCTGGGCTTGGCTTATCGCCGACGACACGGCGAATGCCCGAGAACGGTTTGAGATCGCCGTCAAGCTGGACGCCGCGTTCGGCGAAGCCCACGGCGGTCTGGCCTTGCTGGACCTTCGAGAAGGACGCGCCGAGGACGCTCGAAAAAAGGCCGATCTGGCGCTGAGACTGGATCCGTCGGGCCTGGGCGGAGCGCTGGTGCGCGCATTGCTTCTTGAAAAAGCGGGGCGGGTCGATGCGGCGCACGAAGTCGTCGATCATGCCTTGAACTCTCCAATCGGCCACGCGGGTCGATCGGTGATCCAACAGATGGCGTTGAACCTCGCAGGCGGCCGCCGACCCAACCAACAGGGTTTCCCCGGCTCCCGCGCGGAGCCGGGCAGCGCCGAATGATCGCACGACGCCGCGCCCGGCAAACGACGCGCGCGGGTGTGCACCGGGGCCGAAGAGTCTTTTTATATAAAGGGTTAGATGGCGGACAGAGAGGGATTCGAACCCTCGATAGAGTTGCCCCTATACACGCGTTCCAGGCGTGCGCCTTCAACCACTCGGCCACCTGTCCATGTCCACCTGAGCGGACGCCGTCGGGACGGGCCCGGCGGGGAAGGCGTGCGAGATAGACGATGGCGCCCCCCTCGGCAAGCGCGGATGGGGCGCCCATATGGGCGACGAGATCGAGGAGACCGCCATGCTGCCCCAGAAGATGAACCTGCCTTCGCCCGAGGCCGCCCTGCCGGGCCGCGCCACGCCGCTGGAGATCGACGAGGTGCATTACGTCACCGGCCGTCCGCTGAAGGGGCCGCACCCGGAGGGCTTCCAGACGGCCATCTTCGGCATGGGCTGCTTCTGGGGCGTGGAACGGATTTTTTGGAAGCTGCCGGGCGTCTGGGTGACGGCGGTGGGTTATGGTGCGGGGTATACGCCGAACCCGACATATGAAGAAGTTTGCACCGGCAAGACCGGGCACAACGAGCTGGTTCAGGTCGTATTCGATCCTTCGAAGACCTCGTACGGCGAGCTGCTGAAGGCGTTCTGGGAGAACCACGATCCGACCCAAGGCATGCGTCAGGGCAACGACTTGGGCACCCAGTACCGCTCGGGCATCTACGTGCTGAATGAGGAGCAGCGGCGTGAGGCTGAGGGCTCGCGCGAGGCTTATCAGGCCGCGCTGACGGCGGCGGGGCGGGGGACGATCACGACCGAGATCGTGCCGGCCGGGCCCTTCTATTTCGCCGAGGGCTATCACCAGGGCTATCTGGCCAAGAACCCCGCCGGCTACTGCGGCATCGGCGGCACGGGCGTGGTCTGTCCCATCGGCGTGGGCGTGGAGGCCTGATGATGGACCGCGCGGGGGTGGGCAGGATCTGCCTGGCGCTGCCGGGGGTGACGCTCGAACATTCATTCGGCGACGACCACGACGTCTACAAGGTCGGAGGCAAGATGTTCGCCATCGTCGGCGGCGAGGGCGCGCTCAGCTTCAAGGTCTCGGACATCGCCTACGAGGTGCTGACCGAAAGCGGCCGAGCACGGCCCGCGCCTTACATGGCCCGGGCGAAGTGGGTGCATCTGGCGGACCCGTCCGACTGGCCGGACGACGAGTTGGCCGAACATCTGGCGATCGCCCACGGGATCATCGCGCAGAAGCTGACGAGGAAGGCGCGGGCCGAGCTGGGGCTCTAGTTCCGACCGCGTTCCGCCTCGATCCACGCGTCCATGCGCAGGTCCAGCAGGTCCAGCGGCAGGGGGCCGTCGACCAGCAGGGCGTCGTGGAAGCGGCGGACGTCGAAGCGGTCGCCCAGCGCGGCCTCGGCCCGCGAACGGACGTCACGGAGACGGATCTCTCCGACCTTGTACGCCGTGGCCTGACCGGGCCAGCCGACGTAGCGCTGCAACTCCGTCTCAATGTTGTGCGGGGCCAGGGCGGAGTTATCGCGGAAGCAGGCGCGGGCCTGTTCCACCGACCAGCCCTTCCAGTGCATCCCGGTGTCGGCCACCAGCCGGCAGGCGCGCCACATCTCGTAGGACAGGCGGCCGAACCGCTCGTAAGGCGTGCGATAGAAGCCCATCTCCTCGCCCAGGAATTCGGCGTACAAGCCCCAGCCCTCGGTGAAGGCGGTGACGTCGGCGGCGCGCCGGAAATAGGGCTGGGCCTCGGCTTCCTGCTGCAGGGCGATCTGCAGGTGATGGCCCGGCACCGCCTCGTGCAGGGTCAGGGCCGGCAGTTCGTAAAGCGGCCGCTGGTCCAGCTTGCCGGTGTTGACGATGTAGCCTCCGGCGACGCCGCCCTTGAGCGAGCCGGGGAAATAGCGGCCGGTGGTGTAGCGCTCCTCGATCTCGACCGGCACGGGGCGTACGCCGTAGGGGGTGCGGGGCAGGGTGCCGAACAGGGCGGGCAGGCCGTCGTCGGCCCGTTTGGACATCTCCGACGCTTTCTCCAGCAACTGCTCGCGGCTGGTCGCGTAGAACTGCGGGTCGGTGCGCAGGAAGGTCAGGAAGCCGGCGAAGTCGCCGGTCCAGCCGGCGGCGCGCATCTCGAAGTCCATGCGGGCGCGGATGCGGGCGACCTCCCGCAGGCCCAGTTCATGGACCTGATCGGGCGTCATCTCCGTGGTCGTGTAGCCGCTCACCAACCACGCGTACATGTCGCGCCCGCCGGGCTTCAGGCCCAGGCCGGGGGCCTCGGGGGCGCGGGGCAGGTAGTCGGTCTTCAGGAAATCGAGCCACGCGCGCCGGGCCGGCATGACCCGGTCGGCGACGATGGCCTGGGCCCGAACGCGCAGTTCGGCCTGGTCCGTCGCGGAGATCGAGGCGGGCAGCGTCGCGAACGGCCGCATCAGGGGATCGCGGTCGAGGGTCATCGCCGCGTCGGTCTCGGCCAAGGAGATGGCGCTGACGACGACGGAGCGTGGCTGGGTCATGCCGGTGTCCAGCCCGCGCCGGGCGTTGGCCGTGGACGCCGCGTAGGCCTCGGGGACGGCCGCCATCCGCGCCAGCCAGTTCTCGGCGTCCTGCTTCGTGGCGATGCGGGTGACCGAGGCGAAGTAACCCAGCGATTGACCGACTCCGCCTTCGGAGTTGAAGGCCAGACGGCCGGTGTCGAGATCGATGCCCTCGATCTCGCGCGTGATCAGCCGGTCCAGCAGGGCGTGGTTGATGCGGTCGTCCAGGGAAAGGGCGGTGGGGTCGATGGCGTCCAGCCGGGCCTTGAAGCCGACCAGTTCGGGACGACGGACCAACTCGGCCGCGCGGCTGTTGTCCGGCAGGCGGGCCTGGGCGGCGGCGTCGCCCTCCTGACCGGCCGTGATCGGGTCGTTGCGGCGCAGGAAGGTCTCATAGTCGGCGATCAGCGCCGACAGCGGGGTGACGGCGGGCTGGACGGCCTCCGTCGGCGCCATGACGCGCCCGTCGGCGGCGCAGGCGGCGAGCAGCAGGGCGGCGGCTCCGGCGGTGATGGCGGTGCGGTGCATGGTGGTTCCCCCTCGTCGGCGGAGAGGGTGCGTCGGCGGTCAGGCCGGGGTCAAGTCAGCCGCAGTCGGCGAAGAAGCGCTCGACGCGACCGGCAGACCCGGGCTGCGCCGCCATGACTTCGCGCCAGCCGTCGCCGTAGGCGGCCAGCCAGCCCACGCGGCGGAAGCGTAGGAAGACCGGAGTATCGGCCTGAGCGTTCGCCGTCAGATAGACGCCGCCGTTCATCTCGTCCGGTTCGCGCGTTGCGGGCCAAGCCTCGGTCTCCCCGCCGGACTCCAGCGCGATGCGCGTCGCGTCGTCGGGACCGGAGTATTGCGTCAGCGCCAGGCGTCCCGACCCCGGAGCGCAGCTCAGCGTCAGCCAGACGTCGTCGCTCTCGGCGCGGCCATAAGTCAGATGCGCGACGCCCTCGTCGGTCGCCGCGAACCAGTCGTGGTCGGCCAGCGGCTGAGGCGCACCCGAGGAGTCGGTCGGCAGTGGGGTTCCCGGATCCACCGACGCGCAGGCGGCTGCCGAGAGGGCGGCGAGCCCCAGCAGAGACAGGCGGATGGGCGACATGGGGAACCTCTGCGCGTCAGCCCGCACACAGTTCTCCGAACCGGCGCAGCTTGGCAAGATCGGCGCGGCCCACGGCCACGGCGCCCGAGCGCCCGCCCGAGTTCACGTCGAGACGACCGCCCGAGCTGAAGGCTGCGAACACGGGGTGGTCGATGCGCAGACCGACGCCGAGCGAGCCGTCTGCGTCCGCGTCGGACTGCGACTGCGCCGTCGCCCGGCCGGCGCGCAACTGGGAAAACTCCGCCGCCTGGCCGAAGCTGTACAGGCGGACCGTCGCGGCGCCCGACCCGGCTTCGCATTCCAGCGTCACGCGCAGATGCTCCGTGTCGGGGATCTCATTGGCCAGCGTCAGGCTTCGGCCATCTTCGTACAGCGTCCAGGTCCACCCGTCGCGTGGCCCTTGGAGCGTCAATGCGCCGACGGCGGCGATGATGGCGAGGATCATGTCCGGCCCCCCGGCTGAACGGTCAAGCTAGCAGACCCTCAGGCCCGCGTCGCGCCGCAGTGGGCGAAGAAGCCGTCGATCACGGCCTTGTCACCTTGCGTGACCGGCAGATCGGCCTGCCCGGCTTCGCCGACCACAGGCAGGGCGGCGCCGTCGCGGAGCGAAGACAGGGCGTGGGAGTTCACGTCCACCGCCACATCGGTCATGGCCAAGCCGGTCAGGGGGTCGACGGGAACGGACCCCTCTTCGACGGCCACGCCGGCAGGCGTCACGACGCCGAACGCCTGGACTCGGGCGTCGCCGGGGGCGCAGGTCAACATGATGACGATCTGATCGGAGTGCGCCACGCCATAGGCCAGCTTGGCCATTTCGCCTTCGTGGCTCAGGTGCCAGGCCAGCCGACCGTCAACCGGCGTCTCGTCGATCACGGCCTCTGACCGGCTCTGCGCCGCGAAGGCGGCGAAGGCGACGGTGGCGGCGACGGGGATCAGGTACTTCAGCATGGCAAAAACCTCGCGTCTGCCGATCAAACGCGGGTTTCCGTCAAGAGTTTCAGCGTGGCCGTTGAGGGCAGGGCCACCACGTCTTCGTCACCACGCCCGCGCTCAAGCGGCGAGACGCCGAGCTTCGAGCAGCGCCCCGTTAAAAAGGACTGAAGCGCTCCACCAGCGACTGCCCGGCCGGCGTTGCCTGGACCCGGCTGATGTCGCCGCGACCGCCGTAGCTGATGCGCGCCTCGGCGATCTGGTCGTGCTGGACGACGTTGGCCGACGAGATGTCCTCGGGCCGGACGATGCCGGCGACGGTCAGTTCGCGGACCTCACGATTGGTGCGCACTTCCTGCCGCCCCTGGATCACCAGGTTGCCGTTGGGCAGGACGGCGGTGACAACCGCCGCGATGGTCAGGTTGACCCGCTCCGACCGGTTCACGCTGCCCGTGCCCTGAGCGTTCGACTCGCCGCCCATGCCCACCATGTTCTGCGGGTCGAAGCCGCCCGGGAAAGCCTGGCCGAGACTGTTCTCCAGCCCGAAGAAGTTCGAGACGCCGGCCGAGATGTCGTTGGATCGGCTGCGCGTCGTGCTGTTGGACGTCTGGGCCCGGTCGTCGATGTCGATCTGGATGGTCAGGATGTCGCCGACGCGGCGTGCCCGCTGGTCGCCGAAGAAGCTGCGCGACGATCCGGCGAACAGGCTGTTGGCGCTGGTCGACTGCGGTCTCGCGCCATGGCCGGTCTGCGGGGCCGGCAGATACTGCTGCTCGACTGGGACCAGGGCGGCCGGATAGCCGATGGGGGCCAGCTCGGGCCCGCGCACGGCCTCCATGGCGGTGGAGCAGGCGCCGAGCGCCATCAGGGGCAGGGCGGCGACGAGGATCTTCAGGCGCATGTGCGGACTTCCCATCACTGGAACGCTTGGGGATTGGAACGGGCGGCCTGGGCGGCGGGTCCGGCGACCGCGCGGCCGGGACCGACGGCCACGGCGTCGATGGTGCGGCCCGACTGCAGGTTGGTGATCGCCACCGGCTGGCCGCGGGCGGCGTCGCGCTGGGCCCGGCCGGTGACGGTCAGGGTGACGCCCGGGGCGGTGTAGGTGACGGTGACCATCTCGTTGCGACTGATCACCTTGGGCGCGGTCAGGTCGTTCGGCTGGACCGCGGCGCCGGAGCGCAGGGCGCGGCGGGCCGACATGCCGACCACGACGTCCACGTTCTGCGGCGCGCCGGCGGGGACTAGGTGGCTCTGCATCGGGGCCCAGATCACGTCCTCGGGCTGGATGACCTCGCCGGCGGCGATGCTGCGGGCATAGGTCAGGGCCTCGACGGTCGACCCGGCGCGGCGGGCGGAACTGGGGGTGGCGGCGCCGGAAGCGGTCGGCGCGCCCTCGCGCACCACGACGCGACGCAGACCCTGCGGATTGGTCCAGACCAGACCGGCGCGGCGGGCGCTCGCCTGAAGCGTGCCGGCCTCGATCACAACGGTCGGTCCCGCGCGACGCGCGACGACGACGGAGGCCGCGGCCCCCGCGCCGTCGAACACCTCGCCCAGGGTGACCTGGCCGTCGTCGTCGACGGGATTGGCCTTCAGCGTGACGTCGGTGGCCAGCGCTGGACCTGCGATCAACAGCGCCGCAGCGGCGATCAGGGCGCGGATCACGACTTCACCTGCGCGGAGACGGACATCATCTCGTCGGCAGTCGAGATGACCTTGGAGTTCATCTCATAGGCCCGCTGGGCGATGATCAGGGCGCTGATCTCCGCCACTGCGTCGACGTTGGACGCCTCGGTGTAGCCTTGCAGCAGCTCGCCGAAACCGGGGTCGCCCGGTGTGCCGACGGTGGCCGGGCCGGATGCGGCCGTTTCCAGCAACAGGTTGTCGCCGACGGCTTCCAGCCCCGCCTCGTTGAAGAAGGTGGCGATCTGGATGGTGCCGACGACCTGCGGCTCCGTCGCGCCCTGGGTGATGACCTGCACTTCACCGGTGCGCGAGATCGACACGTCGACCGCGTCCTGCGGGATGCTGATCTGCGGATTAAGCAGATAGCCGTCGTCGGTCACGACTTGGCCTTGGCCGTTCAGGCTCAGATTGCCCGCGCGGGTGAAGGCGGTCTCGCCCGAGGGCAGAGTGATCTGGAAGTATCCCTTGCCTTCGATGGCCAGGTCGAAGCGGTTGCCCGTCTGGGTCGGCGTGCCCTGTTCGGTGATGCGGTACACGCTGCCGGTCTTCACGCCCGCGCCGATCTGGATGCCGGTGGGCACCACGGTGCCTGCGCTGGACGAGGTCGCGCCCATGCGCTCGACGTTGTGATACAGCAGATCTTGGAACTCGGCCCGCTGGCGCTTGTAGCCCACCGTGTTCATGTTGGCGATGTTGTTGGAGATGACCTCCACGTTCGTCTGCTGGGCGGCCATGCCCGAGGCGGCGGTGCGAAGAGCGCGCATGCGGGGCTCCCTCTCTTAGCTGACCTTGCCCAGCCGCTCGACGGAGCGGCGCGACAGGTCGTTGGCGTTTTCGATCATCTTCGTGATCCGCTCGTAGGCGCGCTGGATCTCGATCAGATTGGTGATCTCCAGGATCGGGTTGACGTTGGATCCCTCCAGCATGCCCTGGTGGATGCGGGCGTCGGCCGCTTCCAAGGGCGCGGCGTTTGAGGTGTTGCGGTACAGACCGTCGCCGCCCTTCTCGAGCACCGACAGGGCGTCGAAACGCACGGCGGTCAGACGACCGACCTGCACGCCGTTCTGGCTGATCGTCCCGTCGGCCGCGACGGAGGGGGAGCCCAGCGCCGGATCGAACAGGATCTCCTGACCGTCGCCCAGCACCGCCAGCCCCTGACCGGTGACCAGCCGTCCTTCCGGACCCAGGGTGAAGGCGCCGTCGCGGGTGTAGGCCTCGCCCGCGCCGTCCTGCACCACGAAGAAGGCGCCTTCGCCCTCGATGGCGAAGTCCAGGGTGCGGTCGGTCTGCTCCAGCGCGCCCTGCGAATAGTCGCGGCCCAGACCCTTATCCAGCACGAAGCTGACGCCCGGGCGTACCGCGTCGTTGCGGGCGCGCTCACCCACCTCGGTGCCGACCAGCAGCTGTTCGACCTTGAAGCCGGTGGTCTCCGCATTGGCGATGTTGTTGGCCACGACGTCGAGTTCGCGGCGCAGGGTCATCTGGCGGGACAGTCCGACATAGGCGGCGTTTTCCACGGGCGGCTCCTTTCGCCCGACCTCTTCGCAACCGGCATGCCAACGGGCCCGCCCCCGGATTTGCTGGATTTGCGCGCGATCGTGCGGCCGGCGCCCGGCAGCTTCTGCCGGTTCTAAACGGCACGTTAACCAAGTCCGGCCGAAATGACCGCATCACTCAGGCGGGCGGATTCGATGCTGAAGTTCGGCAAGAAAAAGAGCGGGGCCGAAGTTCCCGCCGTCGTCGAGGGCGAGGCCCCGGCCGACGGCGAGGCCGCGCCGAAGAAGAAGAAGCTTCCGATCCTGTTCATCGCCATCGGCGCCGGCGTCCTGCTGCTGGGCGGCGGGGGCGGCGCGGCCTTCTTCCTGATGCAGCCCAAGCCCGCCGCGGCCGAAGAAGGGCACGGCGAGGAGAAGGGCGGCGACCACGGCAAGGACAAGAAGGACGCCAAGAAGGAAGACAAGGGCGGTCACGGCAAGGGCGGCGCGGCCGAAGAGGATCCGACGCTCGGCAAGGTCACCGAAGGTCCCGACGGCGTCACCTTCTTGACCCTGCCGGACATGGTCGCCAACGTGCAGTCGTCCGACGGTCGCCCCATGCACCTGAAGCTCAAACTTACGCTTGAGATGACCGACGCCCATCAGGTCGAGGTGCTGCAGTCCCAGATGCCTCGCCTGCAGGACATGCTGCAGGGCTTCCTGCGCGAACTGCGACCCGAGGAGCTGCAGGGCTCGGCCGCCAGCTTCCAGCTGCGCGCCGAACTGACGCGGCGGGTCAACCTGATCCTGGCCCCCGGCAAGATCGACGCCGTTCTGATCGAAGAGATGCTGGTCCAATGACGGCGGCGGCCCAGGCGGACGATCTGGAGGCGTCGGACGGCTTCGGCGGCGAACCCGACCGCGGCGGGCTGATGCCCGAGCGCGTGCTGAACCAGGACGAGATCGACAGCCTTCTGGGCTTCGACCTTGGAGACGACGACTCGGCCGAACGCACCGGCATCCGCGCAATCATCAACTCGGCCCTGGTCAGCTACGAGCGGCTGCCTATGCTGGAGATCGTCTTCGACCGCCTGGTGCGGTTGATGACCACGTCGCTGCGAAATTTCACCTCCGACAACGTCGAGGTGTCGCTGGACAACATCTCCTCGATCCGCTTCGGCGACTATCTGAACTCCATTCCGCTGCCGGCCATTCTGGCGGTCTTCCGGGCCGAGGAGCTGGACAACTACGGCCTGCTGACGGTCGACTCCAACCTGATCTATTCGATCGTCGACGTTCTGCTGGGCGGTCGGCGCGGCACCGCCGCCCTGCGCATCGAGGGCCGGCCCTACACCACGATCGAGCGGGTGCTGGTGCAGCGCATGGTCGAGGTGGTCCTGCACGACGCCCAGCAGGCGTTCGAGCCGCTGACGCCGGTCCACTTCAATCTGGATCGCCTCGAGACCAATCCCCGCTTCGCCGCCATCGCGCGCCCGGCCAACGCCGCCATCCTGGTGAAGCTGCGCGTCGACATGGAGGACCGCGGCGGGCGCATCGAACTGCTTCTGCCCTACGCCACGCTGGAGCCCATCCGGAAGATGCTGCTGCAGCAGTTCATGGGCGAGAAGTTCGGGCGCGACAACATCTGGGAAGGCCACCTGGCCAGCGAGCTCTGGACCACCCAGACGGAGGTCCGCGCCGTGCTGGACGAGCAGCAGGCGCCGCTGTCGTCGGTGCTGAACCTCAAGGTCGGCGACACCCTTATGCTGAACGCCACGCCGGACAGCGATATCTCCATCCGCGCCGGCCAGATTCCGCTGACGGTCGGCAAGATGGGCCGAAAGGGCGCCCACATCGCCGTGCGCGTCGAACGCCCGATCTCAAAGGACGCGGCGGCGGGGCTGACCAAGGGAGGGTTGCGATGATCGGCCTGGTCATGGACGCGGCTCTGATGCTGCTGCTGGTCTGCGCCATCGCCTTCGGCGTGCGGCTGGAGCGGCGGCTGAAGGTCCTGCGCGAGGGCCAGCTGGCCTTCGCCGGCGCGGTGACCGAGCTGAACGAGGCCGCCGGCCGCGCCGAGGCGGCGCTGTCCTCTCTCCGGGCCGCCGGTCAGGAGACCGACCTGCTGCACGACCGCATCGTGCGCGCCCGCGAGCTCAAGGGCGAGTTGGAGCGGCTGATCGCGCGGGGCGAGGCTCGGACTCTCCCTCCCCTTCATGGGGAGGGAAGACCGGCGTCAGCCGGTCAGGGTGGGGCGACGTCCGAACGCGCCCCGGCCCTTTCGCACCCCACCAGGACGTCGGCCTTGCCGCCGTCCTCCCTCCCCATGAAGGGGAGGGAAAGCACGCCCCCCGCCGAACCCGCCGACCGCATGGCCTCGCTGGCCCAGCGCATCCAGGCGCTGGCCGGTCCGGGCGTCGGCGCCGGACGGGACGACGTCGCCGCCATCGTGCGTGCCATGACCGCTAACCCTGTGTCGGAACGGAACCCTAACCGGCCCGTGCGAGCCCAGGACGACGACCTGTTCGCCGCCTGAGGAGGGCGCGCATCCGAATGAGCAAGCTGCCCCGCATCCTGCCCCTGGCCGCCGTCGCGATCGGCGGCGTGATCGCCGTCCGCGCCATCGGCGTGGCCCCCGGCCTGTTCGAGGGCGCCAAGGCCTGGGCCGAGGAGGCCGCCCCCGCCGCGGCGGCCGCGCCGAACGCCAACCCGGCCACCGCCGTGTGCGCCCTGTCGGAGGAGCAGCTGGCGGCCCAGATCGGCATTTCGCCGGCCGAACTGCGCGTCATCTCCTCGCTGGGCGACCGCCGCAAGGAGCTGGACGCCCGCGACGCGGACTTCGCCACCATGCTGCCCCTGCTGGCCGCCGCCGAGCAGAAGCTGGCCGAACAGACCGCCGAGCTGGAAAAGGTGAAGGGCGAGGTCGAGGGCCTGCTGGGTCAGGTCGACGAGAAGGCCAAGGCCGAGACCGACCGCCTGGTCGCCGTCTACTCCGCCATGCGCCCGCGCGAGGCAGCGGCCGTCTTCTCCCAGCTGGACGATTCGGTGCTGCTGCCCGTCGCCGCCGCCATGCGTCCGCGCACCCTGGCCGCCATCATGGCCCAGATGCCGCCCGCCCAGGCCCGCGCCCTGACCGAGAAGCTGGCCGCCCGCTACCAGTCCGCGCCGCTCGCCGCGCGGGCAGCGGCCGCGACGGCGCCGACCACTGCACCGGCCACGACGCCCCCGGCGACGACGCCTCCCGCCGCCGGTGCAGGCACGGCCCCGACCACCACGCCCGCACAGCCTCAGACCCAGCGGGCCTCGACCCCGCCGTCGCGCCAGCAGTCGACGCGACCGACGCCGACCCCGCGCCGCACCCAGAGCCGCCCGCCGCAGAGCACTCCGGCCCGCGCCCAGCCGCAAACCCCGCCCGCCGCGACGCCTCCGACCCCGCAGCAGCGTCCGCGCCAGTCCGTGGAGTAGGGCGTCGCGCGACGCGGGCTTTACCGGCGGCCCCCGCCTCGGCTAATCCCGCGCCATGAGCGACACCCCTCCCGACCGCCTGTCCGTCGATCCCGACAGCCCCTTCCATGACGCCGACCTGCTGGCGCGCGGCGTGGGCGTCCGCTTCAAGGGCGAGGAAAAGACCAACGTCGAGGAATACTGCGTGTCCGAAGGCTGGGTCCGTCTGGCCGTCGGCAACCGCGTCGACCGCCGCGGCAAGGCCCTGACGGTCAAGCTGCAGGGCCCCGTCGAGCCCTATTTCCAGAACGGCGAGACCCCCGCCGGCGACTGACGCCTCAGTCCACCCGCCGAAACTCGAACTGCTCGCGCGGGCTGTCGAGGATCAGGCCGCCGTCCGGCAGCAGCGTGGCCCGGTGGGCCTGATCCATGAAGGCGCCGAAGCGCGCCTCCTCGGGCGTCAGGGTGCGTTCGCAGACGGCCTCGCCGATCGGCGTCGTCTCCAGCAGCGGCCCTTCCTGCAGGTAGCGCCAGCCGGCCAGGACGCAGACGTTGGTCCGAATCTCGTCTTCGGACACCTCGATCTCCAGCGGCGCGCCGCCCGGCGGCCGCCCATGCACGGCATGCAGACGCCACCGGCCGACGAAGCGGGGCTGGGGGCGCTCGGGCGCGGCCTCGAACACCAGTCGGGCGTCGGGTCCGGTCAGCACCAGGCGGTCTGCCGTCCGCTCGACCCGGTCGACGGCCGAAAGCGTGCGCCCGAACTCCGTTTCCCATTGCGACAGGCCTCGCGCGCACATGGGTCCGGGGTTCAGGTCCGACATGGCGAGAACGCCGTCCGAAAGGCGATAGCGCCGCCAGATCGGCACGCACTGCGACTGCGCGCGGAAACTCGTCGCGCCGACGCTGGCCGTGATGGGATGGTCGTGGTCCTGCGGATCGCGCGCCCGGGGCGCAGGTCGTCCGTTCATCTCGACCAGCAGCCATTCACCGCTCAGGTCGGCCGGTCGTTCCCGCGCGGCGATCTCCGCGGGCCGGTCCTGTTCGAGGGGTTGCGGCGCAGGTCCGCAGGCCGCGAGGGAGATCGCCATCAGGGAAACGAGCGCGCGCATGGCGTCAGTGGCCGCTCATATTTCGGCCGCATCGTGGCGCAGGACATGGCTTCACCCCGTCGTGCCGCGCGACTAGGGTCGGGCGGCTTTGGTTCCCGGAGGTCGGATGCGTTCCCTTCACTTGCTCGCTGCGATCGTCGGCGTCGCCGCCCTGTCGACGTCGCCCGCTCTGGCCCAGTCGCCCGAGGTGGTGGCCCAGGCCGCGCAAATGCGTGACCGGGCCCTGGCCGACAACCCGGCTTATGAGATCGTCGGCGACCTGACCACGCGGTTCGGCCCGCGCCTGGCCGGGTCGCCGGCCGAGCAGGCGTCCGCCGCCTGGGGCGCCGAGCTGTTCCGCGAGCTGGGTTTCGCCAACGTCGAGGTCGAGAGCTTTCCGCTGGCCTATTGGGAGCGCGGCACGGCGACGGCCGAGATTCTCGCGCCGTTCCCCCAGCCGCTGGTGGTCGTCGCGCTGGGCGGTTCGCCCGCCACGCCGCGCGGCGGCATCGAGGGCGAAGTCGTGGTGTTCGAGACCTTCCAGCAGCTGCTGGACGCGCCCGAGGGCTCGCTGACCGGCAAGATCGCCATGGTTCTGCAGGACACGGTGCAGGCGCAGGACGGGCGCGGCTACGGCGCCACCTCGCCGATCCGGGGGCGAGGGCCGATCGAGGCCGGCAGGCGCGGCGCCGTGGCGTTCGTTCTGCGCTCATTGGGCACCCATGACCACCGTTTCGCTCACGCCGGCGCGACCACGGTCGGCGAGGGTCAGATTCCGGCCTTCGCCATAAGCCCGCCCGACGCGGACCAGGTGCGCCGCATCGTGGCCCGGTCCGACCAGCCGATCCGACTGCGCTTGACGTCCACCAGCGGATACGGTCGCGAGAGCAGGTCCCAGAACGTCATCGGGGAAGTGGTCGGCACGAACCCCGACGAGGTCATCGTCATCGGCGGCCACCTCGACAGCTGGGATCTGGGCACCGGCGCCATCGACGACGGCGCGGGCGTGGCCATCACCGCCGCGGCCCTGGCTCTGATCGCCGACATGCCGGTCAAGCCGCGCCGCACGATCCGCGTGGTCTGGTGGGGCGCTGAAGAAGTCAGCCAGCCGCCGCCCGCGCAGGGCCTCGCCGGCGCGCGCTTCTATGCCGAGCGCCGCCGCGACGCGATGCCGAACCACGTCGCCATCAGCGAAAGCGACTTCGGCGCGGGGCCGATCTACAGCCTGGCCCTGCCGGCGGGCGCCGGAAACACCGACTTCCAGAAGGCGGCCATGGCCGTGCTGGCGCCGCTGGGCGTCATCTGGGACGGCGCCCCGGCGACCGGCGGCGGCCCCGACACCGGCCCGACCGTGGCGATGGGCGTCCCGGCCTTCCGCCTGAACCAGGACGGCACTGACTATTTCGACTGGCACCACACCGCCGACGACGTGCTGGACCGGATCGACCCCGAGGCCATGGACCAGAACGTCGCCGCCTGGGCCGCCTTCCTGTGGCTACTGGCCAACTCGGACGTGGATTTTCGGGCCTTAAGAACGGCGCAATAGCCGCCTGCGAGCGTGGCGAAACTGGTAGACGCAAGCGACTTAAAAAGCCGACTATAGTCCTACATATGGATGTCAAAGTCTTGATTTTTCAAGATTTTTGTGTTAATATGTAACCGTGTTTTAGTAGCGCACCATTAGCGCACTTTTACGCATGGAAGGACCCCGGCCATGTCCCACGCGCGGCATGAGATTCTCGGCGGTGAAGTTCAGATTTTTAAGCGGCCTCGAAGCCCTTACTGGCAGTGCTCAGCCACCGTTGGCGGGCGCCAACACCGCCTCAGCACCAAAAAGGAAAGCCTCGCCCAAGCACAGGACGCGGCCGAGGACTGGTATCTGGAACTCAAGGGGAAGAACCGCTGGGGCGGCGGGATCAAGCCGCGCGGCACGCCCTTCACGAAGGCCGCCGACACGTTTCTCGAAGAGTACGAAACCCTCGTCGGGCACCTGCGCAATCGCGACTACGTGGACGGCCACAAACGGCGGGTGAAGAACCATCTCATGCCGTTCTTCGGTTCGATGGGATTGCAAGACATCAAGACGGGCACGATCCACGCCTATCGTATGCACCGCCATACCGAGCCGCCGCCTGTCGAGCCTGGCCCTGTCGAGTATCTCCCCAACGGGCGTAAGAAACCCAAACCGCGTCCCTGGACGCGCCCCGCGCCCAACACGATCCACCAGGAAATCGTGACGCTGCGCCAGATCCTCAAAACCGCGCTTCGGCATGGATGGATCGACTACATGCCGAGCTTGTCTCCCGCCTTTCAGCTGCGCGAGAAAATCCGGCACAGGGCCTGGTTCACGCCGAAGGAATATCGCCAGCTCCAGGACGCCGCGAAGCGGCGGATCGCGAACCCGCCCAAGGAGAGATGGAAGCCGTCTTGCGAGACGCTTTTCGACTTCATCGTTTTCATGGCGAACACGGGCCTTCGTCCCGATGAGGCGTACCGCCTCCAGTATCGGGATGTGGAGATCGTCGTGGACGAAACGACCGGCGAACGCATTCTGGATATCGACGTGCGCGGCAAGCGCGGCACCGGCTATTGCAAGAGCATGCCGGCGGCCGTCTATCCGTTTCAGCGGATGAAAAAGCGCAACAACGGCCAGCCCACGGACGTCATTTTCGCGAAGTTTCCGCGCGAGCTTTGGAAGACCGTGCTCAAGGAAGAAGGGCTGGTTTTCGACCGCGACAACAATCGCCGCACGCCCTACAGCCTACGCCACACCTATATCTGCCTGCGCCTCATGGAAGGCGCGGACATCTATCAGATCGCCAAGAACTGCCGCACGAGCGTCGAAATGATCGAAAAGCACTATGCGGTTCATTTGAAGAATACGCTCGATGCTTCGGCCATCAATGTGCGCAAGCAGCCCCTTAAAACTCGCGCAAGCGAGCCAAGAACTCGCGCCAGCGAGCCTAATCCTTCCCAACCTGTGAATAGCGCCTCTCGGCGCTGGAAATCGCCCTTGGCGACCACCCCTCCACTCCGCTAAGCTGACCTCGGCGATGCGGGCGTGGCGGAATTGGTAGACGCAACGGACTTAAGCCGAGACGATTGAGTGCCCGACGGGAAACCGCCGGTGCAGAACTGCTCAAAGTCGGGGAAACCTCGAAAGTGGCAATCCCGAGCCAAGCCCCGACAGGGGAAGGTGTAGAGACTAGACGGGCAGCACCTACAGCCAGGCCGGCCACGGTGAAGGGATAGTCCAGACCACGAACGCCCAACTTGGGCGGCGGCGAAAGTCGAAGTGGTATGAAAATCCGTCGGGCGTATGCCCATGTGGGTTCGAGTCCCACCGCCCGCACCATACAATCCACAGCAGGTTGCATCGCGTGATTTGAACCCGCTAAGCTCCTCGTTGGAGTGGGGCAGCATGCGAATTGAATCGATTGAAATAAAGAATCTGCGTGCGATCAAGCATGCCCAGATAGATGTGGGTCGCTACTGCTGTTTAGTCGGGGCGAACGGTGCAGGGAAATCGACCGTCCTTTGCGCGCTCAATATTTTCTTTCGAGAGAATGAGAGCGCAACCACAAATCTGAGTCAGCTCGACAAAGAAGATTTTCACAAGAAGGACGTGTCTCAGCCTATCGAGATCACCGTAAAATTCGTCGATCTTAGCGCCGAGGCACAGGAGGATTTTGCAGCCTATTTCCGCAACGGCTCACTCATTGTGACCGCCCGCGCAATTTTCGATGAGGGTGCCGGTCATGCTGTGGTGAAACAGTATGGCAATCGCCTCGGAATGGAAGAATTTCGATTCTACTTCGAACGTGAATCGAATGGCGCAAAAGCCCCTGAACTCAAGGCGATTTTTGCCGGACTTCGAGAAAAGCACTCAGGTTTGAAAGCCGCATCGAGCATGGCCGATATGGCCGCCGCATTACGCGAGTTCGAGACAGCCGCACCTGGACAGTGTGTTCTGATCCCAAGCGAGGATCAATTCTACGGCGTTAGCCAAGCCGCCGGCAGGATGAGAAAATATGTTCAGTGGGTTTACATTCCAGCCGTCAAAGATGCGTCTGGAGAACAGGACGAAGTGAAGAACTCTGCGTTAGGCAGGCTTCTCGCGAGAACAGTCCGGTCCAAAGTGAACTTCTCCGAAAGTTTGAAAAAGCTCAGGGAAGATGCCGAAGCAGCATATCGCGATTTGATTGGCGCAGAGCAATCGGTCCTGGATGACATTTCTGCGGAACTTCAAACGCGCTTGGCCGAATGGTCCCATCCCGAAGCGACGGCTAAGCTGGAATGGCATCAAGATCCAAAGAATGCTGTGCGTGTCGAGGAGCCGCTCGCGAAGCTACTGACCGGCGATGGTGAGTTTGAAGGGCGCATTTCCCGCTTCGGGCACGGTATGCAGCGTTCGTACATCATCGCTCTGCTTCAAGGACTCGCCACGCTCGAAGACGATGAAGGCGCCCCAACACTCGTACTCGGATGCGAAGAGCCTGAACTCTATCAGCATCCGCCGCAGGCACGGCACCTTGCAGCGGTTCTCCAGAAGCTAAGCGCTGGTTCAAGTCAGGTGATTGTTTCGACGCACAGCCCGCTGTTCGTCGATGGGACGACATTTGAGGATGTGCGTCTGGTGAGAAAGTCATCCGTTGATGGAGCTTCCTCCGTTCACAGCGTTTCTTTGGCGGCTATTTCGGCGCAGACGGCTGCCGTCACCGGCAAGCAGGCAGTCGCCCCTAAAGGCGTTCTCGCGAAGTTGCACCAGGTTTTACAGCCGTCCCTCAATGAGATGTTCTTCACGTCGAGGCTAGTTTTGGTCGAAGGCCTCGAAGACCTCGCCTATATCAATGCGTGGATGGTGATTTCTGGTCGGTGGGACCGATTTAGAGCTTCGAGCTGTCACATCGTTGCGGTCAACGGAAAGAGTGAGATTCTCCAGCCCCTGATAGTCGCTTCCAATCTCTCTATCCCCACTTTCGTGATTTTCGATGCGGATGGCGACAAACTGCATAACGACGATCCCATCGTCGCGAATAGTCGCCGCATCGCTCACGAAGGAGACAACAAGGCGCTCCTCAAACAGCTGACTGGCACGGAAATGGAGGCGTTTCCTGACCAATCTATTTGGGGGGCGAACTTTGCGGTTTGGCCCTTTGACCTAGGTAAATCTCTCAAAGAGGATGTGGGGAAAGCCGATTGGGAGAAGTTCGGCACGACCGCTTCCCAGCTATGTGGTGGAGCTGGCGGACTGCACAAAAACACCGTCCACATTGGGGCGCGTTTGCAGGAGGCGCATGCAGCCGGAAAACCTCCGCAGACACTTGAGCGGCTCTGCGAGGCAATTCTCACTTTCTGTGCAACGAACTAGATCATTCATCGACGTCCCGAAACATCTCGACCAGCGGCTCGGTGTTGGGTGCGGACTGCTGCGTGGGGGCGGATGCTGTCGACGAAGGCTGATAGTCCTCCTCCATCGACGAAACCGCAAAACGCACTTCGGAACTCATCCGCGCCAGGATCGGAGCGGGATCCACCTTGTCGCTTCGCGCCTCTACGAATTTTCCTATCGACCGTCTGAAGTCGTCGAAATAGTCGTCGGGCGGATAGTCGCTATCCCAGCCGTCACGCAGCCGATCAACGTGACTGTCGAGATGCTGGAGAACCTCGTGGTCGATCCGATCTAAAAGCGCTTCCCGCTCGCCGTCGGTTAAGACGGCGCCGATGTCCTCGTCCTCAAGGAAGCTAGAATCTGCCTCTTCGGCCGCGGCGTCACTGAGCCGTTCGACAAAGCCCAACCTGATCTCTTCCGGAAGCAAGCCCTGCGCGTGCAGCTTGGCGACCAGCTGAGCATCCATGTCGTCCTTTATGGGTGTGAAGAAGGATGTCAGCCGCTCGAAAATGTCAGGCCGCCGACTGAGGATCAGCGCCGAGAAGGCGGCATTTGAGCGATACGACAGAAAGCTGATGAGTTGTGATGCTGAGAGGGCACCGATCCGGTCGGCCAAAAGGCCATGCAGTTGATTGGGCACCACGACCGGAGCGCCGTAGACCGTCTCGCCCGCGCAGACGACTTCACGCAAGATGGTGTCAGCCCTCGCACCCTGGAGGTAGAGCTGCACGAGTTCAGGGTCTTTGGCGACAAAGGTCGCGAAGGCGTCGCCGACCGTGGGATGCTTGTAAGTCCAGTACGGCCCCTCCTCGCCCTGAGCGAGGAGAAGCAGGCTGCCGTCCAGTGCGGTCATCTCGGCCTTACACGTCGCCGGCGTAGTGCCGAAAGCTGAAACGGCGGTTTCGAGCATAGGTCCCTCCACCGGCGATGGAGTGCGCCCACCATTCAAGAACACCAAGGCGATAGCGGCTTGAGAGCTGCGGCTTAGGGCTTCGATCGTTTCTACGAGGAAAGCTTCGGGGCGCTCGAAGAACGCGCTGACGGTATCGATCCTAGGAACAAGATTTCCGGCAAAAAAAGCACTGCCAAGCCGCCGAGCGACCTCCGGCAAAAAGTCATCGCGCTTGGCGATCTCCGGTAAAAGGGGTTTAAGGGCCGACCGGAATTTCGAGGGCTGATCACCCAGCTTCACGTGGTTGTAGAGGATCTGGGCCTTCTCGGGCGTCGTGAGCTTCTGCACGTCGATGACGACGTGACTTTTGGCGAGGACGGGGAGTGACGCGAGCTTCAAGTCTCGCCTGGCCGCTACCCAAATGTAGCTGCGGGAAGTGAAAAGAAACTTCGTTCCCTCTCTCATCGCGCCGTGGATCAGAGGGAACGTCTGATTCCAAGCCTCGCTTGTCTCGCGCTGGTACTGGGTACTGCCCCACGCGTCATCGACCCAGAAAAACTGCTTCTCGCCTGGGGCGAGATGTTTCTGGATATCCTGAGGCGACGTGGCCTTGATCGTCGAACTTCCCCAGAGATCCGCAGCGCCTAGTGCCAAGCTGGCCCCAATGGTCGATTTTCCCGCAGCGGGCGCGCCCAGCAAAAGCACGAAGCTATGCTCATTGAGCGCGCGGACGCTTTTACGATGGGCGTCGGTGACGACAAGTCGTTGAAGACTGTCACCCATTGCCGACAGGATTAGCTGGGCCTGCTGATATGCTCGCTCATCGAGCAGGCCGGTCAAATCCGCTAGGCCGTAGAGCCTGGGTGCAAGCATTCTCAGGCGAGCTGAGCCACGTATCTGCTGGTCGATCCAATCGAGACCGAAAACGCGACAGCGCTTAACGCCGGCCTTCTCGAATGCGGCCTTGATGGCGATATCGCTAGCACCCGTCACGCCATGGTTCGTGAGGATAATGTAGTCGTCTGCCAGACCTTTGGAGGCGAGGGCTGCGGCCTTTGGCAGTTCGTCGCTGAGCATCGACAGCGTCAGGTTTGTCGATGGGTTAGACGTGAACTTACATTGGATCGTTGACTGTCCAGCGTGTGAATCGGGCTGATCCCACGTGCCCAGGAAGGCACCATCTCGACCAGCATCATTTGTCGGCAGGAACTTCTGGACGGGTCGCTTAAGGCACTCCTCCGCGACGGCGACGCATAGGTCTTGAAACGCCTTCCAACCCAGAAGGTGAAGCGGATAGGACGAGGTCAAGGCGTTGGTCGATGCAATAGTCACGCTGGAACGTTGCCAGAACTATCGGACGTTGCGAACCCCTCTCGACCCGAGGTTCACCAGCTCAGAAGCAGATATGCCCAAACCCTTCGCTAAGTCGAACAGCACGCTGACACCGAAATTCGCGTCACCGAGTTCGACGCGGCTGATGTAGCGCGAATGCAGTCCGGCGCGTTCGGCAAGCTCCTCCTGGGTCAGGCCACGCTCGCGGCGCAGCTCCCTGATCCGTGCGCCCAGTACTTTGAGGTTGGCATCCTTGCTCACGCCGTGGAGCGTGCGCTGTTCCTACGGATCGGTTGAACGCACGATCAGTAGAATTTCATTGGCTTCGCTGTGTGGGATGTGATTCACATTCTACGGATCGACTGAATATCGGTCGTTGCCAATGGAGCGATCAAAGTGCCTCACGACAGCAATTGGGCGGGCAATCTCGGCTCGCAGAACCCGCAGCTGCGCGAAGACGATTTCAAGCGGCAGGGCATGAGCGACACGCAGGCGCAGGAGGCCGCCGCCGCAGCGCGTCGTCAGCAAGAAGAGCGGCAGCGTCAGGGCGGCTAAGGCCGCCCGCTAACTGGAGCGGCCTGGGGCTGAGCCGCTCGTCCTTTTTGGAGAGAAGCATGAAACGCCACATCATGGCGGCGATGGCCCTTGCCGTGTCCGCCTTCGCCGGCTCGGCCGCAGCCCAGGTCGGCACCCTCAATCCCTATCTCAACGGCGGCCAGGTCGGGCGGCCCGACGCCGAGGCGACGCAGCCGCGCCGCACATCGACCGTCTGGCGCCTGCTCGGCGACGCCTCGCGCGCCTACGCGCCCGACAACACCGAAGCCCACGCGCTCTACGTCTTCTGCAATGGCGGCCGCTACCACATGGGTTATGGCGGCTTCACGAGCGGCGGCTTCATCGACAGCGCCGAAGGCTATGAAGCGCGCTCGCCGAACGGCCCCGCCTTCCTCTTCGACTATGCGGGCGGCGTGGTCTTAGACGTCTTCTCGTCGCGCCATCGCAAGCTCGCGACGATCACGCTGACCCAGCGCCGCGTATCAGGCGGCACGGTGTTTCGGGCGACGCTCTCGGATGACGACGTCGCCGCCCTGCGCGCCGCCTCCTACATCTCCTGGGACGTGGGGGCCGAGCATCGCGAATGGCGCGGTGACGGATCGTCTCGCGCGCTCGACGGCATCCGCCCGATGGACGGAAGGGCCTGCGCATGAGGATGTGGTTGGTCCCGATGCTCGCCGCGGCCGTAGTGGCAGCGGCGAGCGCATCGCCGGCGGCCGCGCAAAGCGGTCCAGGCTGGCGCGTAAACGCGACGCGCGACCATGCCTTCGTCATGACCCAAGGCTCGCCCTACGCGCTCGATGTAAGCTGCTACGAGGGCGAATACATCGCGACCTTCGGCGTGATGGAGGACGGCGACGTGCGCTCGAACTTCACGCGCGCGGATCGCGGCGTCGTGGGCCTCACGTCGGCCGAGCTGCAAACGCTCGACGCGGGTGGTGGCGTCACCGCCAATGTGAGGCTGACGCGCTGGCGGCAGGACGGCGCGGAAGGCTGGTCCGCGTCGTTGACGACATCGCAACTGCGTGCCGTTCGATCCGCTGCGCGTCTTCGTCTGCGCACGAGCGGGTGGAGCGTGACCTACACAGGCACGGGTTCGTCGCGCGCTATCGGCGCGGTCGAATGCCTCTCCGGCTGACCGGCCAAGGCCTTGAGCGCGGCGTCCTCGTGCCAGACGATCTTGTCGGCGACGATGGGGTCGGCATTCTCGACGAAGAGGATCTGCGCGTCGGCATCCATGCGCATGAGTTCATCGGGGAAAAGCAGCGGCCGTTGCGTCGGCGCGAAATTGCGCGATGTGCTGCCGCCGCTTTGACCATCGCTCGTTGAGGTCGAGCGGACCGTGCGCGTCGTGACGCCGACCATCTTGGACACGTACTCGGCGGTGTGAATGTCGCGCGTTCCGAAGACCTGGATGACGCCCGCATTTCCGATGAAGGTTTGCCAACCTTTGTCGTAGAGGCGTTCGAGCTGGGAGAGGTCTTGGACGACGGCGTGCAGCTGCAGGCCCATCCCCGCCATCAGACCATAAGCGTCCTCGACCATCTTGAGCCGGCCGAGCTGGGCGAACTCGTCGAGGATGAAGAGAACCGGCTTCGCGGTCTGTGCTTGCGTCCGCGCTATGTCCGCGATGCCCAGGCTGATGAGCATGCGAAGCCAGCGGCTGTAGGTGGACAGACGTTCGACGGGCAGGACGAGATAGACTGAAACCGGCGCCGGTCCCTTCAGATCGCTGAAGCGAAAATCACTCGCTTCGAGATGCGTACGCAGGGCAGGGCTGTCGAGGAAATGCGTGTTCTGCTGCGCCGTCGACAACACGCCCGACAGCTCCTTCTCATGCTTCGAGATGAGGCGCGCGGCGGCCGACACGACGGCTGGATGATCGGACTCCGCCATCGCCGCGCCGATGGCCAGCAATTCCTCCGGCGTCGAACAGAGAATGTCGCGCAGCCTGCCGAGATGACGCTGGCCCTTCTCCTGGGGCGCGGTCGCGAGATGCAGCACGAAACCCATGATGAGGGCGCGCGCTTCATCGCTCCAGAAGGCTTCGCCCTGGCCGTCGTGAACGACCACGGCGTCGGCGATGAGCAGCGCGTCCTCGATCAGCGTCGGGCTGTCGGCCGAGAGAAGATCGAGCGGGTTGAAGCGCGCGCCAGGCTTGCCGGAAATGCCCCAGGGATCGAGCGCGATGGCGCGGCCGAACTGCGCGCGGCGGTCATAGGTGATGCGCGCATTCTCACCCTTCGGATCGATGACGATGGCCGAGCCTTCATACGTCAGTAGGTTCGGGACGATCATCGACACGCCCTTGCCGGCGCGCGTCGGCGCGACCGTCAGAAGATGGCGCTGACCCGTATAGTGCAGCGGGTTGACGACACCGGCCTGGCGCTCATTCTCGCGCTCGGTCGGATCGGGGTTACGCAGGCGGCCGAGGCGGATGCCGCTCTCGCCGATCAACCCCTTCTCGCGCGCATGATCGGGCGTCGCGAATTTCGCGGACCCGAACGTCATGTCCGGCACACCGAAGCCGGTCGCGATCTTGATGAGCGCGAGGATCGCGAAGGCGAGCGCGTTGATGCCGGCGCTGATCGCGCTCACCGATGAGAGGCTGGGCTGGTCGTAGTTATGGGCGTTGCCGACAGCCATCAGGACGAAGATGACGGTCATCGCCCCGCATAGGGCGACGTCCCAGAAATGGCGCTTCTTCAGATAGACGTGCATCGCGCCGAACGCGATCAGCTCGATGACCCAGAAGGTGATGACCGTGCCCATCGTCGAGCGCCCCCAACAGATCGATGAGACAGCTTAAGGTTAAGCTGACGCGTCAATACCAAGCAGGATTGCAGCGGCGTCAAGTTCGACGGTGAAGCGCGGGTCGAAGATCGAGCCTGGTTCGGCCGCCTTGCGGCCCTTCTCGAAAGTGGCCCTGGCGAGCGCGCGCAGCGCGCGAGCCGCCGCCTCCGGCGCTTCATCGGCATGCGCGATGTAGGGGGCATACCCTTCGCTGGGAGAGCGATCACCCAAGGTGAGATCGATCCAGAACCATTCATGGCCCTCAAGGACCACTTCTCTGGTTTCGCCGTCGAAGACGAGAACGCGGCCCGCGACATCGACGCAATGCATCGTGAAGGAATCCCACCAGAACTCGGGATCCTCACTCGCCACCTCGTTATGCATGATCGACGGAAGATAGAGCGACGCTTGCTTCAGATGGGCGTCATTGGCGCGATCGAAGGTCGAGCCAGCTTCGCCTGTCTGCCATCTCACCTGGAAGGTTTTGACGACCCAGAGAAGGATGTTTTCGGCAGGGTTGCCACGATCGCCGGCAGCGAGCGTTCGCTGAAACAATGCGCCTAGATAGTCTTCGACGGATTGTTCCCGCCGGAAATGATCGAGCCACGCCCAGATATTGGTCGGCAGCTCGACCTCGTGAGCCGCATCGGCGTAGACGATGGTACGGGTCTCAGGCGTGGTCTCGTAGAGTTTCGTCCAGTCAAAAAGTGAATACATTACAACAGTGTATCACAAACCCTATCGACCGCCGCGCTCCTTTTCCGCGTTCAGATCCTTCATCGTGAAGCTGGTCCGCCGCTCTTCGATCTTTCGCTTGATAGCGGCCGCGCGCTCCTGATTGGCGAGCGCAGCCTGGTCTTGCCGAACCTGCTCATGAACCGCGCCACGCACGGACTTCATCTGGAGATGCATGGCCGGCGGCGGCGGCCCCCTCGGCGGCTCGGCGGGGGCCATCGTCTTGCCCTTGTCGGCGAGCGGCTGAGCCAGGTTCCGCTTCTCGGCAAGCCGCGCACGAGCCGCCTCAAACGCGTTCCGCGCAGCGTTTCGACGATCTTCGAGACTCACCTTAGCGTGCTCCACATCCGCAGCGAAAACCGGCCGCAGACTGCGCCGGTTGAAGGCCCAGGTCGAGGATGGTGACGCCCCAAGCGTCGCTATTTCCTTGCAACCTGAGCGCGACTAGGATAGTATTCCTCCGGTAGGGCGCACTTTTGGGTTTGGTCACCAAACCCGTGCGCCTGAAGCGGGCCTTCGGCCCCAATCGCCCATCAGGGCGATGCCCACGCGGATCATCGCCTGACGGCGATGGCGCGGGCGAAGCGGCCCGACATACGGGCCGTCCCTCAACCCACCTTCGTGTGTGTGTTTCCGGAAAGGAGATCGGCCGTCATGGCGATCTACTCCTGCAATCTGTCGTCCGTCGGCCGGACGACCCATGCCGCCGGCACCGCCGGTTGCCATCTGCGCTACATCGCGCGCGAGGGCGCGAACCCGATTGTCGAGGCGCATGGCGTTCCTCTCGAGCCTGGCGCGGCTCAGGTCTGGATGGACCGCGAGGAAGCCGCCGCGCGCGCCAATGCGCGTCTCATCGACAAAGTCCGCATCGCCATACCGCGCGAGCTGACACGCGACGAGCGCGTGCAGCTCGTCCGCGCCTTCGTACGCGACCTCACGACCGACCGCGTGCCGTGGATGTTCGCCATCCACCAGGACGGTGAAGACGAGCACAATCCGCACGCCCATATCGTGCTGCGGGATCGCGACCTCGTCACCGGCAAACGCGTGCTGCATCTCTCGGACTCGGCGCGCGACCGCGAGAAAATGGGCCTCGTGCCGAAAGCCGTCGAATGGATACGCGAACGCTGGGAGCATCACGCGAACGTCGCGCTTGAGAAGGCCGGCCATGAGGTGCGCATAGATCGGCGCACGCTCGCGGCCCAGGGCATCGACCGCGAGCCGACCATTCATCTCGGGCCGCGGGCTGAGCATATCGACCGCTTCGTCGAACGCCCGAGATCGAAGACGCGCACGACACCGTTAGGCCGCGAGATCGACTATCCGACCATCGACCAGGGCCGCACGCGCCGTGAACGCAACGCCGAGATCATCGACCTCAATCTCGAACGGCAGGCCCGCTCGCCGGATCTTGAGACGCGCGTCTGGGCGCAGTTCGAGCGTGGGCAGAACCAGCTTGATCGTCGCCTGGAAAGCCAGCTCGCAGACCAAGCACGTGGTCGCACGCGCGAAGAGCGCGCGTTGATGGCGGGCTTCAGGACAAAGCTGCGCTCTCTGTCGGATGAACGCCGCGCCGATTACCTCGCGCGCGTCGGTGAGCACCGTCTGGCACTAGCACCCCGCGTTCTCGAGATGCGTCAGCGGCAAGGCCGCGAGCGTATAGCCCTGCATCTCGATCAATCGAGCTTCTGGTCGAAACTCTGCCGCGCCGTCGACGTCACGGGAGGAACGCGCAGGCGCCATCAGGCGACGCGCCGCGCGCTCGTGACTGAGCACAGGGAAGAACGCGACGTGCTGGCGCGCGTGTCCCGCGCGTCCTGGATCGCATTGAAGCAGGCCGTGCGGCAGCGATACGCGCCGGCGGAAGAACAGCTTCTGCTTCAGCGCAAAGGCGCGCTCTCGGCCCTTCGCGAAATGCACAGTCGCGCTGAAGCGATGGCCGAGGGAAAGCGGCAGATCAGGGAAGCCCATCGCGAGCGGGATCGCACACGAACGGCCGATGTCATCCGGAAGCTGAAGCAGTCGGACCCACGCAGTATCGCGAGGGCAGCCGATGAGCCGACCTGGCCGAAACGTGAAGCGGTGGCGCGTGCTTTCGAGACGGCGCGGCAACGTCGGGAAGGTCGGTCGAGTGAGGCGACGAAGCGCGATCCGAAGAAGCCGTCATTTGATCGTGAGCGGTGAGGTCCGGCGTTCGCCCGACTCACGAATTATGCTACGAATCGATGGCGTTAACGCTTCGAGCGCGACTCACATTTGCGAGTGCCATGAGCCGTCCGGCGTCAAAGCCGCCCAAAGTGACCGAGAAGACCGAACTTCCTGAAGAGGAATATGGTCTTACGGAAACTGCGCTCGATATTATGCATAATCACCTCGTGAGTAAGCTTGAGGTGTTGCGTGCGTTTTTGACGACAGTGTTTTCGGAGGCCGCTGAGGCGGGATTGACGAAGCAAGACGTCATGTCCGCCATCTTGCGTCACCACGACATTATCGGCGAACCCAATATCCCTTCGGTCGAGCTGCCGGACACAGCCCCTGAACTCTACGCCGAGCGCGCCAACAAGGCCGAAACGCCAGTTGAGTTTCTCGCGCGGGTCTGGGGTCCTTTCGAAGGCATTCTTCACCGAGAAGACCTTATTCGACTTGGGGAAGACCGGCTGATCCCGAGCCTGCAGATGTTCTGCCATCGCAGACATTTGGACGCCGAAGCGATCCTGCCGCCATCGATCAAAACCAAGGTCGATGAGATCGTGGCCGCCTGGACGCCTGAGGAAAAGCTGGCGGCCGAACTGTGGACATATCGGCAGTCAAACGCACGGCGTCGGGCACCTAAGTGAGCCGCTACGCGTAGTTTAGGTTTTGTAAACTTTGGCGCCGTAGACCTGCTCCTCATACAAAAAGAGGAGGCCGGTGGTGTTCGAGTTCCTCGATTTAGTGTCTCAGATTGTCGGCCTGATCGCCGGCATCGTCAGCTTCTGTCCAACCAAGCTGCGAAAGGCGATGTTGCGATCCGCAGCGGCCTGTTGGCCGCCTCTAAATCGCTTTTTGGTGCTCGTGCTTTTGACGTCGATCCTGCTCTTGCTGCCCGCGCCGGACATGCCGTCGGTGACGCTCAGCATCACGGGATCAGTAAGTGGCCAAGTCACAATCGCCTAAGTGGGCGCTGAACTCGACTTTCTGCCGAGGAACGCCGCAAAAACCGGCTCGCCGACCATCCCGCGCTTCACGGCTTCGGGCATTAGGGCTTGATCCTCGCCGGGGTGGATTGCCAGCTCGGTGAAGTAGACGAGATCAAAACCGGAATCCGCGAGCATGGCGAGATAGCTACGCAGCGGGCGATGCCAACCGAGGATCGGCGTATCGTCTCCCAGGAACACGCTGCGATACGTGAATGCGAGATCATAGGCGTGATCGAGTCCTAGCGTCACATAGGCCCCGACTTGTTCCAACGGTGCGGCGCGCCGCACCTTCGATGTACGCATCGGATGCTCAATGACGATGAGCACATGCCCGCCAGCGCCGAGGGCTGAGGAAATGCGCTTCAAAGCGCGTTCGGGATGCGCGTGGTTCTGCAGGACGTTGAGGGCTACCGCGACGTCGAATGTCCCGTCCCCGACGCCGTCCAGCGTCTCTGCATCGCCGACACGAAAGGCTAGACTAGGTCTTTGTCGGCGTGCCCCATCGACGATGACGCTCGACCAGTCGATGCCGAGATAAGAGGCTGCGCGCTTGATGATCAGGTCGGAGAAGCGGCCATTGCCGCAGCCGACATCAAGCACGCGCGCACCCTCAAACAATGCCAGCTGCGTCTCAATAAAAGGGCGCGTCAGATTGGCCCAACCGAACTCAGCATCGGCGACGGCGAGATATCGTTCTCCCGCCGCATCCCAGCATTCGCGCATATACTCGTTCGGATCAGACCCCATAGATGCCTTTCACCGTCATGATACGGTATTCGGCGTTCACTTGGATACTGGCGTTCGCAATCCGCAGGAACTCTTCTTCGGTCAGCTTGTGCTTGGCCAGGATGCAGGCGTGGACAGACGCATAGCCGTCATAGTCCTGCGGACACGACAAACCGACGAAGATTTCCGTGGCCCCGACGGCGGGCATCAGGAAGCGCTGCAAGATGCGCTCGTCATCGTCCGTCGCCTTCGAATAGAGCAGGACGAAATCCTTCTCGCGAATGACCTCGCCGCTGTAGTGCCCATTCGGGCGGTCCGGCGAGTCCGTCACGAACACCATCTTCTTGAGCCAGATCCCTGGGCGGATCTTGATCTTCTCGTGCCGGAAAACCGGCTTGCCGTCGCACATGTTCATGAAGTGATGGTGCCAACGACCATGCATGCGCTCATGGCCGAAAAACCGGCGCCATAGAAATATAGTGCCTCTGAACGTTGCGACGATGAGAGCGCCGACTGCGGCGGCAAGGAGCGCTTGAAGCAGCGTCTCCAGATTCATGACCTTGTCCATGTCCAACGTGACGACACGTTCGAACAGGTTCGGCTCAGGCGTTTGAGTCTGTCCCGTCATGGCGGCTTCCAGCAAAGCTTCCGCACAGGGAACATGGTTATTCTAGCATTTGTGGAATCACCACTGCGTGAGTGGTGCGATCTCCGAGATCGCTGCCGAAGGACATTCACGGCTTCGGGGAATGAACGTCTGGCACTGGCCCGCCCGCGTTCAACCCAGCTCGCTTCCTTCGCGCGATGCGCTTCGTGCAGCTCCGCTCCCTGGCGGGCGCTGCGCGGGGTTTGATCGCGGTCTTTCAGCCCGCGCCGGCCTCTCCCCATGAAGCCGCGGAATGGTCCGCGGCATCCAGAAGGAGACCGCCATGACCACCAAATCCCTGCCCCTCGGGCGCAAACCCACCCACCGTCTCTTCCGCGTCGTCGGCGACGGCGAAAAGGCCAATTGGACCGAGATCGGCGCAGCCTGGCCGAACAAGGACGGCCAAGGGTTCAGCCTCAGCTGCGATGCCATGCCTCTGTCGGGTCGCATCGTGATGCGCGCCATCACCGACAAACCGGCGACCGCGTGATGGAGGCCGAACGCAGCATCGAAGTTCACGCCCTGCATTGGCGGGGCGTGGATCTCGAAATCACCTTCGAGGAAAGCTGGCTCGGCATGGCACCTTCGCGCGCCTATGCGACGGCCCATCTGACGGTGACGGCGACATCGCCCGAACGTGCAAAGCTCCCGATCACCGAGACTGGTTTCAGGTCGCATTTCATCCGCGCGGAGGACGTGGCCGAAGTCGGAGGGCCGGTCGCTTATGTGACCGCCTGGCTCGACCACATGGCACGCTCACGCGAGTGGATCGCCTACGAGCAGGCCAGTCGTCAGCTGTCGCTGTTCTAGGCGGGGCACGATGTAGGCTGACCGTTGTTCTCTCATTGTTCCGTGCTATATCTGGTTGCAGAACAATAAGAAGCTCACTTCGGGAGGGGCCAATGTCGGACGATGGAGAAGGCGCAGGCGCGCCTCAGATAAAGTTCATTCGCGACTCCGCTGCCGAGGCGGATTTTTTCGGCAAGCCCGACAGAGTCGGATCGCATGACCGCGTTGCGAAGGCCGTGGCGTCGGTCATTTCCACGAATGATGACCTTAAGGTCATCGGCCTGCTCGGTCCTTGGGGCAGTGGCAAATCAACCGTCGTAGGACTCATTCAGCGTGAGCTGAAAGCCGACGAGACGCTCGAAACCCATGTCTTTTGCTATGACGCCTGGTTGCATCAAAGCGACCCGCCTCGCAGGGCCTTTCTAGAGACGCTTCTCCAGTTCCTGATTGATCACAAACTAACAACGCAAGAGCGCTGGCAAGCCCAGCTCGACATTCTCAACCGCCAGGTCGAGGACACGACCACGACGGCCACACCGTCGCTGACCGCCGCTGGACGACTTCTCCTTTTGTCGCTCGTTTGCCTCCCCTTTGGGATGCAGTTCATCGGTCACGATTGGTTTGAGGCCGCGTTCAAAGCAGAGTCGGTCGGCTTCGCAAAACACGGCTTCTGGCTGGGCATCGCCCTGCTGGTCGTTCCGCCCTTGTTGGCGCTTCTGACCTATCTCTGGTGGCGGCCGCGTTGGAATCCGTTCGCCCGCGAATTTTGGTCATGGGACAATTGGAGCAAGCACAAACCGCCTCATCAAGATGAGTCTCTGCTGTCGATCTTTGTGAACAAGCAGGTCGAAAAGCACCTCAATCGAACGATCCGCACGCCCGATCCGACCACCATCGAATTCCAGCAGATCTTCCGCGACATCATCAAAGAGGTGTCGGCGAAAAAGGCTCGCCTCATCCTCGTTATCGACAATCTGGATCGTCTTCACGAGGCCGAAGCCGTGTCGATGTGGGGCACGATCCGCAGCTTCTTCCTGGGCGCGGAAATGAAGCCCGAGAACGGCAAGGCGCTACGTCTCCCGACCGTGCTGCTGCCGATCGATCAGCAGGCGGTCGAGCGTATGTACAGGATCGACTACGGCGATGACGCGCCCGCCTTGGCGCAGTCGTTCATGGAGAAGACATTTGACCTGACGTTCTACGTCACCAAACCCGTCCTCTCAGATTGGAGCGACTATCTCGCCGATCAGCTGCGCAAAGTGTTCGGCGCGGAGCTGAAAGATGATTGGGCCTTCCAGGTCAGCCGCCTTTACGAAAAGGCGCACGACAAATCCGAGATCACACCGCGCTCGATCAATGTGACGATCAATGCCATCGCCACGCTTTGGATTCAGTGGCGGGACGAAGGCGTGTCGTTTGTCTCCATCGCCTACTTCGTCATCTTCCGCGACAAGATCGGGAAAGAGATTTTTGGAGCGATCCACAACCCGCTTGCGGCTATCGCCGATCTCGATCCCGACTGGCAGAAAAATGTCGCTGCGCTTTATTTCGGCGCGCCGCCGGCCGAAGCGATCCAGATCACGGTCGAACCGCGCCTTTGGACCGCCATCGAGAAGCGAGATGCGGTCGCCTTCAAAGAACAGGCAACCATCAAAGGCTTCGACGGAATTCTGCAGCGCATCATCGACAAGCTCGCGCCCGTCGAACCGAACTTCGTCGCCAACGCAGCGATCCTGATGACGGCGCTTGCACCGCCCGACGAGCCTTGGGTCGTATCAGTTTGGCGGACACTGCGACGGCTCTATCTCGAGGCGAAGCCTTGGGGGGCGCTGACCAAATATGATGTCGATGCTTTGAAGGCGTTACTAGCTACGAGTCCAAAGACCGCCGCGAAAAACCTCATTGCGCAAACGGCCAATCGGTTGAGCGGGTCGGCGGAAGACGTTGTCTCAACGCCGGTGAGTCTTTCGAATTTCGTCGCCCTCGCCAATGAGCTGGTCCTGACCGCGAAGGCCAATGAGACGCCAACTCCGTCTATCGAAGTGCCTGGCAATGCCCACCATTATCTATCGGTGATCGTCGCGGCCAAAGCCTCGAAGGATCTGCTCGCCGCGTTTATCACCGAATTCAGCGACCAGAATTTGATCGACACGCTCACGGAACAGATCGCCGCCGCGCCTGGAGCCGAAGGTGTTGAGGAGCGAATTCGGACGCTTCTGAACCGAGGTGTGAAGGACGCCAAATGGGATAACCTCATTCTCAAGGCACGAGAGGTTTTCCAGGCGCAAAGTGCAAGCTTCGCGGGTGCAGCCTCAGCGATTTATGCGCTTGGCCGATTCTGGAAGAAGGAAGCCGTTGCGCAGACGCAGATACGAGAGCTGGCGGAAAATGGCGTCCTCAAATCGCGCATGGATGAAGCTTTCGGTTTGAACAAGCCGCTCGTCGCCGCGCGCTGCGCCGCGCTCCTAATGATCGCGAAACATCCTTTGGGCGCTCCCAACGGAAGGTCATGGGCAGACACGCTCAAAACCCATCCCACCTTCCCCAAGATGGTCGACACCGCCCTTCGACTGTTCGATGAGAGCGGCACGTTCCATCACCTCGTCGAGCGCGCGAAGCAGGAGGGTGAAGACGTCCGTCTGCTTATGCGAGCGATCGCTGAAATCCGCATCAAGGAAGGCGATATGGGTCCGCTTTACATCGAGAACGTGATCAACGATCTCGATGCATATCTTGAGATGGTCGGCCCGTCTCAGCAGGCAGACTTCATCGCCGAATTTTCACACTACGACACGTTCTGGGACACCCTTGGTAAAGCGGGCTTCGATCATCGCGTCATCACCCCTCTCAAGTCCCTCATCACGACCGAGTCGGTTTTCTCCGACAAGGACATCCGGCAGAAGGCGCAAGAGGCGCTCAAAGACCGTCTGTTGGCGGTCAAGACCGAGACCTGGGAAGGGGTCGTTCGAAACGGCGGCGAACCGCTCGATATCGCGAAGACCTTCGCTGCGGTTAGAAAGCGCGGACTAGGGTTGGGCGACCCGCTCTATCAAGCCCTTCACCGCCTGGCGCCGGAACTCGTATCTTCCGAGACCCGTGAGTTTGGCACCCGCTGGTTCCAAGCGGCCAGCCTCCTGAACGTCCCAAGCAAGCGCACCATTCTCAAAAACCTGCGCGATCAGATCAACAGCGGCAACACGATACCGAACCTTATTGGCCTCCTCCGCCTGGGCGGGGAAGACTTCCTGACAACGGGAGAATTCGCTCCGGATGGAGACGCCTCGGTGCGTCACATCGTCATGTCGTTGCTCAATGATTCAGCCGGCCTGCAATGGTTGGTCGAGAACGTGAACACTCTGAGCGCCTGGGTGACGGCTAGCAGCGAAGACAGCCGCAAGGTTCTTGCCGATCGCATGAAGGAACGCTGGCCCGAGCTGGGCGAGGAGGATAAATCCCGATTGGAAGTGCTGGCCAAGACTTGGTCGCTAGCCGACCCGAAAGCGGTGTGAGCTAGTAGCTTCCGCGGCCTCGTTCGCCCCAGGTCTCGGCCCAATCCGATTGCCATTCATCGGATCCGGTCAAGTCGAGGAAAGCCGGAGAGGGAAACCGCACGACGCGCTTGATGCACTGGGCTGGCAACGGCTCCGTGATCCGATCCTCGAATTCGAGGCCGTCACGAGCTTTGAGGCCCCGAGCTTTGAGGTAATGCGCCACGAGCGCGGAAGCAGGCCTGAACGACCCCTTCAAAAGGGCTATCGGTACGTCCGCCTCGACTACAGCAGGTACGCCCAAGCGATGCAGCAATGGTCCCAGCTCTGGGTCATCGTCATGTGAGTTATAGAGCGCCTCTCCGCCCCAGAAGCGTAGCAGGTCAAATATGCCTCGACCCGCTCGATGAGGTGGGAAAAAGCAGAACCACAACATGCCGGTCCGCGAGCGATCATTGGCCTGATGGGCACTCTTGAGCCGGTCGGCCTGATCCCAGGTCAGATGCCCGACCTCTGCCAACCGATCGACGCGACGACGAAGCATATCGCCGCTCAGAGGCTCCATGCCATCTCGGGTGATCAGATCAATCTCAACGTCGGTTAGGCGCGTGCAGTGCCATCCCGTCAGCGAATAGCCTTGTAGCTCGCTTGCCACCTCGCCTAAGGCGAAATCGTAATCTCGGCCGCTGAATTCCGATGGGCCTTGGGACCAATCGATGAAGACATCCCGATGCTCATTGAGTGGCCGCATTAGTTCGGCCGGCCAGGTTTCCGGCTTTTCGATAATCAGGGTCGTAACGGTCGTCGGCTCCATATCGATAATCGGAACATTCGCCGCGCAGTGCGTCAACGACGGGTCGCGTATATCCGCCTGAAATTAGCGCACTTTTCAGCGCACTTTCTAGAACACCTCCAAAAAGCGTAGACTTTCTGCGGGTTTGGAGCACGCTTGACTTCACTTAAAATCGCTCGACTTCGGTCATGCGGGTTCGACCCCCGCCGCTCGCACCACCGGACGATCGAGAACCCGCTTGGGCGTCGCCGACCCGCCGACGGGTCCGAGTCAGGCGCGGGTCACTGCGCGCGTCCTGTCCCGAAATCATGCACGAACAGCCCGCGTCGCCGGCTGTCGTAGGCCGCCTGGGCGCGACACGTGACGCCCAGTGTCGCGCAGTGCTCACGCATCGCCCGCAGGGCCCGCCGTTCGTCGCGTTCGGGAAGAGCGCTGGGTCCGTCCTCCCGCATGAACGTTTGCACCACACCGTTTCCGGAGATCGCCCAATAGACGCAAGTCAGCCCTGGGTTGGCCTCCTGGCATGCCGCGATGGCGGCGTTGGCGGCGTCGTTTTCGTTCAGGAGCCCGGTCGCGATCCATGCTTGGGTCCGCTGCCCACGGTCGAGACCTTCCACCCACGCCCCGGCGCCGTACAGCTTGCGGTCACGCCTCATGTCGGGTTGAGCCCGCTGCCTTCCTGAGCCGAATGTGCCCACGATTTCGCACGGCAACGGCTGATCCCTGCGGCACGCCTCCAGGGCCGCCTCCCGCGCGATCCCGCCGTCCTGGCCCCATCCTCGATGCAGATAGCCGTTCCAGTCGCGTGCGATCGCCATGGAGGAATTGCTCCACTCGCCGATCGACTGGCAGCCGTCGCCCATAGCGCGCCGACAGGCTTCCAGAGCCTTGGGAACTGCGCCGTTCGGGCCGTCGAAGTTGCCCTCCAGCCAGACGTCCTCGACGTCCGGGTGCCATGCGATCGACGCATAGGTGTCGACGGCGCGCGCCGGCGCAGGCGGAGGCGCCGGACCGTTGTTCGCGGGAACGCATATCGGATAAGGCAACAGCCCGGGCCCCGGACTGTGCGTGCCCACCACCCGATCATTGGGCCCGGGGGCCGGACAGGGATACTGCGCGGCGGCAGGAGCCGCGAAGCCCAGCGATCCGACGATCAATCCCAGCGCCGCCAAAAAGGCACGCGAGCGCAGGCGATCAGCGAGACGTTGCCACATCATCAGATCTCCAGAGGTGGATTGGCGATGTCGTCCACCAGCTCCCAGCACTCGGTGGTCGGACGAAACAGAAGGTGGCCGCCTGAACCGGTCTCTTGGACCAACTCCCCAAGGCCGTCGCCGACCTCGGTGGGAGGGGGCGTCAGATCCTTCTCGAAGATGCCCGGCAACCAATCGACGCGAGCACGACCGTCGCTCGCCTCATTGATCTCGATCATCACGTAACGCAGGACGTCGGAGTCGCCTCCGTTGGCGTCGAACAGCATGGCCGTTTCGGCCGTGACGTAGAAGTAGTCGATCGTGGCCAGCGGATAGTGATTGCGGTCGAGGTATCGCCGACGCGTCAGCTTGTTTGCTTTTCCGACCTCGCCAAAGGCGACTTCGGACGCAGTGTATCGTTCACGAACGGCCCAGGAGCCGCTGAAGGCCCGGAAGAAGCCCCCGAAGTCCTTGGATCGGCAAGCCCCCTCAGCCATCTCCAGGCGAAGGCGGTCGCTTTCGGTGAGGGTTCGCCGAGGGCGGTCTTGAGCTCCGTCCGTGCCGGCCGTGTTCGCCTTGGTCGCCGCGTCGGGAACTTGAGGCGGAGCGGGGTTCGCGTCGGCGGCGGTTTCCCGGGTTTGGCTTCCGCACGCCGTGGCGAGGGTGGCCGCCAGCACCAAGGGCAGAACCGCTCCGCTTGTCCTTAGGGGCGTCGTATTCAACGGGGCGGTCCTGTGAATTGAACTCCGGCGCGGTCAACGCGAGCTCTGAAGATGGCGGTGCTCGCGAGAGCCGAAATTTCGCATGCCCCAAGCGGGTGCACAACGTGGGTGAGCGGCGCAGAAATGCATATGAGTGCTACAAGAATCGACATCTTTGCCCGACTCTCACTTCCTGTTTCGCCTGAAGCGACGGTCTTATCCGGCGGGCGTTTCGTGGCATGAAGGGCGGACGCCTCCTCTCGCCGCCGGAAGACCGCATGAACAGAGCCCGCCGCGCCCGCATCGTCGCGACTCTGGGGCCCGCCAGCCGGGCGCCCGGCACGGTCAAGGCGCTGGCCCAGGCCGGGGCGGACGTGTTCCGCCTGAACTTCAGCCACGGCAGCCATGAGGATCACGCCGCCGCGCTGAAGGCCGTGCGCGGCGCCGAGATGGCGCTGAAGCGGCCGCTGGGCGTGCTGGCCGACCTGCAGGGACCCAAGCTGCGTCTCGGCAAGTTTGCTGACGGCGAAATCGCCATCAAGCCGGGCCACCGGATGCGGTTCGATCTCGACTCCGCCCCCGGCGACGCGACACGGGTGCAGATGCCGCACCCGGAAATCTTCAAGGCGCTGCGCACCGGCATGCTGCTGCTGCTGGACGACGGCCGCGTGCGTCTGCGCGTCGGCGAGCGGGCCGACGACTGGGCCGACGTCACGGTCGAGAGCGGGACGAAACTGTCGGATCGCAAGGGCGTGGCGGTGCCCGAGGCGATCATCCCCGTCTCGGCCCTGACGCCCAAGGACCGCGAGGATCTGGCCTTCGCCCTGCGCATCGGCGTGGACTGGGTGGCGCTCAGCTTCGTCCAGAAGGCCGAGGACATGGCCGAGCTGAAGCGGCTGGTCGGCGGTAAGGCGGCCTGCCTGGCCAAGATCGAGAAGCCGCAGGCCCTGGCCCAGCTGGAGTCGATCCTCGACTACTGCGACGGGGTCATGGTCGCGCGCGGCGACCTGGGCGTGGAGCTGGAGCCGGAGGAGGTGCCGGTGGCCCAGAAACAGATCATCCGCGCCGCCCGCCAGCGCGGCGTGCCGGTGATCGTGGCCACCCAGATGCTGGAATCGATGACGGCCGCGCCCGCGCCCACCCGCGCCGAAGCCTCCGACGTCGCCAACGCCGCCTATGAGGGCGCCGACGCCCTGATGCTGTCCGCCGAGACGGCGTCGGGGGACTATCCGCTGGAATCCGTCGGCGTCATGAGCCGCATCATCGAGCGGGTCGAGGCGGACCCCATGTGGCCCAGCCTGATGGACGCCGAGCACGCCGGCATGGACGACATCGACGCCGACGCCCTGGTCGCCGCCGCGCGCAAGGCCGGCGAGGCCCAATCGACCGCCTGCGTCGTCGTGTTCACCACCCTGGGCGGCACGGCGCGGCGCATGGCGCGCGAGCGGCCTTTGCAGCCGGTGCTGGCCCTGACGCCCAACGCGTCCACCGCGCGGCGGCTGGCGCTGGTCTGGGGGCTCGAGTCTCGTCTGGGACGGGAGCCGTCCTCGCTGGAGGAGGTCACCGACGACGCCGTCGCCGCGGCCATGGACTACGGCCTGGCCCAGCCCGGACAGCGCATCCTGATCCTGGCCGGCACTCCCTTCGGCGCCCCGGGGGCTGCGAATCTGCTCCGCCTGGCCCATGCTCCGGCGAAGAAGGGCAGGCGCTGATCGCCGACCCTGAGGGCTCGGCGTGATCAAATATCTCGGCTCCAAGCGCGCGCTGCTGGACCGCATCGTTCAGGCGGTGGGCGGCCGGCTGCCCGAAGGTGGTCGGATCTGCGATCTGTTCAGCGGCTCGGCGCGGGTGGGGCATGCGCTGAAGCGCGAGGGGTTCGAGGTGCATTCGAACGACCACAACGCCTACGCCCACGTGCTGGCCACGACCTACGTCCAGGCCGACCGCGACCGGTGGCTGGGCCCGGCTGGGCGGGTGCTGGCCGAACTGGCCGAGGTGAAGCCCGAACCCGGCTGGTTCACCCGCACCTTCTGCGAGGACGCCCGCTTCTTCCATCCGGACAACGGCGCCCGCGTCGACGCTATGCGCGTGCGGATCGAGGAGATGGCGCTGGAGCCGGAGCTGGAGGCCGTCGCCCTGGTCTCGCTGATGGAGGCCGCCGACCGGGTGGACAGCACCGCCGGCGTCCACATGGCCTACATGAAGCGCTGGGCGCCGCGCGCGCTGAAGCCGCTGGAGCTGCGAATGCCCGACCTGCTGCCGGGCGCCGGCCGCGCGACCTGTCTGGACGCGGTCGAGGCGGCGGCGGAGGTGGAGGCGGACCTCGTCTACCTAGACCCGCCCTACAACCAGCACAGCTATCTGGCCAACTACCACTGCTGGGAAAGCCTGGTCCGCTGGGACAAGCCGGAGGTCTATGGCGTCGCCAACAAGAGGATCGACGTGAAGGCCCGCAAGAGCGCCTTCAACAGCCGTCCGGGCATCGGCCCCGCTCTGGCGACGGTGGTCGAGCGGCTGCGGGCGCCGAACCTGATCGTCAGCTTCAACGACGAGGGCTATCTGAGCCGCGCCGACCTGACCGAGATGCTGTCGGCGAAGGGCCACGTGCAGGTCGTGGAGATCGATCGCCCGCGCTACGTCGGGGCGCGGATCGGCATCCATGATCCGTCGGGCAAGAAGGTCGGCACGGTGGGCCGCCTGCGCAACGTGGAGCATCTGTTCGTCGTCACCGACCGCCGCATCGATCTGGCCGACGCGGCTTGACCGTTCGGAACCGGACGTAGGAAGCTGTCGTTTCCGCCGTCATGGACGAGCTGACGATGACCCCCGACCGCCGCCTGCACGCCACCCGGACGTACGGCCGCGCCGCCTTCGACGCCGCCGCCTGGAAGGCGCCCGACGCGCGCCGATTCACCGCCTCGACCGCCGCCAACGACGTCGCGTCCGGTCCGTCGCTGGCGCAGGAATTGCGCGATCTGCCGCGCTGGGTCGTGATCGCCGGCGGCGGGGCCTTCTCGGCCCTGCTGGGCGTGATGATGGGCGCGGCCTTCCGGCTCTAGGCCTGTTCCAGCAAGGCCCGGATCGGGGACCAGCCGCGTCGGTGGGCGGGGCAGGGGCCCAGCTCCCGCAGCGCCGCCTGATGGATCGGCGCATTGTAGCCCTTGTGGCTGGCGAAGCCGTAGCCGGGATATTCCGCGTCCAGTGCGACCATCAGCCGGTCCCGCGCCGTCTTGGCCAGGATCGACGCCGCCGCGATCGACAGCGACAGGCCGTCGCCGCCCACGGCCGTCCGCACCTCGCACGGCAGGTTGAAGCGATAGTTCCCGTCCACCAGCGCCGCCGCGGGCGTCACCGCCAGCGCCTCGACCGCGCGGCACATGGCCAGGCCGGTCGCATGCAGGATGTTCAGCTCGGCGATCTCCTCCACCGAGGCGAAGCCGACGCCCCAGGCGACGGCGCGGGCTTTGATCTCGACCTCCAGCGCCTCGCGCCGCGCGGCGGTCAGGGCCTTGGAGTCGTCGATGCCGGCGGGAACGTTCGTCGGATCCAGGATCACCGCCGCCGCCGACACAGGCCCCGCCCACGGCCCACGGCCCGCCTCGTCCACCCCGCACACCGGCCCGCCGACGGCCTGCGCCAGGGCGGTCTCCAGCGTCAGGGTGGGAATCGTCTTCGGGCGGGCGGCCTTCATGGTCCCGAGATGCCACGGACCGGCCGGCGGCTCAAACCTCTCCCGGCCGGACGTGGCGGTAGACGTGGCTGATCACCACCGAACCCTCGCCCACGGCGGACGCCACCCGCTTGACCGACCCGGCCCGCACATCGCCGACCGCGAAGATGCCCGGCGCCGAGGTGGCGTAGGGCGAGTCCGACAGGCCGCAGTCCTGGCCCGTCCGAATGAAGCCCTTGTCGTCGAGGTCGACCATGCCGTCCAGCCAGGCGGTGTTGGGCGCGGCCCCGACCATGATGAACAGGGCCCGGCTGTCGATCTCTCGCCGCGCGCCGTCGGCCCGGTTGGCGATCGTCAGCCGCTCCAGCCGGTCGGAGCCCTGCAGATCCTCGACCTCGCTGCGATAATGGACGGTGATCCGGGGGTCGGCTTCCAGCCGCTGGGTCAGGTAGCGCGACATCGACGCCGCCAGGCTCGGCCCGCGCACCACGACGTGGACGTGCTCGGCGTTTCGGCTCAGGTACATGGCCGCCTGGCCCGCGCTGTTGCCGCCGCCGACGATCACCGCCTCCGTGCCCCGGCACCAGCGCGCCTCCAGCTCGGTGGCGGCATAGTAGACGCCGTTCCCCTCGAACTCTTCCAGACGGGGCAGGGGCAGGCGGCGGTACTCCACCCCGGTCGCCACCACCACCGCCCTGGCGCAGACCGACTGACCGTCGTCGAAGCGGACGCAGAAGACGCCGTCGTCCTGTCTCTCGATGCCGGTGGCGCGCAGTGGAATGGCGAACCGCGTGCCGAACTTCATCGCCTGCACCTCGCCGCGCCAGACCAGGTCCGCGCCCGAGATGCCGGTGGGAAAGCCCATGTAGTTCTCGATCCGGCTGGAGGTCCCCGCCTGTCCGCCGATGGCCAGGTCCTCGCCGACCAGCGCCCGCAGCCCCTCCGCCCCAGCGTAGACGCCCGCCGCCACACCCGCCGGTCCGCCGCCGACGATCAGCACCTCGAAGGCATCTTCCGGGTCCAGTTCGATGTCGAGGCCCAGGCGCGCCGCGACCCGCGCCGGGGTCGGGTCCACGATGATTTCGTCGTGCCCGAAGATCACGGCGGGCTGCGGCTGTGTCACGCCACACAGATGCAGGGAGGCGCGGGCCTCGTCACTGTCGAGCGGATAGCTCAGGTAGGGAATGCGGTTGCGGCCCGCGAACGAGGCGACGCGGCGCACGGCCGGGCTGTCGTCCTCGCCGATCAGACGCAGGGCGCCGTCGCCGTCTTCCAGCTGGCGCCGCCGACGCGCGGCGAAGACGCCGATGATGATGTCGGACATCTCCGGAATTTCGCTCATCAGGCGGAGCATCGTGGGGCGGTCGACCTCGGTCGTCGTGGTGTCCTGAGCGGCCCGCATCGGCAAGGTCCAGCGGCCGCCGGCGAGGAAGCTGATCTCGCCCATGAACTGACCGGGCCCGAGCGTCGAGGGCACGCGCCGCTCGCCGGTCGTCAGGTCCACCACCTCGACCTCGCCCGTCTCGACCCAGACGAAGTGGTCCATCGGATCGCCGGGCCGCGCGAGGAACGCGCCCGCCGCGTAGGTTCGCGTCAGCCCCACGGACCGGATCGCCTCGACATGCGCGTCGGCCAGAGGAGTGCGCTTGGTCTGGCGTAGGTCGAAAGCGATGGATTCCATGCAGTTTGAGGCTCCGACTGTTCGGCTGAGCTTAGCGCGACTTTTGTGACGTTTGGTTCGGCGCTGTCCCTGGCCGTTCGACCACTTTAAGCCAATGTCGTCAGGTGCCGCCCAAACCCCGCACCTCTTCCTGCCGGAAGCACTCATCCACGTGGTCGTTGACCATACCGGTGGCCTGCATGAAGGCGTAGACGATCACCGGACCGCAGAATTTGAAGCCGCGCGCCTTCAGCGCCTTGGCCATGGCGACGGATTCCGGCGTCTGGGCCAGGAAGCCGTCCACGCCGGGCGGGCGCTGGATCGGGGCGCCGCCGACGAAGGACCACAGCCAACCGGAGAAGTCCTCGCCCTTGTCGCGCATCTCAAGCCAGATGCGGGCGCCGTGGATCGTCGCGTCGATCTTGGCGCGCGAACGGATGATGCCGGGGTCGGCCAGCAGGCGCGCGCGGTCGGCGTCGTCATAGCGCGCGACCTTTTCCGGATCGAAGCCGTCGAAGGCGGCGCGGAGGGTCTCACGCTTTCTCAGGATGGTGATCCAGGCCAGCCCCGCCTGCATGCCGTCCAGCGCCAGCTTCTCCCACAGGGCGCGGGGATCGCGCTCGGGCACGCCCCACTCCTCGTCGTGATAGGCGACGTACAGCGGGTCGGTCCCGCACCAGGAACACCGACCCGCCGTCATGGGGTCAGCGGCCGCCCGAGCGGATGGCGCCGCCGAAGGTCTTCCAGCTCAGCTTCACGTCCGACAGGGCGCCGGCGCGGAAGGCGCGGCCCGCGATCCAGACCATGACCAGCGCCATGGCGAACATGCCGGCCATGGTGCCGAACACCTCATAGGCGGGCGGCTCCGCCGGCGCGCGGGCGGGCATCAGGAAGGGGGTGAAGAAGGGGATCCACGACATGATCTTCACCAGCGGCGCGTCGGGCGTGCGCAGGGCCATCTGCACGACGATGATGGGAATGACGAGGATCATCATGATCGGCCCCATCAGCGTCTGGGCGTCGCGCGGCGTCTCGCAGAAGGCGCCGATGGCCGCGAACAGCACCGCGTACATCAGATAACCGCCGACGGCGTAAGCCACGAAGTACCAGATCATCCCGCCCTGCAGCACGATGTCGCCGATGTCGCGCGCCGTGCCGGGGAAGCTGGCCAACAGGCCCGCCGCGCCGATCCCGGCCCAGACCAGCAGCACGGTCAGGGTCAGCAGGGCCACGCCCAGCACCTTGCCGGTCAGGATTTCCGTTGCGGAGGCCGAGGACAGCAGCACCTCCAGGATCTTGTTCGACTTCTCCTCCATCACGCTGTTCAGCAGGATGGAGGCGCCGGTGATGATCAGCGACCACAGGATGAAGGCCGAGGCCAGGCCGATCACAGACGGCAGGCGGTCGCGGAACGACACCTCGCCGCCGCTGGCCGACTGGGGCGAGAAGGCCCGCACGTCTGGGCGGAAGCGCTCGGTGTCGGCCACCACGGCGCCGTCGATGCCGGCGGCCTCGAACACCTGCCTGCGGTTGGCGGCCTGCAGGGCCTCGCGGATGAAATCCTCCACCGTGTCGTCGGCGGCCCGGCGCGTCCAGACGCGGGCGGCGGGGCGACCTTCGGCGTCTCGGGTCAGGAAGACGACGGAATCGATCCGTTGGTCGCGATCGACGTCGGCGGTCAAAAGCTCGCGCACCGCGGCCTCCTGCGCCTGACCGGGCGCGGCCGAGGCGACGGCGGCGGGCGCGTCGACGATGCGCAGCCGCTGGCGGTTCAGGGACTCGCGCAGCCCCGCGCCCTGGCTCTTCTGCGCCTGCTCGACGGCCTCCTTGGGGATGCCGGTCGCCTTGACGGCGGCGTCCTGGGCCTGGGCGGCCCGCTCGGCGCGGCGTTCGGCGTCGCGGCGCAGGGCATCCTGCACCGATCCGGCAAGGCCTTGGGCCGCCGGGCCCTCTTCGATCAGGACGACCGACCGAACCGGCTCGGACGTCCGCATCAGAATGGGGATGGCCCCGCCCAGGACGGCGAACAGGGGGAAGGCCAGCAGCGACAGCCAGAAGCCGACGGTCTTGGCATAGGCGGCGTATTCGCGCCGGGCGATCAGAAGGGTGCGGTTCATCGGGCGGCCTCCGAAGCCTGGTCGCGGCGGACGGTCTGGTCCTGGTTCGGGTCGTCGCCCGTCAGGCCGATGAAGGCGTCGTGCAGGGTCGGCTCGCGCAGCTCGAAACGGCGCACGTCCAGCCCGCCCAGGAAGGCCGCCTTGAGCGCCTCCTGTCCGCGCCCGCCGGGCGCCAGTTCGGCCTTCAGCACGCGCACGGGGCCGTCGGCGCGCACGGTCTCGACGGCGACCACGCCCGGCAGGCCGCGCGCGGCCTCCTCGGCGATTTCGCCCTCCAGCTCCAGGAAGCGGCGGGTCGTGCCCTTGGCCTCGTCCACAGTGCCTTCGAAGGCCTTCCGCCCGCGGGCCAGCAGCACGACCTTGTCGCACAGCCGCTCGGCGTGCTGCATCACGTGGGTCGAGAACAGGACGGTCGCGCCGTTCGCCGCCAGGCCCCGGATCATCGCTTCCAGCCCTTGCTGGTTGACCGGGTCCAGACCCGAAAAGGGCTCGTCCAGGATCACGAACTCCGGCTGGTGCACGACCGAGGCGATCAGCTGCACCTTCTGGGCCATGCCCTTGGACAGCTCCTTCATCTTCTTGGTCTGGGCGTGCTCCAGCCCCTGCTCCTTCAGCAGGGTGCGCGCGCGCCGCTTGCCCTCGCCCATGGGCAGCCCCTTCAGGGCGCCGAAGAAGGCGATGGCGTCGATCGGGGTCATCTTCTTGTACAGACCGCGCTCTTCCGGAAGGAAGCCGATGCGGTCGCGCACGCGCCGCCCGTCGGGCTGGCCCAGGATTTCCAGCTGCCCGGTGGTCTGCGGCTGCAGACCCAGGATCATCCGCAGGGTCGAGGTCTTGCCGGCGCCGTTCGGTCCCAGAAAGCCACAGATGGTGCCCTTCTCGACCGAAAAGCTCAGGTCGCGGACCGCCTCGAAGTCGCCGTAGCGCTTGCCGATGCCGTCCAGCTTCAATGCCGCGGACATGCCGTCTCCCCGTCGTGGCTTAACTGCAGCTCAGGCTAGGGGTGTAAAGGACGTTTGACAACCGCCCGGGCGTGGAAGTTCATGAATTCCCCGTCATCAACCCACCGTTGACGGTCGCGACCATCCGCACGACAACGGATCGAACGGGAGGGCAGCAGATGCTTCAGAAGATTCTCGGCGCGGTCGTCGGCGTCGTCGTGTCGGTCGTCGTCGTCATGGTTTGGCAAACGATCACGCACATGATCGACCCTCCGCCTTCCGACCTCAAGATGAGCGATCCGGCGGCCATGCGCGCCTATATGGAAGGCCTGCCGGCGTGGAAGCTGGGCGCGGTGATCCCCGGATATGGCCTCGGCGCCTTCCTGGGCGGCTGGATCGCCGCTCTGGTCGCCCGCGGGCATGGATGGCATGCCTGGGTTCCGACGGGCCTGCTGCTGATCGGCACGTTCGCCAACGTCTACAGCCTGCCCCATCCGATCTGGTTCCCGGCCGTGGCGATCCTGACGATCCTCGCGGGCGGCTGGCTGAGCGGACGCATGGGCCGCAAGACGGTCTGATCAGCCCTCGACGACGACGTCGAAGGTGCGGCCCATGACGCGGTCCGGATTCACGTGGGCCCCGTCGCGCCTCACCTCGAAATGCAGATGCGGCCCGGTGGAATAGCCGGTCGATCCGACCAGACCCACGCGCTCGCCGGAATACAGCTCCTGACCCGACCGCACGTCGATGCGGCTGAGGTGGGCGTAAAGCGTCGTCATGCCGTTGGGGTGGCGGATCTCGACGAAGTTGCCGAAGCCGTCGCGCTGATGGCCTGTGCGCAGGACCGTGCCCTCGGCGGCGGCGAAGACGCCGGTGCCTGTCGGGGCGGCGAAATCCACGCCCTTGTGGGCGCGCGGGGCGGTTTCGCCCGGCAGACGGCGCGTGCCGTAGCGCGAGTTCACGGCGAAACCCTTCACCGGCTCGTGGAACATGATCTCGCGCATGATCGGCCCGGCGGGCTCGGCCACGGCGACCAGGGGCGCAGTGGCGGGGGCCGCGGCGGCGTCGATCACGACGGGGTCCGGATCGGCGTTCGGGGCGGCGGCCATGGCCAGCATTGCGGTGACGGATAAAGCGGCGGCCTGACCCGTGTGGGTCAGAATGCGGCGGACGGTCGGCATAAGGCGTCGCATGCGTGCGGCGTCTCCTTGTCGGTCTCGTTCGACGGGTAGGGCGCGGGAGACGGTTTCCCCTGCGCGGTGAGGTCGTCGTTATAGGGCGCGGTGAGACGGCAATGAGGCGCCGGGCGCGACGGACGGTCGCACCCCGGGAACCAAACGAAAGGGCGCGGCCCGTGCGGACCGCGCCCTCGTCGCCTGATGTGGCTTGGAACCTAGGGCAGGGGGATGGTGAACTGGATCCCGCCCTGGTGGCTGTCGGCATGATCCCCGAACCGGCCGCGATAGCCGAACGACACCTTCATCCCGGCCCAGTCGCCCTCGATGCCCGCCGAGGCCAGCATGTGGCCGCCGAACGGCCCTTCCACGTCGCGGTACAGCACCTGCGAGGGGCTGCCGGCGATCGAGGTGCCGACCGCGTCGGATCCCTCGTCCAGATCGTCGCGGTATCCGCCTTCGACGAAGATCGTCGTGCCGCCCTTGCGGGTTTCTGCGCGGACCGTCGCCTCGGCCGTCGTCGCCTGCACGGTGCGGTCTTCATAGCGGTACTGGGCTGCGACGCCCTGTTCGAAATAGCCCTCGACCTCGCTGGAGGTCCACGTCAGGGCGACGCGCGGCGAAATGCGGATGTCGTCGCCGCCGAACCAGACGCCGGCCTGGGCGCGGACGCCCGTGCTGTTCCCTTGGGTCTCGCCGGTGTGGACCACCGGTCCCAGAGTGGTCTGGCGGGTGATGTCCTCATAGTCGTCGACCGAGGCGCCGGCGCTCAGGTTGGCGAAAACCGAACCCGACCGCCAGCCGACGGCCGCGTCGAAGCCATAGGACTCCACGTCGAACGTCTGCCCCGGAGACGTCACTTCCGCGTTGCGGAACGACGCCGCCAGCGACCAGCGCCAGGTCTCCGACGGGCTGAACACCAGCCCGCCCCGGAAGCCGTATCCTTGGGACTCCGCGCTGGGCACGAAGCCGCGCGCGTCGAACTCCGTGGAGTCGTACAGGGCGCCGAACGTCAGCCCGGTCCCGGCCTCCCAGCCATAGGCGCTCGACATGCCTTCGGAAGAGAGGTCCAGCATGTCCTCGCGGAACCTCTGGGCGGTTTCGCCTTGCAGTGCCGTCTTCGCGCCCGCGTCGCCGTAATAGAGGTAGTCTTCGGCCAGGGTGGCCAGCAGGGCGTGGCCGGCCGCGGTGGGGTGAACGCCGTCCCAATAGAAATAGGTGCCGGGGCTCGAACAGATCGTCAGGGCGGTCTGGTTGAAGCAGGCGTCGGTCGCATTGGTCAGGCCGAAGCTGGACGGACTGCCGGCGATCACGTCGCCGATCTTGAAGATGTCCATCAGGATGATGTTCGTGCCCGGCCGGGCGGCCGCCGTGGCGAACAGGCCCGTGGACAGGGCGCCGTTGAAGGTCGTGACGGCGAAGTCGGCCAGCGGCGCCGCCGCCAGGTTCGGGCCGGAGCGGAACTGCGGCGTCAGGCTGAGCTTGGGCAGGTTGGTGACCAGGATGGTCCCGGCCCCGGCCGTCGCCACGCTGTTGACGATGAAGTTGACGTCCGTCGCGGCCGAGGTGGCGACGTTCTGCATGAAGGCCTGGGGCCCGGTGGTCAGGACAGCCGCCGGAATGCCCTGGAAGATGTTGTTGGCGCCGCCCAGCACGCTGACCAGATCGTTGGCGCGGAAGGTGCCGCCCGCCGTCGTGTACTGGGTCAGTTGGGTCCGCATGCCGGGCGGCAGGCCGACGGAGGCGTCTGTGCGCGCGCCGCCGTAGGCGTAGTTGATGCTGCCCGTCACCGACGCTCCGGCCGCGGCGCGACCGGCGCTGAAGCCCAGCAGTTCGGTGAACACCGGCCCGTTGGAGAAGCGGCCGTTGAAATAGAAGGCGGCCGGAGGCTGGGTGTTGAAGCTGGCGGCGTACAGGTTGCCGTTGTCGCTCAGGCTGTCGCCGAAGACGACCAGACGGGAATAGCTCTGGGCAGAGGCGGCCGAAGCCAGGCCGCAGACGGCGGCCACGGCCAGCGCCGCGGGCGCGGCGGTGCGCAGAAGACGAGACATCGATGATCCTCCCTCGGCCGTCGAACGTCGCGGCCGTTGAAGATCAGTGTGCGCCGGATTTTCTTGGGCGCAAGATGCCGTTGGGGAAGCTTATCCGCGTTGTTGCAGAGGACGCACGCGGTTGACGTGCCCCATCTTGCGTCCCGGGCGGGCGGGCGCCTTGCCGTAGAGGTGCAGCCGCATGTCGCCCTTCGTCGAAAGGGCGGCCCATTTTTCGACGTCGTCGCCCAGAAGATTGGTCATTTCGACCTCGGCATGCGGCGTCGTGGGGCCAAGCGGCCAGCCCATGACGGCACGGACGTGCTGTTCGAACTGATCGCAGACACAGCCGTCCTGGGTCCAGTGGCCGGTGTTGTGCACGCGCGGGGCGATCTCGTTGACCAGCAGCCGTCCCTCGCCGAGGTCGAACAGCTCGATGCCGATCACGCCGACGTAGTCCAGACCGTCCAGCACCGCGCGCGCGATGCGCCTGGCGGCCTTCTCGGTCTTCGCGTCGATGCGGGCCGGGGCCACGGTGGTCCGCAACACGCCGCCGGCGTGGCGGTTCTCGCCCAGCGGATAGACGGCGGTCGATCCGTCCCAGCCGCGCGCCGCGATGATCGACAGCTCGCGCACGAACGGGGCCCGGGCCTCCAGAATGCTGAGGCGTCCGCCCACCGCCTCCCAGGCCGCCGCTGCGCCGCGCGCGGACTTCACCCAGACCTGGCCCTTGCCGTCATAGCCCTCGCGCCGGGTCTTCAGCAGGGCGGGCGTGCTCAGCCGCTCAAGGCCGGCGATCAGGTCGCCCACGCCGTCGACCACGTGGAAATCCACCGTCGTGGCGCCGACGCCGTTCAGGAAGGTCTTCTCCTCGACCCGGTCCTGGGACGCGGCCAGCGCCTTGGGCCCCGGCGCCGCGCGGGCGCCGCCGGCCCTCAGCCGATCCACCGAGGCCGCCGGCACGTTCTCGAACTCGAAGGTCACCGCGTGGCAAACCTTGCCCATGACGTCGAGCGCGGTCGAATCTGCATAATCCGCCACGATCTGGCCGCGCGACACACGCCCGGCCGGGCTGTTGTCCTCGGGATCCAGAACCACGACGTCGAAGCCCAGCCGCGACGCCGCCTGCGACAGCATGCGGCCCAGCTGGCCGCCGCCCAGGATGCCAAGGGTCGAACCGGGGGGCAGGGCGTCCACTCAGTCCTCGACCGTCTCGTGGACCGCCTCGGTCTGGGCCTCGCGGAAGGCCCGCAGCCGCCCGGCCAGTTCGGCGTCGTTCAGGGCCAGAATCTGTCCCGCCAGGATGCCGGCGTTGGTCGCCCCGGCCTCGCCGATCGCCACCGTGGCCACAGGCACGCCGCCGGGCATCTGGACGATCGACAACAGCGAATCGAGCCCGCTCAGCGTCTTGGACTGCACCGGCACGCCGATCACCGGCAGCTCGGTCATGGAGGCGACCATGCCGGGCAGGTGCGCCGCCCCTCCCGCGCCGGCAATCACGACCTTGAAGCCCTCGGTCGCGGCGCCGAGCGCGAAGGTCACCAGCCGGTCGGGCGTGCGGTGGGCGCTGACGACGCGGGCGATCCAGCTTACGCCCAGTCGGTCCAGGCTGTCGGCCGCGCGCTTCATCGTGGGCCAGTCCGACCGGCTGCCCATGACGATGGCCACCTGAGCCGCTGCGGTCATGCGGAGCCCCCTTGAGCATGATCGGTTCCGACGGAAGCGTGAATCATGCTCCCGCGTAAAGCTGGAGCCTTCAGGCTCCAGCCCGGAAAGCGCGGGGTTTACGGCCTTCGCGTTGCGCCCGCAACCGGGGCGGATAGGATCAGCCGGACGCCGCCGGCTGAGTCGCGTCCTTCCCGAGTGCTGCCTGTGTCCCTGTCCGCCGCCCAAGTCCGGTCCGACGCCGACCTGCTGGCCGAGGTCGAACGCCTGCGCGCCGAGGTGGCAGAGCTTCGGGCCCGGGCCGAGGCGGCCGAGGCCGCGGCGGACCACGACGTGTTGACGCCGACCCTGAACCGCCGCGGCTTCGTCGAGGCCATGAACCGGGCCATGGCCTATTGTCGTCGCCACACGACGCCAGCCTGCCTGCTGTATCTCGATCTGGACGGGTTCAAGTCCGTCAACGACGGACTGGGCCACGCCGCGGGCGACGCCGCCCTGGTCCGCGTCGCGGAGATACTGATCGCGAATCTGCGGGAATCCGACGCCGTCGGCCGTCTTGGCGGAGACGAGTTCGGCCTCTTGATGCTGAACGCCGGGCTGGACGAGGGGCGGGAGAAGGCCCGCCGGCTCGCCGACGCCTTGTCGGCCGAGGAGTTCCGCTGGGAAGGCGAGCGCGCGATCCTCGGCGGCTCCTTCGGCGTCCGCGCCTTCGCCGGGCATGAGGACCCGGAGGTCTGGCTGGCCGAGGCCGACGCGGCGATGTGGGTGCGGAAGAAGGGGAGTAGGGCTTAGGGCTTAGGGCTTAGGGCTTAGGGCTCTAAAGTGCTCCCGCGCCGGGGCTGCCCTAAGCCCTAAGCCCCCACTTCAGGCGATGATGTCCGGCAGGATCCGAGCCTCGATCTTCACGATCTCGTCGCGCAGGGTCAACTTCTTCCGTTTCAGGCGGGCGATCATCAGCTGGTCCGGGATGGGCATGTGACCCAGGGCCTCGATGGAGGCCTCCAGGTCGGCGTGCTCCTGCTGCAGAACCTTCAGCCGGGCCCGAAGCGCCAGCTCGACTTCGTCGGGAACCTGTTCGTCGTTCATCGTCTCATCCGCAGGCGGCGGCTTATCTCACGACGCGAGGCGTTCGGCCAGACGCGCCAGGGCAGGCCGGGGCAGGGCCTCGCCCCAGGCCCGCGACAGGCGCACCATGTCCGGCAGGGGGTCGCGCGGGGCGCCGGGCGTGCCGGCCAGTTGCGCCAATCCGTCCAGCAGACGTCTCTCCGCCTCAAGTTCGACCGCCTTGACCTGGCGTCGCACCTCCTCGCGGGCCGTCGCCTCCATGTCGATCAGCGGCGCTTTCAGCGCCCGGCGCACGGCGCGCATCGGCGCGATCGCCTGCTCCTGCCACACGCGGGCGACGTCGCAGGCCGCCTCCACCGCCTCGTCGTCCAGCGCCCGCCCCGCCGCGGCCGCCCAGGCTCCGAACAGCAGCAGAGGCACGCACTGGCCGTCGCGGTCCTGCAAGGACAGGCAGGTTTCGGCCACGCCGTCGCGGCCATAGGCGGCGACGGCCCAGGTCCAAAGTTCCTGCGCCGCCGTCATTCGGGCTTCAGCCCCTCCCAGCGCCGCACCGCCGACCAGTCCAGGCCCAGCGCGTCCAGCGCGCGTCCCACGGATTGATCGACCACGTCCGACAGGGCCTCCGGCCGCGCATAGAAGGCGGGCACGGGCGGCGCGATCACCGCGCCCATCTCGGCCAGGGAGACCAGCGTCCTCAGATGCCCCAGGTGCAGCGGCGTCTCGCGCACCATCAGCACCAGCGGGCGCCGCTCCTTCAGCGTCACGTCCGCCGCGCGCGTCAGCAGGGACGAGGTCACGCCGGTGGCGATCTCGCTCATGGTCCTGACCGAACACGGGGCCACGATCATGCCCAAGGTGCGGAACGAGCCCGAGGCGATGGTCGCCCCCACGTCGGCCAGCCGATGCGCCACGTCGGCCCGGTCCATCAGGTCGTCGGCCGAAAGATCGGTCTCCTGCGACAGGGTCATCAGCGCCGCGCGCGTGACCACCAGATGGCTCTCGACGCCCAGTTCGCGCAGGGCGTCCAGCGTGCGGATGCCGTAGATCACACCGGACGCGCCGGAAATCCCGACCACAGCGCGGGGGCGGTCCGATACGGTCAAGTTCACATCATCGGCCATTTTCGCGTCCAGGCTGACGATGAGCGTCGCGTTTGGCGAGCGTCACCGGAATGTGATTCCACAGCGCGTCAATAGCGAGGCTCACTGCTCTTGTCCCTAAGACATGGAGGCGCAAGCCATGACCATCGAGGCTCGTATTCGCGAACTGGGAAACCGTCACCGCTCGCTGGAGAACGCGATCCAGCAGGAGATGGGCCATCCTTCCGCGGACTCGCTGCACTTGAAGGCCCTCAAGCTGCGAAAGCTCAGGCTCAAGGAACAGATCAGCGCCCTGCAGGAGGCGCGAACCGGATAGGCGACCCGAAAATCAAGTGAGACCAGGCGGCCCCGGGATGTCCCGGGGCCGTTCTCGTTTGGATCAGTCGCGCGAGCCGAACACCGATTCCGCCGTCGGCTCGGCGCCGCGGCGCTCTGCCGCTTCCGGCACGAATTCGGGCTCGGCCGGAGCCTCATCCACCTCTGCAGCGGACTTCAGCGTCGCGCCGCCCGACTTGGCGTCGTCGCGGGCCTTCTTCTCGGCGGCCTTCTTCACCAGGTCGTCCAGCGCCAACTGGCCGACCAGGCCCAGCGTCACCGGATCGACCGGCTTGATGTTGGCGCTGTTCCAGTGGGTACGGTTGCGCACGCTTTCGATCGTCGCCTTTGTGGTGCCCAGCATCTTGGCGATCTGGGCGTCGGTCACCTCGGGATGGTTCTTCACGAACCACAGGATGGCGTCGGGCCGATCCTGGCGACGCGACACCGGCGTGTACTTCGGCGCGGGCTTGGTCGACTTCAGCAATTCGGCGTGGCGGCTGACCACGGCCTTCATGCGATAGGCTTCGTCGGCCTGGGCCTTGTCCAGCTCCTCGCGCGTCAGCTGACCGTTGACCAGCGGGTCGGCGCCGCGGATGTCGCGCGCCACGTCGCCGTCGGCGATGCCGCGCACCTCCAGCGGGTGTAGGCCGCAGAAGTCGGCGATCTGCTCGAAGGTCAGCGAGGTGTTGTCGACCAGCCAGACCGCGGTGGCCTTGGGCATGAGGATGTCGGACATGGCGGTTCCCGTACGGGGCGGCCGCGATCGTGGCGGCGCGCCGGAAATGACGGCGCCCGACCTTTCGGCCGGGCGCGGAATGCTTTCGATATAGGCCGGTTCGTTCCAAAAGGGAACGGCGAAGCGACGTCCTGTCGCCACTCTGCGGAGACCATACAGCCAAGGTTCATCTAGACTGATGAACAACGGTCGCCAGAAGGCGTTTCCGATGCGGATGCGCCCCGTGAAGGAGGGAACCATGTCCATCGTCAGATTGGCGGCCGTCGCCGCGCTGGCCCTGTCGGCGCCGCAGCTCGCCCAGGCCCAGGAGTACGCCATACAGGATCCCGGCGCCCAGCGCGTCGCGCCCCGCGGCGATTATCGCGACAGCTGTCAGGAGGAATACGTCAACCGCGGCCGGCTGTATGCCGACTGCCGCGATCGGCGCGGCCGCCTGCGCGGCACCTCCATCGAACTGGTCCAGTGCGGGCCGTACAACATCGCCAACGACGACGGCAGGCTGGTCTGCGGTCCGCATCGCGGAACCTATGAGGACCGCCCCGGCAACGGCGGCGGTGGCGGCTGGGGCGGCGGCAACGGCGGCGGTTGGGGCGGCGGCGGCGGCCGCGGCTCGGCGATCGTCTACACCGACGCCAACTGGCGCGGTGCGTCCACGCGCTTCGACGGCGAAGTGCCGAACCTGGCGAGCAGCGGCTTCAACGACCGCATCTCCTCGATGCAGCTCAGAGGCCGGTGGGAGATCTGCACCGACGCCTACTTCCGCGGCAGCTGCCAGGTCGTCGACGGCGACGTGCGGAATCTGGGGAACACCGGCTTCAACGACCGGATTTCCTCCATGCGCCCGGTGCGCGGCGGGGGCGGCTGGTAAGCCTCAGTCGAGCGTCAGCAAGATCTTGCCGACATGGACGCCCGCCTCGAGTCTGAGGTGGGCGTCTTTGGCGTCCGCCAGCGGAAAGGTCGCATCCACCGGCGGGCGCACCCGGCCCTCGACGACCCAGGGCCAGATCCGGTCCTGAACCTGCGCCACGAGCCGCGCCTTCTCGTCGGCCGACCGGGATCTCAACGTCGATCCGGTCAGCACCTGCCGCTTCAGCATCAGACGCGTCAGGTCGATCTCGGCCATCGGCCCGGACTGCGTTCCGATCACCACCCAGCGCCCTCCCGCGTTCAGCGCGCCTTGGTTCAGCCGCGCATAGGCCGCGCCGACCATGTCCAGAATGACGTCCGTCCCGCCGGCGTCGCGGATTCCGATGGCCAGATCGCCGACCGTCGCGTCCAGGCTGACGTCCGCGCCCAGGGCCCGCGCCGCGTCGGTCTTGGCGGCGCCCCGAGATGTGGCGATAACCCGCGCGCCGTGCGCCTTGGCCATCTGGATGGCGGTCACGCCGATGCCGCTGGTGGCCCCGTGGATCAGCAGGGTCTCGCCCGGCTTCAGGGCGCCGGCCTCGAACACATTGGCGAAGACCGTCAGCACGGTCTCGGGCAGGCCCGCGGCCTGGATCAGGTCCAGATCATCCGGCACGGGCAGGGCGTGCCGCGCGTCGACCGTCGCCAGGTCCGCATAGCCGCCGCCGCCCAACAGGGCGCAGACCCGGTCCCCGACCCGCCACCTATCGACCCCGTCGCCCAGCGCCGTCACCGTACCCGCGACCTCCAGACCCAGGATCGGGCTCGTCCCCGGCGGCGGCGGGTACAGGCCCGTGCGCTGCAACAGATCCGGCCGGTTCACGCCCGCCGCCGCGACCCGGATCAGAACTTCCCCCGGCGCGGGCACTGGATCCGCGACCTCGATCAGGCGCAGCGCCTCCGCCGGTCCCGTCCCGTCTTCGATCCCGACCGCCCGCATCCGAGCCCCACTTCTTGCCAAGCGCCGCGCCTGGGCGCTTCATAGAGGGCTATGTCACGCGCCGCCAAGGAGGCCGTCATGTCGTTCGAGGATTTGGAGCCCCAGCGCGTCCGCGGCCCCCTGGCCGAACTGGGACGCGAGGACCTGGACCTGCACTCGGTCGAGGACTGTCAGGAACGCATCGCGGCGCTGGAGGCCGAGATCGCCCGCACGCGCGCCGCCATGCAGCGCAAGGCCGAGCGCAAGTCGGCGGCCGACGCCCTGTTCAACTTCGGGCAATGATCGTCGCCTTAACGTCTGGCATGACCGTTGCACGCAGCGTCGTGACGGGCACTGTGCGTCCGTGCGTCAGGAAAGCGTCGCCTTCTCATGCTGTTGATGGATTCCATGGTTGACGACGCCGCATCGCCGGTCCCCGGCCGCCCCCGCGCCGCCGTCGTGCGCGACTTCGCCGCCTCCGAACTGTTCGAGCGCACCTTCCGCGAGGGCATGGAGCTGGTCGAGGAGGTCGCGGCCTATCTGGACGGCGACGGTCGGCGCGAGTCCAAGCTGCTGTCGCGCGCCACCGCACTGGCCTATGCGTCCGAGAGCATGGCCCTGACCACGCGCCTGATGCAGATGGCGTCCTGGCTGCTGGTCCAGCGCGCGGTGCGTGAGGGCGACATGACCGCCGAAGCCGCCTGCGCTCCCCGCTATCGCCTGTCGCCGCCGAAGCCGCGCGAGGAGCCCAGCCACCCCGAGCTGCCGATCGCCCTGATCGAGCACGTCGTCCGCACCGAACGCCTCTACGAACGTGCCCTGCACCTCGACCGCCGCATGTACGTCGACGCCGAGGCGGAGGCGCCGGTGAACCCGGTGCTCAGCCAGATGGACCGCTTGGCGGCGGCTTTCAGAGGGTGATCTGGTCTTTCCCTCCCCTTCAGGGGAGAGAGGATCGCAAAGCGATCCGGGTGGGCCCGTCGGTTCTCACCCCACCCTGGCGGCTGCGCCGCCGTCCCTCCCCCGAAGGGGAAGGAAACCACCTCTTTACGGCCCGACGTCGTCGGCGTCCGCACGCCCGTCGATGACCGGGGCCGGCAGGTTCACCGCGATGCCCAGGGCGTCCGCCAGCTTGTCGTCGCGCTTGTAGACGTCCTCGCGGAAAGCCACCCGGCCCTGACCGTCGACGAAGGCTGTCCAATAGAGCAGGCGAACGCCGATCTCGCGGCCCGTCGTCACCCGCGTGGTGCGGCGGCTGTCCAAGGCGGTGTCGAACTCGCCCAGCTTGGTCGGGTCCGGCGACAGCAGCAGGCGGGCGAAGTCGATGGCGTTCTGCACCCGCACGCAGCCGTGCGAACGATGGCGATAGGCGTTGTTGAACGCCGCCTTGGACGGCGTGTCGTGCAGGAAGATGGCGTAGCTGTCGCGCAGCTCGAACTTCACATAGCCCAAGGCGGCCCGCGGTCCGGCCCGCTGGATGACCGTGCCGTTCTGGACGTACATGTCGTTGGCGGCCAGATAGCCGGGCCCGCGCGGCAGGATCTCGTTGCGGGCGATCCCGGCCGGAACGTACCAGGGCGGATTGGCCACCACCGAGGCGAAGGGCTTCTCCAGGCTGGGTGTCTGGTTCTCCGGCGTGCCGACGACCACGCGATTGGAATGGGTCGGCTTGCCGTCCTTCCAATAGACCATGATGGCCGCGGCGGTGTTCACCTCGATCCGCTCGTCGGGCACGTCCCGCGCCAGCCAGCGGCGGCGTTCCAGGTTCAGCGCGATCTGACGCGCGCGGTTCTCGGCGGTGGCGGACAGCGACCGCTGAGTGCCCGAACCGATGCGGGCGTCGCCCAAAAGGCCGTGCCGCACCTGGAAGCCCTTGACCGCGTCTTGAAGCTCCGTGCCGTAAACGACGCCCTCGGCCTTCAGCCGCACCCCGGCCGACGCCTCCAGGTCGCCCTCGGCCACCAGACGGTCGATCAGGATCGGGATGCGCGCGTCGCTCTGGCCCGGTTCGATGTTCGCGCCCGGGCGGAAGGTCGGCCAGCCGCCGCCGTCCCGGATCAGGCGGCGATAGCGGACATAGCCGGCCGAGAGGTTGGCATAGCCGATGTCCGTCGGCGCCAGGCCTTCGACCCAATCCAGCAACTGGTTTCCTCCCAGCGCCGCGTTCAGGCCGGTGGGCAGATCGACGCGGTTCTTCCGCATCTCCCACAGATCCTCGACCGTCTCGGGGCGGATCCGCCCTTCTGACAGAACGCGGCAGTAGGACAGAAGCGCCGCGGTGGTCAGCATCTCGGACCGGGCGCGATCGGCGGCCAGGGCGTCGAAGTCGAAATGATCGCCTTGCGCCAGGCCATGTCGCTCCGCCCGCGACGCCACGGCGCGCAACGCCTGCATCCGCGGCGCGGTCCAGACCGGGGTCCAGCCGTTCATCTCATAGAAGGCGCGCACGTCCGGCTGGATCGTGGCGGGAAGGCGCGCCAGCTGGTCGTTGAAGGTGTTGTAGAACTGGACCGCGTCCGGATCCCTGGCCTGGGCCCCGGCCGGAGAGGCCACGCCCGCCAAGGCCGCCATCGCGGCCCCCATGCCCAGTTCACGACGATTCATCGGTCGGTCCGTCTCACGCTTTCGGGCGGACTGACGCGCCGCCCACGCCCCATATGGGAAACGTCGGTCAGCTTATCGACGTTCCGGCGGAATCGAAAGCGCCGGCCCTTCCGGACCGGCGCTCGGGCGACGTGATGTCGCGAACTTGTGTCCCGGCGCACACGCGCCGGAAGGCCTCACTTCTTGATGAAGCCGGCGAACTTGTTGTTGAACTTCGACACGCGGCCGGCGCGGTCCATCAGATGGGCGTTTCCGCCGGTCCACGCCGGGTGCGTCAGCGGATCGATGTCCAGGTTCAGCACGGCGCCTTCCTTCTGATAGGTCGAGCGCGTCTTGTAGGTGCTGCCGTCCGTCATCGTCACGGTGATGAAGTGATAGTCGGGGTGGGTGTCGGCCTTCATGGCGATGATCCGGTCCAGAAACGCGCGGTGACGATGCCGACCGTCGGTGCGCAAGAATGACGTAAGCCGCAGGCGGGGCCTGCGGCGAGCGCGGGCGTTTACACCGGAGACGGTTCCGGGGCAAGAGGCGCGGCCATGACCGACGCCTCAGCCGCTTCCTCCGCTCCTGACGCCGACGCCCGCCCGGGGGCGGGGGCCCAGCTGTCCGAGCGGCTGGCCGAGGCGGGCGAACGGCGCGCGCGCAGCAAGAACGTCCGCCCCCTGGCCCGACTGATCCCTTATGCCGTCGCGCACCGCGGCCAGGCGGCGATGGCCGCGCTGTGGCTGCTGGCGTCCACGGCGGCCTCGCTGGGCCTGACGGTCACGGCGCGGGGCGCGATCGACAACGGCTTCCTGGACGACGGGGCGGGGCTGAACTTCTGGTTTGGCCTGCTGGGCCTGAACGCCCTGTTCCTCGGCCTGGCCACGGCCTTCCGCTACTATTTCGTCACCCGCACCGGCGAGCGCATCGTCGCCGACCTGCGCGAGGGGCTGTTCCGCCGCGTCCTGACCCTGGATCCCGGCTTCTACGTGAAGATGCGCACCGGCGAGGTGCTGTCGCGCCTGACCACCGACATCGCCCTGGTCGAAACCCTGCTGACGACCTCGGTCTCCTATGCCCTGCGCAACCTGCTGACGCTGATCGGCGCGATCATCCTGCTGTTCTTCGTCTCGCCCAAGCTGACGGGGCTGGTCGTTCTGGTGGTGCCGCTGCTGATCGTGCCGCTGTTCCTGTTCGGCCGCATCGTGCGGCGTTTGACGGTCAAGACCCAGGACGCCTTCGCCGAAGCCGTCGCCTCGGCCGGCGAGAACGTCGACGCGGTGGAGACGGTCCAGGCCTTCGGGCGCGAGGCGACGGCCGTCGGCCGCTTCGAGGCGGCGGTGGAGGCGTCCTTCGCCACCTCCATCCAGCGGATGAAGGCCCGCGCCGTCATGACCGCCCTGATCATCTCCGTCATGTTCGGCGGCGTGACCTTGGTGCTGTGGCTGGGCGCCCAGGACGTCATCGCCGGCCGCATGAGCCCCGGCGCCCTGCTGCAGTTCGTGCTGCTGTCCACCTTCGCCGGCGGCGCGGTCGGCGCCCTGGGCGAAAGCTGGGGCGACGTGCAGAAGGCCGCCGGCGCCATGGAGCGGATCGACGAGCTGATGCGGTCGGAACCGCTGATCGCCGCGCCCGCCGCGCCGCGCGCCCTGCCCACGCCGCCTCGGGGGGAGGTGTCGATGTCCGGCGTCGACTTCGCCTACCCCGGCCGGCCCGACCTGCCGGCGCTGAACGGCTTCTCCCTCACCGTTCGGCCGGGCGAGACGGTCGCCCTGGTCGGTCCGTCTGGGGCGGGCAAGTCGACCGTCTTCCGCCTTCTGCTGCGCTTCTACGACCCGCAGAGCGGGGTCGTCGCGGTGGACGGCGTGGACGTGCGCGAGGCCGACCCGGCCGAAGTGCGCGGCCGCTTCGCCTGGGTTTCGCAGGAGGCGCCGCTGTTCTCGGGCTCGGCGGCCGAGAACGTCCGCTTCGGCCGCGAGACTGCGACGGACGAGGAGCTGTGCGACGCCGCCGACCGGGCCCAGGCCCGCGCCTTCGTCGAGGCCCTGCCGCAGGGGTTCGACACGCCGCTGGGCGAGCGCGGCAAGACCCTGTCCGGCGGCCAGCGCCAGCGTCTGGCCATCGCCCGCGCCCTGATCCGCCACGCACCGATCCTGCTGCTGGACGAGGCCACCAGCGCGCTGGATTCCGAGAACGAGCACTTGGTTCAGGCCGCGCTGGATCGGGCGATGGAGGAGCGCACCACCCTGGTCATCGCCCACCGCCTGGCCACGGTCCTGCGCGCCGACCGCATCGTCGTCATGGACGGCGGCTGCGTGGTGGAGGAGGGGACGCACCACGACCTGGTGGCGCGCGGCGGACTCTATGCCCGCCTTGCGGAGCTGCAGTTCCGGGGCGAGTGATCCAGACCGGAAGGAGCGCGGACCTCCAGGTCCGCGACTGAGCGACCACGCGGACCTGGAGGTCCGCGCTCCGAGGCTGTGCGCTTCACTCCTGCCCGCGGGGTGACGCCCGTTGCGACGGATGGGCCGCCGCAGTCATCACGACGGCGCAGAGAATCTCTCTATAAGTCAGTCACCTCGGTGTAACTTTGCACATTTCGCCGGACACAGTTTCGGTGTGTGGCTGAGTCTGGGTGCAGGCGCCAATGTGCACTCCGTGCACTATGCGCACTCAAAAAAAAGTTCAGCGTGCACCTCGGGCCGCCTACCGGACCTTTCCCGGATTGTCGGTGAAGACCGCGTCCACGCCCGCCGCTTCAAAGCGGCGGAACCAGCTGCGCAGGTCGCCGCTGTGGTCCGACGGCAGAAAGCGGTCCTCGGCGCGCAGCGTCCAGACGCCGACCTTCAGGCCGGCGGCATGGGCGCGCTCCGGCAGGTCGGTGGCCGGGCCCGAGGCGCCGCCCAAGCGCGGGACGACCAGCGAGGTCTCCACGCCGATCCAGTCGGCATAGGTCGCGACCTCCGCCAGCCCCGCGTCGGTCAGCAGCGACGCATAGGTCGTGCCGGGCAGGTCCGCCGGCCCGCCGACGGCGGACGCCAGCAGCATCAGGGGCGCCTCGATCAGCCCGTCCAGCGTCTTCAGCGCCCCCACCTCGAAGCTCTGCACGATCACCGGCGCGTCGGCGCCCGCCAGCCCGCGCGCCGTCAGGATGCGCGCCAGCTCCGCCTCCATCGGCAGGCCGACGGCGGCGAAGTGCGACGGGTGCTTCAGCTCCGGGATCACGCCGACCCGCCGCCCGGTCCGCGCCGAGGCCGCGTCGGCGAGGTCCAGCACCTCCTCGAACGTCAGGACGCCCTCCTGTCCGTCGAAGGCCGTGCTCCTCAGGTCGGGCAGCCGCTCCCGCGCCCGCAGGGTCCGCAGCTCGGCCAGGGTGAAGTCCTCGCTGAACCAGTCGACGACCTCCCCTCCGTCGATCGTCTGCGTCCGGCGTCGGTCCGCGAACTCCGGCCGGTCGGCCACGTCGGTGGTGTCCGACAGGGCGTTCTCGTGCCGCACCACCAGCACGCCGTCCCTCGACATGACCAGGTCCGGCTCGATGAAGTCCGCGCCCTGGTCGATCGCCAGCTCATAGGCCGCGCGCGTGTGCTCCGGCCGCTCACCTGAGGCGCCGCGGTGCGCGATGACCAGAGTCTGGGCGGAAGCGGGCAGGGCCATGAGGCTGATCGTCAGGGCGAGCAGGATGCGGATCATCCCAGCCGACTATCGCCCGCAGGCGACGCCTGCGTGAAGCCTGTCAGGCCGCCTGCAGCACCTTGCGCAGGTTGGCCTGCATGTCCGGGCCGCCGGCGACGATCTGCTTGCCGTTCAGCGGGTCGCCGTCCGGATCGACGGTCGTGACCGTGCCGCCCGCCTCGGTGACCAGCAGCACGCCCGCCGCCACGTCCCAGACGTTCAGGCCGCGCTCGTAGAAGGCGTCGTAGCGGCCGCAGGCGGTCCAGGCCAGGTCCAGCGAGGCCGCGCCCAGGCGGCGGATGCCGGCCACGCGCTGGCCCACGCCGTGCAGGTCCTTGATCGCCTGCGCATGCCCCGGACGGCCCAGGAAGGGCAGGCCGGTCGAGATCAGGCCGTCGGCCAGGTCCTTGCGCCCCGACACCCGGATGCGCGTGTCGTTCAGGTGCGCGCCCTTGCCCTTTTCGGCCCAGAACATCTCGTTCTGGACGGGATTGTAGGTGACGCCGGCCACGATCTCGGCGCGGCCGTCGTGGTCGGTGCGCTGCAGGGCCACGGTGATGGCGAACTGCGGCATGGCGTGCATGAAGTTGGTGGTGCCGTCGATCGGGTCGACGATCCAGGTGTGGGTCTTGTCCGTCCCCTCCACCATGCCCCGTTCCTCGCCCAGGAAGCCGTAGCCGGGGCGCGCCTTGGTCAGCAGCTCGAACAGGGTTTGCTCGGCCTTGACGTCGGCGGCGGTGACGAAGTCGGCGGGCCCCTTGCGGGACACCTGCAGCTGCGCGACCTCGCCGAAGTCGCGCACCATCGGACGGGCGGTCTTGCGGACCGCGTCCATCATCACTTGCAGCAGGGCGGAGGCGAGGGCCATGGGGCTCCGAAGGCAGTAGGGCTTAGGCAGTAGGCAGTAGGGAAGGGCGCGGACGTACTGCCTACTGCCTACTGCCTAATGCCTCAATCAGCGCGGCGGACGTATTCGCCGGTGGTCGTGTCGACGACGATGCGCTCGCCGGCCGACATGTAGGGCGGGATCATGATGCGCACCCCGTTGTCGGCGATGGCGGGCTTGTAGGAGGACGAGGCGGTCTGGCCCTTCACGGTGGGCTCGGTCTCGGAAACCGTCAGGGTGACCTGATCCGGCAGCGACAGGCCGATCGGACGCTCTTCGTGCATCTCGATGACGACCTTCATGCCTTCCTGCAGGTAGGGGATGCGCTCCTCGCCGACCCAGTCCTTCTGCAGCTCGATCTGCTCGTAGGTGGCGTCGTCCATGAACACCAATGTATCGCCGCCGTCGTACAGGTAGGAAAAGTCCTTCTGCTCCAGGGTGACGCGCTCGACCTTGTCTTCCGACCGGAAGCGCTCGTTCAGCTTGTTGCCCGTCTCCAGGTTCTTGGCCTCGACGTTCGCGAAGGCGCCGCCTTTGCCCGGCTTGACGTGGCTGGCCTTGGTCACGACCCACAGGCCGCCGTTGTGCTGAAGCACCATGCCCGGCTTGATGGTGTTGCCGTTGATCTTGGCCATCTGGGATTCGCTGTCTGAGAGGCGCGGCCGACGCGGCGCGCGGAACGGGCGCAGTCCCTAGAGGATCGGCTCGATCCGGGCAAGGACGGTCAGTGGACCGTCGCCCGCTCCTCCACCCGGTTGGCGAGGCGCGTGGTGGCGCCGAAGGGGGCCGCCAGCTTGCCCGCACCCACATCGACGCGTCGCGCCTCGTGGGCGAAGGCGGCGGCCAGGCCGGCCGACGTCATGGCCGCGACGATCTGGCCCATGCGGCTGGACGGGCGGAACGCCAGGAACGCCGCGTTCGCCGCCTGGGTGATCGCCCACAGCGACAGGGCGGCGGTGCGTTCCCTCTTCGACGGCGCGTTCCACACCCGCAGGGCCGAAAGCGTGGTCGCCGAGAAGACGGCGGGGATCAGCAGGCCGAGAGAGCCACGAGGGCGCTCGGTGATCGGCCCTTCGCCCTTCAGCGCCTGGACGCGGCTGCGCCGACGCGGCTCGACCACGCCCTTGGCCAGTGCGGCGGACGCCAGGGCGAACCCGACCGTGACCGCCAGACCCAGCGCCACGTGGTGCGCAGGCCGCTCGCCGGCGTTCAGGAACTCCGCCGCGCCGTCCAGCGCCTGATCCAGGGTGTCTTCGACGCTCATGCGGGCCTCCATCTGCGAACGGAGGGAAAAGTCCGCGAGCCGCCGCCCGGTTCCCCTCAGCCCGCGCCCATGAAGGGCAGGGCGCGCAGGGCGTCGTCGGTTCAGACGTCCTCGTCCACGGCGTCCAGATCGGCGGCGTTGAAGTCATAGTCGAGCAGATCGCCGGGCGTGCAGCCCAGCGCCGCGCACAGTCGCGCCAGGGTGCGGAAGCGGATGCCCTTCACCTTGCCCGACCGGAACAGCGACAGCTGGGTTTCGGACAGGCCCACGGTCTGGGCCAGATCCTTGGCCTTCAGCCCCTTGCGGACGATCAGGGCGTCCAGCGTCACACGGACGGGCATCAGATCATCTCGTCCAGCTCGGCCTGCACCCGGCCGGCCTGATCCATCACCCGGCCCAGCAGGAACAGGGCGCCGCCGATCATGCCCAGGGTCATGCCGGCCACATCGAAATGCAGCCAGCCGCCGCGACCGCCCTCCAGCACGCGCGCGAGGTTGGTCACCAGGAAGACGCTGGTCACTCCGCCGATCCCCAGCGCCAGGCCGACGCGCCGCAGGGCGCTGGCCAGCGTCGCCTGGATGAGCCGGCCCTTCGCCAGCTGGCCCATCGCCCGGCCGATCGACCAGACGGCGAAAAGGTAGAAAGCGGTCGGCGAGGCGAACAGAGCGCCGCCGACCCAGCCCGGCGGCGGCGCGCCGTCGCGGACCGCGATCATGGCGGGAAAGATCAGGTGGATCAGGGCCAGCAGCAGCCCGACGCTGACCACCATGAAGACCGCCAGCCAGCGGAACTGGCCGCACATGGCGCGGAATCGGGTCAGGTCGGTCTGGCTCACGGGGGCTCCGAAACTGTCTGATCTTTAATCTTGACTTAAACGACCTCGCTTTGCAACTTTAGCTCAGAGTTAAACGAGCGAGATGGTGATGGCGGCGATCGAGACGAGGAGGCTGACGCGCAGGTTCGGCCGGCAGCTTGCGGTCGACGGGGTGTCGATGACGGTGCCCGACCGGGCGGTCTACGGCTTCCTGGGCCGCAACGGCGCGGGCAAGACCACGACGCTGAAGATGGTGCTGGGGCTGCTGAAGCCCACGGCGGGATCGGCGCACGTGTGTGGGATCGACGTGGGAGCCAACCGGATCGCCGCCGCCCGCAAGGTGGGCGCCCTGCTGGAGGCGCACGGCTTCTACGCCAATCTGTCGGGCCGCGAGAACCTCGATCTGACCCGCACCCTGCTCGGCCTGCCGGCCAGCGAGGTCGATCGGGTGCTGGAGGTGGTGGAGATGACCGAGAACGGCCGCCGCCGCGTCTCGGATTACTCGCTGGGCATGCGCCAGCGGCTGGGCCTGGCCCGCGCCATGCTGGGCGCTCCGCCCGTGCTGATCCTGGACGAGCCCACGAACGGCCTCGACCCGGACGGCATCGCCGACATGCGCCGCTTCCTCAAGACCCTGCCGGACCGGACGGGCGCGACCGTGCTGCTGTCCAGCCACCTGCTCGGCGAGATCGAGCAGACCGCCAGCCACGTCGGCATCGTGCACGAGGGTCGGCTGGTGCTGGAGGGCGACCTGACCCGGCTGAAGGCCGATCAGGCGCCGGAGATCGCCCTGCGCGTCGACGACGCCGGGAGAGCGACGCAGGTGCTGCGCGGCCACGACCTGACCGTCGTCGCGGACGACGGCGGCCTGATCGCCCGGCTGCGTCCGGGAGAGGACCACGACGCCGCCGTGGCCGCGCTAAACCGGGCGCTGGTCGGCGCGGGGGTGGGGGTGTTCGCCATCGGCGCGCGGGCCCGCTCGTTGGAAGGAATCTACCGCCAGGCCTCGGCGCCCGCCGCGCCGCCCGCCCGCACGAAGGAGTTCGCCTGATGCTCACCGCCCTGATCGTCGAGGCCCGCAAGCTGAACCGCTCCCTGGCCCTGCTGCTGGCCGTCGCCGCGCCCTGCCTGATCGGCGTCTTCATCTTCTTCAACATGTTGCGCGGAAAGGCGCCCATGGCGTGGGAGATGTGGCTGGGCAGTTCGGCGGGCATCTGGGCCTTCTTCATGCTGCCGATGAGCGTCACGGCCCTGACCGCCCTGATCGCGCACATGGAGCATGGCCCCAAGGCCTGGGACCACCTGCGGGCCCTGCCGCGACCGCGCTGGACCATCTATGCGGCCAAGGCCGTATGCGTGCTGGCGGTGGTGGGGGCGATGAGCCTGCTGAACCTGGTCGTAACCTATGCGGCGGTGCGCGGCGCGGTCGCCGTCAAGCCGGTGCTGGAGCCGACCGGCGCGCTGGACCTGAGCCAGCACCTGCTCACCATGGGCCGGATCTGGCTGGCGGCGATCCTGCTGACCGCCATCCAGTTCTGGACCGCCATGCGGTTCTCCAGCTTCGTCCCGGCGCTGGCCATCGGCATCGGCGGCACCTTCTTCTCGGTGGTCGCCACCTCCGCCAAGCAGGGCGTCTTCTTCCCCTGGCAGATGCCGATCAACATGCTGGCGACCGAGCCTTGGCGCGTGAACACGGCGCTTGGACTGGGCGCCGGCCTGGGCGCGCTGGCGCTGCTCGCCGCCGTGGCGCACCTCAGCGCGCGCGAGGTCAGATGACGGGGTTCAATTCCCCGTCGCCGACCCGTCGGGGCCGATCTCGCCCAGCGACGACTGGATGTAGTTCGGCTCGCCCATCATCTCGATCAGCTTGAACTGGTTCTCGAGGAAGTCGATGTGTTCCTCGGTGTCGTTCAGGATGTGCTGCAGGATCTCGCGGCTCACATAATCCCGCGCCTCCTCGAACTGGGCGATGCCGGCGATCAGGGTCTCGCGCCCGCCGTACTCCAGCTGCAGGTCGGCCCCCAGACACTCGACCACCGTCTCGCCGATCTTCAGCTTGTGCAGGTCCTGAAGGTTGGGCAGGCCGTCGAGGAACAGCACGCGTTTGATCAGCATGTCGGCGTGCTTCATCTCGCCGATGCTCTCGTCATAGACGACCTTGCCGAGATGCTTCAGGCCCCAGCTCTCGAACATGCGGGCGTGCAGGAAGTACTGGTTCACCGCCGTCAGCTCGTTGGTCAGCACGGCGTTGAGCGTGCGGATGATCGCGGGATCGGCCTTCATGGTCTGCGTCCTTGGCTGGCGGCGGCCGGGGAGGGCCGTGACTCGCGGTCAGGATAACACGCCGAAAGGCGAAGTGTTCACCTGCGAACACTTATCATCACATTGAAAATGCGAGTGAAAGTCGGGTGCGCCTATTCCGCCGCCATGGCGTAGGCCTGACGGGTCTCGTCGATCATCCGGCGCAGGTCGCAGACGCACTTGGCGCACTGAGCCTGGCATTGGTGACGGACGAAGACGTCGCGCGGGCGCGTCGCGCCGGCCTCGATGGCCTGGCGGACGTCACGCTGGCGAAGACCGTTGCAGTTGCAGACGTACACGTTGGGCCCGACCCGAAAGATGCGACTGGTTCGCTTTAACAGGCGCGCCGGCGATTGCAAGTCGTTCTCACGGCTGCGGTTGACGATCGCCGCGGCGCGCGGGAGGAGGGCGCATGACCGCACAGCGCCAGGCCTGCCGCCTCTATCTGATCACTCCGCCCGTGGTGGACGATCTCGACGCCTTCGCCGAAGCGCTGGAGGCGGCGCTGGACGCGGGCGACGTGGCCGCCTTGCAGGTGCGCCTCAAGCCCGCGACGGACGCGCAGGTCGAGGCGGCGGTGCGACGCCTCGCTCCGATCGCCCAGGCGCGCGGTGTTGCGGTGATCCTGAACGATCGGCCGGATCTGGCCGCCGAGCTCGGCTGCGACGGGGTGCATGTGGGGCAGGGCGACGCCCCGGTCGCCCAGGCGCGTCGCCTGATGGGACCGGACGCGATGATCGGCGTCACCTGTCACGACAGCCGCCATCTGGCGATGGAGGCGGCTGAGGCGGGGGCGGACTACGTCGCCTTCGGCGCCTTCTTCCCGACAGGGACGAAGGAGACCGTGCATCGGCCGGATCCCGAAATCCTGACCATCTGGCAAGAGACGATGGAGGTTCCCTGCGTGGCGATCGGCGGGATCACGGCGGACAACGCGGGCGATCTGGCCCGCGCCGGCGCCGACTTCGTCGCCGTCAGCGCGGGGGTGTGGTCGCATTCGGAAGGTCCGGCGGCGGCCGTGCGGGCTTTCAATCGGACGCTGGGGGCGATCGCAGGGGATCGTTAGGGAAGCTGTGGTTCATTTCGGGAGCCTCCCCGCCCGAGTGAGACCTGATGTCCCTGAGCCGCGCGCTCGACCCGATGGAATCCACGAGCGCTCCGGCGACGGAAGGCGCCGCGACGCCGGCCGCGCGTGGGGCTTCGACCTTCTTCTCCCAGCCGCTCGTGCCGATCCTGACGGCGCTGGGCGTGCTGGTCCTCGTCGTGACGGCGATCAACTTCGCCCGGTCCGCGGGTCTGGTGGCGGCGCTCTGGGGGGCGGGCGGATTGGCCGTGGCGGTCTGGCTGCGCACGTCGCGCGACCGCGTCTACGACGTCTGCTTCGGGGGCCTGCTGACCGTCGGCATCATGGCCGGCGAGGTCATGGCCGGAAACCCGGTCGGCCTGTCGGTGATGTTCACCGTCGCCAACATGATCGAGATCGTGGGCGCCGTCCTTCTGGTCCGGCGGTTCGCGCCGACCCTGAACCTGTCGACCGTCGACGGCGCCGTCCGCTTCCTGCTGTGCGGCGCGGTCCTGGCGCCGATCCCGGCGGCCGCGTTCAGCACGGCTTGGCTGACGGTCCTCGTGGGGGCGGATCCTCTGGCGTCGTTCCAGACCTGGTGGTTCGGCCATGCGCTGGGTCTGGCCGTGTTCGGCGCCTTCGGCGTCTCCCTGACGCGACCGCATCTGGCGGCGCTGACCCGGCCCTGGAGGGCCGTAGAGGCCGTGAGCCTGATGGGCCTGGTGCTGGCGGTGACCGTCGCCGTCTTCATGATGGTCCGGGCGCCGTTGGGGTTCGCCGTCATCCCGGTGATGATCCTGGTGGCGGCGCGCCTGCGCATTCTGGGCACCGCCGCGGCGCTGGTGATCGTGACCCTGACGGCGGTCGGGGGCGCCATGGCCGGGGTGGGTCCGTTCAGCGGGGCCAA
>JAESFW010000116.1_pt1 | contig 151416 bp, 135 predicted proteins | sample 9269481 | NCBI WGS metagenome assembly JAESFW01 (sample SAMN14515350, study PRJNA621654) | algae metagenome | isolation source: Lyngbya sp. HA4199-MV5 and co-occurring heterotrophs from soil with... | place: USA: Ahupuaa O Kahana State Park, Hawaii | collected 2009-07-21 | reverse complement strand
AAACCGGTTCAAGCCCTTGTCGCGGGGTGGAGCAGCCCGGTAGCTCGTCAGGCTCATAACCTGAAGGTCGTCAGTTCAAATCTGGCCCCCGCAACCAAAACAAGCCAAACCCCGTCTCCAACCGAGGCGGGGTTTTCGCGTTCTCCGCGCAAAGCACCAGACCAAGCCCGCTCGCGAACGGCCGGCCAGCCCGCCCTCCAAAAGCCAACCGCGAGCGGAACACTCCCGCTCGCTGACTGGCGAGCCCCAACGCACGCCAACGACGACGCGCGGCCCTAGGCCGATAGCTGCTCGCGTGACAGTCCGGCCGCCATCATCAGGGGGAGGATGTCATTCTCCGCGGTGAGTTCGCGCCCATAGAGAGCGGAGAAGATCGCCAAGCCGGCCGCATGCAGCGGCATCGGCACGCCTGCCATCCGCCCGAGCTCGCTCAACGGCAACAGGCCGAACGGAACGTCCTCCAGCGTGTAGCGCGTGTCGATCGTTGCAGGCCCGAGCGTGACGGGCTGCGTTTCGGCGAGCATCCGAGCGGTCTCACTGAGTGGTGCGTCTGGCACGCCGTAAGTCAGCGAGTAATGCTCGCGCATCGTCCGAACCGTTACACCGAAGGCCGAAGCGAGCGCGAGCCGCTCGGCATCGATGGCCTCGAGCAGCCGGCCGACGGACGCCGTCATGTGCTCGCTCTGGCCCCAGGCCTCGGCCTGTTCCATACGGGTGAAGTTGCAAAGTGCCAGCGCCATGTGGCTCTGCGGATTGACGTTGCTCAGGGCCACGGCAAGGAGGCTGTCGACCTGCCGGAAACGCTCTCCGAACAGCGCATTGCAGAGTTCCAGCCCGGCCTCGCCGAGGCGCTTCGGCAAGGTGGCGAGATCGACCTTGCTGCGGATGGTGGCGATCTTGACCTCGGTCTCGCCGATCCGGCGCGCCCGCAGGACGGTCGTGCTGAGAGCGATGATCGGCAGCTCAACGCCGCGCTCTTTCAGGCGCTGCGCCAGATAGAAGCCGCCCAGCGAAGCATGCGAGGAGATGACGACCGCCTGGCCTGGGGTCAGGAGCGGAACCATCGCGTCCATGACGAGCTTGTGGCCGTTGGCCGGCAGCGCGATCAGCACCACGTCGGCACCGGCCAGCGCCGCTTCACAGCTCGCTGCGACGACCGGACGGAACTCGCCGCTAATCTTGCCCTGGCTGAGCAGCGGCTGCCCGGTTGCAAGGGCGGCCGTGCTCTTGCCGGAAGGAGACCAAAGCACGGCCTCGTGGCCGCGCTCGATCAGGAAGGCCGCGCTGGCGAAGGCGACGGCACCGGCTCCCATGATGGCGACACGCATGATCGGGCTCCGTTCAGTTGAAGAAGCGGCTCGGGCGGAACTCGGCGAGTTCCTCGCGCGAGCGTCCGTTGACGAGTTCGTCGGCGACGGCCTCGCCGAGGAAGGCGCCCAGCGTCACGCCGCTATGGGTCACGACGGCGTAGTAATTCCCGAGTCCCGGCACTGGGCCGACCGCGGAGTAGCTGTCCTTCGGGATCGGGCGGGTCGCGATCCTGACGGCCTCGACCTGCACTTTCGCGAGCGCCGGGATCGTCTTGGCCGCGCGGCGCATCAGTTCCTGCGCCTGGGGATGAGCGGGAACCGCGCCCTCATCGGTCTCGAGCAACCGGTCGAGCTCGTTCGACCGGAGCAGGAAGCGGCCGCCGCCATCGGGGCGCATGTTGACCAGCGGCGTCCGCAGTGCGCTGTGCAGCCGCGCGCCCGACGGCGGCGTGTAGGCGACGATGCCGAGGGTCGGTGCCAGCGGGATCCGGTGCTCCGGCCGCTCGATGAATTCGTTGAGCCAGCGCCCGGCGCAGTTCACGACCACATCGGCCGTCAGAGCGCGGCCATCTGCCAGTACGATGCCCTCGCAGCGATCGCCGGCAAGAACGAGACGCTCGGCCCTGCCCTCCATGAACTGTGCGCCATGCCGCTCGATCGCGGCGCCGACCAGGGCACCGGCATAGGGCACCGGGTCGAGCCAGCCGTCCTGCGGATAATGGATGACCGGCGCGTTGCCGATCGCCTCCGGGGCGAGGTCGGGCTCCAGCTTGCGGACGTCATCGAGGCTCAGCACCTCGGCCGGATAGCCCCATTCGACGAGCTGACGCAGCTTGGACAGCGGGTCTGTGCCGTCACGGCCGCCAGCCTCGGCCTCGGCATCCTGCCACTGCAGCACGCCGGGCCGGTGATACCAGTCCGCCCCGGGAAACTCCGCCAGGATCGCTTCATGCGCCTGCCGTCCAGCGAAGTTCAGGCGGAAGTAGGCATGCGACGTCAGCTTCTCGCAGGCATTGACCCAGGCATAGGTCACGCTCGAGGTGCCGCCGCCCGGCCGACGCTCCTCGACGATGGTGACATCCGCACCGGCCTGCGCAAGGCGATAAGCCACGGATGCGCCGACGACGCCGGCCCCGACCACGATCGCTTTCATGGGATTTGTCCTCAAAGATCAGAAATGTCCGGCAGGGCCCTCAGCCCTTGCCCACCAGGATGCGGTCCAGCCCGTAGATGCGGTCGACGATCGCCATGAGCAGGAAGGTCAGGAGGATCACGACGGTCGAGACGGACGCGACCAGCGGATCGATCGATTCCTCGATGTAGTGGTACATGCGCACGGGCAGCGTCATCGAGGACGGCGTGGCGACGAAGACCGTCATCGTCACCTCGTCGAAGCTCTGGATGAAGGAAATCATCCAGCCGCCGGCGACGCCCGGAATCATCAATGGCAGCAGCACCCGGCGGAACACGGTCCATTGCGAGGCGCCGAGTGAGATCGCGGCGCGCTCGATTGCCGGGTCGCTCGTCGTCAGGGCGGCGAGCACCAGACGCAGTCCATAGGGGAAGATCACCAGCACATGGCTGCCGAGCAGGCCGATGAACGAGCCGGTCGTGCCGATCTGCGTGAAGAAGCGCAGGAACGCAACGCCGAGCACGACATGCGGGATGATCAGCGGCGACAGGAACAGCGCCACGAACGCGTCCCGCCCCGGAAAGCGGTGCCGCGCCAACGCCAGCGCGGCGGGGACGGCGAGCAGCATCGCGATGGTGGCGGCGATGACACCCAGGAGGATGCTGAACCAGAACGCCTCGAGGAACTGCGAATGGCCGAGGATCGCGCGGAACCAGCGCAGCGAGAGCTCCGTGGTCGGCAAGGAGAGCAGGTTCGATGGCGTCAGCGACATCCACATGACCACCGCCAGCGGCGCCAGCATGAAGGCGACGAAGAGGCTGTGGAACAGCACCGCGAAAGGCCCATTGCGGCTCATTGGGCAAACCTCGAATAGCGGCGCTCGACGATGCGGTTGTAGGTCAGCATGATCGTGGCGTTGACGATCAGCAGGACGACCGCGACGGCCGCGCCGAGCGGCCAGTTCAAGGTGCCGAGGAACTCGTCATAGGTCGCCGTGGCGACGACCTTGAGCTGCCGGCCGCCGATGATCGCAGGCGTCGCGAAGGCGCTCGCCGCCAGGGCGAAGACGATCAGCGAGCCGGAGAGGATGCCGGGCGCGACCTGAGGCAGCACGATGCGCCGGAAGATCGTGAATTCGCTGGCGCCGAGCGACTGCGCGGCCCGGATCACCCGCGGATCCAGCCGCTGCAGTGAGGCCCAGACCGAGATCACCATGAAGGGCACGGCGACGTGGACCAGCGCGATGATCACGCCGTGCACCGTATAGAGCATCGGGATCGGCCCCGAGGCGAGTCCCAGCGCCGCGAGTACCTGATTGATCACGCCGTTGCGGCCGAAGAGAAGCGCCCAGCCAAGCGTACGAACGACGACCGAGATCAGCAGCGGGCTCAGTGTCACGATCAGGAAGATCGAGCGCCAGGGCGCCTTCATGCGCGAAAGGAAATAGGCCTCAGGCGCACCAATCAGGATGCAGACCAGCGTCGTCGCCAGCGCGATGCCGAGTGTCCGCAGGAAGATGCCGTGATAATAGGAATCGCCCAGCGTGTCGGCGTAGTTGCCGAGCGTCAGCCCCTCGATGCGGCCGGTATTGAGATCGTAGGCCTGGAAACTCAGCCCGACGATCATTGCCAGCGGCACCAGCAGCAGGGCCGCGAAGATCAAGAGCGCCGGCAGGCTGAGGAGATAAGGCGCGCGGCGGCGCGTCGCGTCAGCCATGGCCGCGCTCCGGTACGACGGCGGCATCCTCTGCGCGCCAGCTGACGGAGACGGCGTCGCCCTCGGCGAAACGCGGCACGCCGCGATGCGGCTCGGAGGCCAGCACGGCGCCGACCGGGGTCTCGATCGCGAAAAGCCAGGCATTTCCCTGGAAAACCCGCGAGGCGAGGCGTCCGTCGATCGCCCCTGTTCCAGCGGCTGCGACCTGCACCTTTTCGGGACGCAGCGCGATCAGCACGGACGAGCCGCCGGGCAGCGCCCCGCGGATCCGGCCGCCGACCGCGTCGGACACGCCATCGATCCGCAGGCTCGCTACATCGCCGGACACCGAGACGATGGTCGCGGCGAACTGCGAGGAACGGCCGACGAAGGCCGCGGCGAAGCGGCTTGCCGGCGCATCGTAGAGCGTCAGCGGATCGGCGAACTGGACGATGCGACCCGCATCCATCACCGCGATCCTGTCACAGGTCGCCAGCGCCTCGGCCTGATCATGCGTGACCATGATGGTCGTGGTGCCGACCCGGCGCTGGATCGCCCGGATCTCGATCTGCATCTCCTCGCGCAGCTTGGCGTCGAGATTGGAAAGCGGCTCGTCGAGCAGGAGCAGCGCCGGCTCGATCGCCAGCGCCCGCGCCAGCGCGACGCGCTGCTGCTGGCCGCCGGAAAGCTGGCGCGGATAGCGATCCGCCATCGCCGAGAGATGGACGAGATCGAGCGCCTGGCGAACCTTGCCGTCACGCTCGGAGCGGCCGATGCCGCGCATCTCGAGCCCGAAGGCGACGTTCTCCGCCACCGTCATATGCGGAAACAGCGCATAGCTCTGGAAGACGATGCCCATGCCGCGCTTGCTGGCAGGCACGCCGACCAGGTCACGGCCATCGAGCAGAACGCGCCCGCTGCTGGGCTCCTCGAACCCCGCGACGATGTTGAGCGTCGTCGTCTTGCCGCAGCCCGAAGGGCCGAGCAGGCCGACGAACTCGCCGGGCTCGATCGCCAGATCGATGCCGGCGAGCGCGGTGAAACTCGCGAAGCGCTTGGTGAGCGCCTCGAGCGCAATTTTCGCCATGATCAGCACATTCCGTTGGAAAGGCCTTCCGGCCGGGCTGAGCCGGCCGGAAGGGACAGGCGCTCAGCGCTCGATTTCGCGGTTCCAGCGCTGCGTCCAGGCGGCGCGGTTCTGGTTGACCGTCGGCCAATCGATCTTCGCGAGCTTGCCGACCGCTTCGTCGCCAACGGCGAGCCCGGCCTTCTCGTCCTCGCTGAGCTCGGTCTTGCGGTTGACCGGGCCGTAACCTGCCTTGGCGAAGGCCTTCTGGATCTCGGGCGAGAGCATGTGCTGCACGAATTTCTGCGCCTGCGCCGGCACGTCGCTGTCGACCACCGGGCACATCGTCACCATCAGAGCGGCGGCGCCTTCCTTCGGCTCGACCGTTTCAAGCGGCAGGCCTTCCTTCTTCAGCGCGACCGCGCGGGAGCGCGAGACCACGGTCAGCGCGATCTCGCCGCTCTGGAGCAGTTCCTCGAGCTTCGGCGCCGACGGCGCAAAGGTCACGATGTTCGGGCGGATGCCGTCCTTGAATGCCTTGAAGCCGGGCTCGATGCTGGCTTCGCCGCCGCCGGTCGCGCGCGCGACCATGATGAGCCCGTGCAGGCCGGTGGTGCTGGCCGCGCCGAGCAATGCGAGCTGGCCCTTATAGGCGGGATTGCCCAGATCGGCCCAGGAGGTCGGTACCGGCAGGCCCTTCTCCTTGAAAATCTTGGCGTTGTAGACCGGAGCGGTGACGCCGATGCCGAAAGCCACCGCCTGGTCGGCCAGCTTGGCGATCGGATAAACGTCGTCGAGAACCGGCGCCTTCTGGATCGGCGCGCAGAAGCCGAACTGCACCGCCTGATACATCGGACCGTCATCGACGATGGCGACATCGATCTCCTGTTTGGCCCGCTGTGCCTGGAGCTTGGCGAGAGTTGCGGTCGACTGGCCGGCGACATACTCGACCTTGACGTTGTTCGCCTTCTCGAAGGACGGAATGACGGCTTCGCGCATCAAGCGCTCGAACGAGCCGCCATAGCCCGCGACATACATCGTGTCCTGCGCGGCGGCGTGGCTCGCGGCCAGGCCGGAAACCAGCAGGGCCAGGCCGATCGTGGCCGGACGACGGTAACGCTTCTGCATCTCGATATCCCCTCGCTCTTGTCCTGATTGCAGTCAGGGTTCGGGTGCGAGGGGGTATCTGTCAATTGACTAAGTATGGATCGGTCGATCCGGATTTGATATGGGCATGCCTCATCGTTCAGCCGGCGGGTGCTGCCGGCCGCGTCGTGCCCTGGTAAGTCCTTGGCGGATCGAAAGCGGGAGTGCCTTGATTTGGCGCAAATCAGCCATAAGCACTGGGAAGCCTTCAACGCGGTGCTGCATGTCGGCAGCTTCACGAAGGCGGCGCGTCTCTTGCGCACCTCCCAACCCTCGGTTTCGCGGCTGCTGAAGGAGCTGCAGGAGCGATTGGGCTTCGCGCTCTTCACGCGCGTCGACGGCATGACGTTGCCCACGGCCGAAGCGGTGGCGCTTCACGACGAGGTCGAACGCAGCTTCATCGGGCTTGATCGCATCTCGGAGCGCGCGGCGCAGATCAGGCAGCAGCGGGTCGAGAATCTGCGGATCGTCAGCATGCCGGCCCTCGCGCACCGCTTTCTGCCGACGATGCTGGCGCGCTTTCTTGAAACCCGGCGGGGGGTCGCGGCCAGCTTGCAGGTCCAACGCTCGGAGACGATCGCGTCCTGGGTCTCGACACGGCAATTCGACATCGGCTTCGCCATGCTGCCGATGGAGAAGCCGGGGGTGGAGATCGAACTGTTCGATCCGGCCCATGGGGTTTGCGTGATGCGCCCCGAGCATCCGCTGGCCGCGAAAAGCATTGTGACGCCCGGCGATCTCCACGGCCTCGCCTTCGTGGGCAAGGGGCCGGACAGCTATGCCCATCGCGCGCTCCAGCAGGCGTTGGACGAGGCCGGGGCAGTACCGGATGTCAGAGTGGACACCTCGATCGCCGCCGTCGCCTGCGAGCTCGTCGTCAATGGCGTCGGGGCGACCATCGCCGACCCGTTCACGGCGCAGGCATTCGAAAGCCGTGGCTTGGTCTGGCGTCCGTTCAGCCCGGACATCGCCTATAATTTCGGCGTGCTCTTTCCGTCCCACAGCCTGCGCTCCGCGATCGTGGATGACTTCGTCGCGTTTCTTCGAGCGCAGGCAGCCGCCGTGACGGTCAAGGCTTAGCCCGCAGCGAGGCCGATGCGATCTGCGGGCGTGCGCCCATGGACTCAGGGGAGCGGAGCCTTCGGATCAACCAGATTGGCCTCGCGCAGTTCGCGCCAGAACTGGCTCGGTACGACCTCAGCAAGCGCGGCGCGATCTTCGGCGATGCGGCTGGGCTGGCTGGCACCCGGGATCACGGCCGCGACCGCCGGATGCGCGAGCGAGAATTGCAGCCCCGCAGCCTTCATGCTGACGCCATGGCGGTCGGCAATCGCCTTGATCCGGGCGATCCGGTCACGGATCGCCGGTGTGATCGGCGCATATTCGAAGTTCGGCCCGCCGACGAGCGCGCCCGAGCTGTAGGGGCCGCCAACCACGATGGACAGCCCGCGCTCCTCGACCATCGGCATCACACGCTGAATCGCCCGGGAATGATCGAGCAGCGTGTAGCGCCCGGCGAGCAGGAATCCATCCGGCCGGGGGCCGTCGAGCGCCAGCAGAAGCTCGATCGGCTCGACGCGGTTGACGCCCAGCCCCCAGGCCTTGATCACGCCTTCGTCGCGCAGCCGGTCGAGCGCCTTGAAGGCCCCCTTGCGCGCCATCTCGAAGACGCCGAGCCAGTCGTCCCCATAGAAGTCCTGGGCGACGTCGTGGACGAAGGCGATCTCGATGTGATCGGTCTTGAGGCGCTTCAGGCTGTCCTCGATCGAACGCAGCGTCGCATCTTCCGAATAATCGTTCACGATGCGGTTGGGACGTCCATGTTTGAAGACCTCGCCTTTCTCGCCGAGGTCGCGGGCGCTGACATCCTCGACCTCGTCGAGAATGACGCGGCCGACCTTGGTCGAGATGACGTATTCATCGCGCGGCTTGTCGGCGAGCGCCTCGCCCATGCGGATCTCGGCGAGGCCAGCGCCGTAGAACGGAGCATTGTCGAAATAGCGGATGCCGTCGGTCCAGGCGGCCTCGACGGTCGCGAGGGCCTCCTTCTCGGGAATGTCGCGGAACATGTTGCCGAGCGGCGCTGCGCCGAAGCCGAGCTTGCCCGGCAGGATGTCTTTCAGTGCCATGATCTGAATCTCCGGTGGGATGGGAATGGGGTTTACGGCTCGAGCGGCGCCGTTTTTGATTGTGTCAGGCAACGTCGATGGCCGCGAGCACCAGCGCCTTGCGCTCGGCGAGGTCGGCGATGCAACCGAGATAGGTCCTGAAGTGAGGCGTCGTCCGGTGCGCGGCGATGGCGTCGTCGTCGGTGTACAATTCGTCGAGCACGAAGTGCCCCGGATCGGTCTGGTCCTGCCAGATGTCCCAGCGCAGATTTCCCGGCTCCGCCCGGCTGGGTGCGACCATGCCGAAGAGCAGCGCCTTGAGCTCCTCGGCTCGTCCGGGGCGCGCCGTCAGGCTGGCTACGATCTTCACTGGAGCAGACATCGATACCTCCCTGGTGGCAGGGCGGAGCATCGGCGGGCTCCGGCCCGCCAGAAGCCCGCCGGTCCTGCGCAGGCTCATGCCGAGACGGCGCGGTCGAGCGCTGCGACGAACCGCGCCGCGAGCGGATGATCGGAACGCGGATTCTGACCCGTGATCAGTTCACGGTCCTCGACGACATGCGGCTCGAAATCGACGGCGCCGGTCACCACCTCGCCGCCTGCAAGCGTGAGCGCCTCGGGCATGTTGAAATACATCTTCGCATGCAGGATGTGGTCCTCGACCACCCTCTCCTCGGTCGCCGAGAAGACGGTCATGCGATAGCCGGCGTACTGCCAGTCGGCGGCCCACTCGCGCGCCTTTGCCGGAGCACCGGCGATCAGGGCCGAACGGAACTCGCGCGCATGCGGCATGGCCGCCGCGACCGCGATCGGTCCGTGGCAGAGCAGGGCCGTCGGCTTGGCGCGCTCGTGGAAGTGGCGCAAGATTTCGCCCAGGGCGGGATCCTGCATCAGGTCGACCACCGGAGCCTGACCGCCGGGCACGAACACGCCGGCATAGCCGTCGAGCCCTTCCTCGACCACCGAGAGCAGCGTACGCACCTGGTTCATCGCGGGGTCCTCGGCATAGAACGCCTTCGCGCGCCGATAGGCGGTCTCGTCGCCCTCGAAATGCTGTGCCGAGTCCGAAGCCTCGTCGATATGCGGCTTGGTCCCATTAGGCGTCGCGAGAACAACGTCGTAGCCGGCTGCGATCACAGCCATGGCGGGTACGACCGTCTCGTTGAGATACTGGCCCGTCGCCCCGGTGCCGCCGCCCTGGATCTCGATCCGGGTGGCATTCGACCCGACAACAAGCACCTTGCCCTTGCTCATGATGACCTCCTGAAAAGTCGTTGGCGTCCTCTGACACCGCCACCATGCTCGGGGACAACATATTTCAGAAGTTTATTTCTATGATTTTAGATATTCATGGTAGATTATGACTGATGCGGTACGACCTCAACCTGCTGCCCATTTTTGTCGTGCTCATGGAGGAGCGCAGCGTCACCCGCGCCGCGCAGCGCCTCGGAATCACGCAGCCTGCGCTCTCGAACGCGTTGACGCGGCTGCGCGCGGTCATGCGCGACCAGCTCTTCATCCGCGAGCGCTATGGCATCCAGCCGACGCCGCTGGCGCTGGAGCTCGCGCCGGCGATCGCCGCGGCGCTGGCGACGGTCGATGACATCGTGCTCGGCCAGCAGGACTTCGATCCGGCACGGGCCGAGCGGCTGATCACCATCGCGCCCAACAGCTATGTCGAGTTCGTGCTGGTCCCGGCGATCGTTTCGCGGCTGCGGGAGATCGCGCCGGGCATCAGGCTGCGCCTCACCCCCTATGGCAGCGACGTCGTGGAGACCGGGGTGATCTCCGGCGATACGGCGATGGTTCTCGGCCGGATCGTCGACCCGCCGGACAGCCTCGTCGTGCAGCATCTGATGGATGACGGCCTTGCATGCGTGGTGCGGGCGGATCATCCCGAGATTTCGGAGACGATGTCCCGGGAGCAGTATGAAAGCCTGAAGCACATCAACATGCTTCCTCCCGGGCGATTGCGCGCCGGCCTCTTCCAGGCCCTGGATCGGCAAGGCTTGAGACGGGACATTGCGGTCTCCGTCACGCATTTCCTGGCAATTCCGGAATTGATCGCCGTCACCGACTACTGCAGCACGTTGCCGAAGCTGATCTGCCGCCATCTCGCCGGGGATCCACGGCTGAAGATCGTGCCGTCGCCGGTCGATCTCGGAAGCTTCCCGGTCGAGATGGCCTGGCACGTCCGCTATCGCAACGATCCGGCCCATCGCTGGCTGAGATCGCTGATTGCCGAGGTTGCGAGCGAGGTTGCGGCAAGTTGAGGCTTCCGGAGCCGGACAATCCCGGCCATTCCAGCGCGCTTGCCTTCGGCCGCATCATCCGGCCGAGCGGGCTGCCCTCCGAGGTGAGGCGCCTCGGCGCCACCCGGCGAACCGGCCAGCGTAATGGACGGCAGCGATGACCGCTCCCGAGACCGCGACGCAATGGACGAAGAAGCCGAGCGCGGAAGCTTCGAAATCCCACCAGTCGAGCGTCATCTGCATCGAAAGCCTGGTTCCGAGACCAAGCCGCCAGCCGCTCCATGCGCCATGGAAGACGATGAGTAAGGCAAGGCAGCGGAGCAGCAGCACCCGGGACGCGCTGGCTTGCCTGATCCCGCAGACATGGCGCGCCACGCCCATGATCATCGGCCAGCGCAGGCCGAGATGGATCGAGACGATGATCAGCGCCCAATAGGCTGCGAGTGTATGGATCTGACGGGCGGTGAACCCGCCCTGGATCGGAAGAATCGGCGAAAGCGCTTCCGAGATAAGGATGCTGGTCCCGAGCAGGACCAGCATGACCGCAAGCAGCCCCATGGTGACGCCGATGTTGAACAGGCTGCGCGGCTCCCGGCCTGCCGCGGCGAGCCGGCCATACCAGCGCCGGTTGAAGACGTTGTGCAGCATGAGCAGGAGGAACATCGCGGTGCCGACGATCTCATGCACGGTGTTGCCGAGCCACCAGTAGGACAGCCCGAGCAGGAGCAGCCCAGCCGCGAGGGCGTCGAGCAGCAAACGGGCGAGGAGTGTGTGGTTCACGAGGGCGCCAGCAGCCTATTCGACCGGCTTGCCGTCGAAACGCGGGATGCGGTTGCCTGTGAAGAGATATTCCCCAGCAGACTGGCTGCCGTGGCAGGATTGGCAGCGGGCGGTGTTCTCGTTGAGGTTGACCGAGCGATCGGGCCAGAACCACTGGAACTGCCAGTCGCCGGTGCGCCGGCCCGCGGCGTAGTCCGCTCCCCAGCTATCGCCCTTTTCCATGACGAAGTAGCGGAAGACCTTGCCGTCCCGGTGATCGACCAGCACGAAATGCGTACCGGCGGCGACCGGCCGGTTGGCCTTGATCGCCTGCATGGCCTCCGGTGTCGTCATGATGTGCTCGGTGACGTTGCCGCGACGCACGGTGGTGTAGTGCACGAGCTTGTCGATCTCCGGGAATGTCACCCGATTGGTCTCGGCATGGACCTGCCAGCCGACGACCAGAGTCGCGATCATCGACAGTGCGACGAGCCCCGCCGGCATGACTGAACGTTTCATGGAGTTCCTGTCGGCTTGAGTCCGCGGGTTTCGCCCGGCCATCCTCACTTCGATCCCGCGCGGTAGGCCTCGTCGGAAACGAGCTCCATCCAGCTCACCGCGCTGCCGTTCAGCGCTTCCGCGATGGCGAAATGCGTCATCGGCTGGTCGGCAGTCGCGCCGTGCCAATGGCGGAGGTTCGGCGGGATCCAGACGACATCGCCCGGTCCGACTTCCTCACGCGGGCCGCCTTCCTTCTGCACCCAGCCACGCCCGGAGACGACGAACAGCGTCTGGCCGAGCGGATGCGTATGCCAGGCGGTGCGTGCGCCGGCGGCGAATGAGACCGTGCCGCCGCCGATGCGGGCCGGCTCGTCGCCCCGGTAGCGACCCGAAACACGGACCTGGCCGGTGAACTGGCTGGCCGGGCCGATTGCCATCTCGCTCGTTGCCGACCGCACGATCCGCAGATCGGCATTGGACGGCGCGGCGCCCGCTGGCGCAGCCTTCGCCTCACGGGCTGCAAAGACCTTCTCAAGCACAGGCACCGCCGACATCGCGCGCGGCCAACCGGCGTAGAAGCCGATATGGGTCGCCACTTCCGCGGCTTCGATCCAGCTGAGGCCGTTGTCCATGGCGCGATTGGCATGGAAGGGCAGTTGCTCGGGCTGCCCGATCGCGATCAGCGCGGCCATCGTCACAAGGCTGCGATCCCGCGGCGCGAGTTCCGCCCTGCGCCAGAGATCGCCGAAGAGCACGCGATCCGTCAGGTCCGCGAGAGCCGGGGCGATCGGTGCCACCGACTTGTTCACGGCCGCTGCCCGTGCCGCCTCGGCAACGGCCTCGAGTGCAATCGGCTCGGCCTTGCTCTCCGCCACGGGGCCGATCTTGCGCTCGTCAAAGACGCGCTTGACCTCCGTCACCGCTGAAATGGCATTCGGCCAGCCCGTATAGAAGGCGAGATGGGTGATCAGTTCGCCGATCTCGCCCGGCTGAACGCCATTGTCGAGTGCCCGCCGGACGTGCCCCGGGATCTGGCCCGTCTTGCCGGTCGAAACCAGTGCAGCGACGGTGACGAGGCTACGGTCGCGCGGCGCGAGCTCCTTGCGCAGCCAGACCTCGCCGAACAGCACGTCGTCGGTGAAATGACCGAGCCCGGGCGAGACCTCGTAGACAGGGGCCGGGGCGACGCGACTACGGCGGTTCTCCTGCGCCTCGACGCCCACCGCGGCGAGTGCCGAGATTGCGATCCCGGCCGCTACGTTCTTCATGGTCGATCTCCTTCGATGACGGCGCTCGCGCGCATGAGGGCTCGTCCTCGAAACGGATCGCTTCGAGTTCCAGCCAATGCTGGCGCCTTGGTCCAGATGCGGATGCTGCGCCGGTGCCGGGGCGTCGCCCGGCGCCGGCCGCTATTGCTGCGTCAGGTGCTGCCGAGGTCGATGTTCTTCAGCGGCATATGGCGGACCCGCTTGCCGGTGGCCGCGAAAACCGCGTTCAGCACCGCCGGTGCCGCGACCGCGATGGTCGGTTCGCCGACGCCGCCCCAGAATCCGCCCGAGGGCACTGTTATCACTTCGACAGCCGGCATCTCGTCGAGCCGCATGACGTTGTAGGTGTCGAAGTTCTGCTGCTCGATGCGGCCGTCCTTCACTGTGCACTCGCCATAGAGCATGGCGGAGAGGCCGTAGACGAAGGAGCCCGAGATCTGCGCATCGATCTGCTGCGGGTTGAGGACGTGGCCGCAATCGGTGGCGGCGACGATGCGGTGGATCTTGAGCTTGCCGCCGGTCACAGAAACCTCGGCTGCCGCGGCGACATAGCTGCCGAAACCCATGACCTGGGCGAGGCCGCGATGCACGCCTTCGGCCGGCTTGGTGGTCTCCCAGCCGATGCCCTTCGCCGCCGCCTCCAGGACGGCGAGATGCTTGGGATGGCTGGCCATCAGCTTGCGCCGGAAGACGAGCGGATCGGCACCCGTCGCATGGGCGAGCTCGTCGATGAAGCACTCGAGATAGAGCGCGTTCTGGTTGAGGTTGACGCCACGCCAGGCGCCCGGCCGCACATGCGGATTATGCATGGCATGGTCGATCAGCAGGTTCGGGATCGAGTAGCCGATCGCCATTTCCGCGCCGCCCGGCATCAGCCCCTGGAAGGTCACCGGATCGCCATTGGCGGTCATGATCGAGGGCCGCATATAGGCCATGATCGACTGGCCGGAGATGCGCATATGCATCGCCTCGACATTGCCCTGCGCGTCGAGCGAGGCGCGCAGGCGGCATTGCGTCACCGGATGGAAGCGGCCCTGGGCCATATCTTCCTCGCGGCTCCACATCATCTTGACCGGCGTGTTCGGCACCTGCCTGGCGATCCGCGTGGCCATGGTGACGTAGTCGACCATGAGGCGCCGGCCGAAGCTGCCGCCGATGCGCATGGTGTGAACCTCGCAGGACTCGCGCGGCAGGCCCGCCGCCGCGGCGACCGCGTCCAGTGCCTGCTCCGGGACCTGGGTCGGGCCCCACATCTCGCAGCGCTCGGGCGTCCAGCGCACCGTCGCCGACAGCACCTCCATCGGCGCATGGTTCTGGTAGGGGTAGCTGTAATCGGCCTCGATCACCCGCGAGGCCTTGCCCAGCACGGACTTGGCATCGCCGACGCGGTTGCCGACGAAATTGGTCTCGGCCGCCAGGCCCTCGCGCAGTTTCGCCGCGATCGTCTCGCTCGAAACAGAGGCTCCCGGCCCCTCCTCCCATTCGATCGGCAAGGCTTCGAGCGCCGTCTTGGCGCGCCAGAATGTGTCGGCGACCACGGCGACCGTCTCGTCGTCGACGCGCAGCACATGCCTGACGCCGCGCATGCCCTGGACAGCGGCCGCATCGAAACTCTTGAGCTTGCCGCCATGGACAGGACAGGCCTTCGGGACGGCGACGAGCATGCCGTCCATACGGATGTCGGTGCCGTAGACCAGCGAGCCGTTGAGCTTGTCGAGGGTATCGATCCGCTTCACCGGCTTGCCGGCGATGGTCCAATCCTTGGGATCCTTGAGCGTGATCTCCTTCGGCGGGGTCAGCGTTGCCGCCAGCTGCGCGACGGCGCCATAGCTCGTCGTGCGGTTGCTGGCCTTGTGCGTGATCACGCCCTTCGCCACGCTGCACTCGGCCGGGTTCACGCCCCAGCCCTGCGCCGCGGCCTGAACCAGCATGTGGCGCGCGGCGGCTCCGCCCATCCGGACATATTCCTGCGACCCGCGGATCGCGCGCGAGCCGCCCGTCGACTGGTCGCGCCAGAGGTTCTGGCGGCGACGGTTCTCACCGGGCTTGACCAGCTCGAAGCGCACCTTGTCCCAGTCGCATTCGAGTTCCTCGGCGACGAGCTGGGCGAGGCCGGTCAGCGAACCCTGGCCCATCTCGATGCGAGCTATGCGGATGGTGACGCTGTCGTCGGGCCGGATCACCACCCAGCCATTGACGTCCGGCGCGGCGGCCGGCTGCGCCAGCGCCTTCTGCGGCATCGGGAAGGAGAAGCCGAAGCTGAAGGCGCCGGCCGTGGCGCCGGCGAGGAAGCCGCGGCGCGAGGGACGGGAGGAGGCGCTGGTCTGCTGTTCGATGCTCATGCTCGCCTCCGTCAGCCCTTGTTCGATGCCATGCGCTCGGAGGCGAGCTTCACGCCTGCCAGAACGCGCCCATAGGTGCCACAGCGGCAGATATTGGTGATCTCCGACCGGATCTCGTCCTCGCTCGGCTTCGGGTTCTGGGCGAGCAACGACGCCGTCGCCATGATCATGCCGACCTGGCAGTAGCCGCATTGCGCGACATCGAGCTCGGCCCAGACCTGCTGGACCGGATGCGGCTTCTCGGCGCCCAGCCCCTCGATCGTGACGATCTTCTGGTCCTCGGTCACAGCGCTGAGCGGAAGCGCGCAGGAGCGCGTTGCGACGCCGTCGATATGGACTGTGCAGGCACCGCACTGGGCAACTCCGCAGCCATACTTGGTGCCGGTCAGGCCGACATGATCGCGGATGACCCACAGCAAGGGCGTGTCATCCTCGACATCGACATCCACGACCTTCCCGTTGACGTTGAGCTTCGTCATCCTGCTTTCCCCTGTGAGATTGCTGCGTTCAGTTGGTCGCGGTCAGGCCCTGCAGATAGGCGACGATATCGCCGCGGTCGGCTGCACTCGGGACGCTGAGGGCCATGGTCGTGCCGGGAGCGACACTGCGGGGATTGGCGAGGAACGCGTCGAGACGTGTCGGGTCCCAGTTCGCTTCGAGCTCGCTCAGGCCCTTGGAATAGCGTGCGCCTTCGACGCTGCCGGGTTTGCGGCCGACGATGCCGGAGAGATGCGGCCCGATCCGGTTCTGCCCGGGCTGAACGGTGTGGCAGGCAGCACAGCGCTGGCGAAAGAGGCGCTCGCCAGCCGTCGCATCCTGCGCATGGGCCGGCCGGACAATGACAAGCGACGCGGTCAGGAACCCCGCTGCAAGAACGGCAATCTTCATCGAGCCATATGCTCCGCTAACGGATTCCGACACGGCATGCCGACGCGGGCCATCGCGCGCGCCGCCGCCCGGCGGGCCGGGGCGGTCGGTATCCTTCCAGTCTCGACGGACAGGCTAGGGGCAAAGGCAGGGGGCGATTAGCCGGTCAATTCCGATTGAGGCTATATTGGAATTTCATCAATCTGGGCTGGCCGCTGGGCCGCAGCTCAACCCCGATAGCGCAGGGCCTCCACGAGCAGCGCGAAGGCGGCCGAGGGCTGGCGCCGGCTCGGATAGTAGAGATGATAGCCGGCGAATGGCGGGCACCAGTCGTCGAGCACGCTGACCAGGCGCCCGGCTGCGATGTCCTCCTGCACCCGGTCCTCCATCACGAAGCCCAGCCCGAAGCCGCTCTTCGCGGCGCGGACGATCATCTCGACCTCGTTGAAGGCGAGCTGGCCCTCGACGCGCACGCGCAGCTCGTGCCCATCCTTCTCCATTTCCCAGGCATAGAGCCCGCCCGAACTGCGCATCCGCAGATTGATGCATTGGTGACCGGCGAGATCATGCGGCGTCTGCGGAACCGGCCGTGTCGCGAAATAGGAAGGCGCGCCGACGACGATCATCCGGACCTCGGGTCCGATCCTGACCGCGACCATGTCCTTGGCGACGGCCTCGCCCAGCCGTACGCCCGCGTCGAAGCGCTCGCTGACGATGTCCCGCAAGCCGGAATCGATGCTGAGCTCGACATGGATGTCCGGATAGTCGGGCAGCAGCTTCTGGAGCGCCGGCCACAGGATCGTGACGGCCGCATGCTCGGCGGTGGTGATGCGGATCGTCCCGGCGGGCTTGACGCGCAATTCCCTGAGCGCATCGAGTTCGGAGCCGATGCTGTCGAGTGCCGGTCGCAGGGTGCCGAGCAGCCGCTCCCCGGCTTCGGTGGCGGCGACGCTGCGGGTCGTGCGGGTGAGCAGGCGCACGCCGAGACGGGTCTCGAGCCGCCGGATCGTGTGGCTGAGCGAGGATTGCGAGGTGCTGAGGCGAGCCGCCGCTCGCGTGAAACTCTGCTCCTCCGCGACGACCAGAAATGCATTCAGATCGACCAGCTCTTCGCGCCGCATTCATGAACCTCGCATATAACCACATGCGGCTTACAGCAGATTATCATCACAATGGCCTCAAGATAGCGTGTGATCCGGAGGGTGAAGGGGCGCCCGTTTCAGGAATCACAGATGGACCTCGTTCGCGAAGCACGCGTCACCGGCGCCGCCATTCCACATCGCTTTACCGGCCGGGTGGACGTTGCCGCATCCTTCGGAGGCGCAGCCGGCCAGTACGGCGCGAGGATGACCTTTCACCCGGGCGCACGGACGGCCTGGCATAGCCATCCGGGAGGACAGACCCTGCTGGTGATCGAGGGCGAAGGGCTCCTGCAGCGCGATGGCGGCCGGCCCGAGCCGATGCAGGCCGGAGATGTCGTCTGGGTCGAGCCAGGGCGACGCCGCTGGTTCGGCGCCGCCCCCGACGCATCGATCGCCCTCATCGCCCTCGCTGCCGCCGATGCGGTCTCGGACGTAGTCTGGATGGAACGCGTCGATGAGCGCGATTACCGCGCCGCCTGACCCGAGAATCGCCGCAGATCTGCGAAATTCTCGCCGCCGTGGCGGCCCTTCATCACCGAACGGGAACAGACTGTCATGCTTGGAACGATGCTCTATGGCGCACGCGACGTCCGTTGCGAGGAGGTCCCGGAACCGACGATCCTGCGTCCGACCGACGCGATCCTGCGGCTGTCGGCGACCTGCATCTGCGGATCGGACCTCTGGCCCTATCGCGGCCTGAACGAGGTCACCGCGCCGATGGCCATGGGCCACGAATATTGCGGGATCGTCGAGGAGGTCGGCAGCGCGGTCACGACCGTCAAGCCGGGGCAGTTCGTGGTCGGCTCCTTCTGCCTGTCCGACAACACCTGCCCGCATTGCCGCTTCGGCTTCCAGTCATCCTGCGAGCAACGCGAATTCATGACCGCCGCGCAGGCACCACTGCTGCGCGTTCCGCTGGCGGACGGCACGCTCGTTGCGACGCCGGAACTGCCGCCGGACGATCTGATCCCGAGCCTGCTCGCGGTCTCGGACGTGCTCGGCACCGGCTGGTATGCGGCTTACGCGGCGCGGGTGCAGGCTGGTTCCACGGCGGTTGTCGTCGGCGATGGCGCCGTCGGCCTCATGGGCGTGCTCGCGGCGAAGCAGATGGGCGCCGGGCGCATCATCGCGATGAGCCGCCACAAGACACGCCAGGACCTCGCCCTCGAATTCGGCGCGACGGACATCGTCTCGGAGCGTGGCGATGCCGGCATTGCGCGCATCAAGGAACTGACCGCCAATATCGGAGCGGACGCCGTGCTGGAATGCGTGGGTACGCAGGAGTCGATGCAGCAGGCCATCGAATGTGCCCGGCCCGGCTCGATGATCGGCTATGTCGGCGTGCCGCATGGCGTCGAGTTCGACGGGCAGCAGCTGTTCTTCTCGCAGAGGGGGCTGCTCGGAGGCCCTGCGCCGGTGCGGCGCTTCCTGCCGGACCTGATCGAACTCGTGCTGGAACGCAAGATCGAGCCGGGCAAGGTCTTCGACCTCGAACTGCCGCTCGCCGATGTCGCGGAGGGCTACCGCGCCATGGATGAAAGGCGCGCCATCAAGACGCTGCTGCGCGTCTGAGCGCGGCACCTAGGCCGGCTGCGCCCGGCTCGCATCATTCATCGGATCGAGGGCAGCTCCTGCCCCCGGTCCGATATCGCTTTCTATGGACCAACGACATGAAGCCCCACGTCATCTGCCACATGATTTCGTCGCTGGACGGCGGATTGCATCTTAGCCGCTGGAGCAAGAGCCCGGGCGGGGAACGCGCCGCCTGGTCGGCGGCCTATGAGAAGGTTCACGAGGAGCTGGAGGGCGACGCCTGGATCGTCGGCCGGGTGACGATGGCCGAATTCAGCAAGGCGTCCGCGCATCCGCCGGCCAATCCGGCGGCCGTCGATCGGTGGCGCCATATCGCCGATCGCGAGGCCAGCAGCTACGCCGTCGCCCTCGATCCTTCGGGGAAGCTGCATTTCGACGATGCCCGCATCGGAGACGACCATATCGTCGTGCTGCTCGGCCCCGACGTCCCGGACGCCCATCTGACCGAGCTCGCGGCCGACGGCGTGTCCTATCTCGTCGCGAATGCGCTGCCGATCGATCTTGCGGCCATGCTCGATGCCCTCGGCCGGGAGTTCGGCATCCGCAGATTGCTGCTCGAGGGTGGAGCCGGCATCTGCGGCTCCTTCTTCGCTTCTGGCCTCGTCGACGAACTGAGCCTGCTGGTTGCGCCGGCGCTCGACGGCCGGGCCGGGCATCAGAGCTTCGTCGAGTTCGGCGAGGCGGGCCTCGCCGACAAGGTGCAGCTGTCGCTCAGGGGCTGCGAGGCGCTGCCGCACGGGCTCGTGCATCTGCGCTACGCCGTCACGTCGCCTTGACGGCTGCGCTCCGGACCAGCCCCATGCAGCACAGGCTGCCGACGCCGCAAAGCGCGATCACCAGGCCCATCGGCCACGGCGTCCCATCCGCGAGCGCTCCGACGAGGGCCGACGCGACGATGCCGCTGCCATAGTGGATCGCGCCAACGAGTGCCGAGACAGCTCCCGCACGCTCGGGAAAGTCCGCCATCGCGCCGGCGATCGAGTTCGCGACGATCAGGCCGTTCAGCGACAGGAAGACGAAGAGCGGCAATACGAGGCCCCAGAGACCGCCCGCGTCCGTCCCGGCGGCAAAGCCCACAGCGATGCCGCTCGCGGCGACGAGGAGCGCGCCCAGGCCGAGCAGCCCGTCCGGCCCGAAGCGCGCCACCAGCCGACCATTCAGCATGTTGACCGCCATGATGCCGAGGATGCCGAGCCCGAACAGGAAGCCGTAGAGCGAGGACGGCACGTGATGATAGGTGATGTAGGCGAAGGGCGAGCCGGCGATGAAGGCAAAGGCGCCGCCGTAGAAGAAGCCGCCGACGCCCGCATAGCCGAGGACGCGCCGTCGTCCCAGCAATTCGACGTAGCGTCCGAATGCCCGGCTCAGGGGCTCGCGATTGCGCCGCTGCGCCGGCAAGGTCTCCGGTAGCGTGAACAGGACGGCCAGGGAGCCGAGCCCGACGACGACCAGAACCCAGAAGATCGCCCGCCAGCCCGCGAAGGCGAGGATCTGCCCCCCGAGAAGCGGGCCGATCAGCGGCGCGATCGCCATCACCGTGATCAGGGTCGAGAGCATCCGTGCCGCACCGGGACCGTCATAGAGATCGCGGACCATGGCACGGCTGAGCGCGACGCCGGCGCAGGCGCCGACTGCCTGCACGATGCGCCAGCCGATCATCGCCTCCGGGCCCTGCGCGAGAGCGCAGCCGGCCGAGCCGAGCACGAAGAGGACGATGCCGATGGCAACCGGCGGGCGCCGTCCGTAGCGATCGCTGATCGGGCCCCAGAAGAGCTGCCCCAGGCTGAAGCCGATCAGGAAGCCGGACACCGTCAGTTCCATATGCCCGGCATCGGCGCCGAGCGCTTCGCCCATGGCGGGCATCGCGGGCAGATAGAGATCGGTCGAGATCGAGCCGAACCCCATCAGTGCGCTGAGGATCGCGAGCACCCGCCGCGGCTGCCGTTTCTCGGCGATGCCCGAGGGCAGGTCTGCATGAGCGTCGCCCAATTGAGCCTCAAGGCCGGGCCGTGGCTCTGCCTCGGCAACGGTCCCGGCACGATCGGTCGAGTTGGAATTCATGGATCTTGCGTCGCTTCTGGTGTTTCACGCCGCCGGGCCGGGCGACCGCGTGCGGGAGCGCCGTGCGGCGAGGCATGCCTTGCTGCGGCCCAGCCGACACGCGCGCGGGGCGTCAGCGCCCGGTCGTCGCCATCAGATGGGCGGGGTAGCGCTCACCCTCGACCTGGATCGCTGCGGCGGCGCTCTCGATCCCGGCCAGATCGACCGCCGTCAGTTCGACATCCACAGCGCCGAGATTCTCTTCGAGACGATGCAGCTTGGTCGTGCCGGGGATCGGCACGATCCAGGGCCTGCGGGCGAGCAGCCAGGCGAGTGCGATCTGCGCCGGCGTGGCGCCCTTCTGATCGGCGATGCGCTTGAGGAGATCGACCAGCGCCTGGTTCTTCTCCATCGCCTCCGCGGTGAAGCGCGGCAGGATGCTGCGGAAATCGCCCTCGCCGAGCCTGGTGTCCTTGCTCATCGCGCCGGTGAGGAAGCCCTTGCCGAGCGGGCTGTAGGGCACGAGACCGATCCCGAGCTCCTCGCAAGCCTGCAAGATGCCATTGGTCTCGACGCTGCGCGTCCACAGCGAGTATTCGTTCTGCAGTGCCGTGATCGGCTGGACGGCATGGGCGCGGCGAACGGTCTGCGCGCCGGCTTCCGAGAGCCCGAAATGCCTGACCTTGCCTTGCGCGATCAGATCCTTGACCGCGCCCGCAACCTCCTCGATCGGCACGTTCGGATCGACGCGATGCTGGTAGAAGAGATCGATGACGTCGATGCCGAGCCGCTTCAGCGAGCCGTCCGCAACCGCCTTGATGTGCTCCGGCCGGCTGTTCATGCCGGACTGCTTGCCGTCGACGATGTCGAAGCCGAATTTGGTGGCGATGACCACCTGATCCCGGACCGGCCTCAGCGCTTCGCCGACCATCTCCTCATTGGTGAAGGGGCCATAGACCTCCGCGGTATCGAAGAAGGTCACGCCGCGGTCCACCGCCTGGCGGATCAGCGTGACTCCTTCCCCTTTGCTGACCTTGTTCGCGTAGCCGAAATCCAGCCCCATGCAGCCATAGCCCAGGGCTGAGACTTCGAGCCCCTTCGTCCCGAGAATCCGCTTTTTCATCGCTCGATCTCCAGCGTTGCAGGCGAGTTCGCCTTGTCGAGCGCAAGATAGAGGCGATGGCGGATATCAATTATCCGCTACAAACGACATGAAGTCATATCCAAGCTTCATGAATGTGGACAGACGACATGCCGGCCCAGCGAGAGGAAACCCTCGAGCAAGTGGCCCTCATCGGTAGATCGCGGCTGGAACGCTACACGACGTCTGCACCGGGCAGGCGTCCAGGCGGGATCACCAGAACCCCAGCAGCTTCCACCAGATGCCTCCGATGACGGCGAAGATGACCAGCTCGATCACGCACATGACGAGACCGACTGTCCACCAGCGGCCCATGGTGACGTAGCCGCTGCCGAAGATGATCGGAGAGGTGCCTGTCGCGTAGTGGGTGAGCGTCATCATGATCGCGGAGGCCGCGACCATCATCAGCACGAAGAAGCCCTGATACTCGCCCGGGATCAGCGCGATGCCGACGGCGAGGAAGGCCAGCATCATCGCGCTGATATGCGCGGTGGTCGAAGCGAACGCATAGTGCGAGAAGGTGAAGATCAGCACCAGCACCGCCGCCGTCAGCGCCCACTCCAGCTTTGCCGACTCGATCGTTCCCTGCATCAGGCCGGAGAACCACGTGACAACGCCGAGGCTGTTCAGCTGCCCGGCCAGCATGACGAGGGCGCCGAACCAGATCAGCGTGTCCCAGGCGCTGCGCTCGGCAAGGACGTCGTTCCAGCTGATCGTTCCCGAAACCAGCAGGATGAACAGGCCGAGCAGCGCCACCGCGGTCGGGTCGAGCTGGAAGGCCGGTCCGAGGATCATCGCCGGCACGTTCGCCCAGAGCAGAAGCAGCAGGGCGAAGGTCAGGAGCATGACGATCTCCTTCGGGTGAAGCGGCCCCATCGCGTGCAGCTCGCCTCGGGCGAAGTGCACCGCGTCCGGCGTGTGCTTCAGTTCCGGCGGAGAGATCAGGAAGATGATGAGCGGCATCAGCAGCAAGGCGACGAGCCCCGGCACCAGCATGGCGAGCGCCCAGGCTCCCCAGGTCAGATCGACCGCGCCGCCGGTCGCCTCGGCCACGAAGCTGCGCACCAGCGGGTTCGGTGCGGTCGCGGTGATGAACATCGCCGAGGTGATCGGGTTGGCGTGGTAGTTCACCAGCGCCAGATAGGTGCCGACCTTGCCCTCGGTGCCTTTCTCGGGGTCGGAATCGAAGGCGCCGGCGATCGATTTCATGATCGGATGGATGATGCCGCCGCCCCTCGCAGTGTTGGAGGGCGTCACCGGTGCCAGCAGGAGTTCACACAGCGCCAGCCCGTAGCCGATCCCGATCGTGCGCTTGCCGAGGGCGGCGATAAACAACATGCCGAGCCTGCGCCCCAGCCCGGTCGTCCGCAGGCCGATCGAGATGAGGATGGCGGTCACGATCAGCCAGATCAGCGGGCTGGAGAAGCTGGAGAGCGCATCCGAGACGGCGCCGGTCGAATTCTCGGCCGTCACCTCGGAGAATGTCAGGATGACCATGGCCATCAGCGCCATGACCCCGATCGGCATGACCTTCAGGATGATCGCGACGATGGTCGTGAGGAAGATGGCGAGCATCGTCATGCCGTCCCGCGTGAGCCCTTCCGGCACGGGCAGGGCGAGCAGGATCAGGAGCACCGCGGTCGTGATCGCCGCCGGGACGATGCGGAACGGGATCGCTTCGCGAAGATAGGTGAGGAAGTTCCTCATCGGCGCTCATGCCCCATCGGTGAAGGTCCGCTGGCAGGAATGCACCTGCCGCGGCGCAGATTCAAACGGTGGCTGCCGCCCGTGCGCGCGGCCACCGCGATGCGCAGGTGGCAACGAAGGTCAACGCCCAAGGAAGAACGTGATCGCGACGACGTTGACGAGGTCGACGAAGAAGGCGGAAACCAGCGGCAGGATGATGAAGGCATTGGGCGACGGCCCGTAATGCTTGGTCACTGCGGTCATGCTCGCGATCGCGGTCGGTGTCGCCCCGAGCGAAAGACCGGTGAAGCCTGCGCTGAGCACCGCCGCCTGATAGTCGCGTCCGAGCAGTGGGAAGATCGCCAGCAGGATGAAGGTCACGGCCAGGAGCGTCTGCATTGCGACGACGACGAGAAGCGGCCCGGCGATTTCTGCCAGGGTCCAGAGCTGCATGCTCATCAGCGAGATGGCGAGAAAGATCGACAGAGCATAGTCGGAGATGAGCGCCAGCGAGGGCGAGCGCGCCGGCCAGGGCAGCTTCGGGAAGATCAGAGGAATCGTGTTCGAGAGCACGATGCCCATGATCAGGCAGGGCACGAAGAGCGGCAGCTTGATGCCGGTCGCCGTCAGGGGTCCGTGGACCAGATAGCCGAGGATCACCGCGACGTTGACCACCAGGAGCGCGTGCATGATGCTCAGCTTGTCGATTGGCGCCGCATCGGCCTCTGGAGCGAGGCCACCCGGGCCCATGTCCGCGGCCTCGGGGGCGAGCTTGCCCCGTTCGATCAGGAGCTTCGCGATCGGGCCGCCAAGCAAGCTTGCGACGACCAGTCCGAGCGTGGCGACGGCGGTGCCGGTTTCCATGGCGGCCGGGAAACCATGCTCGGCGGCAATGGCCGGCGCCCATGCGATCGTCGTTCCGTGCCCGCCGACAAGCGCGACCGAGCCCATAATCACGCCGGCAGCTGATGGCAGGCCGAAAATCGACGCGCCGAGCATGCCGACAACGTTCTGCAGGAAAACGAAGATCACCGTCAGCACGCAAAGGACGATCAGAGTCTTGCCGCCCTCCAGCAGGTTGGAAAGACGGGCGTTGATGCCGACGGTGGCAAAGAAGATGACCAGCAAGCGGTCTCGCGTCACCATCTCGAAGGTGAGGCTGGAACCGGTCGCAGCATGGAGGGCCCAGATCGCGAGAGCGGCGAGGAAGCCCCCGGTCACTGGTTCCGGAATATTGTAGTCGCGCAGGAACGCGATCCGGCGCGTCAGCAGCACCCCGACGAAATAGACGACGATGCCGAGGGTCAGCGTCAGGAAGTCCGGCGCCACGAAGGGTTGGGAGCTTTCCGTCATGCAGCCTGGCCTCCGCAGGGCAATTCAACGCCGGGGGCACGCCTGCGGGTGGCTCTCCCTGCACAGCTAGGTACCTAACACCGGGCGGGGAGGGAGGCAAAGCGGGAGAGGCCTGGCTCTGCGTGTGGAGAGCACATGATCCGTCCCCGGTCGCTGTCGGCATTACTGAAGCTGGATGTCGAAACTCCGCTCCAGGACGACGCCGCCGTCCTGGATGACGGCATAACTCGCCCGATAGGTGCCTTGCGCCCAGCCGGCTGCCGGTTTCCTGGTCCCGGCGAAGACGAGGCTCTGCGCCTGGTCGCGTTCGAGCGGCTTGGCTTTCTGCTCGGCGAGAATCCGCCCCGAGGGGTCCTTCACGGTCAATGTCTGCACATCGCCGATCTTGAGACCGATCCCGCGGACATAGGCGACGAGCGCGGGCGTATCGAGGCCGGGCCGCTGCCGCTCGGCATCTCCCGCCTCCAGCATCGCCATCGTCACCGGTGCGCCGGCAAAGCCTTCGTTGAGAACGGCTCGCTTCCTGTAGGCGAGCAAGGGCTGCAGCGCGGGCTGCCAGAGGCTCCGGCCTCCTCCGCAGGAGCCGGACGGGGCCCCGTAGGCGAAGGGGTCGACGACCTGCCCGCGATGGCGGACGGTGAAATGCAGATGCGGATACTCCGTCAGACCGGAGAGACCGATGCGCCCGATTGCCTGGCCGGCCTTGACCCGATCGCCGACCTCCACGCGCAGGCTGCCGCGGGCCATATGGCAATATTGCGTCTGCCAGCCATCGGCATGTTCGATGATGACGGCGTTGCCGCATTCGGAACCCTGCACGGCGGACCTGCCGGCCTCACGGACGGAGACGTCCGCCATCCCGTCGCGGCGCCGGAGCACGCGACCTTCGGCAGCGGCCAGCACGTCGACGCCCGCCATCTGCGCGGACATCGTCGTGAGCCGGAAGTCGGTCCCGTTGTGGGCGTCATAGGATCGGGTGCCGCATTCATAGTCCTTGGCCGACGCGGTGGGGTCGGAGTCGACATAGTTCTGAATGAAGCAACTCCGCCCAATCTCGCATGCGACCGGCATCTGGAAAAGCGGCGGTTCGTCGGCGGTCGCAGAGGTCGCGAAGGCGAGCACGAAGGCGAGCCCGGCTGCGCCCGCCCAACTCGTCCTGGTCATGCGATCAGGCTCCCTCGTGGCGTGACCGATCCAGCCTAGCATAACGGTCGCGGAGCGCCATTTCGTCCGGAAGAAGCTGCTCGCGGAAGCCATCGACGAAAGGCGACAATGTCAGGATGTAGAGCAGGAAGAACTCGATCTGACGATTGATGCCGAGCTTGAGCATGATGCGCTTGATATAGGTCCTGACCGTTGCCTCGGTCAGGTCCAGCGTCCGTCCGATCCGCCAGGGCGGCTCGCCGCGCAAGATGCGGAGCACGATCCTTTCCTCGGCCCAGGGCAGGCCGAACGCGGTCGCGATGCGCTTGGCGCCGGCGGCGGGATCGATCTGCGGGATGATGATGAGCAACCGGTCCATATGCCGCTCGGAGGGCGCAGCGCCGATCCAGGCGAAGGCAAAGGCGCGATGGTCCGTCGACAGCGGAATGATGGTGTTTGCCCAGGTCCGTTCGGAGCGAGAGGCTGCCGTATCGCGCAGGGCCTGCTGCAGCAGGTTGTTGACGAGAGAGTTGGGGCCGACGAGGGCGCCGTGGTCGAGGCGAACGGGGCTCTTGGCCAGAAGCAATTGCCGGCCCGCGTCGTTCGTTTCGAGAACGCGCAATTTGTGATCGACGGTGAAGGCGGGAAAGGCCAGTTCCTCGACGAGCTTGTCGAGACTCGGATCCTCGGGCCGATGCTGCGCAAAGCCCTGCGTCGTGGCCCAAATGATGCTCGTCGCCCGCGAGATGCAGGCGATCTCCGCGGCCGAGAGCGGGATCGATCGCCAGCCCGCGAGGAAGACCAGGTCGTTGCCGTCGCCGGCGGACAGGCGCCCCGCCAGCGCATGCGCGGGCTCGTCATGCTCCCGGCCCAGCAGTTCCGTGGCGAGCGTGTCGGCCGGGTCGATCGCGAACAGGCTGCCGCGATGCCATTCGGGCCGGTGTGCCAGGCGCGTGATCACATCCGCCGACGGCTGCACCTGGCTGTCGAAGCCCACGCGAGCGGCCTGCACGGCAAACCCGCTCGATCGTGACAGCGCGAGGACGAAGCATCGCTTGCATTCGAGTAGTCCGAGCATCGCCCGTCCGAAGGCTTCGAGAGCCAGAAGCATCGCCGCCCCCTCCCTTCCCGGCTGGGCCGGGGTGGTGGAATCGTCCCGCAACATCGGTTCCTCCCTCTCAGGCATTGATTGCCAGTCGGCTTGGTTCACCCCTCCTTGAAAGCACGATGCATGCGGACCAGCAGCGGCTGCAGCAGGTATTCCGCGAAAGTCCGCCGGCCGGTCTCGATGAAGATCTCGACCGGCATGCCCGGCTGAAGCGAGGCGACGTAGGAGGCGATTTCCGGCGTCTGCTGGAGATCGACCTCGGTCTTGTAGAACGACTTGCCCGACCGGGCTTCAACGAGCGCATCGGCCGTAACCATCGTGACCGATCCGGTGAGCATCGGGGCGCGCCTCGCATTGAAGGCGAGGATGCGTATGCGCGCCGGCTGTCCGGGCCGAACCTCGTTCCGGTCGATGGGTTTGACCTCGCCTTCCACGATCAGACGATCCTGCGTCGGAACGATATCGAGCAGGGTCTCCCGGGGCGCGAGTATAGCGTTCAAACTCCTCGTGTTGAGGCCCACCACGATACCTCTTTCGGGGGCCTTGACCTCACTCCGAAGGAGTATGTCCCGGGCCGCAGCAATGCGATGCCGCGCGTCGGCGATCCGTTCGCGCGCCATGTGACGCTGCTTGGCGACATCCTCGAGCCAATCATAGACGACCTGGCGGCGCTTCTCCGCGAGCTCGGCGATCTTTCCCCTCGACTGCGCGATGGACGCGGCATTGGTCCCAATCTGCGCTTCGGCATCGGCTTCCGCCCGCTTGAGAGCGAGGGTCTTGGGCTTGCGAGCGAGGCCCTTTGCCGTGAGAAAATCCGAATCCTTGATCTCCTCGCGCAGATAGCCGAGCTGCCGCTCCAGGCCTCTGGAGCTGTTCTGAAGACCGCGGATCGCGTCGTCGAGCTGCAGCGTCTGCTGATCGATCAGGTTGCGCTGCCCCTGAAGCGAAGCCGCCCGGGCGGCGAATTCGGAGAGCTGGGCCGCCATCGACGCCTGCGCCTCCCGGTTTGCCGCCTTGCCGTGGAGCTCGTCCGGGAACGAAACCCTCGCTGCACCGGCTTGTTCCGCCTCGAGGCGCGCTTCCATCGCGAGATCGGCGAAGAGCTTGTTTTGGAGGACGCCGAGGTTGGCGTCGATCTGCGTCGTATCGAGCCGCGCGAGGAGCTGGCCACGCTCGACCTGCTCGCCTTCATGGACAAGGATCGCCTTGACGATCCCGCCTTCAAGGTGCTGCACCGAGCGGCGCTGGGACAAGACCTTCACGACGCCGGGTGCGATGACCGCCCCGGCGAGCGGCACGGTTGCGGCCCAGATGCCGAGGATGCCGAACAGAAGGATCACGAGGGAGGCTCCCCACATGATCAGCGGCCCGGCATTGGCGCGAGGGCGCTCCAGCGCTTCCTCCGGATAGAGGCTCGCACTTCTTCGGCCCGATGGGGCCGGCAGGCCGCCGGGCACGACGCTGGGGACCCATCGCGATCGGCTCTGAAGGTCGATGCCGGGCATCAGCGCCTCCCCTCGATAATGTCAGGCCCGATGATGTCGGGCGTGCTGGTATCGGGCTTGGCGATATCGGGCCTGGCCTTTTCGCCCGGACCCGGGCGCGCCTGCCGCATCGGCGTGGCGCCGGCCATGGTCTTGGGCAGCACCTCGTCGGGCGTGCCGAAGGCGACCTGGGTGCCGTCCCGCAGGAACAGGATCAGATCCGCGACTGTGAAGAGGCGCGGTCGGTGCGTGACGATGACAAGGGTGGTGCCGCGCGCCTTCGCCTGCCTGATCGCCGCACAGAGGGCCTCCTCGCCATCGGGATCCAGGTTGGAATTCGGTTCGTCGAGCAGGACCAGCTTGCGCTGGCCGAAGAGAGCGCGGGCGAGCCCGATGCGCTGGCGCTGCCCGCCCGAAAGCTTGCTGCCGTCGCGGCCGATCTCGGTCTCGTAGCCGTTCGGCAACGCCAGGATCATCTGGTGGGCGTTCGCCTGTTCGGCGGCGGCGACCACATCGTCATCCGTCGCCGATTCATCGAAGCCGGCGATCGCCTCCGCGATTGTCCCGCCCAGCAGCTCGACGTCCTGGGGCAGGTAGCCGACATAACGCCCGAGCTGATCCGGGTCCCAGTTGTCGAGCGAGGCGCCATCCAGCCGGATCGAGCCCTGGGTCGGCCGGTCGAGCGCTGCGATCAGGCGCAGCAAGGTCGACTTGCCCGCTCCTGTCGGCCCGATCACGACGACGACGCTCGCCGGCGCGCAGCGGAAGCTGATGCCGGCCAGAGCAGGCCGCCTCGAATTCTGGTTGCGGAAGGCAACGGCAGTCAGATCGAGCGCCCCAAGGGGAGGTGGCAGCAGCGTTCTGCGCTGGCTCATCAGGGCGGCTGCGGTCGCGCCGCAGATATGTGCCCAGGCATCGCGCGCCGAGGTCAGTGTGCGCAGGCCCGCGACGAGATGCTCCATCGGCGCGAGCGTGCGGCTGATGATGATCGAGCTTGCCATCAGGCTGCCACTGAGGACCTCGTTCTGCAGCACGAGCCAGGCGCCCGTGCCAATGGCCGCGACCTGAGCGACGACCCTGACCAGGCGGGCGACGGATGCGATCATGGCGACGCGCTCATTCGCCTTGACGACCGGGACCAGTGCCTCGTCGTTGAGCCGGACGAATTCGCGGACGGCCCCATGCGTCCATCCCATTGCACGAACGAGATTGGCATGCCTGGTGATGCCGTCGAGGGCGCGCTGGGCGCGGATCGCCGTGCCGGATGCCTGCGCCAGTTCGGAGCGCGCCACGCGTCCGCTCACCACGGCCAGCAGCAGCAGGAGCAGCGAGCCGATCAACGCGATCGTCCCGTACCAGGGATGAACGAGGTAGAGCACGGCGATGAAGGCTGGCAGGAACGGCGCATCGATCAGGGTCGAAAGGGTGCCGCTCGACAGCATGTTCCTGAGCTCTCGCACCCGAACCATGCCGTGGGGGCCGGTCTCGGTCCGCCGTGCCGGATCCGTGATCGACGCCTTCAGCACGAGAGGGGCGAGGAACTGTTCGAAGCCGACAGCGAAGCGACCGAGCAGGCGATTGCGGAGAACCTCGAAGCAGGCATTGAAGCCAAGCGCCACGACGACGAGGAGCGTCAGCCCGACCAGCGTCTCGACACTGCCGCTCGTGAGGACCCGGTCGAAGACCTGGATCGAATAGAAGGGCAGGATCAGCAGGAGTGCATTGATTGCGACGCTGAAGATGACGGCCCAGAGCAAGGCGGATCGTCCCGGGATCGCCATGAAGAGAGTGCGACCTCTCAAACCGGCAGTCTCGGCAGTGATCCTGGTCTGGCCCCCTGAAGTCGTACGACTTGCAGACGCGTCGGACATGTATCCTCGGGACTGGATAAAATGTTGTTCCACGTCGCCAGGGCATGATGCCGAAAGTTTATAAGTAATTTTCGGACGTATTCATGCCCCAGAGTATCAATAACATAAATTGGTGCTTTAGAGCGATGTGCATCGCTTCAGAATTTGTAATCGTTTCGATGTCCGCAACTGGGGCCCATCCCGCGACAGCATCGCCATGGCTTCGCCTCCCGTGAGCTTCTGCGAACCTCTCCAGTGATCGCAACCATCAGCCTGGGTGCGGCACGTCGTTGCCGGCCGGGAGCAGCCCGGAAGCAGGCAGGCGAAGCTAGGGAAGGTCACCCGCGACCATAATCCCCATTTGGTGACAGAAATGGTTTCCGGCCATCGACGCGCGCGGGCCGGCTCAGATGAGCTTGCCTGAATGGAGCGCCGCGCTGCCAGGCCGATGTAATTCGCTATATTTTTGAAGGTAAACCCGAGGATTCTGCGGGGCCGGAACAGAATAGCCTCGAAGACGGAGGTCTTTTGTCTCCAAATGGGGATTGTTCCCCCCCTGGCCTCTCCGTAGCGTCCTCCACCTTCGCAGGCTTTTCGGTCCGTGACGATCGATCCCAATGCGCATGACCGCGCGCAAACGCGGACATGCGCCTCTGCGAGGTTCACCTCTCAACAGGGAGCACCCGCTATGGCACTTATCAATGGTACGGCTGGCCCCGACGTAATCCCCCCGCCAGATACGAGCGGCGACGACCTCATCAACGGCTTCGCCGGCAATGACACGATCGACGCGGATGGCGGCAACGATGTCGTCAATGCCGGGGCCGGCGACGACTTTGTTCTTGGCGGTGTCGGGACCGACGAGCTGAACGGCAATGCCGGCGACGATACGATGAGCGGAGGCGACGACGACGACGTCGTGAATGGCAATGCCGGCGCCGACAATCTGTCGGGCGATGCCGGCAACGACACCGTTGATGGTGGCGCGGGCGACGACACCCTCGATGGCGGCGAGGGCGACGATACCATGACCGGCGCTGCAGGCGTCGACACGCTGAACGGCGGCGACGGTAACGACACCATGGATGGCGGCGCCGGCGCCGACACGCTGAACGGGGACGCCGGCGACGACACGATGAATGGTGGCTTTGCCGATGACACCCTGAATGGCGGCGACGGCGACGACACGATGAATGGCGGCACCGGCGCCGACACGGTGAACGGCGATGCCGGCAACGACACCATCTCGGGCAATAGCGGCGATGACACGCTGAACGGCGGCGACGGCGACGACACCCTGAGCGGCAACGCGGGGGATGACATCATGGATGGCGGCGCCGGGCTCGATGCGCTGAGCGGCGGCGACGGCAATGACACCATGTATGGCGGCGACGACGACGACACGCTGGACGGCGGCGACGGCGACGACTGGGAGGAGGGCGGAGCGGGCGCTGACACGCTCAATGGCGATGCCGGCGACGACACGCTGGATGGTGGCGACGGCGCGGACACGGCCAATGGCGGTGACGGCGATGACACCATCGCCGGCGGCGCTGCTGCGGATGCGCTCAATGGCGACGCTGGCGATGACGAGATCGCCGGTGACGCCGGCGGCGACGAGATCCATGGCGGTGACGGCGACGATGATCTCGACGGCGGCGGCGGTGCCGATGACCTGTATGGCGAGGCCGGAGACGACCTGCTGACGGGCGGTGCCGGAACAGACACCTTCCACTTCGGCGACGGTGCCGACACTCCGTTTGGCGATGACGAAGTCACCGATCTCGACAGCGGCGACGAGGACGTCATCGAAGTCGATGTCGTCGATCCGACGACCGTCGTGGTAACCATCGACGATAGCGGCCCCAGCGTCGTTCTCGATTTCGGCTTCGGCGCGATCCAGATCGACGGCGTGTCCGGCGGCGGGACGTTCACGTCGATCGACGATATCAACGACGCGCTCGGATATGACGCCATCGTCCTGGTGTGACGTCGTATTGCCCAAGGATGGCGGCGCGGTGCGCCGCCATCTCATGTCGAGGCGAGACGCAACGGCTTCGACCTCGCGATCGGCGACGGCCGTGGCGCGCCGACCGGTCGCTCGCGGCAGACGGAGGCGAGGCCCTAACGAAAGAACCCGGCGGTGGCCCGCCGGGTCCGATCGGATTAGAAAGCTGTCGCCGGGATCAGGCGGCCTCTTCCTGGATGTCGTCGTTGTCGCTCTCGACGTCGCCATCGGCGGCTTCCACGACCTCACCCTTGGCCGGGCGACGCGGCGACTTGGCCAGCTGGGCCTCGATCTTCTTCAGCGCCTCGGTCTCGGTGACATCGTCGACGACCGCGATTTCGCGGGTCATGCGATCGACCGCCGCCTCATAGAGCTGGCGCTCGGAATAGGACTGCTCCGGCTGGGCCTCGGAGCGGTAGAGGTCGCGAACGACCTCGGCGATGGCGACGAGATCGCCCGAGTTGATCTTCGCCTCGTATTCCTGGGCGCGGCGCGACCACATCGTGCGCTTGACGCGTGCGCGGCCGGTCAGCGTGGCGAGGGCCTTGGCGACGCTCTCGGCATCGGCGAGCTTGCGCAGCCCGACGCTGGCGGCCTTGGCGGTCGGAACGCGCAGCGTCATCTTGTCCTTGGAGAAGCTGACGACGAAGAGCTCAAGCTTGAATCCGGCGACTTCTTGTTCCTCGATAGCCGTGATCTGGCCGACGCCGTGGGAGGGATAGACGACAAATTCGCCCGTCTTGAAACCCTGGCGCACGACAGCTTTCTTCACCGTTGACATGCCGATTAGACTCCTGACCGGACCGCTGGACGCGGGCTCGCGATTTTCAGACCCCGGCCGGATGACCGGAGACACTCCGCCTGACGCGGGCGGGCTTCGACCCGCCGCCTCACGCTCCCTCAGCCGCTCGTCTTTTGTGTGCCGCCAGGCAAAGACATCGATTGCTCCGGCACGGGGGCCGGCGACCTTCGCTATCCTTTTCTAGGGGGCGCCCCGTTTGTGGAAAACCTCGCAGGGGCATGCGGAACGAATGCGACCGAGCCTATTCTGTAGCATAAAAAACACGCCGAATCAAAGGTAAACGCAAACTCCGGACAAGCCTGCGCCCGGCGGCCGGGGAATGGTTAACGCTCCTCCGGCGCCGCGACGGACAATTCCGTCCGCGTCTCAGTCGCCCTCGCCGGGGTTCGGCGAGAAGTGGGCCTCGAGCTTTCCGGGGATGCCGTCGAAGGCCTTGGCGTCCGCTGGAGGCTCCTTCTTCTGGCTGATGTTCGGCCAGCTCGCGGCATATTTCGCGTTCAGCTGCAGCCAGCTTTCCAGTCCCGGCTCGGTGTCGGGCTTGATCGCCTCGGCGGGGCATTCCGGTTCGCAGACGCCGCAATCGATGCATTCGTCGGGATGAATGACGAGCATGTTCTCGCCTTCATAGAAGCAGTCGACCGGGCAAACCTCGACGCAATCCATGTACTTGCACTTGATGCAGTTGTCGGTGACCACATAGGCCATGTCGCAGGTCCTTCCAGTCTGCTCGCCGGCCCCATAAACCCCTGGCGGGCTCAGGTTTCAAGGCCGTTTCGGCCCCAGCAGATAGCAGCTACTTCTCTTCGTCAGGCGTTTTGGAGAACGACGTTCCCATCGTTCCGGGAAGTCAATTCATTTGTATACAAACGATCTGCATTTTTAGCCGTCGCCACCATCCTCCGCAAGCGGCTGATCGCCGCGCCCGCCCTCGTCCAGCCGCTCATAGAGCAGTCTGGCCTCTTCGTAAGGGCCCCGCCGCTCGCCCAGCGACAGCAGGCGTACCACAATGGTCGCATGCGCCAGCGCCAGCGTCAGGACGTCACCGAGCTTCAACGCCTGGGCGGGATTGTCGACCCGCCGACCCGCGACACGGACATGGCCGTCCTCGACCAGACGCACGGCGGCGGTCCGCGTCTTGGCGAAGCGCGCGAACCAGAGCCATTTGTCGAGGCGCTGCCGATCGTCCCGCATATCCGGCCTGCTGTCTCAGTGTCCGGAGCCGCATCCCGTCCGCGTTGAAACAACCCGATCGGACCCGACTCCAAGATATCGTTTGAGAACGCGCGATCCGGTCAGATTGCTCCGCGGTCCGATCGGGCGCGCTCCGGGCGCGGAATGCCTCAGTTCTTGCGCCCTTCGAGCTGCGCCTTGAGGGCCGCGAGCTTGGCGAAGGGCGAATCCGGATCCGGCTCGCGGTCGGCCGGGCGGGGCCGCTGCGGCTGCTGGAAGCGCTCGCCACCACGGTCGTCGCGCTCGCGCCGCGGCCCGCCACCACCACCGCCGGGGCGGCCGTCACGCTTGAAGTCGGGCCTGGGCCCGCGTCCTTGCTCGGGGCGGCCCTGGCCTTCGGGGCGCGGACCGCGCTGGCCGGAGCGGGGCCGCTCGTCGCGTCGCGGCTCGCGTTCGGGCCGTGCGGCTGGCGCAGCACCTCCTTCTGCTGCGGCGACAGGAACCTGCGTCTCGCCGTCGCGACGCGGACCGCCCGGGCGCGGGCCACGATGGGGCCTGTCACCACGGCGGCCGCCGGGCTGGCGTTCGCCGGCTGCGCCTGCGCCCTCGCGCTGGCCGCGATGGGCCTGTTCGGGCCTGCGCCCGCCCTGATGGCGATGCGGGCGCCAGACCTCGATCAGCTCGGGCTCGGCGGTTGTGGCGGCGGCTTCGCCGGTCGTCGTGAGCGCTTCGCCATGAGCTTCCTCGGCGCCCTTCTCCATCGAAGGCTCGGCCGGGGCCGGAGAGAGCGACGACAACATGTCGGCAGGAACGGGCTCGTGAGCCGGTTCCTGGTCGGCCTGCGTCAGGACCGGCGCGTCAGGCGTTTCCGAGACGGTGGCATCGGTGGCGAGGGCTGCTTCCGTGGCTGCGGGCTCGGCGCTCTCGTTGAGCTCAGCGGCGGTGTCGGGCCCGGCATCGGCGCTATCCGTCTGCGCGTCGGCCGGCAGCATCGCATCGGCGGCGGACTGTTCGCTGGCGGCATCCTCGGGCTTGGCATCCTCTGCCTTGGCAGGCTCGGTCGCGGCCGGCTTGGCCGGCGGCGCGGCGAGCGGCACCGTGATGGCCGGGCCGGGACGCTTGGTCGAGACATAGCCGAGCGAGCGCAGGATCGAGGCGAAGTCCTCGCCGGCGCAGCCGACGAGCGACGTCATCGCGCCGGTCACGACGAAGCCGTCCTGATCGGCCGCGCCGGTCGGCGGCACGCCCTGGGTCAGCCCGGGGCGATAGGCGATCGCCGGGCGGATCAAGTCGGCGAGGCGCTCGAGGATGTCGACGCGCACGGCTCGCTCGCCGCAGACGCGGTAGCCGGCGGCGCGATAGAGCCCCTTGGGAACGGCCTTGTCGACCGGGAAGGAGGTTCGGCCGGACGAGGCCAGATGGGAGATGTCGTCGAGCCCGGCCTGTTCGGGCGAGCCGTGCTTCAGGGCCCAGAGCTGTGCGGCCAGCGCGCGCGGCGCAGGCTTGAGCAGCGCGGGAACGTAGAGATGGAAGGCGCCGAAGCGGATGCCGAGCTGGCGCAGCGCGGCGCGGCCCTCCTGGTCGAGCGCCTTCATCTCCTCGCCGACCTTGGTCCGCTCGAGCACGCCGAGCGACTCGGCTGCCTGATAGGCGATGCCGCGGGCGATGCCCGTCAGCGTGGTCGCATCCTCCAGCAGCTGCAGGGCACCAAGCAGGCGGGTGACGTGATTCTTCAGCCAGAGCGCGAGCCTGGCTTCGACCTGCTCGCGGGCCTGGCCGGCAAGATGTTCCTCGACCAGCAGGCGCAACCGCGGCTCGATCGCCTTCTCCCCGGCGACCAGGCGGGCCACCGGCTCGCCGACCCAGCGCAGCAGGCCGTCATGCGACAGCACGAAGGCGTCGTCTCCGGCGAGGACGACCCGCGCTGCGCGCGCCTCGATCTCGGCGCCGAGCGCCTTCATCGCAGCCATGTTCAAGGCTTTCGCCTCCGGCCCGCCGGCCTTCGGGTCCGCCGTGAAACGGAATCCCTGCAGCATTCCGACGTGCTGGCCCTCGACGAGCACGTCGCCCGTCGCGGTGACCTCAGCCTCCAACATCGCATTCTCCCGCAAACGGCGCAGCAGGACACTGGTGCGCCGGTCGACAAATCGGCTCGCAAGACGCTCGTGCAGAGCGTCCGAGAGCTTGTCCTCTACAAGACGCGCCACCCCCTGCCAATGCTCAGGATCGGGCAACCAGTCAGGACGGTTCGCCACGAAGGTCCAGGTGCGGACCTGCGCGATGCGCGCGGACAGGGTATCGATCTCGCCATCGGTGCGGTCGAGCGCCGCAAGCTGGGTGCGATACCAGTCGATATCGAGCCTGCCATGGCGCATCAGCCGCAGATAGAGCGTCGTTGCGAGGTCGGCATGCTGTTGCGGGGCGATCTTGCGATAATCCGGCAGGCCGCAGACCTCCCAGAGCCGCTCGACCGCCGGGCGGCCCTGGGCGAGGGCCTTGACGTCCGGGTCCCGGGCCAGGATTTCGAGCGTTGTCTGGTCCTCGGCGATCAGCGCGCGGGTCAGGCCGGATTCGCTGGGCTGGACGTTCAGGCTGTCGAGCAGCTGTCCGACCGAGCGAAAATCGAGATCGCTGTTGCGCCACTGCAATTGCCGGATCGGCTCGAAGCGGTGGTTTTCGATCGCTTCGACGAGCTCGGCCTCGAAAGGCGGGCAGCGGCCCGAAGTGCCGAAGGTGCCGTCGCGCAGATGGCGGCCGGCGCGCCCGGCGATCTGGCCGAACTCGGCCGGGTTGAGCTTGCGAAAATGATGGCCGTCATATTTCCGCTCGGCGGCGAAGGCGATGTGCCCGACGTCGAGATTGAGCCCCATGCCGATCGCATCGGTCGCGACGAGGTAGTCGACATCGCCGGACTGGTAGATCTCGACCTGCGCATTGCGCGTCCGTGGCGACAAGGCGCCGAGCACGACCGCCGCGCCGCCCTTCTGCCGCCGGATCAGTTCGGCGATGGCATAGACCTCCTCGACCGAGAAGGCGACGATGGCTGAGCGGGCCGGCAGCCGCGTGATCTTGCGGTCCCCGGCGAAGAGAAGCTGGGACAGGCGCGGCCTGGTCACGACATTGATGCCGGGGATGAGCTGCTCGATCAGCGGCTTCATCGTGCCGGCGCCGATCAGCATGGTCTCTGCCCGGCCGCGCCGGTTGAGCAGCCGGTCGGTGAAGACATGGCCGCGGTCGAGATCGGAGGCGAGCTGGATCTCGTCGATCGCGACGAAATCGACCGCGAGATCGCGCGGCATCGCCTCGACGGTGCAGACCCAGAAGCGCGGCCGGGCCGGCTTGATCTTCTCCTCGCCGGTGACGAGGGCGACCGCATCGACGCCGGCCTTCTCGACGACGCGGGCGTAGACCTCGCGCGCCAGCAGCCGCAGCGGCAGGCCGATCATGCCGGTCGGATGGGCGACCATCCGCTCGATCGCGAGATGGGTCTTGCCGGTGTTGGTCGGGCCCAGCACCGCGGTGACGCCATTGGCGCGGACCGAGGGAGGGAGGGAGCGGTGAGGGATCAAGTCTCTGCCGATCGTAACGTTGCGCCGCTCGCCGGGTCGCGACGCCGATCAGGGCGTCCTGCGACGGCGCGCGGAGTGACTGTGAGTTTAGAGCGGGAGCACGGCCTCAGCGAAGAATCGGCCTTGCCATTTTCGCACTGCCTTCCGGAGAACAGAACGAGTCCGGAACGAAGCGGGCCCGAATCGCTGACTCCGACAGAATCGGGTTTCGTTCCCTATGAAGACTTGCCCGAGCGCGGTCGGCCCGGCGCAGGCTGCTGGCGGTGCGCTTAGGCGTCGCAGCGTCAGTAATCGAAGCATCGGCATGGCCTGCCCTTTTTCTCCGCCGGGATCGGCCGCCATCGGCCGCGTCCCGCGCGCGAGACTATCTAAGCGCTCTTCGCCGTGAAACGAGGGCCTTCTCTCGCGAAGCCGGGGGCTGCCCTGCCGATTAGCCGAAAAACGCCGCGAAAACCTCGGCCGCCTCGTCCGGTGCCTCGACATGGACGAAATGTCCGGCGCTTTCGCAGAAGCTGACTTCGGCTTCGTCGAAATGTTCGGGCACGAAGGCCGCCCATTCGGACTTCAGGATCGGGTCGTGCCGGCCCCAATGGACCCGGGTCGGTTGATGGATGCGCACGGAAGGAGTGGGATGCCCGTCGATCGCCGCGAGCCGCGCGGCGTTCTGGCTGCGATACCAGTCGAATCCGCCGCGCAGATTGCCCGGCTTCATGAAGTTGTCGACCCAGAGATCGAGCGCCGGGTCGAAGGCTTCCTTGCGATGGCACCAATGCGACAGGAAATGCGAGAAATACAATGCGCAGTTCTGCCGGCTGAGCCCGACGAGCGCCTCGGCCAGCGGCAGCTGCTGGAAGGACTGGTACCAGACCTCGTTGACATGGCCATCATGGACCCAGCGCTCGGCGATGCTCTGGGTCGGGCAATTGAAGAAGAGCAGCCGGTCGACGAGCTGGGGGTGGCGTCTTGCCAGAGCCTGGGCGGCATAGGCGCCAACATCGTGGCCGACGATGCCGACTGTTTCCAGGCCGAGCGCTACGATCAGCGAGGCCATGTCGTCGGCATGGCTGTTGGCGCCGACATCGCTGCGCGGCGTGGCGGATTTGGCGCTGTCGCCGAAGCCGCGCAGATCCGGCGCGATTAGGCGGAACTCGCCATGCAGGCGGTTCATCAACGGCAGCCAGGTTGCCCAGAATTCGGGCCAGCCATGCAACAGCAGCACAGGTGTTCCGGAGCCAACCTCGGCGACATGCAGCGTCGTGTCACGCACCGCGATCTGGCGATGGCGCAGACCGCGCGGAGTGGCGAAGTCGCTGGACATGATGTCTCCCGGGGATTCTTTTGCGCAACGCTAGCGCCTGCGCCAGCGACGCCGCAATCGGCGCTGGGCGCATGAGGGCGATGCAGCCATGCTTCTCCACAGGCGCCGGCCGCCTGGCGCCGCACTTTCAGTGCTTTGCATGGCTGCACTGTGCGTGGTCGGCGAGCGCCTCGATGATGGCGCAGTCGCAGGCGGCGACGCCGCCGGAGCAGGTTGCAGCGATGCGCTCGAGCTCCTTTTCGAGCGAGCGCAGCCGGGCGATCTTATGGCGGACCTCGTCGAGATGGGCGACGGCGATGGCGTGAGCGTCGTCACAGGCCATGGTCGGATTGTCCGAGAGCTTGAGCAGCGCTCGGATCGCGTCCACGGCGAAGCCGAGATCGCGCGCATGCTTGATGAAGGCGAGGCGCTCGACATGGCGGCGGCCGTAGCGGCGCTGGTTGCCCTCCGAGCGTTCGGGCGGCGGCAGCAGCCCGACCTGCTCGTAATAGCGGATGGTCTCGACCTTTACGCCGGTGCGCTCGGCCAGCGCGCCGATCGATACCACGCGTTCGATGTCCGCCGTCGGCCGCATGATGACCCCATCCCGAAGCTCTAGTCGCTATAGATCCTAGATGGTGTCGCCGATGGTGGCGTCAAGCCATGCCGGGATGCCTCAGAACGACGGTGGCGTGCAGGCGCTGACGACCTCGCAGGCGGCCGGCCCGACGCAGCGGAAGCGGTGCGGGCGGCGGCTTTCGAAGTAATAGGCGTCGCCCGGTCCCAGAATCCGCCGCTCGTCATCGACGGTGACCTCGAGCCTGCCGCTGAGCACGATGCCGCCCTCTTCGCCCTCATGCGTCAGGGGAACGCGGCCGGTGTCGGTGCCGGGCTCGTAGCGCTCCTTCAGGATTTGCAGCGCACGGCCGAACAGGTTCTCCCCGACCTGGCGATAGGAGATGCCGCCCTTGCCGATCTCGACCAGTTCCTCCGCTTGGTAGAAGGCCTGGCGCGGCCGATCCGGCTCCAGGGCGAAGAATTCGGAGAGCCCGATCGGGATGCCGTCGAGGATGCGCTTGAGGGCGCCGACCGATGGGTTCACGCCATTCGATTCGATCAGCGAGACCGTCGAATTGGTGACGCCGGCGCGCTTGGCCAGCGCCCGCTGCGAGAGCCCATGGCGCATGCGCAGATAGCGCAGCCGCGCGCCGACATCGGTGTCGCTCATAGCGAGTCGTTCTCCTTGTTCGGAATCTGCAACGTCGAGTCGTCGAGGCTCCAGAAAAACAATGCCTTGCGAGCATATTGAAACAGACTTGTTGGCCTTGGCAAAACAGTGCTCCGTGCCGGGCAGAGGAGATCATCATGACCGTCGCCCCGCCGCTGAAATCCGTGCAGAACGCCCGTTCGCTCGACAGCTACTGGATGCCGTTCACGGCCAACCGGCAGTTCAAGTCGGCGCCGCGGCTGCTCGCCTCGGCGCAAGGCATGCACTACGCCACCGAGGACGGTCGCAAGGTGATCGACGGCACGGCGGGGCTCTGGTGCGTCAATGCCGGCCATGGCCGGCAGCAGATCACCCAGGCAGTGGAGCGCCAGCTCTCGACATTGGACTACGCGCCGTCCTTCCAGATGGGCCATCCGATCGCCTTCGATTTCGCCGAGCGGCTTGCGGCCATCGCGCCGGGCGAAGGCGAAGCGAAGCTCGACCGGATCTTCTTCACCGGCTCGGGTTCGGAATCGGTCGATACGGCCCTCAAGATCGCCATCGCCTATCAGCGTGCGATCGGGCAGGGCACGCGGACGCGGCTGATCGGCCGCGAGCGCGGCTATCACGGCGTCGGCTTCGGCGGAATCACCGTCGGCGGCCTCGTCAACAACCGCCGTGTCTTCCCGCTATTGCCGGGCGCCGACCATCTGCGCCACACCCATGATCTCGAGCGCAACGCCTACAGCAAGGGGCAGCCCGAACACGGCGCCGAGCTCGCAGACGATCTCGAACGCATCGTCGCGCTGCACGGCGCGGAAACGATCGCGGCGGTGATCGTCGAGCCGATGGCCGGTTCGACCGGCGTGCTCGTGCCGCCCAAGGGCTACCTCCAGCGCCTGCGCGAGATCGCCACGCGCCATGGCATCCTCCTGATCTTCGACGAGGTCATCACCGGCTTCGGCCGGCTTGGCACGGCCTTCGCCAGCGAGTTCTTCGGCGTCATGCCTGACCTGATGACGACGGCGAAGGGCATCACCAACGGGGCGATCCCGATGGGCGCCGTCTTCGCCAGCCGCAAGGTGCATGACGGGCTGATGGCGGGGCCAGAGGCCGCCATCGAGCTGTTCCACGGCTATACCTATTCGGGCCATCCCGCTGCCTGCGCCGCTGGCATCGCGACGCTCGACATCTATGCCGGCGAGGGTCTCCTGACGCGTGCCGCTTCGCTCGCCCCTCTCTGGGAGGAGGCGCTGCATTCGCTCAAGGGCGCGCCACATGTCATCGACATCCGCACGATCGGCCTCGTCGCCGGCATCGAGCTCGCCTCCCGTCCCGGCGCCGTTGGCGCGCGCGCCTACGACGCTTTCGTCGACTGTTTCGAGAAGGGCCTTCTGATCCGCGTCACCGGCGACATCATCGCGCTGTCGCCGCCGCTGATCTGCGAGGCGTCGCAGATCGACGAGATCGTCTCGCTGCTGCGGGGCGCGCTCGGGCGGCTCGCCTGAGCCGACCGGGCGGGCTCATTCGTTGATGTTTCGCGTACCCTGCGACGCAGCGTATTTGGCGCCGCAGAAATTGCGGGCATTGTCGGTCCACTGGCCGAAGCCGGTCGCGACCATGTTGCGGATGACGGTGCAGACATAGCGATGCTGGGCCGGGTTGTTGTGCGGCCCGGCATGATAGCGTGCCACCGCCATCGTCCAGGTGTCGTGGCGCGCCTTCAGGCGCTTCAGGAACTTGGCGGAGTATTCGACGTTCAGCGCCGGCTCGAACATGGCGTCGAGGCTGGGGAACTGGTCGCGGTGGTAGTGGTGGTTGATCTGCATGCAGCCGATGTCGATCAGCTTCTTGCCCTTGGCGCGGGAGGTCTCGAATTCCGCCATGGCTTCGGCCTTGGTCGCGCCGAAGAAGGCGCGGCCATGGATGTTGAGCGCATAGGGCTGCAGTGAGTTGCGACGCCCGCTTTCCGTGAGCCCGACCGAGTAGAGCACGCCGACGGGGATGTCATAGGCCTTCGAGACGCGGATCATGTGCTCCTCGCACACGGTCTGTGCGAGGGCTGGGGCCGCGACACTAAAGGTAGCGATAAGGATCGCGGCCAGGGCGGCTGCTCTCGCGCGGCTCATGGGAGTCCTCCTTGCTGGTTGTCGCATCCTGCCGCCAGTCGCGCCGCTGGGACTCGCGCTCCTGGCGTTCGCGGGATTGATCGAAGCTGCGGCCCTCGCGGGCGCCGGACCGTTGATCGGCTGCGCCGTCCCTGCCACCATCCTGCCCACCGGGGCGCGGATCGGGTCCGGCCGCATCGACATGGATAGTCTCGACCGAGACCTGATCGAGCGCATAGCCGCTGGCCTTGACGATCTCGCGCAGCGCCTCGCGGTCATTGGCGAGCATCTGGGCGGTTTCGGTGCGGCTGGCCTCGAGCCGGATCTCCATGCCGCCCTGAGAGATCCGCATCTTGACGACGATGCTGCCCAGTTCGACCGGGGCGAGCTGGAGATGCAGGATCTTCGTCGGTTCGGCGATGCCGGCCGGCTTGTCGGAGGCGAGATCCGGAACGACATCGGAGCGGGCGCTAACGAGTTCGGCTGCCGCCTGGCGGATCGGCTCGGCGACCTGCTGGAGCGGCGACAGGCGCATGACGGGCGGGAGATGGGTCTCCTGCCGCACGACCGTGATGGACATTGGCGTCTCGGGTAGGGACCCCTTGGAGCCGGTTTCGGGTTTGCCCGGGACGTTCTCCGTCGTGTCCGTGAGGGCTGCGAGGTCGGCCAGGCCCGGCAGGTCGCCGGGCGCGGTGGTGTCGCCGGGCATGGCGATACCCGCTTCGCCCGTTGCGGATTTCAGGGCTGCCGTTGCCGTGTCGGCGCCGGCTCCGGCCTTCGCGAGCGCATTGTTCAGCGTGGCGAATGCGTCGCGCCGGGCGGCGGGTTCCCTGCGGCCATCGGCCTGGGCGTCGCGTGCCGGCGCTTGCAGGGCACCGAGCAGAAGACGGGCCGCGTCGGTCGTGCCGGTGGCGGATTCGGGCGGAGTGGCTGGAGCCATTGCATCCAACATCAGCCCAGCCGCGCTGGCCTCGGCGGTCTCGAGGTCTTCGGCCGGAGCGGCATCGGCGGCCTTGTCCTGCGCTGCGGCCGCTGGCCTTCCGGCTTCCTTGCCGGCGGCCTTGTCGAGGTTCTGAAGCAGGCTGCGGAAGGCCTGGCCGCGTTCGTCGCGACCTCCTGGCGTCAAACGAGCCTTGGGATCCTTAGCCGTGGTCGCACCGGCTGCTCCGGGCGCCCGGCCCGGTGGCAGGAAGGGTGTTTCGAGTTGGCTCATGGCTTGGCGTTCCCCTGCTTGCCGTCTGCCCGCCTGCCGGCCCCCTGGTTCGATCCGTCCAGCAACGTCTGCGCCTCTGCCAGGCTGCGCTCGGCCGCCGTGACGATGCGCTTCACGCGGGGGTCGAGATCGGCGGGCTCGGGCGTGGCGATCGGCGTTTGGGTGGTGCCGGCGGGGACATCGATGATGTGCGAGGCGACGCGCAGCGCCGTCTGCAGAATCTCCTTCTCCTCCGGTGGCAGCCGCTGACCGTCGATCTTCTTGAGGGTCTCCAGCGCCCCGTCGGCCTTGTCGGTGCCGATGCGCGAGGCCGCCCTGTAGAGAGAGGCGCGCGTGATCGTGGCCTGGTCGGCGCCGGGAATCCGCGCCACCTCATCGGCGGCGCGACGCGCCTGCTCGAAGCGGCCGCGGACCAGCGCGTCACGGGCGATGATCAGGAGCACGGCGCGCTGCTGCTCTCGATCGAAGGCGCGCAGCGTGGTGACGAGGCGGGGGAACTTCTCCGGGTCGCGGCCGATGTCGAAGCGGACCAGCCCGGTCGCGAAGGCCTGTCGGAAATTCTCGGCATAGACCGAGCGGTCGAAGCGGCGCATGTACTGGGCGGTCGCCTTCTCCAGCCGGTCGAGATCGTTGATCTCGGCGGCGATGAAGACGGCGCGCCGGAGCGCGCCTTCCTCGACCAGCGAGCCCGGCGACGCCAGCCGTGCCTGATCGAGCAGCTGCAAGGCGCGCTTCTGGTCATTGCGCAGGATGAGCGTGGCCTGGACGAGGGCGAGATGCCCGGCCAGCGATTCATGCAGGCTGGCCGGGTCGAGCTGCATCAGCAACGTCCGCGCCTGGCCGTTGTCGCCCATGACATAGGCCAGGGCGCCTTCGCCCAGCCCCTTGGGCAGCCCGGCCGGCTCGCCGCGCTTGAGGAGTTCGGCCAGCACGCCGGGCTGTCCGCCGCTCAGGACGTACTGGACGGCGGCGCGCGTGTTGCGCGGATCGTCCCAGACCTCGGGCGGCTGCGCCAGCATGGCCTGTTCGACGTCGCGCAGCAGCTTGCTCTGGGCCGCATGGGCAGTGCGATTGCCCGAGGCAGCCTCATTCTGCAAGGACTGCAAGGTTCGCACGAGCTGATAGGGCTGCGCGTGCGCGGATGCTGCAGGGGCAGGTTCGGCCTGCGCATGGGCGAGAGGCGAGGCAAGCCCGAGGGCTGCTGCCACGTAAAATCGGAGCATGCGGCGTGTCATCCCTGGTCCTGCCGTCATGCCCGCTTCTCCCGAATCAGGATTTCGATGCGGCGGTTCTCGGCGGCGTTCGGATCGGTGGCGCGCGGCCTGCGGCTGGAATGGCCCTCGACATGCTCGATGCGGGCTTCGGTGATGCCGCCCTGGATGAGCAGGTCCTGGGCGGTATGGGCGCGGGCCGTCGAAAGCCGCCAGTTGTCGCTGCGTCCGTCGCGGAAGGGCCGCGCATCGGTGTGACCGCGGATGACGATCGCTCCCTCGCGCTGGTTCAGCACGGTTGCGACGCGCTTCATCGCTTCGACGGTCTGCGGATGCGGCTCGGCCGAGCCGATGCCGAACATGCCGAAATTGGCGTTGTCGGTGAGGCTGATCAGAACGCCCTCATCGGTCTGGCGGACATCGACCTTCGGCTGGTCGGTGCGCTGGCCGGGGCCGTTGCCGCTGGCGATGGCGGCGGCGATGGCCGAGGCGACGGCGTCTTCGGCCCGGGCCTTGGGTGTCGGAGTCTCTGCGACGGCGGACCGTGGCGACATCGGCACGGTGGCGGCAGATGGCGGTGCGGGTACCGTGGCGGGCTGGGCCGACGCGCCATCCTTGGCCTGCTGCGCCTGTTCGGCGGGCTCTGCAGCGACGGGCTCGGCCTTCGCGGCGACGGGCGGGGCACTCGCAGCCGGGGCAGCCGGCTGCGCCACCGGGGCCGTCGCCTTCGTCGCGGCTGGCGCGGCATCGCCCGCAAAGGCCTCCTGCTTGCTCGGCTTGTCGGTCTGCGGTGTCTGGCGCCAGAAGTTCGGATCGAAGGGATCGCGCAGCGCCTCGCCGCCATTCATGCCGGGCTTGCCGGTGGCGCCCAGGGTCAGGGTCGAGGCCCGGTCGGAGCCCGGTTCGGGCTTGGCGGCGGCGACCTCGGCCAGGACCGCATAGGGATCCTCGAAGGCCGCCTTGCCCTGGTGGGCGTCCTTCAGCGAGGCACTCGGCTGCCGGTCGGATCCGGTCTTGGCCGCGCCGACCTCGTTGCCGTCATGGCGGCTCGTGCTGTCGACCTCGCCGGGCTCGGCGTCCTGAGGATTGCGGACGCCCTTGCGATCGGAGGTCGTGTCCGAGAGCTTGATCGGGTTGAAATACTGGGCGACCGTGGTGCGTGTTTCGCGGTTGGTCGAGTTGACCAGCCAGAGCACGAGGAACAGCGCCATCATCGCCGTCATGAAGTCGGCATGCGCGATCTTCCAGACGCCGGTCTTGATCTGGTCGGCCTGTCGGCCCGCGCTGCGCCGGACGATGATGAAATCCTGACGGTCGTTGTCCATGATCGCTCGTATCCAGGTTGCGGGAGGCTGCCGGATCAGGCGGCGCGCCGGCGGCGCCGGTCGGGGCCCCTGCCTTCGAGCCTGGCGACCCAGGCCTCGATGCGGGTTTGGATGGTGGTTTCGCCGGCCACGATGCTGACATCGGTGGCGTCGTTCTCGGTGAACTCGACCGCGCAGCCGGCCGGGAAGACGTGGCGCAGCGTGTCGAGCAGCCGGGCCGGGCCGCTGACGCGGATCAGCACCCCATCCTCGCCGGCCAGCAGCGGCCGGATCTGGTCGATCAGCGCGCGGCAGGCGGCGTCGTGGAGCTCGCCGTCCAGGAAGGGACGCAGCAACCGCCCGGTCACCTCGGAGAGCCTTTCGCCGAGCGCCTCGAGCGCCTCCGGGATCTGGCCGGAAAGCCGTGTCGCGACGTCGTCGGCCCAGGACTGGCGGGCCAGCTCGAGGGCGTCGGCAGCCTCCTGGTTCCGGCGGGCCAGCTCCGCCTCGGCCTCGGCGCGCGCCTCGGCGAGACCCGCCTGGCGGCCGCGCTCGAAGATCGCGTCGAGATCCGGGGGCGGCTCGCGCGGCGTCTTCGGCAGGAACGACGGCAGCTCGATCTCCTCGGCGCCTGCCTCGCCCGTCACCGCCTCGGCGAGGTTGCCGAGCTCGACCTCATCGAAGTCGAAGCTCGGGATGAAGTCTCCGGCCGGACGATGCTTCACGCGTGCTCTCCCTCATGGATCCACTGCTTCAGGATCGCGGCGGCCTGGACCTCGTCGAAGTCGATGAGCTGTTCCAGCTTGCGCAGCGGCGAGCGCTGCGAGGCACTGGTCAGGTCGCCGATCAGGTTGAGGCCGATCTCGGTGCCGGCGATCTGGAGCTGCGGGTCGACGGCGGCGACGCTGGCCTCGTCGACGGTGGCGGTCACGGCGGCCGGGGCAGGACGCTTGAGGATCGCGTTGATAGAGGGTCGCAGGCCGAACCAGATGATCAGAGCGGCGAGGGCGAGGATCGTCACCGCATTGATCAACGTGCCCGACTGGCGCAGCAGCGTCTCGCCGATGCCGATCGGTGCGGCCGGCTCGAGCGTGCGGCTGCCCTGCAGGAAGTCGACGGCGAGAACCTTGACGTTGTCGCCGCGCTGGCCGTTGACGCCGGCGGCCGAGGCGACGACCTGTCGGACGTCCTCCAGGCGGGCGTCGATGGCCTCCTGCGTCGGAGAGGGGCCGAGCGATTCGACCAGGCGCGGCCGGTTGATCAGAACGGCGATCGACATCTTGGCGACCGAATAGCCGTCGCTGATCGTCTGCGTCTTCTTCGACGAGATTTCGTAATTGGTCAGCTCTTCGCGGCGCTGCTTCTCCTCGCTCGAGCGCTGGCCGCCATCGGCACGCACGGCGCGCTCGGGCACGTTCTGCTCGACCGTGGTCGGCTCCTGGGTCGCGGCGTTCTGCGAGCTGTCGTTCTCGCGCACCACGCGCACCGAACGCTCGACTTTCGAATCCGGGTTGAAGACGGTCTCGCTGGTTTCCTTGCGGTCGGTGTTCAGGTCGGTGGCAACGCTGATCTCAAAATTCTCGAGGCCGAGATAGGGCGTCAGCGCCTTGCGAACATTGTCCTGGATCTCGCGGTTGACGGTCTGCTGCAGGCCCGCCAGCTTCGAGGACGCCATCTGGCCGGGTTCGCCACCGGTGGCGAGCAGGGTGCCGTCGGTGTTGAGGACAGTGACCTTCTCGGCCGAGAGGCCAGGCACGGCGGAAGCGACGAGGTGGCGGATCGCCTGCGCGACATTCCCGGCGCCCGAGGTCTCGGTGCGGACCACGACGCTGGCCGAGGCGGGCTGCTGGTCGCGCCGGAAGGAGCCCTTGTCGGCCAGCACGAGATGGACGCTCGCCGCCTTGACGCCGCGCATGAGCTGGATTGTGCGGGCAAGCTCGCCTTCCATGGCGCGGACGCGGGTGATCTCCTGCATGAACGAGGTCAGGCCGAGCGAGCCGAGCTTGTCGAAGAGCTCGTAGCCGCCGCTGGCGCTGCGTGGCAGGCCCTTCTCCGCTAGCAGCATGCGCGCCTGCGCGGCCTGGGACGGCTTGACCAGGATCTGCGAGCCGTCGGCGTTGACGTCGAAGACGACGCCGGCTTCCTGCAGGGCGGCTCCGATGCGGTTCACGTCCTCGCGCTGGAGGCCGGTATAGAGCACCGACATCTCGGGGCGGCTGAGATAATAGGCGCTGACGCCGATCGCGGCGAAGACGAAGAGCCCGATCGCGACCAGCGCAGCCAGGCGCTTGTGACCGAGTTGCTGGAGATTGAGCCAGATCTCTTCAGCATATTGGCGGCCCGGCATCTGCGTTCCTTTGAGCATGGGACGTTATGACGGGGAGTGTGCTTGCCCAGCCTTGCGCGAGCATTGCGGGTTGGGCCAGTGCCGGCCGAGCCTTGGCGCATCAAGGGAGCGAATGCGAAAAGGCCACGCTCCGTGAGGAGCGTGGCCCTGTCTGGCGTAACCGTGTGCCGTTCGCGTCAGCCGCGGAAGAGCGACAGGATGCTCTGGCTGCCCGAGTTGGCGATCGACAGCGCCTGGATGCCGAGCTGCTGCTGCGTCTGCAGAGCCTGGAGGCGGGTCGATTCGGCGTTCATGTCGGCGTCGACGAGCTGACCGACACCGCGATCGAGCGAGTCCTTCAGGGCCTTCACGAAGTCCTGCTGCAGGCCGATGCGGTTCTTGATGGCGCCGAGGTTGGTGGCGGCATCGGTGATCGTGCCCAGGGCATCGTCCACGGCCGAGATGTAGGTCTCGAGCTTGGAGAGGTCCGCGGCGTTGTCCGTCAGGGCGCTGATGTCGAGATCGGCGACGCTGAAGGTCTCCCAGGAGGTTCCGTTGAAGGCGTCGTAGGACTTGTCCAGGATGCCCTTGCCGGTCTCGGTCGCCGGAGCCGTGGCGAGCGCCGCCGGAGCGGTCAGACCGCTGTTCAGCGTGATCGTGACACCGGCCGGCGCGCCGTTCTCGGTGGCGCGGTTGGCGAACTGGAGCTGGCCGCCCGAAGAGACCACGGTCAGACCCTCGATGCCGAGCTTCATGATGTCCTTGGCGATGCTGTCGACCGTCGAGTCGACCGTCGTCGCGACGTTCAGCGTGGCGCCGGTGCCGACCTGGACCGTGATGTTGCCGGCGGCCGCCACAAAGGTGCCGGTGCTGGCGCCGGTGACCACGTTGGTCGCAGGCGTCGCGTCGGCCTTCTTGTCGTAGAGCTTGATCGCCTCGAGGTCGACCGTGACCGTGTCGATCTGGACGACGCCGCCGGCGCGCGAGAAGGACGAGACGACCGACTTCGTGGAGTTGTAGCTCGCCGAGTTGGAGTCGACCGAGATCCAGTTTTCACCGTTGAACACGGCCGAGTCGCCGGTGTTCTTGAGCTGGCTCTGGAGCTCCTTGATTTCGCTCTGGATCTTGTCGCGATCGACGCCGGGCGTACGGGCGGCGGTCAGCTTGGCCTTGATCTCCGAGACGACTTCGACCGTGCCGTTCAGGCCGGTATACATCGTGTCGATGGTCGCGGCGCCGAGGCCGAGAGCGTCCTGAACCGCGCCGAGAGCCTTGTTGTCCGAACGCATCGTGGTGGCGATCGACCAATACGCCGCGTTGTCGGAGGCGGTCGAGACACGCTGGCCGGTGGCGATGCGGTTCTGCGACTGGGCAAGGTTCTTGTTGGTCTGCGTCAGCGTCTGCAGCGCAGTCATTGCGGAGGTGTTGGTGAGCAGGCTGGTCATGATGATGTTCCTCAATCAGAAGGGATTGTTGGGAACATTCCGGATTTTAACCGGGATGGCAGGGCGGCTTCATGCCTTTGACCGTGTGGGGCGCACCCATCGGAGCGGTCAACCTTCCATGTGATGAGGTGTAGCGGACGAAGCTTGCGCGAAGCTGACCGGCCTTGCGAATGCTGAATCCGTGTCGTGGACGGAAGAGGTGTGGCCGATGGCGACCAGTCTGCGCCCGTGCGTCGCTGTTCAGGCCAGAAAGTGACCTGGGGGCGAGCCCGCTGGACCATCCGAATGGAGCGCAACCAAGGCGGCCGAGGAAGCGGGCGTTGCATGCAAGGCGGCGAGCGGGCGGTGATCGGCGGGACGGGCTTGCTGGCCGGGGATGGCCATTCGCTTTGCGAGGGGTTTTGGCGGGCGAGCCGACATCATGCGCGGATGCGGGTCCCACATATTCTCGTTCTCGCCCCTGTGCGGGCTCACGAGAATGACATCGAGGTCGAGCGGCCGGTGGTCCCGGCCTGGAGCCTTGTCGCGTCAACTCGTCCGCATTCTCGGATGATCCAGCGGGTGCCGGAGCGATCCGGCGCATCGTTCGAGAAGGGCGTCGCCGCTTCTCAGAATGGGGGGCTGCCGTTGATCAGCCTCGACGACTTGGCGGCTCACGCCACCTTCTTGGCGTAGACCATGCACAGCAGCTCGGCGACGACCTTGTAGAATTCGGGCGGGATCATCTGATCGAGCTGGACCGCGGCGTGGAGCGAGCGGGCGAGCATCCGGTCCTCGACCACGGGGATGTCGTTGGCCTCGGCGATCTCGCGGATCTTGAGCGCGATCAGATCGGTGCCCTTGGCGAGCACGAGCGGCGCGCCGCCCTCCTCCTGCACATAGCGCAGTGCGACGGCGTAGTGTGTCGGGTTGGCGATGACCACGGTCGCGCGCGGCACGGCGGCCATCATCCGGTTGCGGGCCCGGTCGCGGGCCAGCGACAAGCGACGCGCCTTCTGGATCGGGTCGCCTTCGGCCTGCTTGTGCTCTTCCTTGATCTCCTGCTTGGTCATGCGCAGCGAGCGGCGCCAGAACTTCTGCGTCCAGACCAGGTCGATCGCGACGATGACGATCGTCGCCACGCAGGTCGCGGAGAGCAGGCGGATCGCGATCGTCAGGATCAGCTCGGGTATTGCGCCGGGGTCGCGCAGCATGGCCGTCACCACAGTGTTCTTGTCCGATTTGAGGATGAGCCAGACGGTGACCGTGATGGCGGCGAACTTGGCCAGGGATTTGCCGAACTCGACAAGCCCCTGCTTTCCGAAGATGCGCGTGAAGCCCTTCGCGGGAGACAGTCGTGACCATTGCGGCTGAATGCGCTCGAGCGAGAGCTGGGGCGGGTGCTGCAGGAAAGCCGCGCTCAGGCCGAAGACGAGGAAGAGCGCAAACAGCGGCCACAGGAACAGGCCCGCCTGCATCGCGATATGCGAGAGCAGCGACGTCGTATTGATCCGTGTCGAGATGTCGAAGCCTGCGGGATCGGCCAGGAACTCCGACAGGAAGCGCGTCATCTCGCCGGCGCCGGCGCGGACCAGGAAGACGCTCCCAATCAGCGTCGCCGCGATGCTGGCGAAGATCGGCGCCTCCTTGGAGGAGGGCGTGTTGCCGCGCTCGACCGCGTCGCGAACCTTCTTTTCGGTCGCTTCTTCGGTTTTGCTTTCCTGGTCCTGCTCGGACACGTCTCGTCACCTGCTCGCGGAGATGAGGCTGCTCACTGGAAGTAGGCGCCCTCTTCCCGCTCTGGATTGAGCTCGATCTCGCCGCGGCTCGCCATTTCGAGTGCGACATCGGTGATGGCGCGACGGGCATCGACGACCTCGCGCTGGAGCGCCGGCTCGCCGTTCTCGAGATCCTGCTGCACGATGCGCCGCGCGCGGGCGGCGAGCGAGGAGAGGATCTGGTCCCGGAACACGGCCTCCGTGCCCTTGAGGGCGAGCACGAGCCGGTCGGTCGGAACCTGGTCGAAAATCGCCATCCGGGCCCGGGCCGACAGCTTGACGATGTCCTCGAAGGTGAAGAGCAGCCCCTTCAGCATCTCCGCCGATTCCGGCCGGACGCGCTGCAGGCTGCCGAGGGCCTCCTCCATGTCGTGGCTGTCCATCTTGTTGAGGATGTCGGCCATGCGGGCATGGGTGTCGGCGCCCTTGTTGCGGGACAGGTTGAGGGTGAAGCCCTCATAAAGTGCCTTCTCGACGATCGCGGCGGGCTGCTCGGCCACGGGCTTGAGGTTGAGCATGCGGCGCATGAGCTCGTGGCGCTTGTCGGCGGGCCACTGTGTCATCACCCGGGAGGCGCAGGACGGCTTCAGCTTGGAGAGCACAAAGGCGGCGGTCTGCGGATGCTCCTTGGCGAGATAATTCGCGAGCGCGCTTTCCGGCATCTGCGAGATGCGGTCCCAGATCGAGCGGTTGGCCGCGTCGGCCGTCTCGCCGATGATCTCGGTGATCTCCTCGGGCGGCAAGACGCCGGTGAGCAGCTTCTGGACCTCGGCGGGCGAGCCGATCAGGTTCATGCCGCGCGAGAACTGGTCGCTGAACTCGTCGACGAGATCGGTGATGTCGGCCGCGCCGACCGGTCCGAGCTCGGTGGCGCGGCGCATCAGCGCGCGGATCTCGGCCGTGTCGAGATGCTTCAGGATGCGCCCGGCGAGCGGCTTGCCCATCGCCAGCACCAGCACGGCCGCCTTGCCGGCGCCGCCGAGCTGCTGCGGGCGCCCCGTCACGACGGACGTTGCGGCAGCACTGCCTCGGTTGTCTTTCGCGGTCACCGTCATCGACTGCACGGCCTCACTCTTCGAACTTGGCCTGGACGCCGACGATCTCGGTCAGCGACACGCCGAAGCGGCTGTTGTCGTCCTCGACGATCACGACTTCACCCCGCGCGACGATGCGACCGTTGACGACGACATCGACCGGCTCGCCGACGCGGTGGTCGAGCGGCACGACAGCGCCGCGGCGCAGCTTCATCAGATTGGCGACCTGCATCGTGGCGCTGCCGAGGACGACCTGGATCGTCACGGGAATGCGCAGCACGGCGTCGAGGTTGAGCGGGTCGTTGGCGACGGCCGGCGTTTCGCCACCTTCGTCGAGCTCGGACGCCGTGGCTTCGGTTTCGATCAGCGTGGCGTCGGCGGGCGCCTCGGCGAGGGCGAGGTCGGAGAGCTTCACGGGCTTGCTCGGCTTCTTCATGGCGGGCTCCTGGAGAGAATGATGGCGCGAAAGGACTGCTTCAGGCCGCGCTGGCCTTGCGGCCGGTGCGGGTGCCCGGCGCTTCTGCATTCGCGCAGACGAGCTTGATGTCGCTGACGAGGCGGCGTCCGGCGTCGATGCGCACGCCCAGCTCCTCGACGACGTCGCGACCGCTGGCCTGGAGGTCGCGGACTGTCGCCTGGATCGCGCCCAGCGCGGCCTCGGTCTTGCCGAAGACCTGCTGGAACTCGGCGTGGTAGGCGCGCATACGCTTCAGCTCGCTGCGCATCCGCAGCACCTGCAGGCTGGTGAGCAGCAAGGCGGCGAAAAGGACGGCTTCACCGAGATAGAAGATCATCGAAAAACTCCTGTTCCTGGTTGGCGCTGTCCTGGATGCGCAGGACGTAGGATCCGTCGCGCTGGCCGAGCTGGCACCAGAAGACGGTCTCGTCGTTGCATTGCAGCTGGATCGGGGAGCGAGGCGAGGATTGCAGCTCGATGACCTGGCCGACCTTGAGCTCGCTGATCTCGCCGAGCGTCATCGGTCGCTCCTCGAGAATTGCCTTCAGCTTGACCTCGGTCTTATGGACCTCGGTCTGGATCTGCTTCGTCCAGCGCTGGTCGCGGACCGTGGTGTGGCCCGAGACGACGCGGGAGAGGTTCTGGCGGATCGGGTTCAGGGCGGTCTGCGGGATGATCAGGAACATCTGGCCGCAATTGTCGAGGCCCTGGACCAAGAGCTGCGACTTCACCGCGAGGTTGCTGCGGCTGCCGATGGCGGCGAAGTACATCCGCGTCTCGACCTGCTCGAAGATGAAGCTGACGTCGCAGACCGGGCTGAAGGCCGCCTGCAGGTTCTTCGCGGCGAGCTCGAACAGCGCCTGCGCCACCTGGATCTCGATAGGGGTGTAGGGCCGCTCGTCGTCGGGAAAGTCGGGCTCGTACTTGTAAGGCCGCTCGCTGCCATCGGCGCCGAACAGCACTTCGATCAGCGTGAAGATGAAGTCCCGGTCGAAGCCGATCAGGATGCGCGCATCCCATTCCGGCGAGTGGAAGATGCCTGCGATGGTGTTGTGGGCATGGGCGTTCAGGGCGTCGCCGATGCGCTGGCTTTGGACGTTGGCGACGGAGATGTAGGTCGGCGAGGTCGACATCTGGCGCAGCGCGTCGGCGCAACCGGTTGCGAGCCGGTCGAAGATCGTGCGCAGCATTGGCAGGCGGTCGATGGAGATGCCCGTCGATTCGAGGAGCTTGTCCTCGCGGATCGCTTGTGCGGCGGTGCTCATCAGGCGGCTTCCTTCTGGGCGCGGTCATTGGCGGGCGTGCGCTGGCCCGCGCCGCTGATCGTCTTGTCTTCGACCTCGTCGATGGAGGGCCGCTCGGAGGCCGAGATGACCTTGCGGCCATATTCGAGGGCGACCTGCGGGGCAGCGCCATTGATGAAGGCGAGGAGGGTCTGCTTCACGACGATGTAGACGCGCGCCTGCTTCTCCCGGGTCGCCTTGATCTTCAGCGAGATCGGCCCGATCACCGCGTATGAGAAGAAGATGCCGGCAAAGGTGCCGACTAGGGCCGCGCCGATGAAGCCGCCGAGCAGGGCCGGCGACTGGTCGATCGCGCCCATCGCCTTGATGACGCCGAGCACGGCGGCGACGATGCCGAGCGCCGGCAGCGCCTCGGAGACGGTGCCGAGCGCGTAGTAGGGCTTCAGGCGGTCCTGGAGGTGCCCGCCGATCTCCTCGTCGAGCAGGGCCTCGACCTCGTGGGACTGCGCCTTTCCGACGATGATCAGCCGGAAATAGTCGCAGATGAAGGTCGTCAGCTCGCGGTTGGCGAGAACGCTGGGATAATTGCCGAACAGCGTCGATTCATAAGGCGTTTCGATGTGCTGCTCGATCTCGGCGCGGCCCTTGTTGCGGAGTTCGCGCATCAGGGCATAGAGCACGCCAAGGACCTCGAAGTAGTGGGCCTGGCTGGGCGTGGCGTTGCGCAGCGCCTCCATCACGGCGGTGCCGGTGTCGGCGACCATCTTCACCGGATTGGCGATGATGTAGGTCCCGACCGCCGTCCCGAGGATGATGACGAGTTCCCAGGGCTGCCAGAGCACGGCGACATGGCCACCCATGGCGGCGAAGCCGCCGATGAGCGAACCCACCGCAATCAACAATCCGATCAGTACGCTCAACGCGCCGCTCCTTCTCGCAAACCGCAGATGCTCGGAAACTGCAAGTTGAGAGCTAGACGAGCTGGCTTGCGCGAAGCTGAAAGGTCAGATCCGGCACCGCGTCAGGTCCGCGCAAGCCTTGCGCGGGAGCATGGCCAAAGAAGATTGGGATCGATCTTGTTGCAGCGGGGGCAGCGATGACCACGACATTGATGAGTTATCAGGCGGTCACGCGCAACATCACGCAATCGCTGGCGCGCACGGCGGCGCAGCCCGCCGTCGCGGCGAACACCGCCTATTTCGAGAAGAACATCGCCAAGGTGAAGACGCTCGACGACTTCATGAAGGACGATCGGCTCTACCGCTATGCGGTGGATGCGTTCGGCCTGGGCGAGATGGCCTATGCCAAGGCCTTCATGCGCAAGGTCCTGGAGGGTGGCGTCAGCGATCCCAACAGCTTCGCCAACAAGCTTTCGGACAAGCGTTATCGCGAATTCGCGGCCGCGTTCGACTTTGCTGCCGAGCAGACCGAGACGAGCTATTTCCAGGCCAACATCGCCAAGGTGAAGACGGTCACCGCCTTCACCTCCGAAAGCGCCTCGCGGATGTTCGACTATGCCATCGAGGCGTTCGGGCTGGAGTCGATCGTCGATACGCCGAAGGAAAAGGCGGCCCTCACCGAGGCTCTGCATGTCGGATCGAAGACGCCGCTGCGCTTCGACGACCCGGCGATCGACACTCGCTTTCGTGCGTTCCTGGAGGCCTTCGATTTCGCCGGCAAGGGCCTGAAGACAACCGCCGACAGGGCGATGATGCAGCAGACCGTCGATCGGCATAACAGCGTCGTCAGGGCTGATCAGACGAAGGTTACAGTCGAGAAATTCACGCGCCAGCAAATGGAGCTCGACGCTGGAGCCAGCAACGAAAGCGTCCGGCTCGCGCTGTATTTCCAGCGTAAGGCGCCGGACATCACCGATCCCTTCCAGATCATGGCCGATCCCGCCTTGCTCAAGGTCGTGCAGACGGCGCTCGGCCTGCCCAAGGAGGTCGGCGCGATCGATCTCGATCAGCAGGCCGAAATCTACAAGAAGCGGATCGACTTCGCCGACTTCAAGGACCCGGTGAAGCTGCAGGCGTTCATTTCGCGCTTCACTGCCCTGGCCGACGCCCAGAACGGCAGCTCCGTCGCGGCGTCTGCCGTCTCGATCCTCGTCGGCCCGCCGACGGCGGCAGGGGTGAGCATGGACGTCCTCTTCAGCATTCAGAATCTGCGCCTCGGGGGCCTTTGACCATGCAGCCATCCATCTATGTCGGCCTGTCGTCGCAGCTCGTGCTCGAGAAGCGGATGGAGACTCTGGCCCGCAACGTCGCCAACATGAATACGGCGGGTTTCCGGGCCGAGGAGGTCAAGTTCAGCACCTTCCTCTCGAAGAAGGGCGCGGACGCCGTCAACTTCGCATCGGCCGGCGAGACCTTCGTCAGCCGGGTCCAGGGTGGGCTCGACAAGACCGGCAACCCGCTCGACGTCGCCGTCGAGGGCGATGGCTGGCTGGCGATCAGCACCCCGGCCGGGACCGTCTACACGCGCGACGGCCGCATGAAGATGACGGCGCAGGGCGAATTGCGGACCCTGTCGGACCACCCGGTGCTCGATGCGGGTGGTGCGCCGATGCAGCTCGACCCCGAGGGCGGCCCGCCAACGATCGCGAAGGACGGCATGATCTGGCAGGGCAACCAGCAGGTCGGCGCGATCGGCCTGTTCGCGATCGATCCGGCCGCCAAGCTGCAGCGCCATGACAATTCCGGAGTCATTCCGGACCGGCCCGCGACGCCGATCCTCGATTTCATCGTCAATGGCGTGCGCCAGGGCTTTGTCGAGGGCTCGAACGTCAACCCGATCCGCGAGATGACCAAGCTGATCGCGGTGACCCGCGCCTTCGAAAGTGCCGCCAATGCGATCGACAAGGGCGAGAAGGCCGTCGATGGCGCGATCCGCTCGCTTGGCGAGAGCTAAGCCGCCGTCCGCTCCCGCCATCCGGCCGTTCCGCCATCGTCCGCGGGCCGCCACCCACCATGATCTGACTGGATCGCGATGAACGCGCTGACACGTCTCGAACACTCGCTTGCCGGCGGCCCCTTGCCTCATGATCTCGTTCAGGTCAGCGGCAGCGTCTCCGAGGTCACGCCGGCGGCGCTGCGCGTGCGCGGCCTCTCGCGATTCATCCGGCTGGGCGAACGCATCGCGCTTTCGACGAATGGCCGGGAGGAGCTCGGCGAGGCGATCCGGATCGACCGCGACGGCGTGCTGGTGAAGCCCTTCGCGACCACGGTCGGCGTCGGCCTGGGGGCGCGCGCCAGCGTCGCCGGGCCACTGAGCCTGCGTCCGACCCAGAGCTGGAAGGGGCGCGTCATCAACGCCTTCGGCGAGCCGATCGACGAGGCTGGGCCGCTGTTCCCCGGCGAGGTGGCGATGCCGGCCGAGGGAGCGCCGCCGGAGGCGATGAAGCGGGCGCGGGTGACGCGGCCGATCCGCACCGGCGTCAAGGTGATCGACCTGTTCACCCCGCTTTGCGCCGGACAGCGCATCGGCGTCTTCGCCGGCTCCGGTGTCGGCAAGTCGAGCCTGCTCTCGATGCTGGCGCGGGCGCCCGGCTTCACGACGATCGTCATAGGCCTGGTCGGCGAGCGCGGCCGCGAGGTGCGCGAATTCCTCGACGACACGCTCGGTCCGATGCGGGCCCATTCCGTCGCCGTCGTCTCGACGAGCGATGAGAGCGCGATGATGCGCAGGCTCGCGCCGAACACCGCAATGGCGGTGGCCGAGTATTTCCGCGACCAGGGCGAGGACGTCCTGCTCATCATCGACTCCGTCACCCGCCTCGCCCATGCCGCCCGCGACGTTGCCCTGGCGGCGGGCGAGCCGGCCGTGGCGCGCGGCTACACGCCGAGCGTCTTCAGCACCTTGCCGAAGCTGCTCGAGCGTGCCGGGCCCGGTGTCGACGGCACGGGCACGATCACCGGGATCTTCTCGGTGCTGATCGATGGCGACGACCACAACGACCCGGTCGCGGATTCGATCCGCGGCACGCTCGACGGCCACCTCGTGCTCGATCGCGCCATCGCCGATCAGGGCCGCTATCCGGCGGTCAACGTGCTCGGTTCGGTCTCGCGCCTGGCGCATCATGTCTGGACACCGGAGCAGCGCGGTCTGGCCTCGCGGATGAAATCGCTCGTCGCACGCTTCGAGGACACGCGCGATCTGCGCCTGATGGGCGGCTATCAGGCGGGCGCCGATGCCGAACTCGACAAGGCGATCGTGCTGGTGCCGAAGATCTACGAGGCGCTGCACCAGGACATGAGCGCGCCGTTGAGCCAGGATGCCTTCAAGGACCTGGCGAGCACGCTGCAGGGTTGAGTCCGCTCGCTCCCGTCAGTTGCTGGCGCATCGAAACGCGCCGTCATCCTCGCCGAAGCGCAACGGAGCGCCGGGATCCATCGTAGGGCGCGTGGCCTGCGATGGATCCCGGAGCTGCGCCGCTTTCGCAGCTGGTCCAGGATGACGGCGTGTTTCCGAGTGACTTGGTCAAGGTGGGGAGGCGAGCGAGAGTTCTTCGCCGAACCGGAGCGTCAACCGCGGAGCTGGTCCTTGCGGACGTAGTTGAATTCCTTGACCAGCACGTCCTTGACCAGATCGCCGCCAAGACGACCGTTGACGCCGGCCTTGACGGATTTCAGCACCGCGTCGATGTCGGCGCGCTCGAGGCGCGAGAAATCGACATTCGCGTTCGAATAGATCGCCCGCAGCGCCTCGTCGCGCACATAGGGATGAGGTTTCACCGTCATCTGGCGCAGGGTGCGCGCATCGGCCGTGAAGACGAACTGGGCGGCGACATAGCCCTGGACCTCGCCATTGGCGATGATCGGCACATGAAGAAGGGGCGTCTCCTCATATTCGAGGCCCTCGAAGAACGCGGCCTCCGGGGCCGGCGGGGTCTCGGCGCGCCAGGTCAGGGCGAGATGCCCCGAGAGCAGGGTGACGCCACAGACCCACACGCCGAGGACGAGGAGCCGTGCGGTCGTCATGAGGCCTGGGCCTTGGCGTTCCGGGCGCCGGCGATGCGGGAGTTCGCCGAATAGGTGCCGTCCGATTCCGCATCGATCAGCGTGCTCGTCATGGCCGAGGCGATCTCGCGCACCGCATCGAGATGCATGCCGATAGCGAGGCGGTTGTGCTCCAGCTTGAGGCGCAGCGTCGAAAGACGCGCGATCAGTCTGCCGTCCGCGACCTCGTCGCGCATGGCGCGCATGGCTCGGCTGGCGTCAAGGAGCAGGCGGCTCTTGATCTCGTTGAGACGGTTGAAATCGGCGCTGCGCAGCGCCATCAGTTCGGCGGTCTCGTGATCCAGCGCCTGTTCAAGGCGGTCGAGAACGGACCACATCGCGCGCGAAGCGCCCGATGGGACGTCCGGCTCAACAGGGTGTTCTTCCACCATGGTGACGAGCGGGGGCACCAGGGCCGGCAGGCCCGATGGCGGCGCCTCGCTGGGACTCGGAAGGTCGTTGTGGTCACTCATGATCGATCAGGCCTGTCGGAAGTTGGAACGCGTCACTCCGCCCGTGGTGGTGGGCCGCGTCAGGTTGAGAAAGCGCTGTTCGGCCGCGAGCGGGATGCCGAGATCGCGGGCATTGGCACCGGCGATCTTGCCGTCGAGCAGCTTGTGAGCGGCGGCGACGGCGCTGCCGGAGGTGGCGGTCGCGCCAGTGTTGTTGCGCCCGGCGATCGCGGCCTCGACCTTCTCGCGGATACCGAGGCCGCCAGCCTTGGCGATCTGGTTGGCGATCTGCTCAGACAGCATCGAGCGCCAGACGCCGCCGGCGGTACCGCTGCCGAAGTTGTTCGCCGAGGCTTCCGGCATCATCTGCTCGATGAAGGTCGAGATCACCTGAGCCTCGAACTGCTGTGCCGTCTTGGCGCTCTTGGTTTGCGCCGCATCGGGGGCATTACTCAATTTAGCCGGCGCAAGGCTTGCAAATTTCTCGCGAGCACCGGCGAGGCCGGGGGCGGCCGAGGTCGGCGCGGCCTCGTCCACGGCAGCCGCGAACTGGGTTCCGGCGACGCCCGAGCCCATGCGCTGGAGCCGCTCGAACGCGACCTGCTGACGGTTCGGGTCGGCGGCGCGCGCCACGTCGAGAACAATGTCCGACGGAGGGGAAATCGCCATTGTCACCTGCCATGTTCGAGGGATGAGACGGGTCGTCGAACGATCTAGTATCAGCTTGCCCGATCAGGCTTATTCCAGGCTTGCGCTCAGAGGGCCGATGTCTCGCGCCCGGCCGCGCGCTTGCCTTCGAGCGCGTCCATGATCTCGACGAGCGCGCCATCCTGGTCGGCGCGCAGCTTGATCTTGCGGACATGGTCGACCAGCCGGGCGGTACGCTTCTCGCGCCCGGTTTCGGTCAGCACATGCCTGGCCTGTTCGGCCGCTGCGGCGTCGAGCTCGCCGATCGAGACGGCGACGCGGTGCAGGCGCCTGGCGGTCATGTCGGAGAACAACCCGCCTGTCGGCCCGTCGCCATTGAGCGAGACGACAAGTGCGCGGGATTCCTCGCGGGCGGCGTTGGCCTTGATCTCGATCGCCTTCTGGCGCCATTCGGCGAGCTTGCGGATACGCGACTGGATCGCCAGCATCCGCTCGATCGATTTCAGGTGGTTGCCCGGCATGGCGGGTCAGCCTCGGGCGAGCCAGGACGAGAAGGCGGTGATGAACAACCGCAGCGTCTCCGGGCCGGTGAAGTAGAGCAGGAACAGCCCGCCGGCGATGACGTAGGGCAGCGAGATGAAATAGACCGGGATCTGGGGCGTGAGCTTGTTCATGATGCCGATCGCGAGATTGACCACCACGCCGTAGATCATGAAGGGGCTGCCGATGCGCAGCGCCAGGGTGAAGGTCTCCGAGGCCCGGTCGGCGATCTGGATCAGCCCGGCCTGGGCATCGAGCGCCGTACCCGGCGCGATGCGCGTGTAGGATCCGGCGAGGGCGCGGATGACCTCGGCGTGTTGATTGGTCACGAACATCAGCGTGACCGCCGTCATGGTGATCAGCGTGACGAAGGGGCCCGAGGCCTCGGCCTCGTCGATCGGCAGGCCCGGCAGCTGGCCGAGCCCCGCTGTCGCCGCCATGGCGGTCGCGATCGTCTGCAAGGCGAGGAAGAAGAAGCGCGCCATCAGCCCGATCAGGGCGCCGGTCATCGTCTCCGAAACGATGACCCGCAAAAGGGTGGCGGGGCCTGGCTCAGCAAAAGGCGCGAAGGCCGGCAGGACGAAGGGCGCCAGCGCCAGGGTGACGCCGACCGCGATGAAGAGCCTGAACCGGACCGGTACGCGCGGGCTCGAGAAGCCCGGCATCAGCATCAGGCAGGCGCCGATGCGGCAGAAGATCAGGAAGGCGTGCAGCAGCGTATCGGGCGTCACCGGCATCAGGAGATGGTGCCCAGAAGATTGACCTCGAGCCCGCGCGCGATCTCGACATGCGAGAGCACCGGCAGCGCCGGGAAGATGCGCTCGACGATCATGCGGACGTAAGGACGCGCATCGGGGCTGGTGACGAGCACGAAGCTCTGGCCCTGGTCCATGCGGGCGCGCACTGCCGTCGTCGCTTCCGCCGCGAACTCCTCGATCAGGCGCGGGTCGATGTCGAACTCGATGACCTCGCCCTTGGAGTCGCGTTTCAGGCTCTCATGGAAGGCGAGGTCCCAGCGATTGCCGAGTCTCAGCATGTTGAGCACGCCGCCCTCGGTCAGGTCGCCGCAGATCTGCTGGGCCATGCGCATGCGGACGTGTTCGGCGATCTGCTCGGCACGGCGGACATGCGGGGCGATCTCGGCGATGACCTCGAGGATCAGGTGCAGGTTGCGGATCGAGACCCGCTCGGCGAGCAGCAGGCGCAGCACGGCCTGTAGGCTCGACAGCGACATATGCGCCGGGCAGATCTCGTCGAGCAGCTTCTTGTATTCGGGCCCCAGCCGGTCGAGCAGCGCGCGCATGTCCTTGTAGGACAGGAGCTGGCCGAGATTCTTGCGGATGGTCTCGCTGAGATGGGTCAGCAGGACCGAGAGACGGTCGACCGGCTGCATGCCCTCGCGCTTGACCTCGTTGGCATAGCTTTCGGAGACCCACATCGCCTTGACCCCGAAGGCCGGCTCGCGGACCTCCTCGCCCGGAAGATCCGGCATGCGGCCGTCGCCGACGACGACGAGCATGCTGCCCGGACGCATCTCGCCGGTGGCGGCGACGGTGCCGTGGATGCGGAACTCGTAATTCTTGGGCGGCAGCCGCAGGCTGTCGGTCAGCTTGATCTCGGGAACGACGAAACCGTATTGCTGCGCGAACTTCTTGCGCATCTTGCTGACGCGATGCGCCAGTTCGCTGTGGGAGTTGAGCATCTCGGCGGCGAGCTGCTTGCCGAGGCCGAGCTCGATCTCGGCGGTCCGGAGCGATTCCTTGATCGTGTCCTGGGTTTCGCGGGCGGCCTCCTCGGCCTCCATCGCCCGCATCTCCTCAGCGGCGGCGGCGCGCTCGGCGTTGCGCTTGGGGATCGTGTAGCCGACGAAGGCCATCATGCCGCCGAGCATGGCGAAGGGCAGGAGCGGCAGGCCGGGCATCAGCGCCAGCAGGAACATCAGGCCGGCGGCGACGAAGAGCGCGCGCGGATAGTTCCCGAGCTGGCCGAGGATCGCCTGCTCCGCCGTGCCGCGGGTGCCGCCCTTCGAGACGAGCAGGCCGGCGGCGAGCGAGACGATCAGGGCCGGGATCTGGGTGACGAGGCCGTCGCCGACGGCGAGCTTGACGAAGACGTCGGCGGACTGGCCGAGCGACAGGCCGTGGCGGGTCACGCCGATAATGATACCGCCGAGGATGTTGACGGCGGTGATGATCAAGCCGGCGATGGCATCGCCACGCACGAATTTCGAGGCGCCGTCCATGGCGCCAAAGAAGGAGCTCTCCTCCTCCAGCTCGTGACGGCGGCGCTGGGCTTCGGAGGCGTCGATCAGGCCGGCCGAGAGGTCGGCGTCGATCGCCATCTGCTTGCCGGGGATGGCATCGAGCGTGAAGCGGGCGCCGACCTCGGCGATGCGGGTCGCGCCCTTGGTGATCACGATGAAGTTCACCGTGACGAGAATGATGAAGACGATCAGGCCGATGACGAAGTCGCCCGCGATCACCAGCCGGGCGAAGCCGTCGATGATGTAGCCAGCCGCATGCGAGCCCTCGTTGCCATGCGAGAGGATGACGCGGGTCGTGGCGATGTTGAGCGAGAGCCGCAGCATCGTGACGACGAGCAGGACTGTCGGGAACGACGAGAATTCGAGCGGCTTGTTGATCCAGAGGGCGACCATCAGGATCAGCACCGACAGCGCGATCGAGAGCGCCAGGCCGAGGTCGATCAGAAAGGCCGGGATCGGCAGGAACAGGATCGACAGGATGGCGACGATGCCGATCGCGAAGCCGATGTCGCGGCGGCTCGCCGGCGGGCCGCCGGCGTTGGCTGCAACCTTGCCGGTGATGACGTTCTGCGTCGCCATGCTGAGCTTGTGTCCTATCGTCGGAAAATGCGGCGAGGGCGGTGCGCGTGCTCTAGAAGCCGCGCTCGATCCGCGCGTAGACGCGTTCGGTGAAGGCGAAGATCTGCGCGCCGGTGAAGGTGCCGGTGGTCGCCATCACGATCAGGATGACGAGGATCTTCGGCACGAAGGTCAGCGTCGCTTCCTGGATCTGAGTGAGGGCCTGCATCAGGGCGATCGCGATGCCGATCGCCATGGCGGCGGCCACCGCCGGTCCGGCGCCCAGCACGATCGCCCAGACGGCGTCGCGCATCATGTCGAGAGCATCGGCCTCGTTCATGGCCGGGTGCTCAGGCTTCGGTCGTCGTGGGCTTCAGCGCGGCGATGCCGGCGATGATCTGGTCCAGCTTGGCATTGGCCTTCGCGGACTGCTCGACCTGGGAGAGGGCGGCGAATTGCTGAACATACTGGGCCGGGTCCGTCGGATTGGTCGGATCCTGGTTCTTGGCCTGTGCGATCAGCAGCTGCAGGAAGGTGTTGTAGTCGCCCATGGCGCCGTTGGTGCTGCTGGTGCCGGACGAGCTGCTGCTGCTGGTGCTCGTCGTGCTCGGGATGCTGGTCACGTCCATGATCGCCTCTGCAATGTTGGGGGCCAGGCGCCTGCCACCGGTAACGGCGTTCGGCGCCAGGCCTTAAGCGACGTGAGCTTCGAGCCGCATCGGTACGATCGGCAGGTTCGGGCTCGTCTTCTCGAACATAGGCTCCCGAGCCTGCCCGGAGCTTGCGAGGATCGCGGCCTCGGCCGGGTAGAGCGCGCGCAGCTGCTTGAGCGCCTCGAAATAGCGTTCCTCGGCGATCAGCTTGTCGATGTGCTGGAGACCGAGGAGAATGGCTTCGTCCTCGAAAATGCAGGCCGTCGTCAGCAGCATGCGGTCGAAGAGCAGCCGTGCCGTGCCGGCATTCCTCGGTTCGATCAGCATGGTCTGGACGACGAAGTAGAGCTGCCGCAGCGGCGTCGTCGTCTGGTCGGGCTGAAGGACATGGGTCTCGAGCAGGAAGGTCGCATCGTTCATCAGTTCGAGGCTGACCTTGCGGTCGAATCGCAAGATCGCCCCGTTGATGTAGATCTTCTCGTTGGCGCGAAGGGAAAGGTTCATCGTCGTGGTTGTCCTTTGCGTATCAGGCCAGGCTGTCGCGGATCATCTTGTTGACGTCGATGACCGATTCGAAGTCGTCGGACTGGCCCAGGCGAAGCGCCTCGCCCTGCCTCAGCGCGAACATGCCGATCGAGATCAGCGAGGCCCGCAGCGCTTCCGGCAGCGCATTCTCGGCGCTGCCGAGGTCCTCGATCAACAGGGTCCAGAGCCGGCGAAGGAAGGTCACGGCCTCGATCGTCTCCGGCGATGCGGAGCCGGTCGGGCGGGCCTCCTCGAGCAGGCCGACGGCGTGGTCGAGCGCACGCCATTCATTGGCGCGCGCCAGGGCGAAATCGTCCTCGGCGACGGCCGCATAGGAGCTTTGGTACATGGAAGCGTCTCCGGACTGGTTGGAACGGGATCGGTCGGAACGGGCGCGCGCCTGCCCGGTCGCACGGGCGCATGGCCGGGCGGTGGTTCGATGCGGCACGATGAGCGGGGTGCCCCGGCGGCGGTCGCGGCCGGGGATCGTCGTCAGCGCATGTATTGCAGGATGTTCAGCTGCTGGATCCTGACGGTGAGCGCGTAGGCGGTGTCGAGCTGGGTCGTGAGGTCGGTGACCCGGACATTCGCCTCGTAGGGATCGACATCCTCGAAGGCCTTGATCTGCTTGGCCGTGATGTCGCGCTGGATCGTCAGCCGTTCGCTCGAGACCTTGACGCGTTCCTCGGTCGAGCCGAGCTGCGCCTGCGTCGCGGTGATGCCGAGGATCGCCTTGTTGATGCTGTCGATGCTGGCGTCGACGACTGCCCGGAAGGCGTTCGAGTTCAGGTTGTCGCCGAGCTCGAAAGCCATCGTGTAGGCCTGGGCCAGGTCGCGCATCGCCTGGGTGTTGGCGTTGGTCGAAACCTCGACGACCTCGCTCAGCGAGATCCGGCTGGTCATGTTCTGGTTCTGTGCAGAGGACCAGTTCGTGCCCCAGGCCGGGTCGGCGAACTCAGCCGGCAGCACCGTCTGCAGGAAGGTCGTCATGTCCGCCTGCGTGATGCTGGCAGCGGCGGGTGCATTCTGCGCGAAGCCGAAATGGCCGAGGAAGGCGGCATCGATCGCGGCCTTGTTGGTGGCGGCCGGTGTCGAGAAATAATCAGTGACCGGCCGGTCCTGCGTGTTGATGCCGGCGAAGATGAACTGCCCGCTGGCCGAAGCGTTGAGCGAGGCGGTCATCGCCTGGAGGTTGTTCTTGGCCTCCGATTTCAGGACATCCGCACCCTTGTCGCCGTCGCGGATGCTGATCAGCGTGGCCAAGAACTTCTCCGCCGTCTCACGCATGCCGTCGAGCGCCTTCTGCGTGACCTCGAGGCGGGAAGAGACGAGGCCGTTGGTATCGACGATGCCGTTCAGCCGGTTGTACTGGTCGCGCAGGCCGACGGTCTTGCCGGTGCTGCCGCCAAGCGTCAGCCCGACATCGGCATGGCGCAGTGTCGCGGATTCCTTGGTGGCATCGGCCAGGCTGTCGCGCGCCTTCGCCACGGCATTCCGCAGCGTGCCCGAAAGCGAATAGTTGGAAATGAAGCTCGTCTTCATGGCGTTACCTCACAGCGTCGAGCAATGCCGCCAGCATCCGGTCGATGGTGGTGATCAGGGTCGAGGAGGCGTTGAAGGAGCGTTCCAGCTCCATCATCAGCGTCATCTCCTCGTTGATGTCGACGCCGGTGACGTTGGAGAGCGCCGCCGTCGTCCGCTGCAGCAGAGCGGTCTCGTAGCCGAGCGTCTGCGTCGAAGTCTGGCGCTTGGCCTCGAGCCAGCCGACCGAGGAGCCGGCGAAGCCGACGAGCGTGTCGGTCGGGTCCGAGCCGGTGACGGGGTCGAAGCTGCGGCCGGTTCCCAACTCGGTCAGCAGGCCCTGGATGCGGTCCGGGAAGCCGGCCGCGCCCGAGGCGTTGTAGTTGTAGTCGGGGTCGGCCGGGTTCGAGATGCCGCCGTCCCGCAGCAGATCGAGATCGCCGCCCGTCGACGGGTTGACGTTCTGGTTGATCCGGATCGAGCTCGCCAGCCCATTCGAGAGCGTGCCCGTGGCGGGAACGCCCATCGGCGGGTCCACGGCCGGAGGGATGGGGGCCGCCCCGTAGGTGAAGAGACCGGCCTGTGCCGGACCGCCGCCGCCGGACTGGTCCTGCTCGGCGAATACCTCGATCAGCCCGCGCGCGATCTCGTCGAGCTGGCTCTGATAGGTGACGGTGATCTCGTCGCGGACGATGGAGGAGCCGTAGATCTGGCCGGATTTGAGCGGCATGATCGCGTTCGGGCCGGTGACCGGCACGCCGTCGACATAGACGGCATTGCCCGCCGTGCCGGCGCCAAGCGCGTAGTTCGGCGCCATCGAGACCTTGCGCGGCACGGTCTCGAACAGGGTCACGCCGCCATCGGTGTAGATGACCATGTCGTTGTTGGGCCTGGTCACCACGCTGATTCCCATCTCCTCGGAGAGCTGGGAGAGAACGCGGTCACGTGTGTCGAGCTGGTCAGTGATGTCGGCGCCCGACTGGCTGCCCTTGACGATCGCCTGGTTGGCGACCTCGAATTCGGCGAGCAGGCTGTTCACGCGGTCGACGCCGAGCTTCATGTCGGCATCGGCCTGCTGACGCACGGTGCGGACGGTCTCGCTCGCCTCGTTCAGCGTGCGCGCCAGTTCCGTCGCCTTGGTCAGGACGTTCTGGGCCAGCAGGGGATCGTCCGGCGTCACGCCGTACTGCTGCAGCGCATTGGTCAGGTCGCCGAGCTTGGCCGCCAGGGACTGGTCGAGCTCGGGGTCGTTGACGGTCGCCTCAAGCTGGTCGAGCGCATCGACGATGGCCTGCTGGCCCGAGGTCGTCGCGGTCGAGCCGAGCTTGGCGGCGAAGAGGACCGAATCCATCGCCCGGCTGATCGAGGCGACCTTGACCGCGCCGCCATAGGTCGTGATCACGGTCCCGGACTTGCGGTTGTAGTTCGGGTCGTCGGCGCCGGCGACGTTGCGCGAGAGGACGGAGGTCTGCGTCGAGGTTGCCGTCAGCGAGGACTGCGCCACGTTCAGGGCTGATGAAAGGCTCATGGGATCGTCCCCGTCTCTCTCGCGCCCTGACTCAGCGCTTCAGGTTGACCAGGACGTCGAGAATTTCGGACCCGGTCTGGAAGACTTTCGAGTTCGCGGTGTAGCTGCGCTGCGACTCGATCATCGCGGTCAGCTCGGTCGCGAGATCGACGTTCGACTGCTCCAGCGCGCCAGCCCGGATCGACCCGAAGCTGCCGGTCTCGGGAAAGCCGACGATGACGTCGCCGGACTTGTTGTTGACCGAGTAGACGTTGCCCGACTGCGGCGTCAGCTGATCGGGGCTCGGCACCGTGGCGAGCGGGATCTTGTAGGTGGCGCGGCGGGCGCCATTCTCGAACACGGCATAGACCGTGCCGTCGTCGGCAATCTCGACCGTCTCGACCGCGCTCGGCGCGTTGCCGTCGACGGCGAGTTCGAGTGCGGTCTCGCCAGTGGCGACCTGCGAGACCTGGCCGAAGTCGATGGTCGCGGTCGAGCCGCCGGGGATCGCCACGGTGAAGGTCGCGGGCGCGGTGGTGAGCTGGCCGGTGGGCCCGAAGGCCAGCGTCGCGGTCGCCAACGGGCCGCCGGCATAGGGGAAGCCGCCCGCTGTCGCGGTCGCTTGGTCGAAGACGACGGCCTGCCAGGTATCCGGGCCAGTGCCGGTCTTCGCCATGTAGACGTCGAGCATCTTCTTGTTGCCGAGATTGTCGTAGGTGACGATCGAGGCCTTGCTCGAATAGGTGCTGCCGGCAACGTTGTCGGATGGCAGCGTACCCGCGGCGATCACCGCCGAATTGGAATCAAGCACGCCCTTGAACGAGCCGGAGACGGTCGGGTTGGCTTCATAGGCGACATTGGCGAGGTTGATGCGCTCGAGCCCGTCGAGGCTGTTGGCGACGACGGTCGGCTGGCCGTTCTGGATCGGGTAGCCCATCAGATAGAAGCCGGCGGAATTGACCAGTTCCTGGCTGCCGTTCTTCACGAAGGCGCCGGCGCGGGTCATGTAGGGCGTGCCGCCGGCGTCGGTGACGACGAAGAAGCCGTTGCCCTTGATCGCGAGGTCGGTCTTCGAGGTCGAGCCCATGATCAGGCCCTCGTCGGAGATCGCGTAGCGGGTCGTCGTCTCGACGCCGCCGGAATTGTATTCGCTGTGATTTCCTTCGGAGATCAACGACGAGAACTCGGTCGAGGCGCGCTTGTAGCCGACCGTATTGACGTTGGCGATGTTGTCACTGACCGCGCCCAGCTTGCTTCCCTGGGCAGCCATGCCCGAGACACCGGTTCGCATGATACCGAAAATGCTCATCTGCCAATCTCCAACCTAAGCTTTCGATTGGCATTCGACAGCGATTTGCTTGCGTGAAGCTGTCGGAATACGTCGTGTAAACGTTTAGTAAAATTTCTATCTTGGCGAATGCCCATCCGGCCGTGATTCCACTCATTATACTATAGGGATCACGATCAAGCTCCTCTGGCGTCCTGAAACGGTACGTCGGCGACCACAAATCCGGTTGCGTTCGAGGCTGCCTCAGCTCCTCAAAAATGGATTCCAATTTCGGCTAATTTTTTATGGTAAACAAAAAGTATATCTATTCAAATAAATCCGTATACGGGTCTTTAATTCAGGTTTCCGCAGTGTTTTATCTCGCGACGCGCTGCAGCATTTCAGTGTTGACCCTGACGATGGCGCTCCATAGCGTTATTCTGCTTCCAACTCGTCCGAGGCGGAGCAATTCCGGAGTTGGGGGAAGTTATGTATATCGTGATCGATGATCGTGCGTTGGTGACGGAGGGCTATCAGTCCCTGTTTACTGGCGAAGGCGTTCCTGCCATCGGCTTCACCCCGTCGCGCTTTCAGGAGTGGGTCGAGGACACGCCGGTCGATCATCTCAAGACCGTTGAAGCATTCCTGATTGGCGACTGTGCCGAGCGGTCGACCTTCCCGACGATGATCCGCCGCCGCTCGCAGGCGCCGGTGATCGCGATGAACGAGGCCAGCTCGCTGGAGAAGACGCTGGAGCTGTTCGCGGCTGGCGTCGACGACGTGGTCCGCAAGCCGGTCCATGTCCGCGAGATCCTGGCCCGCGTGAACGCGATGCAGCGCCGCGCCGAGAAGCGCCGCTCGAGCGACGAAGAGGTCACGGTCGGTGAGATCAAGGTCCATTTCGACGGCAGCGATCCGGAAATCGCCGGCGAACTGATGCCGTTGCCGCGCCGCGAACGCCGCATCCTCGAATTCATGATGCGCAACCGCGGCCGCTGGGTGACGAAGACCCAGGTCTTCAACGCGGTCTACGGCCTGTTCGACGCTGAAGTCGACGAGGCTGTGGTGGAGAGCCATGTCAGCAAGCTGCGCAAGAAGCTGCGCGCGAAGCTGGGGTATGATCCGATCGAATCCAAGCGCTATCTCGGCTACACGATCTCCTGACGCTCCGGTCCCGGCACAAATGCCGGGAGCGCCTAGCCGCCTGCATGGCGGCTGCTTTGTGTTCTCAGCGCGCAGGCAATTCGCTAAGAGATCATTACTACAATTGCCGACAACAGCTTCGCGCAAGTCAATCCTCCTAGTGTTGTGTTGCAACAACCACGGAGGCTTCGGGTGGAGCCGATACATCTCTTCGATCTAGCCGCCAAGCAATCGCATTGGCTCGCCGTTCGTCAGAACGCCGTCTCGCAGAACATCGCGAATGCCAATACGCCGCGCTACACGGCTGTCGATGTCGAGCCCTTCGAGGCCATCGTCCGCAAGACGACCCTGTCGGTCGCGGCGACCGCACCGAACCACATCACCTCGACGCCGGCCGAGACGCTGACGGCCCGGCCGCGCAAATCTGACGGCTGGGGCACGGTGCATTCGGGCAATTCGGTCAGCCTGGAGCAGGAAATGCTCAAGGCCGGCGACATCAGCCGCAACTACGCCTTCACGACCAACATCGTGAAAAGCTTCCACCGCATGATGATGACGGCGATCAGGGGCTGACCAGCTCCACGCAAATCTTGTCAGGCGAATTCTTGCCATAGGTGAGTATAGACGATGATCGACCCGCTCAATGCTTCGCTTCGGATCGCAGGCGCTGGTCTCCAGGCCCAGTCGACGCGCGTGCGCGTCGTCTCGGAGAACCTCGCCAACGCGCAGGCCACGGGCACAACGCGCGGAGCCGATCCCTATCGTCGCAAGACCGTGACCTTCGAGAACACGATGGACCGGGCGCTTGGCGCCTCGCTGGTCAAGATCAAGGGCGTCGGCGTCGACAAGGCGCCATTCCGCGTCGAATTCGAGCCGAGCCATCCGGCCGCCGACGACAAGGGTTACGTCAAGATGCCGAACGTCTCGCTGCTGCTCGAAATGGCGGACATGCGCGAGGCGAACCGCTCCTACGAGGCCAACCTGCAGATGATCAAGCAGGCGCGCTCGATGCAATCCATGACCATCGATCTTTTGAGGAACGGCTGATGCTCAACGCGATTTCCGCTCTCGCCCCTGTCGCGAGCCAGGTCACCAAGGGACTGCAGGGTCTGCAGGGTCTCGGCGCCGCCGGCGTCGGCTCCGGCCTCGGTGCCAGTGCGGCTTCCGCCAATCCGGGCGCCGATTTCGGCTCGGTCTTTGCCGGCGTCGCCCAGAACTTCGTCGACAACCTGGCGCAGGGCGAAGCCCAGGCCGTTGCCGGCGTCCAGGGCAAGGCCGCGGTGCAGGACGTGGTCCAGGCCGTGATGTCGGCCGAGCAATCTCTGCAGCTGGCGATGGCGATGCGCGACAAGGTCGTCGCTGCCTACCAGCAGTTCGTTCAGATGCAGGTCTGAGGAAGCATTCCCATGAAAGTCCTTGCCATTGCCTCGACCGGCATGACTGCGCAGCAGCTCAATGTCGAAGTCATCGCCAACAATATCGCCAACATCAACACAACGTCGTTCAAGCGGGCGCGGCCGGAATTCACCGATCTGCTCTACCAGACCGAGCGTTCGCGCGGCGTGCCCAATCGCGGCGGCGACGGCTCGATTCCGGAGGGTGCCTCGCTCGGTCTCGGCGTGCGTGCCGCGGCGATCCGCAACCTGCACATCCAGGGCGCGATGACCCAGACCGGCAACCGGCTCGACCTCGCGATCGACGGCCGTGGCTGGTTCAAGATCACGGCGCCGGAGGGCGAGACGCTCTATGCCCGCGCCGGCACCTTCAACACCAATGCCGATGGCGATATCGTCACGGCGGATGGCTATCTGCTCGATCCGGCGATCCGCGTTCCGGCCGATGCCGTCGATGTGACGGTCAATGAATCCGGCCTGGTGATGGCCAAGATCCCGGGCGAGGTCCAGCCGCGCCAGCTCGGCCAGATGACCCTGGCGAACTTCGCCAACGATGCCGGCCTCGAGCCGCTCGGCGGCAATCTCTACCGCGAGACCGTGGCCTCGGGGCAGCCGACGGACGGCAACCCGACCAGCATCGGTTTCGGCAAGCTGCGCCAGGGCTATCTCGAGGCGTCGAACGTCGATCCGGTCAAGGAGATCACGGCGCTGATCGCGGCGCAGCGCGCCTACGAGATGAACGCCAAGGTCATCAGCGCCGCCGACCAGATGGCCGGCACCGTCTCCACCGGCATTCGCTAAGGGAATTCGCGCCATGGCCTCTCCGTCGGTCCGCTCCGCGCTGCTCGCCATCTGGCTCGGGCTGTGCGCCTTCAGCCCGGCGCAGGCCGCGTCGGAAGCCGTCATGCTGCCGGTGCCGGCGGTCACGCTCTATCCGGGCGACGTCATCAGCGACGCCCATCTGGTCGACCGCGCCTTCCGCACGGCCGCGCGGGTGTCGATCGACAACCGCCTGGCGATCATCGGCAAGGTGGTGCGGCGCACGCTGCTGCCGGGCCAGCCGATTCCCTTGAATGCGGTCGACGACGCCAAGGTGGTGCGGCGCGGCGTGCCGACGCAGGTCGTGTTCCGCGAGAACGATCTCGTCATCACGGGCATCGTCGAGCCGATGCAGTCGGCCTCGGTCAACGAAATGGTCAAGGCGCGCAATCCCGATACCGGGCTCATGGTCGTCGGCGTCGTCCAGGCGGACGGCACCATCCGCGTCGGGAGCGAATGATGAAATTGATCCCGCGACTGCTCGTATTCGCCTGCGCGCTGGCGATGGCGCTTCAATGCGTCGCGCCGGCCCAGGCGTCGGTGCGCATCAAGGACATCGCCGGCCTCCAGGGCGTGCGCGACAACCAGCTCGTCGGCTATGGCCTCGTCATCGGCCTGCAGGGAACCGGCGACAGCATCCGCAATTCGCCCTTCACCGGGCAGGCGCTTCAGTCGATGCTCGACCGGCTCGGCGTCAACGTCCGCAACTCGGCGCTGCGCACGCGCAATGTCGCGGCGGTCATCGTGACGGCGGATCTGCCGCCCTTCGCTGGGCGCGGCAGCCGCATCGACGTCAGCGTCGCCTCGATGGGTGATGCGACCTCGCTGCTCGGCGGCACGCTGGTCGTGACCTCGCTGCTGGCGGCGGACGGGCAGACCTACGCGCTGGCGCAGGGACGGTTGAATGTTTCGGGGTTCTCGGCCCAGGGGGAGGCCGAACGTCTGACGCAGGGTGTCGCGACTGCGGCACGCATTCCCGGCGGCGCCCTGGTCGAGCGCCAGATCGCCGATCAGCTTTCGAACCTCCACGTGCTCTCGCTCGAGCTGCGCAATCCTGATTTCGTCACGGCCGAGCGGGTCGCGGGCGCGATCAACGCCTTCACCCGCGATCGCTACAAGTCGACCGTCGCCTTCGCGCTCGACCATCGCACCATCAGCCTGACGCGACCGGCGAACATGTCGACCGCGCGCTTCATCGCGGAGATCGAGCGACTGACGCTGGAGCCGGATGCGCCGGCCAGGGTCGTGGTCGACGAGCGCACCGGCACGGTCGTGATCGGTCGCGACGTCAAGATCTCCACGGTGGCGGTGACGCACGGAAATCTGACGGTGCGGGTCACGGAGGCGCCGGTGGTCTCGCAGCCCGAGCCCTTCGCCCGGGGACAGACGGCGGAGGTTCCGCGTACCACGATCGAGGCGCAGCAGGGCAATGGCCGGCTCGCCATCATCAACGGCGCCAACCTGCACACGCTGGTTCGTGGCCTCAACCAGATCGGCCTGAAACCCGCGGGGATCATCGCGATCCTGCAGGCGATCAAGACGGCAGGGGCGCTGCAGGCCGACCTCGTGGTGCAGTAGCGCCGATCCCTTCCGGCCGGCCGCTCCCACGGGGGCAGGCCGGCCGAAAGCTGTTGTGACGACTTAGCGGTTCCCTGTGGTCCGCATTCCCTGACCCATGGTCTCGCCGATGGCTTCACTGGACGAGCGCTGAGGACCGCGAGCGGTCGAGCAGACGTCAGCCTCGCGAAAGCAACGCCAAGTAGATTTCCAGAACATCATCCAGGCGAGTTGCCAAGAATGCTGCCGAAAAATCCTTTCGCTTCAAGGTCCCTGCTCGTTCTGCTGCTGATGCTGGGTGCGGGGCAGGCCGGGGCACAGACCCAGACGCCGACCGTAGCCGTGGCCTCGACCTCGGATGCGGCGAGCTTCTGCTCGGCGCTCCGCGATCCCGCGGCGGAGGCCCGCTTCGCCTGGCAGGCGAATACGCTGAAGGGGCTCGAAACCAAGCTCGCGGATACGCTCAAGAAGCTGGAGGAGCGCAAGGCCGAGCTCCAGCTCCTGACCGACCAGCGCGCCGCCGAGGTCAAGCAGGCCGAGGCGCGCATGACCGACATCTTCGCGCGGATGCGCCCGGACGCCGCCGCACTTCAGCTCGCCGCGATGGACCAGGCGACCGCGGTCGCCGTGCTCGGCAAGCTGCCGCCCCGCGCGGCCAGCGCCGTCCTCAACGAGATGGAGGCCTCCCGTGCCGCCCAGCTCGCCGAAGTGATGGGCGGCCGGCGGCCTCAACTCAACAACGGAATGCCCACAACCGGAGCCCAGACCCGATGAAGGCCATCATTCTCGCAGCTTGCGCCGTCACCCTTGCCGGTTGCGGCATGGATATGTCGGAGCTCAATCGCGAGCCGCAGCTCTCGCGCGTCGGCAGCGGCCTGGTGAAGCAGCGTGACGCCATCCCGCTCGGCACGCCTCCCGGCCGCGGGGTCGATGTCGCCTTCAACTCGATCTATACGCGCCAGAGCGAGGATCTCTTCCGCGACAACCGCGCGATGAAGACCGGCGATGTCGTCACGGTGAAGATCTCGATCAACGACAAGGCCAAGCTCGACAACAAGTCGGACCGCTCGCGCAACTCGGCCGCGAAGTTCGGCCTGGATTTCCTCGCGAACTTCAACGGCGCCTCCGGCGATGCCGGCATGAGCGCGAGCGCGAATTCGGATTCCTCGTCGCGCGGCAGGGGCATGACCGACCGTTCGGAAGAGGTCGAGATGTCGGTCGCCGCCGTCGTCACCGAGATTCTGCCGAACGGCAACCTCGTGATCAATGGTTCGCAGGAGGTGCGCGTGAACTACGATATGCGCGTGCTCAACGTCACCGGGATCGTGCGTCCGCGGGACATTACCGGCAACAACACGGTGTCCTATGAGAAGATCGCCGAGGCACGGATCGCCTATGGCGGACGGGGCCGCGGGATGGAAGTGCAGCAGCCGGCCTGGGGGCAGCAGATCTACGACAAGGTCACCCCCTTCTAATGGCGGCAACCCCGAAACTGCCGGGCCCGCGCAAGCGTCGCGGCGCCTCGCGGCGCACCTTGCTGGCGGTCGCGCCCTTCGTGATCCTGACCGCGCTGGCCGCTGGCGCTGGCACACTCTGGGGCACGCGCGTCATCGGCACGGTCGAAAGCACCGTGATGAAGCGGATGGAAGCCGCGACGCCCGACCTTGCCGTCAACGCGCAGATGACCGGGACGCTGGTGCTGAAGAAGCTCTCGCCGATCGTCACCAACCTCGCCGCGCCGGCGAACACCTGGGTGCGGCTCGAAGCGGCGCTGCTGCTTGAGCAGAAGGCGGCAGCGACAGCCGATCCGCTGGTCGGCGCCATCACCGAGGACATCCTCGGCTTCCTGCGCAGCGTCACGGCGCGCCAGATGGAAGGCGCGGCCGGCCTGCGCAACCTGCGCGAGGACCTGCTCGAACGCGTCGCGATCCGCTCCAAGGGCCTCGTGCGCGACATCGTCATCGAAACCCTGGTTGTGCAGTGACCAAGCTTCTCTCCGCGTTCCTTATCCTGCTGGCCAGCGTCGCCGGCGCGCAGGCACAGTCCTTCGGGCTGGACGGCCTGCTGCCGCAGGGCGGCGCCTCGGCCTCGGGCCGCATCGTCCAGATCGTGGCGATGCTCACGGTGCTTTCGGTCGCACCGGGCCTGCTGATGATGGTCACCAGCTTCAGCCGTTTCGTGATCGCGCTGTCCTTCCTGCGTTCGGGGCTCGGCCTGCAGAGCACGCCGGCCAACCTGATCCTGATCAGCCTGGCGCTGTTCATGACCTTCTTCGTGATGGCGCCGACCTTCGACAAGGCGTGGCAGGACGGAGTGCTGCCACTGGTCGAGAGCCGGATCAGCGAGGGCGAAGCCTACACCAAGATCACGGCGCCATTCCGCGACTTCATGCTGGCGCAGACGCGGCCGCAGGATCTGCGCCTCTTCGCCGACATCGCGCCGCCGAGCATCCGCCCGGTCGACCCGGCGCAGGCTGTGGATCTGCGCGTGCTGATCCCGTCCTTCATGATCTCGGAACTGCGGCGCGCCTTCGAGATCGGCTTCCTGATCGCGCTGCCCTTCCTGGTCATCGACATGATCGTGGCGACCATCGTGATGTCGATGGGCATGATGATGCTGCCGCCGACCGTGATCTCGCTGCCGTTCAAGGTGATCTTCTTCGTCCTGATCGACGGCTGGAACCTGCTGATCGGCGGGCTGGTGAGATCATTCAGTTGAAGCGTTCGATGGTTGCGCCGCGGTCATTCCGGGCTCGCCCTGCGAACGCCCCGGAATGACCTTGCGTCGGCGCCATCAGGCCCACTCGCCCTTGCGGAAGACCGGGACGCGGCTGCCATCGGCGTGGACGCCGTCGATATCGACCTGATCGGAGCCGATCATCCAGTCGATATGGATGAAGCTCTTGTTGCCGCCCTGCGCCGCGATCTGCTCCGGCGTCAGCTTGGCGCCATCGAGGAAGCACTTCGAATAGCATTGGCCGAGCGCGATGTGGCAGGACGCGTTCTCGTCGAAGAGCGTGTTGTAGAACAGGATGCCGCTCTGCGAGATCGGTGAGGAATGCGGCACAAGCGCCACCTCGCCGAGCCGGCGGGCACCCTCATCTGTGTCGAGCACCTTGGCCAGCACGTCCGCGCCGCGCGCCGCCTTCGATTCGACGATGCGGCCGCCCTCGAAGCGCACCTGGATCTGGTCGATCAGCGTGCCCTGATAGGAGAGCGGCTTGGTGCTGGAGACATGGCCCTCGACGCGGCGGGCATGCGGCGTCGTGAAGACCTCCTCGGTCGGGATGTTGGCGTTGCAGGTGACGCCGTTCTTGGCCGTCGAGGCGCCGCCCTGCCATTCATGGCCGTCGGCGAGGCCGACCGTCAGATCGGTGCCTGGCCCCGAAAAATGCAGCGCCTGGAAGCGCTGGCCGTTGAGCCATTGCGTGCGGGTGCGCAAGCTCGCGTTATGCGCGGTCCAGGCCGGGACGGGGTCGCCGCCGGCGACGCGAGAGGCGGCGAAGATCGCATCCGCCAGCTTGGCCACCGCGACATCCTCGGAATCGCCCGGGAAGACCCGGCGCGCCCAGGCGGCGGTCGGATAGGCCAGTATGTTCCAGTTGATGTCGAAGCCGGCGATCTTTTCCAGCGCCGGCTGATAGGCGACGGAATTGGCCTTGCTGGCGCGCGAGACCTTGGCGGGATCCTGCTCTGAGAGCAGCATCGGGTCGTCGCCGACGATGGCGAGGCGGGCCGTGTTGTTCGAGAATGCCTTGGCGACGCCCTCATGCAGCCAGCCGGGGGCACGGTCGAAGCTGTTGTCGCTGGCGTAGCGATAGCGGGCGAGCGTGACCTCCTCGTCGGAGAGGATCGGCGTGACGAGGCCGGCTCCGGCCTTGTAGGCGTGCTCGGCGATCTTGCGCACCAGCGGCAGCGCCGCGACCGGGGCGGTCAGGAACAGGTCCTGGCCCGGCTGCAGGTTCAGCCCGACGCGGACGGCGGCCTGCGCCAGCCTGTCGAGCTTCTCTGGGTCGATCGATGCGGGAATGCTGCGCTGATGAATGGTCATGGGAACGCCCGTGCTGACGATGTCGAGCGAATCTAGAGCAGGGCGGGGCGTGAGCCAATGCACTGGCCCGTTCCGGACATGCCGCGATGCCTGAGCCGCATGGCTGTTCCCGCTTGCGGAGCGCTAGCTGGGAGCGTACATGAATTTCAGAAATTTCTGAAAATTCAGATCGACCGGAACATCGATGAAACTCTCGCCGCTCACCCAGGCCTTCGTTCTGCACTTCGGTGAGATGGGCAGCCGCTGGGGCATCAACCGGACGGTCGGGCAGATCTATGCGCTGCTCTATCTGTCGTCCGAACCTCTCTGCGCGGACGACATCGTCGAAAGCCTCGGCGTTTCCCGCTCGAATGTCTCGATGGGCCTGCGCGAGTTGCAGGCCTGGAACCTCGTGCTGCTGAAGCATCTGCCGGGCGACCGGCGCGACTTCTTCACGACGCCTGACGATGTCTGGCAGATCCTGCGCACGCTGGCCGAGGAGCGGAAGAAGCGCGAGGTCGACCCGACGTTGTCGGTGCTGCGCGAGATCCTGATGCAGAACCCGGCCGACGAGGCCGAGCGGCATGCCCAGGCCCGGATGGCTGAGATGCACGGGCTGATCGAGCAGCTCACCACCTGGTACGACGACGTCAAGACGCTGGAGACCGACCGGCTCGCGATGCTGCTGGGCCTGGGCGCGCGCGTCACCAAGCTGCTCGAGGTCAAGGACAAGATCGTCTCGATCGGCCGTCCGCGGCGCCCGGGGGCACCGGCATCATGACGGTCGCCGCCGAAAGCCTCCCGGCCGAGATCGCTGGGGATCGGGGCAGCCGCGTGGCCATGCTGATGCAGACGGCGGGTGCCTTGTTCTGGCTGCCGCAGGCCGGGCTGATCGCCTTCATCATCGGTGGCATCGCCGAAGGCAGGGGTTTCCGAGAGGCGCTGCTGCCGGCAGCGGGCGTGCTGGCGCTCGGCGTGGTGCGTACGACGTTCGAGGCGCTTGGCGCGCGCAAGGCCTTCCTCGCGGCGCGAGCCAGCCTGTCCCGGCGTCGAGGCCATGCGGTCGCGGCGCTTGCGGCCGGCTCGCCGCTCGACCGGGCCAGGCCAGCATCGGGCCAGGCGGCGAGCGTCGTCACCGAACAGGCCGAGGCGCTGGTGTCCTACCTCGCGCGGTTTGGCCCGGCCCGCTTCAAGGCCATGGTGGTCCCGCTCGTCATCCTTGGCGCCGTGCTGCCGCTCTCCTGGGTCGCGGCGCTGGTGTTGCTGCTCGCCGCGCCGCTGATCCCGATCTTCATGGCGCTGATCGGCTGGCGCGCCAAGGCCGCGAGCGAAGCACAGCTCGCCGAGACCGGCAATCTGAACGGATTCCTGCTCGACCGCCTGCGCGGGCTGGCGACGATCCGCGCGCTCGGCGCCGTCGATGCGACAGCGCTGAGGCTACGGGCCAATGCGGAAGACCTGCGCGCGCGAACCATGACGGTGCTGCGCATCGCCTTCCTGTCTTCGGCGGTGCTGGAGCTGTTCTCGGCGCTCGGCGTCGCCCTGGCCGCGGTTTATGTCGGCTTCCACCTGCTCGATGCGCTGCCCTTTGGCGCCTGGGGTGAAAAGCTCAGCCTGGGTGAAGGGCTGTTCATCCTGCTGCTGGCGCCGGCCTTCTTCGAACCGCTGCGTGAATTGTCGGCGGTCTGGCACGATCGCGCCGCCGGGCAGGCCGCGATTGCGGCACTGGACGACGTCTCGCGCGGTGGTCTCGCGTTGGTCGGAGGCGCGCAAGCCGATCGGGAGGGCGGCGCTGTTGCGAGCGGTGCGGTCGATCTGCGGATCGAGGGTCTACGCTTCTGCCACGCCGGTAGCGGCGAGGCAGTCCTGGATGGCTTCGACCTCAGGGTGGCGGCGGGCGAACATGTCGCGATCCTCGGTCCCAGCGGCTCGGGCAAGACGACGCTGCTCGCCCTCGTCGCCGGGCTCGCGCCTGCGGATAACGGCGAGATCAGCGTCGGAGGGACGAGACTCGGGCCGGAGAGCGCGGCCGGCTTGCGCCGGCGCATGGCCTGGATCGGCCAGCGTCCGCATCTCTTCGCCGCGACGCTGGCCGGCAATATTTCACTGGGCCGCCCGGAAGCTGACGCCCAGGGCGTCACCGAAGCGCTGCGGATCGTGGCGCTGGACGGGCTCGCCGCCGCGCGGCCCGGGGCGGCGATCGGCGAAGGCGGTGCCGGCCTGTCCGGTGGCGAGGGGCTGCGGCTGGCACTGGCGCGCGGTGCCGCCAACCCGCGGGCCGGCCTCATCCTCGCGGATGAGCCGACGGCCCATCTCGATGCCGGCACGGCGCGCGCAATCACCGAGCGGTTGCTGGCCTTCGCAGCCGGGCGCACGCTGGTCGTCGCGACCCATGATCCGGTGCTGGCGGCTCGAATGGACCGGGTCATCAGGCTCGATCTCGAAAGGCTGGAGGGTGCGGCATGACGGTTGCCTTCCAGCATCTGCGGCCGGTTCTGGCCTTCTTCATCGGCCAACGACGCAATGCGCTGCTGGGCGGGGCGCTGCTCGCTGCCGTCACGGTGCTGGCTGGCGTTGCGCTGCTCGGGCTTTCCGGCTGGTTCATCACCGCGACTGCGATCGCCGGGCTGTCGTCGGCGACGGCGCTCGCCTTCGACGTCTTCGCGCCCTCGGCCGGCATCCGCCTGCTCGCGCTCGGCCGCACCGCGTCGCGCTATGGCGAGCGGCTGGTGACGCATGACGTGACGCTGCGGCTGCTGGCCGGCCTGCGCGAGCGCCTCTTCCGGGGCTGGGCCGGGCCTGGAGCGGCGCATCAGCTGCTGCGGCGCCCGGCGCGGCTGCTGTTCCGCCTCACCGCCGACATCGACGCGCTGGATTCGCTCTATCTGCGCGTGCTGGTGCCGATGGCGGCGGCGCTTGGCACGGCGGCCGTGGTCGCCCTGGTGCTGGCGCTCCTGCATCCGGCGCTGGGCTTCGGCGCCGGCGCCTGGCTGCTTCTGGCGGGCCTCGGTCTGCCCATCCTCGCAGCCCACCGGGCGCTCGCGCCGGCGCGCCGACGGGCTCATGCCAGCGAGGCGCTGCTGGCCCGTGCGATCGATCTGGTCGCGGGCCAGACCGAACTCGTCATGGCCGGCCGCCTTGCGGCCCAATGCGCGGCGCTGGCCGGCGCGGATCGACGGCAGGCGGAGAGCGACGACGCGCTCAACCGGATCGAGACCGGTGTGGGTATCGGTTTCGGCCTGGCCTCGGCCGTGCTCCTGTCGGGCACGCTGTTGGCGGTGACGGCGCTAGCCGAGGCCGGGCGGATCGGCGCGCCGGCCGCAGCGCTCGGCGTCCTGGTCGCGCTCGCAGCGCTCGAGCCTTTCGCGGGCCTGCGTCGCGGCGCGCTCGAGCTCGGCCGCACGCTGTTCGCGGCGCGGCGGATCGGGCCTCGGCTGGCGCCTACCGAGGCTGCGCCAGTGAGCGCTCCCCCGTCGATCCCGGGAGTCGCCGCCTGGCTCGATGGTGTCGTGGTCAGGCATGACGGCGCGGCGCGGTCTTCTCTCACCGGGATTTCGCTGTCGCTGCAGGTGGCTGAGACCGTTGCCATCGTCGGGCCGAGCGGTGCCGGCAAGTCGACGCTGCTCAGCGTCATCGCCGGCGAGATCGGGCTGACAGCGGGCCATGTCGAGGCCCTGCCGGCGACGCTGCTGACCCAGCGCAGCGAACTGTTTCAAGACAGCCTGCGCGACAATCTGCGGCTGGCGGATCCTGCTGCCAACGACGCCCAACTCATGGCCGCCCTGGCTTCGGCCGGCCTGCGCGCCGATGTCGAGGCGCTGCCTCTGGGGCTCGAAACCCGCCTGGGCGAGAACGGGCTCGGCCTGTCGGGCGGCCAGGCACGGCGGTTGACGCTCGCCCGGCTGGTCCTGCGCGACACGCCGCTCTGGCTGCTCGACGAACCCACCGAGGGCCTCGACGGGGCGACGGCGCGCGACGTCATGGCCCGGCTGCGCGACTGTGCGCAACGGCGCTGCGTGGTCATCGCGACCCATGTCCGGCGCGAGGCCGAGGCCGCCGACAGGCTGATCGTCATGGAACACGGGCAGATCGTTGCGACGGCGCGGCGTGGCGAAGCTGGGTTCGCGGTGGTGCTCGCCGGCTTGCGGCCGGACTGAAGACGCAATTTGGTTTGCCGGCGCGGCAGCCCGCTGCGCCGGCGGTCATTGGAGGCTGGGGAGGACGGATATGGACCTCGACATCGTCGCGCTGTCGCGCCTGCAATTTGCCGTCACGGCGCTCTACCACTTCCTGTTCGTGCCGCTGACGATCGGGCTCTCGGTCCTGCTGGCGATCATGGAAACGGTCTATGTCATGACCGGCCGGGTGATCTGGCGGCAGATGACGAAATTCTGGGGCGTGCTGTTCGGCATCAACTTCGTGCTCGGTGTCGCCACCGGCATCGTCATGGAATTCCAGTTCGGCATGAACTGGAGCTATTACAGCCACTATGTCGGCGACATCTTCGGTGCGCCGCTCGCGATCGAAGGCCTGATGGCCTTCTTCCTGGAAGCCACCTTCGTCGGGCTGTTCTTCTTCGGCTGGGACAAGCTCTCGAAGATCGGCCATCTCGCCGCGACCTGGGCGGTGGCGCTCGGCTCGAACTTCTCGGCGCTGTGGATCCTGATCGCCAATGGCTGGATGCAGAACCCGGTCGGGGCAGCCTTCAACCCGCAGACGATGCGGATGGAGGTCACCGATTTCGCCGCCGTGCTGTTCAACCCCGTCGCGCAGGCCAAATTCGTGCACACGGTCTCGGCCGGCTACGTCGCGGCGTCGTTCTTCGTGCTCGGCGTCTCCGCCTGGTACCTGCTGAAGGGGCGCCATGTCGAACTGGCCAAGCGTTCGATGACGGTGGCCGCCTCCTTCGGTCTTGCCGCCTCGCTGTCGGTCGTCGTGCTCGGCGACGAGAGCGGCTATCTCTCCTCCGAGCACCAGAAGATGAAGCTCGCCGCGATCGAGGCGATGTGGCACACCGAGCCCGCGCCTGCCGCCTTCACGCTGATCGGCTTCCCCGACGACAAGGCCCGCGAGACCCATTTTGCCGTCCGCATCCCCGCCGTCATGGGTTTGATCGGGACGCGCTCGCTGACCCAGGAACTGCCCGGCATCAAGGAGCTCGTCGATCTCGCGAAGGTTCGGATCAAGGAGGGCATCGTCGCCTTCGACGCGCTGCAGACAATCCGGGCCGCCGGCAGCACCGGTGCCGTGCCCGAGGAGGCGCGCAAGGCCTTCGAGGACAATGGAGCGAGGCTGGGCTACGGGCTCCTGCTGAAGCGCTATATCGACGATCCGCGCCAGGCTACACCCGAGCAGATCGACAAGGCGGCCTGGGACACGGTGCCGATGGTCGCGCCGCTGTTCTGGACCTTCCGCATCATGGTCGGGCTGGGAATGTTCTTCATCCTGCTGACGGCGGTGTTCTTCGTGCTGTCGGCGCGGCGCATGCTCGACCGCTACCCCAAGCTGCTCTGGATCGCGGTGTTCTCGATCCCGCTGCCCTGGGTCGCGATCGAATGCGGCTGGTTCGTCGCCGAGGTCGGCCGGCAGCCCTGGGTCGTCGAGGGCGTGCTGCCCACCGCCGCCGCCGTCTCGAGCCTCGGCGCCGGGACGGTACTCGCGACCCTCATCGGCTTCGTCGTGCTCTACACGATCCTGATCGTCATCGAGATGAAGCTGATGCTGGCGGCCATCCGCAAGGGGCCGGAACCTGATGACGAGCCGGAAGCCGCGCTCGCCCCCGCCCATCTCGTCGCAGCGGAGTGATGCCATCATGATCCTTCATCAGCTCATCGACTACGACACCCTGCGCCTGATCTGGTGGCTGCTGCTCGGCATCCTGCTGATCGGTTTCGCCGCCACGGACGGGTTCGATCTCGGCGTCGGCATCCTGCTGCCCTTCGTCGGCAAGGACGACGTTCAGCGGCGGGTCGTGATCAACACCGTCGGCCCAGTCTGGGAGGGCAACCAGGTCTGGCTCATCCTCGGGGGAGGGGCGATCTTCGCCGCCTGGCCGCCGCTCTACGCGGTCTCCTTCTCGGGCTTGTACCTCGCGATGTTCGCGATCCTGATGGCGCTGATCCTGCGTCCGGTCGGGTTCAAGTACCGGTCCAAGCGCGACAGCGCCGCCTGGCGCAACGGCTGGGACTGGGCGCTGTTCATCGGCGGCTTCGTGCCGGCACTGATCTTCGGCGTCGCTGTCGGCAATGTGCTGCAGGGCGTGCCGTTCCGGCTCGAGGACGATCTGCGGATCTTCTATGACGGCAGCTTCTTCGGCCTCCTCAATCCCTTCGCGCTGCTCTGCGGGCTTCTGTCGGTGGCAATGCTGACGATGCACGGCGCCGGCTGGCTGATGCTGAAGACCTCGGGCGAGGTGTCGGAGAAGGCGCGGCGCTATGGCAGCCTCGCGGCGCTGGCGACGATCGTGCTGTTCGCGCTCGGCGGGCTCTGGCTCTGGCTCGGCATCGACGGCTATAGGATCACCAGCGCCGCCAACACGACCGGCCCTTCCAACCCGCTGTTGAAGACCGTCGCGCTGGACGGCAAGGCCTGGTTCGCGAACTACGCCGCCCGGCCCTGGCTGCTGATCGCCCCGGCGCTCGGCTTCCTCGGCGCGGCGGGTGCATTCCTCGGCCAGCGCAGCGGGCGCAGCGAGGTGCCGACGCTGCTTGCCAGCAAGCTCTCGATCTTCGGCATCATCTCGACGGTCGGCGTCTCGATGTTTCCCTTCATCTTGCCGTCCTCGATCCAGCCGAAGGCGAGCCTCACGGTGTGGGACGCGTCCTCGAGCCATCTGACTCTCTTCATTATGCTGGTCTCGACGGCTATCTTCCTGCCGATCGTCGTGGCCTACACCTCCTGGGTCTACCGGGTGCTGTGGGGCAAGGTCGAGGAGCAGGCGATCCGCGACGAATCCGGCCACGCCTACTGATCCGAAAGGGCGAGAACGCCATGTGGTACTTTTCCTGGCTGCTCGGCCTGCCGCTCGCCGCCGCTTTCGCGGTGCTCAACGCGATGTGGTACGAGCTGATGGACGATGAGGCGAAGCGCAAGCAGGAGGCTGCGGCGCCAAAGCGGCTCTGAGACACGGGCCGCGCCCGACTGCTCCGGCCGTTCGCTCCGACATGCCCCATCGGCATGGCCCCCGGCCGATCCGGCTGGCGCATTCGTCGCGGCGCTCTGTCATATATCTTCCTAGAATCGCGTCGCGACTCCGCCGATCGTCGGCGGAGTCGCGACATGCTTGCGCTTGATGGGGGAGTAATCGCCGATGGCCGTTGTCGATGAGGTGCCGTACCGCACGCAGAACTGGACGCTGGGTAAGCCGATGGCGAGCGGGCGTAACGGCATCGTCGTTTCGCAGAACCGCGAGGCGGCCGAGGCCGGAGCGGCGATCCTCGAGGCCGGCGGCAATGCGGCTGACGCGGCCGTCGCCGCCTGTTTCGCGCTGGCTGCCGTCGAGCCCTGGAACAGCGGTCTTGGCGGCATCGGCTTCGCGGTCGTGCTCAAGGCCAACGAGACGCAGGCCAAGGTCGTGGATTTCGGTCCGGTCGCGCCGCGCCGCGCCAACCCGGCCGACTATCCGCTGACCGGCGAGATGAAGAAGGATCTGTTCACCTGGCCCGAGGTCGTGGGTGATGTGAACATCCACGGCCCGCTCTCCTTCGTCATCCCATCTTCGGTCGCAGGCTATGCCAAGCTGAAGGAGAGCTTCGGCACGAAGATGCCGGTCGCCGAACTGCTGGCGCCGGCGATCGCGCTGGCGAAGCGCGGCCTGGCGCAGGATTGGTACACGACGCTCAAGGTCGCCTCCTCGGCATCGGTGCTGCGGCTTTATGCGGAGAGCGCACGGATCTACCTGCCGAACGGCCTGCCGCCGGTGCCGCCCTATCAGGGCAAGCCCGGTTTCTTCCGTCTCGGCAATCTGGCGGCGACGCTGGAGCGCCTCGCCACGGCCGGGCTCGACGACTTCTATCGCGGTGAACTGGCGGACCGGCTCGCGGCCGACATCAAGGCGTTGGGCGGCGTGGTCGATGCCGAGGATCTCGCGGGCTGCCAGGCCATTGTCCGCGACGCGCCGACGATCGACTGGCGTGGCAGCCATCTCGTCCACACCGCCGGCGGGCTGACCGCCGCGCCGACGCTGGAGGCCGTCGTCGAGGGCATGGCTGCGACCAAGCCCGCGCCGACCGGTCCGGATGCGGATTGGTTCGCGACCCTGTCGCGGGTCATGCGCGAGGCCTATGCCAGCCGCCTCGAAGGGCTCGGCGCTGCGACGGCGGCGACCGAGCCGGGCGACACCTGCACCACCCATCTGACGGTCGTCGACGGCGAGGGCACGCTCGTCACCGTGACGACGACGCTGCTCTCCTCGATGGGCAGCCGCGTCGTGCTGCCCGAAACCGGCGTGCTGATGAACAACGGCATGATGTGGTTCGATCCGCGCCCCGGCAGCGCCAATGCGATCGCGCCCGGCGCCCGGCCGCTCTGCAATATGTGCCCGGTGATCGTGACCCCGAAGGATGGCAGCTGGCCGCGCTTCGCCGGCGGCGCCTCGGGCGGCCGGCGCATCCTGGCGAGCGTCTACCAGATGCTGGCCTGGACGGTGGATTGTGAATTCGGGCTCGAGCAGGCGGCGCATCTGCCGCGCATCGACGTCTCGGGCCCCGACCAGACAAGTGCCGACCTGCGCCTGCCGGCGGAGACGCTTGCCGCGCTCGAGGCCGCTGGCCCGCTCGTCGTCGTCGAGCATGGCGTGCTGCCTATCAACTTCGCCTGCCCGAACCTGATCAGAGTGAACAGGGATGGCGCCGAGGGCATCAGCGACGTGATCTCGCCCTGGTCGGCCGCGGTGGCGGCGAAGGGGTAGGCGGTGTTGGTTTCCTGAGGAAACACGTCGTCATCCTGGGCGACCAGAGGTCGTCCCGGGATCCATCATAAAGCTCAGCTCCCTACGATGGATCCCGGATCGGCGCGGCTTCGCCGCTTGTCCAGGATGACGGTGCGGTTCAGCGCGGAGCTGTCGTCACACCCGCTTCAGGCCCCACGGATAAGGCGCCGAGCCCTTCTGCATGCCGGTCAGGCTCTTGCGATAGGCCGTGCGGATCTGGAAGACGCCGAGCGGAATCGTCGCGGTCTCCTCCAGTGCCAGCCTGCCGAGCGCGGCAGCCGCCTTCTTCTGCGCGGCTTCGTCGGGGGCATACAGCCACTCCTCGGCCAGCGCTTCGGCCTTGGCGCTCTCATACCAACCGAACCAACCCTTCGCTCCCTGTCCGCGGACGAGATAGGACAGCGCCGGATTGCTCCAGCCCGGTGCGGAACCGGTGGTGTGGAAGATGCTCCAGCCGCCCTTCTCGACCGGCTCGCGGCTGTTGCGGCGCTGGATCACGGTGCCCCAGTCGCTTGCGACGAACTCGACGTTCATGCCGATCTGCTTCAGCAGCTCATAGGTGACATCGCCGAGCGGGCCGATGTCCGGGAAGTCGGTCGGGCTGATGATGACGACCTTCTCGCCGTTGTAGCCGGAGTCCTTCAGCGCCGCCTTGGCCTTGTCGACGCTCTGCGGCATCAGGTCTTCGAGCTCGCCATCGTAGTAGGTCGTGCCGCGGAACCAGAGATTGCGCGAAGTCTTCCAGACCGACGTGTCGTCGCCCTGGGTGGCGCGCATGTAGTCCTCCTGGTTCACGGCCATGCGGACGGCGGCGCGGACCTTGGGATTGTTGAAGGGCGGGTGCAGGTGGTTCAGGCGCATGATCGCGCCGCGGCCGCCTTCGTCGGTGACCTCGCGGGTGATGTCTGGGCTCTTGGCCAGCATCGGCTGGAGGTCGCTGAGCGGGCGCTCCCACCAGTCGACCTCGCCCTTGATCAGCGCGTTCGCGGCGGTCGCCGGATCGGGCAGGATCTGCCATTCGATGCGCTTGAAGTTGGCGACCTTGCCGCCGGCGTTGCGGCTGGGAGGCTCGCTGCGCGGCTTGTAGTCCTCGAACTTCTCATAGGCGACCTTGCTGCCAGAGACGAACTCGGCCGGAATGAAGCGATAGGGGCCCGAGCCGATGACCTCGGTGATCTGCTTGGTCGCGTCGGTCTGCGCCAGGCGTTCCGGCATGATGAAGAGCGGCGAATCCGCCTTGGCGAGCACGTCGAGCATCATCGGGAAGGGCCGCGTCAGCTTGATCTCGAAGGTCTTGTCGTCGATGGCGGCCGAGGATTCCATGACCTTGGCCAGGAGTTGGCCATAAGGGTCGCGCTGGACCCAGCGCTTCAGGCTCTGCAGGCAGTCGGCGGGCTTGACGGGGGAGCCGTCATGGAAGGCGAGCCCGTCGCGCAGCGTGAAGCGCCAGCTTTTGCCGTCGGCGGCGACCGCGTGGCTCGCGACCATCTGCGGCTGCGGCTTGCCGGCGAGATCGAGCCCGTAGAGCGTGTCGTAGACGTAGTAGCCGTGATTGCTGGTGACCGTCGCTGTCGTCCAGACCGGATCGAGCGCCGTCAGATTGGCCTGCGGCACGAATTTCAGCGTGGTTGCCGATTGCGCGGCGGCGCGCCCGATCGCGGCCGGCCCGGCCAAAGTGAGGGCGGTCGCCCCCTTCAGGAATGTGCGGCGCTTCATTGATGTCGACCCCTCTGCATTTTGTTCAATGACGGCATGGGACATGCGCGCCGGGACAGCTGTCTTGGACGTTTCGGTCGTCCGAGCCGGCGCGCGCGCCGATCGCTTAGTCGAAACCCATGAAGCCGGGCGTGTCGCTGATGCGCGGCCCTGCCATGAGCTTCGCGATGTCGGGTACGGGGCGTGCCGTCAGCGCATCGCCGGCGAGCGCCTGTTCGAGAGCGGCCGCCACCGCCAGCACCTTGGCGTCGCCGCCGCGCGGGCCGACGATCTGCAAGCCAAAGGGCATGCCGTGGTCGTCGAGACCGACGGGCAGCGAGATCGCGGGATGGCCGACGGTCGTCGGCGCATAGGCCAGCGCCAGCCAGTGGAAATAGGTCCGCGTCGGCCTGCCGTCGATCTCGGCCGGATAGAGCTCCGACCAGGGCCGCGGGCTCAGCGTCACCGCGGGCGACAGGATGACATCGTAATGCTCGAAGAAGCTCTGCCAGCGCAGGTAGATCGCGGTTTGCTGCTTCAGGGCGCGAGTGATGTCGAGCGCGCCGTAGCGCAGGCCTTCCTCGACATTGGCGCGGACATTGGGGCCGACCAGCTCGGGCGTGTCGCGGACCCGGTCATGCATGTTGGCAAGGAATGAGACCGCTCGCAGCACCTCGAAGGTCTCGTCGGTGCCCGAACAGTCCGGGGTCGCGTTCTCTGCGGCCGCGAAGAGCGAGGAAAAGGCGCCGACCTTCTCGGCGAAGACCTTGCGGATGTGCTTCTCGGTAGGAGCGAAGCCGAAATCCGGCGTCACCGCGACTTTGAGCGAGGCGAGGTCGATGGCGGCCGGGACTGCGAAATCCTCCGGCCGGCGGACGGTCTTGCCGTGGATCGTCGTCGAGAGGGGATCGGCCGCGTCGTCGCCAACCATGGTCGAGAGCAGCAGGCAGAGATCGGGCACGGTGCGGGCCATCGGTCCCAGGACCGAGAGCGGGTTCCAGCCGAGCGGGCGCTTGTCGCTGGGGACCAGCCCCGGCGTCGGCCGGAAACCGACGATGCCGTTATAGGCGGCAGGATTGCGCAGCGAGCCGCCGGTGTCCGAGCCAGTCGCGATCGGCACCATGTTCGTCGCCAGCGCGACACCGGAGCCGCCGGACGAGCCGGCGGCGCACTTGGCTGGATCGAAGGGATTGCCGGTCGCGCCGTAGACGGCGTTGCGGGTGTTGGCGCCGGCGCCCCATTCGGGCGTGTTGGTCTTGCCGATAACGATCGCGCCGGCCGCGCGGGTCTTGGCGACGATGAGCTGGTCCTCGGCCGGGATATGGTCGGCGTAGAGCTGGCTGCCATAGGTGGTGCGCAACCCGGCGACGTTCTCCAGATCCTTCACGCCGAGCGGCAGGCCGTGGAGGGCGGGCAGCGGATCGCCGCGCATGGTTGCGGCGTCGGCCGCCTTGGCGGCGGCGCGGGCGCGCTCGTCATCGCGGGCGACCATGGCGTTGACGGCGGGATCGACGGCATCGATGCGTCGGATGCAGCTTTCGAGCAGTTCGCTGGCGGAGAGCTTCTTGGCTCCGATCAAGGCGCGGGCCTCGACGGCGCTGAGTTCGCAGGGTTCGGTCAAGTGGGTAGGCCTTTCGCTGACGGCCGAGCGACGCAAGAGGCGTGCCTCGCTCGGGCTGGGGCAGTCTAAGCAAAAGGTGGCGGCCGTGAAGTGCTGACGGTGCGGGGATCGCGCTCGCGGGGTGCGCCTGACGCAGGCAGCTTCAGCTTCCCTGTCCGCTCATCGCAAGCCCGAGGAAAAGGGCCGCGCCGAGCACGGCGACGAAGGCCGCCGCCAGCAACTCCAGCGTCGCGATGATCCGCGCGGCACGGAGCGAGGAGCCGCCGGCGAGTTTCAGCGCCGCGAATTTGAAGAAGACGGCAAGTGACGCCAGTGCGCCCGTCGTCAAAGCGGTTCCGAGCGCCATCGCGAAGGTTGCAGCGATGCCGGCCCAGAGCAGCCCCTGCGATGCCGCGAAGACCAGGATGATCAGCGCACCCGCGCAAGGCCGCAGCCCCGCCGCGACGACGACGCCGGCCATTTCGCGCCAGTTCCGCAGCCGGGCGATCTCGTCGGGGCCGGGCATATGGACATGGTCGCAGGACGCGTCATGCGACTGGGCGCCATGGCCGAGCGCCAGCAGTGCGCCAGCCTTGCGCCAGAGCACGAACGTGCCGACCAGGGCGACCAGCGCAAAGCTCGCGGTTTCGACGACATCGGTGGCGATCGACATCGTCTTCGCGGTTGCGTTGAGCGCGATCGTGAACGTGCCGACCAGCGCGATCGCGACCAGCGCCTGCAGGATGGCGGCCGCGAAGCTCAGGCCGAGCCCGCGCCGCAGGCTCCTGTCGTCGGCGACGATGTAGCCGGATATCACCGCCTTGCCGTGGCCAGGACCGGCGGCATGGAAGACGCCGTAGCCGAAGGCCAGACCGAGCAGGCCCCAGAGTGCGGCAGGATTCGCCGCGACGGCCTTCAGCGTTGCCGTCAGCTCGCGGTAGAACGCAGATTGCCAGGCAAGGATCATCCCGCCGATGCCGGTCGTCGCGGGAGCGGCCTCACGCGGCAGCGGAACGCCGAAGGGATTGCGCGGCGGCGGGGGCGGCGGCGGACTCCACGCCGCGATGACCGCGGCAAGGAGCGCGAAGGCGCCCGCCACCACGGCGAGGGCAAGCGCCATCAAGATCAACCGACGCGAGAGGGCCGGCCAGGGCAACAGGGTCGGGCGGGGCGTGCTCAGGGACATGAGGCCGGATCAGGGGCACGCAACGAGTGCGCGCGTCGTCACCTGCAGTCCGCTGGTGTCGGGCGTGGCGGTGACATCCTCCTGCGCCAGCTTCTGCTGCACGGCAGGGTCGAGCTTCGGCGGTCTGGCGATGCGGACGATGCAGCCCTTCGGGGCATCGCGCGTGATCACGGCATCGGGCGCGTCGACGATGTCGAAGGCGACGAAATAGCTGGGGTCACCGATCTCGATGCCGAAGGAGCGATTGGCATGGGCCGGCACCTTCAGCGGCAGCGTATAGGTCAGCGTCAGGATCTTGTTCTCGAAGACGAGGCCAGCCTCGTTGGGCAGGCCGAATTCCTGCGCCTTGCCGTTGGCCTTGGCCGTGGTGAAGAAGCCGACATCGGGTAGGGATTCGACATTGACCTTGGCGAGCTCGGCGAGTTCGTCCGGCGTCAGCTTGCCGTCGCCGTTCTTGTCGAGGCCCTGGGTGATGAAGGCCGAGTAAGCCTCGTCGAAGCTCCAGATATGCTTCAGCGCCCTGACGGTGCCGTCGGGAGCATAGAGGATTTCGGCGCGGGCGCTGACGAAGACATGCGGATGCGCTGCGGCAGGCGCTGCGAGGCCGAGGCAGCCGACGAGCGCGAGCAGGGCGGAACGGGCGGACCGCAGCGTCAAGACGGACATCCTTTGCATGCATCAAAGCTGATGCGGCGTGGTTAACGGATGATGAACCAAGCCGCTCCAGTGCATTATCGCACCAGGCTGCGTCGCCCGAAAACTGGGCCAAATCGCGGCGCTGGCACTGCGCCGTCGGCAAAAGTCGCACTTGCTCTGGCCGCCCGGTATGGTGTCCTCTCGCCCTGGCCGCCCGGCCCAGCAAAAGGTGACACGTCGATCGTGATCTCGCCCGAGGAATTGCGACGTATCGCCGCCTGGTCACGCGATCTGACCGGGGAGGAGTTCGAGGAGGCGCGGCGCGGGATCTCCTTCAAGAGCTATGGCAAAGGCGCCAATATCTGCCATGTCGGCGACCGGATGGAGGCCTGGACCGGCGTCGCCGAGGGGCTGGTCAAGATGTCGACGACGTCGAAGACCGGCAAATCCGCCACGCTCGCCGGGATGCGCGCGGGCGCCTGGTTCGGCGAGGGCACGGTCATCAAGGGCGAGCTGCGCCGCTACGAGCTGGTGGCGTTACGCGAGACGAAGCTGGCGCTGATGCGGCGCTCCACCTTTCTGTGGCTGTTCGAGCATTCGGCCGCGTTCAACCGCTTCCTCGTCCACCAGTTCAACGAGCGGCTGGCCCAGTTCATCGCGCTGGCCGAGACCGAGCGCACGCTCGACTCGACGGGACGGTTGGCACGCAATCTCGCCTGGTTGTTCAACCCGACGCTCTATCCCGACGAGGGCCGCACGCTCGAGGTGAGCCAGGAGGAACTCGGCCTGCTCGCCGGCATGTCGCGCCAGATTGCCAATCAGGGGCTGCAGAAGCTCGCCGATCTCGGCCTGCTCGAGGTCGGGCACGGCAGCGTGACGATCCTCGATGTCGAAAGGCTGGCGCGTTACGAAGGCTGAAGCCGGAGCGCTCATCCACACAGCAAAAAGGCCAGCCTGAAAGGCCGGCCTCGTCGCATCTTCTGCCGTGCGCCGCTTACTCGGCGGGGGTCATCTCGACGGTGTAGTGACCGCACCAGTCGGTCGCGCCGACCACCGGCCAGAGTCCTCGCGCATCCGGGCCCGGCTGCGACACTGGCGGATTGTAGCGGCACAGGCCTTCGGCGCGCTGCGTCGAGCCCGTGTTGGACTTGTGATCGTCGAAGAACTTGCAGCTCTCGCAATGCGCGGTGGTGGCCATGTCGGGCTCCTCAAGGCGGGTGTCATATCGTTGCCTGGATTAGAATTAGAATGACTCTAAACTAAAAGTCAAGCGCCTGTGAGTTTGCGCGCGAGTGCCGCCGGCGACCGGGCACTCCCGCTCCCGCGGTCCGGAAGGCTGCCGATGGGCCGCACGGCGTTGCGCCTGCGAGATGTCGCGAGCCGGAGCGTTGGGCGGCAATGTCAGGGGACTGGTCGAGCGCGGAGCGTCAGCCCGCAATGACCCAAGACAATAGTCGTCAAAAGGCGAATTGTCTGTCAAGCCCACCCTTGCAAAGCTCATGCGCGGCTGCGAGGCTTGCATCAACGACAAGGGCCGAATGGCCCGAACGAAGGCTGGTGCAATGTACGCCGGCCGCTCAGGGTGGAGACGGACGATGGCAAGCGCGAGCGCCGGCCAGGCGGATACCTTTCCGAAATTGCTGCTGCGTAACGAGCGCGAGCGGCCAGGCCGTGTGGCGTTCCGCCACAAGGACCTCGGCATCTGGCAGTCCTGGAACTGGGCCGAGGTGGCCGAGCAGATCCGCAGTTTCGCGCAGGGCCTGCAGAAGCTCGGACTGAAACGCGGCGAGAAGGTCGCCATCATCGGCTACAATCGGCCGCGCCTGTACTGGTCGATGGCGGCTGCGCAGTGGCTCGGCGCCGTGCCGGTGCCGGTCTATGCCGACAGCGTCGCCGACGAGATGGCCTATGTGCTCGATCATGCCGAGTCAGTCTTCGCCGTGGTGCAGGATCAGGAGCAGGTCGACAAGATCCTCTCCATCGCGGACCGCCTGCCGAACCTGCGCCATATGCTCTATGACGAGCCGCGGGGCTTGCGCGACTACGACCACGGCAAGCTGCACGCGATCGACCAGGTCATCGCAGCCGGCCGCAAGGACCTCGCCGCGGATTCAGCGGCCGCCACTGCGCTCGAGCGCGAGATGCAGGCCGGCAAGGGCTCCGATCTCGGCATCATCCTCTACACCTCGGGCACGACCGGCCGGCCCAAGGGGGTCATGCTCAGCCATTACAACGTCATCACGGCGGCCGAGATCGGCTGCCAGTTCGACGGGCTGAACGAGAGCGACGAAATCATCGCCTATCTGCCGATCGCCTGGGTCGGCGACCATGTCTTCTCCTATGCGCAGGCGATCGTCGCCGGCTTCTGCGTCAACTGTCCGGAAGGACCGGAGACGGTGATCGAGGATCGGCGCGAGGTCGGCACGACCTACGCTTTCGCGCCGCCGCGCGTGTTCGAGACCATGCTGACGCTGACCATGGTGCGGATGGAGGATGCGGGCGCGCTGAAGCGGAAGATGTTCCACTACTTCCTCGGCGTCGCGAAGAAGCATGGCGAGAAGATCCTGAACGGAGAGAGCGTGCCGCTCGGCGGGCGCCTGCTCTACATGCTCGGCGACGTGCTGGTTTACGGCCCCCTGCGCAACCGTTTCGGCCTGACCAACATCAAGGTCGGCTATACCGCCGGCGAGGCGATCGGCCCGGAGCTCTTCCGCTTCTACCGCTCGATCGGCGTCAACCTGAAGCAGCTCTACGGACAGACCGAGGCCGGCGTCTACATCACGATGCAGCCGAACGGCGAGATCAGGGCCGATACGGTCGGTCGCCCGGCGCCGCTGGTCGAGATCCGCATCGACGACAATGGCGAGGTGCTCTACCGGTCGCCCTCGATCTTCGGCGGCTACTACAAGGATCCCGACAAGACCGCCGAGACGATGACCGCCGACGGCTATGTCCGCTCGGGCGATGCCGGCTTCTTCGACGACGAAGGCCATCTCAAGATCATCGACCGGGCCAAGGATGTCGGAAAACTGAACAGCGGCGACCTGTTCCCGCCAAAATACATCGAGAACAAGCTGAAGTTCTATCCCAACATCAAGGAGGTCGTGGCCTTCGGGCAGGGGCGCGACTACGCCACCGTGGCGCTCAACATCGACCTGACGGCGGTGGGCAACTGGGCCGAGCGCAATAACGTCGTCTACGCCTCCTATCAGGAGCTCGCCGGGCACGATCTCGTCTACGACATGATCGCGGAGCATGTCGACGAGGTGAACCGTTCGCTCGCAGCCGAGCCGCTGATGGGGGGAGCGCAGATCAAGCGTTTCCTGATCCTGCACAAGGAACTCGATGCCGATGACGGCGAACTGACGCGGACACAAAAGGTCCGGCGCGGCTTCATCGCCGAGCGTTATGCGCCGCTGGTGAACGCCCTCTATGACGGCTCCGATGCCGCCGACATCTCGACCGAGGTGACCTTCGAGGACGGGCGCAAGGGCCTGATCTCGGCGCGGGTCAAGGTGCGTGACGCCAAGACCTACCCGGTGAGCGCGCCCGAGCGCCAGATTCCTGCGAGGGCGGCATGAACGCGGCAACGATGAACGTGACCGGCGAACCGATCCGCGAGAAGGGCGAGGTCCTGCTCGCCGTCCAGAACGTCTCGCTCCGTTTTGGCGGGGTGAAGGCGATCTCGGACGTTTCCTTCGACATCCGCAAGGGCGAGGTGCGGGCCATCATCGGCCCCAACGGCGCCGGCAAGACCTCGATGCTGAACTGCATCAACGGGTTCTACCAGCCCCAGGAGGGGCAGATCACCTTCAAGGGCGAGCGCCGGCACAAGATGAAGCCGCATCGCGCAGCGGCGGCCGGCATTGCCCGCACCTTCCAGAACGTCGCGCTGTTCAAGGGCATGTCGACGCTCGACAACATTATGACCGGGCGCACGCTGAAGATGAAGCGCGGCTTCTTTTGGCAGGCGCTGCGCCATGGTCCGGCGATGAACGAGGAGATCGAGCATCGCAAGGTGGTCGAGGACATCATCGACTTCCTGCAAATCGAGCACATCCGCAAGCTCCCGGTCGGCAAGCTGCCCTACGGCCTGCAAAAGCGGGTCGAGCTCGGCCGGGCGCTGGCGATGGAGCCCGAACTGCTCCTGCTCGATGAACCGATGGCCGGCATGAACCTCGAGGAGAAGGAGGACATGTGCCGCTTCATTCTCGACGTGAACCAGCAGTTCGGCACCACGATCGCCCTGATCGAGCACGATATGGGGGTCGTGATGGACCTCTCCGACCGTGTCGTCGTGCTCGAATACGGCCGCAAGATCGCCGACGGTACGCCCAGCGAGGTGAAGGCCGACCAGAAGGTGATCGATGCCTATCTGGGAGTGGCGCATTGATGAGTGCCGCCATGCAGCCAGCCTTTTTCAGCCGTGCCGGGTGCAACGGAGCAAACCCATGAGCGACGTCGCCGTGCGGCCCATGCCGAACCTCCTCGCCAATGGCTGGATCAAGGCCGGGCTGATCCTTGCCGCTATCGTCGTCGCCGCGATCCTCGGGGCGCGGCTCGACGGCTCGGGCACGCTCCACAAGATCTTCATCGACCCGTTCGACCAGATGGTCGCAGCGCCCGATCTCCTCGCCCAGACGGTCTGGGAGGGGCTGGTCTCCGGCGTTCTCTACGCGCTGATCGCGCTCGGCTTTGTGCTGATCTTCAAGGCGTCGGGCGTGTTCAACTTCGCCCAGGGCATCATGGTGGTGTTTGCGGCGCTGACGCTGGTCGGGCTCTACGAGAAGGGCGTGCCGGCGTTCCTGGCGGTGATCCTGACGCTCGGCGTGATGTTCGTGCTCGCGGTCGCGATCGAGCGCGTGGTGCTGCGCCCGCTGGTCAACCAGCCCGACATCATCCTGTTCATGGCGACCTTCGGCATCACCTATTTCCTGATCGGGCTCGGCGAATCCGTCTTCGGCGGCAATCCCAAGCAGATGATCGCGGACCAGCTCTGGCTGCCCAAGGGCGCGGTCGATCTGAAGCTGTTCGGCGGGCTCGTCTCGCTGCAGAAGATCGACATTGCTGCCGCGATCATCGCCTCGGTGATGATCGCGGTGCTCGCGGCCTTCTTCCAGTACACCCGCATCGGGCGGGCGCTGCGCGCGGTCGCGGACAGCCATAAGGCGGCGCTCTCGGTCGGCATCTCGCTGAACCAGATCTGGGTCATCGTCTGGTTCACCGCCGGCATCGTCGCGCTGATCACCGGGATCATGTGGGGCGCGCGCTCGGACGTCTCCTTCGCGCTCGAGATCGTGGCGCTGAAGGCGCTGCCGGTGCTGATCCTGGGCGGCTTCACCTCGATCCCCGGCGCCATCATCGGCGGGCTGATCATCGGCATCGGCGAGAAGATGGGCGAGTTCTACTGGGGGCCGCTGGTCGGCGGCGGCATCGAGAGCTGGCTCGCCTATTTCATCGCGCTGGGCTTCCTGCTGTTCCGGCCGCAGGGCCTGTTCGGCGACAAGATCATCGAACGCATCTGAGGGCCGGGACATGTTCTACCGCGAGGCCGGCCAGTTCAAATCCACCTACCAGGCCGACATGGCCGTGTTCCCGATCCGGCAGGACCGGATCGGCCTGGCCATCATCCTGGCCATCGCCTTCATCGGCATCCCGATGCTCGCCAATGACTTCTTCATCACCTCTGTGATGATCCCCTTTCTGGTGTTTTCGCTGGCGGCGATCGGACTCAACATCCTGACCGGCTATACCGGCCTGATCTCGCTGGGAACGGCAGCCTTCATGGGGGTCGGTGCCTATGCCTGCTACAAGCTGACGACGTTCTTTCCTGGCGTGAACATCATCGTCCTGATCCTGGTGTCGGGGCTGTTCTCGGCCGGGATCGGCGTGCTCTTCGGCCTGCCCTCGCTGCGGATCAAGGGCTTCTATCTCGCCGTCGCGACGCTCGCCGCGCAGTTCTTCCTGCAATGGGCCTTCGTGCGCGTGCCCTGGCTGTTCAACTACAACGCATCGGGCGCGATCGAGGTGCCGCAACGCCTGCTCTTCGGCATTCCCGTCACCGGTGCCTCGGCTGCGCCCGAGACGCGCTACTTCGTGTGCCTCGTCCTGGTCGTGGCGCTGACCTGGTTCGCTTCGAACCTCGTCCATGGCAAGATCGGTCGCTCCTGGATGGCGGTCCGCGACATGGACATCGCCGCCGAGCTGATGGGCATCAAGCTGCTCAACGCCAAGCTGCTCGCCTTCGCGGTCTCGTCCTTCTATGCCGGCGTCGCCGGGGCGATGATGATCTTCCTCTGGTATGGCGGCGGCGAAGCGAACGACGTCTTCACCATCCGCCTCTCCTTCAACATCCTGTTCATGGTCATCATCGGCGGGCTCGGCTCGCTGATCGGCTCCTTCTTCGGGGCGGCCTTCATCGCCAGCCTGCCGACGATCATGAAATTCGGCCTGCCCGCGCTGGGCGTTCCGATGTCAGGCGCCACCGCCGAACACGTCACCTTCATGCTGGTCGGCGCGCTGATCATCATCTTCCTGATCGTCGAGCCGCACGGGCTGGCGCGGCTCTGGCAGATCGGGAAGCAGAAATTGCGGACGTGGCCGTTCCCTTATTGAGGCTGAGGGTAACGACCCAAGAAACGACCGGCGACGCTGAAGCGCCGGCGCTGAAAGACCGATCCGGCAAAAGCCGATCGGGAGGAAACGAACGGAGGAACTCGATGAAGACCAGCAATCTGATGAAGGGGGCGGCCCTCGGCGCCCTGCTCGCTGCGGCTGGCGCGGTCGCTCCGGCCGCGGCACAGGACAGCGTCTATTTCGCCAACAACGCCTACCGCACCGGCCCCTTTGCCGGATCGGGGATCCCGATCGGCGACGGCATGCGCGACTACATCACCATGATCAACGAGCGCGATGGCGGCGTCGGCGGCGTCAAGATCGTCTATGAGGAGTGCGAGACCGGCTACGACACCAAGAAGTCGATCGAGTGCTACGAGCAGGCCAAGTCGAAGAATACGATCGTCTATTCGCCCTGGTCGACGGGCGCGACGCTCGCCGCCATCCCGCGTGCCCATATCGACAAGATCCCGATCCTGTCGATGGCCTACGGCCTCTCGGCCTCGGCTGACGGCAACAGCTTCCCCTGGGTCTTCATCCCGCCCTTCACCTATTGGGACGGCGCTTCGCTGATGGTGAAGCACATGGCCGCCGAGCTCGGCGGCATGGACAAGCTCAAGGGCAAGAAGCTCGGCCTGATCCATCTCGACGCGCCCTTCGGCAAGGAGCCGATTCCGGTGCTCGAGAACCTCGCCAAGAAGTACGGCTTCGAGGTCAAGCTCTATCCGGTGGCCGCCGCCGACATGCAGAACCAGGGTTCGCTCTGGCTCTCGATCCGCCGCGACCGGCCCGACTACCTCTATAACCAGGGCTGGGGCGCGATGAACCCGACCGCGGTCAAGGAGGCGATCAAGAACAACTTCCCGATCAACAAGCTGGTCGGCGTCTGGTGGGCTGGCGGCGACGACGACGCACGCGCGGGTGGACCGGAAGCGAAGGGCTACAAGTCGCTCAACCTGAACGCGGCCGGCACCAATTTCCCGGTCATCCAGGACATCCAGAAATACGTCGTCGACAAGGGCAAGAGCCTCGCGGCGAAGGATAAGGTCGGCGAGAACCTCTACAACCGCGGCGTCTACAACTCGATGCTCGTGGTCGAGGCGATGCGCAACGCGCAGAAGCTGACCGGCAAGAAGGTCGTCAACGCCGAGGACATGCGCCGCGGCCTGGAGACCCTCAACATCACCGAGGCTCGTCTGAAGGAAATCGGCATGGAGGGCTTCGCCACGCCGACGACGATCTCCTGCTCCGACCATTCCGGCCACAGCAAGGCCTATGTCGCGGAGTGGGACGGCACGAAATGGACCAAGCCCGGCGAGTGGCTGGAGCCGCTCAAGGACGAGGTCCGGCCGCTGATCGAGGCCAACGCCAAGGACTACACCGACAAGGCCGGCAACTGGCCGAAGCGGACGGAGTCCTGCGAGAAATCGTCCTGACGTGACGAGAGACTGAACCCTCTCCCCTCGGGGGAGAAGGTGCCCGCGAAGCAGATGGATGAGGGCCGGCTCGCTCTGCCCTCATCCGTCCATCCCTCATCCGACCCGGCAGACGCCGGGCCACCTTCTCCTGCGAGGGGGGAAGGAAGGAGCGCGAGATGTCGACCGCTACACTGGAACAACCAGCCGCCGCGACCGCCAGCGACAACATCCTGTCGCTCAACAACATCGAGGTGATCTACGATCACGTCATCCTCGTGCTGAAGGGCGTTTCGCTGCAGGTGCCGCGCAAGGGCATTGTCGCAATCCTCGGCGCCAATGGGGCAGGCAAGACGACGACACTGAAGGCGATCTCGAACCTGCTCAAGGCCGAGCGCGGCGAGGTCACGAAGGGCTCGATCGTGTTCGAAGGCGAGCGCGTCGACAGGATGTCACCGAACGAGCTCGTGCGGCGGGGCTGCATCCAGGTGATGGAGGGCCGGCACTGCTTCGGCCATCTCTCGATCGAGGAGAACCTGCTGACCGGAGCCTTCACCCGCCGCGACGGCAATGCCGCGATCAAGCGCGATCTCGAGAAGATCTACGAGCTCTTTCCGCGGTTGAAGCAACGCCGCAATTCACAGGCGGGCTACACCTCGGGCGGCGAGCAGCAGATGTGCGCGGTGGGCCGGGCCATGATGTCGAAGCCGAAGATGATCCTGCTCGACGAACCGTCGATGGGCCTCGCCCCGCAGATCGTCGAGGAGATCTTCGAGATCGTCCGCAGGCTCAATGCCGAGGAAGACGTCTCCTTCCTCGTCGCCGAGCAGAACACCAACATGGCGCTGCGCTACGCCACCTATGGCTACATCATGGAGACGGGCCGCGTCGTCATGGATGGCGAGGCCAGGATGCTGCGCGAGAACGAGGACGTGAAGGAGTTCTATCTCGGCGTCGCCGAGGGCAACAAGAAATCCTTCCGCGAGGTCAAGAGCTACAAGCGCCGCAAGCGCTGGCTGTCATGACCGATGGGCCGGCAGGCGCTATAGCGCAGCGATGCTCTACGCCATCCTCGCCATCGCCGTCATTCTCCTGATCTTCGGGCCGCAAGCCTGGGTGCGCAACGAGATGAGCAGACACGCAACCCCTCGCCCCGATCTGCCGGGGACTGGTGGCGAACTGGCCCGGCATCTGCTCGACCGCTTCCAGCTTGGCGCGGTCAAGGTCGAGAGCACGGCGGCCGGCGATCACTATGATCCGATCGCGCAGGCGGTGCGGCTATCGCCGGAGAACCATGACGGGCGCTCGATCACGGCCGTCGCAGTTGCCGCCCATGAGGTCGCCCATGCGATCCAGCACGCCCAGGGCAGCACCTTGTTCGCGCTCAGAACCATGCTGGCGCGCTTCCTCGGTGTCTTCGACAAGATCGCGATGGCGGTGCTGCTGACGGTCCCGCTCGTCATGGCGATCACCCATGTGCCGGCGATCGGGCTGATCCAGTTCGGCATCGCGATCGCGATGCTCGGCGTCGGGCTCGTCGTGCATCTGGTGACGTTGCCGCTGGAGCTCGACGCCAGCTTCGGCAAGGCGCTGCCGATCCTCACGACCGAGGGCTACCTCGATCAGGCCGACGTGCCGGCGGCGCGCGGCGTGCTGCGCGCTGCGGCCTTCACCTATGTCGCCGGTGCACTGATCGGCCTGCTCAATTTCCTGCGCTTCCCGCGCATTATCCGCTGAACCGGGACGAAACCCATGAGCGCGCATCACGACGATCTGGAGACCCGCTCCCCCGACGCTCGCGAGGCCGACCTCTTTGCGAGGCTGCCAGCCGTGCTCGTTGCCGCGATGCAGGCGCCGGCCTATGCCGAGCGGCTGGCCGGCATCGATCCCGCGGATATCACCGACCGCAACGCGCTCTCGACCCTGCCGGTGCTGCGCAAGGCCGAACTTCCGGCCTTGCAGAAGCAGGCGCTGCCCTTCGGCGGATTCGTTCCCGGCCAGCCTGGCGCTTTCGGGCGGCTGTTCACCTCGCCCGGACCGATCTTCGAGCCCGAGGGCACCGGCCGCGACCCCTGGGGCGCGGCTCGGGGCCTGTTCGCGGCGGGCTTCCGGGCCGGTGACATCGTCCTCAACACCTTCGGATACCATCTGACGCCGGGGGGCTTCATCATGGATTCGGGTGCGCGGGCGCTCGGCTGCGCCGTCATCCCGGCCGGACCCGGCAATACCGAACAGCAGATGGAGGTGATCTCCGCCTACAGGCCGAGCGCCTATACCGGCACGCCGGATTTCCTGAAGATCCTGATCGAGGCGGCCGAGAGCCGCGACATCGACATCTCCTGCATCAAGCGGGCGGCCGTCTCGGGAGCCGCCTTCCCACCCTCGCTCCAGGCCTGGGTGCGCGAGCGCGGCATCGACGCCTATCAGCTCTATGCAACTGCCGATGTCGGCATCATCGCCTATGAGACGTCGGCGCGGGAGGGGATGGTGCTGAACGAGAACCTGATCGTCGAGATCGTCCGGCCCGGCACCGGCGATCCGATCGAGCAGGGCGAGGTCGGCGAGATCGTCGTCACCAATCTCGACCCGCATCACCCTCAGATCCGGCTCGCCGTCGGTGATCTCACGGCGGTGATGGCCGGCGCCAGCGCCTGCGGCCGGACCAACGCCCGGATCAAGGGCTGGATGGGCCGCGCCGACCAGACGGCCAAGATCAAGGGCATGTTCGTGCGGCCCGAGCAGGTCGCGGAGATCGCCAAGCGTCACAGCGAGATCCACAAGCTCCGGCTCGTCGTCGGTCGGGCCGACGAGGTCGACACGATGACGCTGAAGGCCGAAATCTATGCCGAGCCCGAAGGGTTGGTCGATGCGGTTTCCGCCAGCCTGCAGCAAATCACCAAGCTGCGCGGTGCGGTCGAAATCCTGCCGCTCGGGGCACTGCCGAACGACGGCAAGGTTATCGCCGACGAGCGGCCGGTGGGCTGACGGATCGCGGATCCGGCAGCACTGTCCGCCGGCCTCACCAGTCGATCGACTTCTCCCCCTTCGCCGTCAGCCAGGCATTCGCCTTGGAGAACGGCCGTGAGCCGAAGAAGCCCCGCCGCGCCGAGAGCGGCGAGGGATGCGCCGAGGCGATCACCAGATGCCGGCTCTCGTCGATCAGGGCGCGCTTGGCCTGGGCCGGGCTGCCCCAGAGCATGAAGACGACGTGGGGGCGGTCGCGCGAGACTGCGGAGATGATCGCGTCGGTCACGGCGCCCCAGCCCAACAGGAGGTGCGAGCCGGCCTTGGATGCACCCTCGCGGACTGTCAGCGCGGTGTTGAGCAACAGCACGCCCTGTCGCGCCCAGGCTGTCAGGTCGCCGTCGGTCGGCGGGGCGAGGCCCAGATCATCGCTGCGCTCGCGATAGATGTTGACCAGCGAGCGCGGCAGTGGCGGCGGGCCGACATAGGAGAAGGCGAGCCCGTTGGCGTGGCCCGGCGTCGGATAGGGGTCCTGCCCGAGGATGACGAGGCGGACGCCGTCGAGCGGTGTCAGCGCCAGCGCGGCGAAGACGCGTTCGGGGGCCGGTGCGACGACATGGCCGGCCACGCGCTCGGCATCGGCGGCCGCGCAGGCACGTTCGGCCTGGGCGCCGGGTGCGAAGACGGGAAGCCGGCGCCAGTCCCTGGCCTGCTCGCTCGCGAGAAAGGTCGCGAGCGCGGTCGAGCTGCTCACTTCAGGACGGCCCGGCCTTCGACCTTGGCGTCGATCGTGCCCAGCCTGCGCAGATAGACCATCACCTCATTGGCCATCAGCTTGCCGTCGGTGAGACCGATCAGCGTCTTGCCGCGCGCCAGCGCGGTGTAACCGTCGCCGCCCTCGAGCATGAAGTTGTTCGACGCGACGGTGTATTTGGCGGCCGGATCGATCGGCTTGTCATCGACCGTCACAGCGGTGACGCGCGAGCCCTGCGGCTGCTTCAGATCGGCCTCGAACTTCAGGCCGGAGACCACCGGAAAGCGGCCCGCACCCTGCGGAGCGTCGCGCAGGCCGTTCTCGATCGCATCCTTCACGTCCTTGCCGGTGATCTCGACCATCACGGTCGCGTTGCCAAAGGGCAGCTCGCTCAGCACGTCGCGGCGGGTCAGCTTGTGGCCGATCGGGTACTGCTTGTTGGCGCGGATGCCGCCGGCATTGGTGATGGCGAGCTGCGCGCCGGTGCCGGAACGGATCGCGTCGGCGATCAGGTTGCCGATCGCGGCTTCCTGCGTGCGGATGACGCCGGTGCGCGAATCGAGCGGGGCGGCGAGCACCGCAACGTCGACATCGAGTTCCTTCGACAGCTCGGCCTCGTAGCCCTTCACCAGCGCCGCGACGTCGGGATCAGGCGTCGCGCCACGCGAATCGTTGACGCGGAAGGTGGGCGTCCAGGACACCTGGCGGGCGGCACCCTCGCCGCGCACGCTGACGGCGATGTCGATCGCGGTGACGTAGTTACCCTCCTCGTTCGACTCGACCATCACGACCTTGCCGTCATAGGCGATGGCGAGATCGTGGTCGTGGCCGGTGAGCAGGATGTCGACGACGCGCGAGCGCACGATCTCGTTGTCCATGGCACGGTCGGCATGGACGACGGCGACGAGGATGTCGGCGCCCTGGCTTTTCAGGGTGCGGGCCTCGCGCCGCAGCGCCTCCATGGTCGAGGAGAATTTCAGGTCGCCGGAATTGGAGATCTGCGGCGTCGGGTCATAGGCGGTGCCGATGACGCCGACCTTGACGCCGCCGAGCTCGAAGATCTGGCTGTCCTTGTGGCCAGGCAGAGGTTGGCCGGCGGCGTCACGCAGGTTGGCGGCGAAGGTCGGGTAGCTTTGTGCCGCCACGAGCTTGAGATAGTTTTCCTTGCCGAAGTCGAACTCGTGGTTGCCGGGCACGAAGACGTCGATGCCCATCTTGTTCTGCATCGCGACGATATGGGCGCCCTGGTCGAAGCCCGACATCAGCGAGGGCGAGTAGCAGTCGCCGGCATGGCAGAACAGGACCGGCACGCCCTTGGCGCGTTCGGCCCTGGCGATGCCGGCAGCGCGCGCGAAGCCGCCGCGGCCCTTGTCGTCGCTCATCTTGTAGATGTCGTTGAGCAGCAGCAGCGTGAAGGCCGGCGCGGGCGTCTGGGCAATCGCGGCTGGTGCGGTCGCGGCGAGTGTCGCCGGGGCGGCGATGACGCCAAGCGCGTTGCGGCGAGTCAGCTTGGTCATGAGTGATTTCCCCAGCGAAGGCGCGATGATGTGACGTCGCGGGCAATATCGCAGTGTCGAGCCGTTCCAATCAAGCGGCTCGCCGCACGGCTCTAGCGATTGGTCATCTGGCTACGGATGGTGTTGATCTCGTCGCTGACGTGGGCGTAGTTCGCGGCCGAGTCGCGGATCCCGGCGCGGCGATTGCGCTCGGTCAGCCATGGCCCGTCCCTGAACCAGACTGTGAGATTGTCCTTGCGGATGTAGTGCTCGAAGGTGGAATCGGGCAGCTCCTGCGCCCCGATCAGGTATTTGCGACTCCATTCATCCTCGCGAACCTGGCCAGGCAACCAGTCCCGGACGATCTCGATGTCGTCGAGCACGTGCAGCAGCTCGTGCTCCCAGATGACGGCGAAGAGCTTCTGGCTCAGGCGGTCCTTGTCGAGGGGGCGATCATCCTCGAGGACGTGCACCGAGATCGTCACCTCCAGAACGACCTCCCCGCCCTGGAAGCGCCATGTGACGCGGTTCTGGGGGCCAACGCTGCGCAGCCATTGCTTGTCGATATCGGGAAAAGCCACTGCGAACTCGGCGGTGACCAGACCGTGAACCGAGGCAAGCTGGCCCGGATTGTTCTTCTGCGTGCCGCTCAGGAGCTTCATCATGTCCTCGCGCCGAACGAATTTCGGCAGGCGCAGGTCACTGGCGGTCAACCCCTTCGGCGGCTTGATGGCGTAGCGTCCCTTGGGCACGACCACCGTATTTGCGTGGACAATCCGGCTCTTGATCTCGAAAGCGGGGCCCTTGGCTGTGGGCGGCGGCATGGCATCCCTCCCTGCGCATCGGGTATCGGGCTGGCGACCGATCGATGCTCTGCCCGTTCCCCGCTCTGTGCAAGACCGATCGCCGGTGTCGCACCTGCCGCGACGGCATTGGACGAAGGCCGGAACTCGTCTAAATCACAGGTCCATGAAAGCCCTGGACACGACCTTCGAGGCCAAGCCGGCCGCCCTGCAACACGAGATGCCGAAGCCCGCCGACCATCCGGTGGTGCGGGCCGGGCGGATCGGCGTCCTGTTGATGAATCTCGGCACGCCGGAGGGCACCGGCTACTGGCCAATGCGGGCCTATCTCAAGGAATTCCTCTCCGACCGGCGCGTGATCGAGGAACCGCGCTGGAAATGGTGGCCGATCCTGAATCTGATCGTCCTGACCGTGCGTCCCGGCCGCAAGGGCAAGGACTACGCCTCGATCTGGAACACCGAGCGCGATGAGGGCCCGCTCAAGACGATCACGCGCTCGCAGACCGAGCAGCTTGCGGCGCGGCTCGCTCCCGAGTTTGGGGATCGCGTCGTCTTCGACTGGGCGATGCGTTACGGCTTTCCCGATGTGAAGAGCCGGCTGAAGGCGCTGCTCGAACAGGGCTGCGACCGCATCCTGATGGTCCCGCTCTATCCGCAATATGCGGCGCCGACCTCGGCCACGGCCTGCGACCAGGCCTTCCGTGCCCTGATGACGATGCGCTGGCAGCCGGCGGTCCGGGTTGCGCCGCCCTATTTCGATGATCCGGCGCATATCAAGGCGCTGGCCGCCTCGATGCGGGCGTCGCTCGCGAAGCTCGATTTCGAGCCGCAGGTGATCCTGTGCTCCTTCCACGGCATGCCGAAGGAGTATCTGCTCAAGGGCGATCCCTATTACTGCCAATGCGCCAAGACCTGGCGGCTGCTGCGCGAGGAACTCGGCTTCAGCACCGAGCGCTTCCGGATGACCTTCCAGTCGCGCTTCGGCCCTGATGAATGGCTGCAGCCCTATACCGACGAGACGGTGAAGGCGCTCGCCCAGTCCGGAACCAAGTCGATGGCGATCGTCGCGCCGGGCTTCTCGGCCGATTGCCTGGAGACGCTCGAGGAGCTCGATGGCGAGAACCGCGAGATCTTCCTGCACAATGGCGGCGAGAAGTTCGCCTATCTCCCCTGCCTGAACGCTTCGCCAGAGGGCATCGACACGATTGAGGCGGTCGTCAGGCGTGAGCTGATGGGCTGGGTCTGACCCGATCGCCGGTCGGCCCGTCCGGCGACGAAATCCGCGACGGCGGCCGCGACATGGCGTGATTGCAGGATGCGGCGGTGGCCGAGCCCCTGCAACGCTTCGAGCCGCACGAAGGGGCCGGCCCCGGCCAATTCCTCGGCATGGGCGAAGGGCACTTCGCGGTCATCGCGGCAATGAAGCAGCAGCGTCGGCTTGCCGAAGCGCGCGAGCTGATCGGCGCCCTCGAAGGCCGTGACGGGCACGCCGGCGACGCTATGGATACGTGCCTCCAGCGCCCTCTGTCCGGTTCGGCCAAGCCCGATCGCCGTGCCGAACCAGCGCGTGACCTCCGCCATCGACGCGGGCGGCGAGATCATCGCCAGGCGCTCCGCCATGACGCGCGGCTGCGCGGGGATGGTGCCGGCGAGCGCCGCAAGCGCGATCGAGCCGCCGAAGGAATGGCTGACGATCGCATGCACGGGGGCAAAGGCTCGGGCGACGGCGGCGAGGCTCGCCACCCCGATCGGCAGGTTGAGCTCGGCGCCGGTCGATTGCCCATGGGCGGGCAGATCGAAGGCAACGACCCGGAAGCCGGCGCGCAGCAGCGGCGTCACGAAGGCGCTCATGAAGGCAGCCTCGCCGGTCCAGCCATGGAGCAGGATCACACTGGGGGCCGGCTCGGCCTGGCCTTCGGTAGCCGGCTCGAACAGGTGGGCCGCGACCGAGCCGCATGGATACGGCACCGATATGTGCATCGCGGCGTCGAGCCGGCTAGCGGCGGGCTTGACCGCGGGCGTGCGATTGGTTCCCTGCTTGCGGCGGGGCGGCGTGCAGAAGGCCTTGAAGGCTATGCGGCCGGTCAGGCCCGGCGCCACGATGCCCGAGACGTGGACGATAGGCCTGAGCAAGCGGAGGAGCGAGGTGGCCATGGCGTCAACCCTGATTTGTTCAGCCATGAACGAGTATGTTCATTCATGAACAAAAAGCAAGAGACGTCTATGCCTCAGGAGAAGGCCCGCCTTCTGCCCTGGGAGCTGCCGCGCTTCCGCAACTGGATCGCGGTCGCACGGGTGCATCAGCTCTGGAAGAAGGTGTTCGGCGAGGCGCTGGCGCCGCTCGGAATCCAGCTCGCGCATTACGACGTGCTCGCCAATATCGCGCATGTGCCGGGGCTGACCCAGCAGGCGCTCGCCGAGAAGCTGCTCGTCGGCCGCAGCGCCATGAGCATGCTGCTGCCGGAACTCGAGCGCCGCGGGTTGATCGAGCGGCGCAGCGACGAGACCGACCGGCGCGTCCGGCGGCTCTGGCTGACGCCGGAGGGCAATGAGCTGACCGAGAAGGCGATGGCCATCCATGTCGCCAGGCTCGAGGCGATGATGACCGTGCTCAGCGACGCCGAATGCGATTCGATCGGCGAGATGATGCGCAGGATTGCGGCTGCGCTCGAGAAGTGACTGAGGCAGCCGGGCCAGAATGGAAAAAGGCCGCTCTTGCGAGCGGCCTTTTCGATTCCTGAGGCAGGCTCGGCCGAGAGGCGGCCTGCTGCGCAGGCGGCTTACTTGGCCGGAGCGAAGATGCCGACGCTGCTCGCGGTGATGTCGAAGGACAGCGTGCCGACGACGGTCGCGCCGCACCACTTCGACCGGCCCGTGCCGTTGTTGATGCCGCGCGGATCCGCCGTCAGGAGGAAGCAGTCGGCCTTGGAGAGGTCGGTGTCGTGGTAGCGAACATCGGCGGTGATGTTCTTCCAGGTGTAGGAGATACCGGCGTTCCAGTAGGTATAGTCAGGCAGGTTGGTCGGCGGCGTGGTCGACCAGATCGCCTGATTGGTCGTGCCGAGCCAGTAGCGGCCGAGCTCGCCGGAGACCGCGAGGCCCTCGAGGAAGGGCAGGGCATATTTCGCGGTGATCGAGCCATAGGTGCCCGTCGCGCCGGTACCGAGCCAGTCCCAGGCGTAGAAGACATTGGCGCCGACCGTCAGGCTGCCGCCGAAGGTGTAGGAGAGCTTGCCGTAGACTTCCGTGTAGTCGGTGTTCTTCGGGGTCCAGTGCACGCCACCGGCGTCGATCAACGCCTTCTCGGCCGGATAGTAATACTGCCAGACACCGAGATCGACGGTCAGATCGCCGAACTTCGGACGGATACCGCCGTAGAAATCGATCTCGGCGTCCGGACGGGTCGCCAGGTCGACATTCGAGGCATAGACGCCGAGGTAGAACAGGTTGTCGTAGATCTGCAGCTCGGCGCCGCCCTGGACGGCGGGCTTGCGATCGGTCTGCGAGATACCGCGGAAGTTGTAGTCCGTCATGCCCTTGATGCTGACGGCGACATCGATCCAGGTGATGCTCGGCGGGATCGGAGCGACCGGCGCATCCTTGCGGCTGGGAAGATCGGCGGCTTGCGCAGCGCCAGCGAAGGCAGCGAGCGATAGGGTTAGGCCAGTGACCGAAGAACGGACGAAATCGAAGACCATTAGATGCTCCGTGCCAGTCGGGCCGCGAATTCCGGCCCGTTTCCGCCACAATCTAGGCGAGCGATTTTGATTCTCGGCAAGGCAAGCTTTTCGGCAGGATGCATAGTTCTTAAGCAAAAGGCCCCGCGGAGCGGGGCCTTTGCGCCTGAGAAATAGTCTAAGCCGACAAAGCGACGTGATGTTGCATTTCCGTCACGTCGCGGTCGTTCCTAGCGGGTGATCCGCTGACTGGCGAACGCTGCATCCGGCTGTTCCAGCTGCGTCGTGCGCAACTTGTCGGTGCGGCGCGGCGGCAGGGGCGCGCGGACATTGGTCGGCGTGGACGGCACGACCGAAGCAACCGGCGCGGAGGCCTGGGGCTCGGCGGGGGCCGATCCGCCGATCAGCGGCACGAAGCTGAGGGCGCGGCGGTAGAATGGCACGCTCTCCTCGGAAGCCGTCGCGAAACCCGTGGACGCGGCGGCGGCGGGGAGCGGCGCGGCATTGCCGGGCAGGACCCGCGCGACCTGAGTCGCGGCCGTGCCAGCGGCCGGCTTGGGCGCGGCCTGCGCCTTGGCCGGCTCCGGCTTTGCAGGCTCGGGCTTTGCCGGCTCGGGGGCAGCCGCCGAGGCGGCGGCAAGCACGGCGTCGTTGTCGGCCGAGGTTGCACGGAAGGTGGCCGTCGTCTTGCCCTTGTCGTCGAGAACGGCGACGCGCGGTCCAACCGTGAGCGCGTCCGGACGGCTGATGCCGACATCGCGCGAGCCCCAGGAGGCCGAGCGGTTCAGGGACTCGGAGCCGTTCGCGACGAGGGCGCTCTTGAAGGACGAATGCTGATCGCCATCGTCATAGACCAGCTTGACGGCAGGCGTGCCCTTGGCGACGAGCGCTGCGATCTCGGACTCGTCCTGCTGGCGCTTCTGCTGCACAGCCTGGGCGACGGCCGCGCCGCCCCCATTGAAGACATAGCGACCGCCGGTGACGCCGACCTGCGGTTCGTCCCTGGTGATCTCGAAATAGTCCGTGCCTTCCTTCAGGTTCTTCCAGAAGGCGATGTTGGAATCGAGCCGGTGCTTGGCGAGGTTCTGCGGCGTCATCCGGAAGGGCAGCGCCTGCATCTGCACGGCCTTCTGGCCGCCATTATGGGCCTCGCGGACGAGCGCATAGATCTCGCCCATCTGGTCGTCGGTCATCGAGTAGCAGCCGGCCGAGGAGCAGGCGCCGTGCACCATCAGATGCGCGCCGGTGCGGCCATAGGAGCGGTCATAGGCGTTGGGATAGCCCATGTTGAACGAGACGTAGAAGGACGAGTTCGGGTTCATCTGCGCCGGGGTGATGGCGTAGAAGCCCTCCGGCGCCTGGCGGTCGCCCTCGCGCACCTTCGGGCCGAGCTGCCCCGACCAGCGGCACATCGGATAGGTCTTCAGCAGGGCATACTGGCCATTGGCCTTGCGCTTCCAGATCTCGAGCTCCGACTCCTTCTTGTAGGAGCGGATGAGGATCGGCTGGTCCTTGCTCATGCCCTTCTCGGACATCAGGGCATAGGTCGCTGCCGGGATCGGGATGTTATGGCGGGCGGAGCCGCGATAACGGTCCTCCTCGCAGGCGCCCAAGGTCAATGCAACAAAAGCCACGAGCGCGAGTTGCTTGAATGCCACGTCGTCAATCCCATGATGGGTCGCCACGGAGGAGCGCGACCTGTGACTTCGCAAGACGGCCAAATTGTGCCCGTCCTGCTGTTCTAGAAGCGTTAGGCTTGAAGCTTCCTTACCACAGGGGCTGCCCTTAAGGCCACATGGTCAAGGGCAGGTTAAAGCCGTGTGCCTTTGGAGCGCGCCAAGCGCCGTCCCGCGGCGTCAGAGTGTGCGCCCGATCGCCAGGAATTTTTCCGCGCGCCGGTCGACGATCTCGTCCTGCGACAAGCCCGCCAACTCCGAAAGCGACGCCGAAATCGCCTCGCCGGCGCGTCCGATCGCGGCCTGCCGATCGCGATGCGCGCCGCCCGTCGGTTCGCTCACGATCCGGTCGATGATGCCGAACTTCAGCAGGTCCTGCGCCGTGATCTTCATGCCGGTGGCGGCGTCCTGGGCGCGGCCGGTGTCGCGCCAGAGGATCGAGGCCGCACCTTCCGGCGAGATCACCGAATAGATCGCATGCTCCATCATGATGACGCGGCTGGCCGCGGCGATCGCGATCGCGCCGCCCGAACCGCCCTCGCCGATCACCAGCGCGATGCTGGGCGTGCGCAGGCCGAGCCAGGTCTCGGTCGAGCGCGCGATGGCTTCCGCCTGGCCGCGTTCCTCGGCCTCGATGCCGGGATAGGCGCCGGCGGTGTCGACGAAGCTCAGGACGGGAAGGCCGAAACGGTCGGCGAGCTCGACCAGCCGGACGGCCTTGCGATAGCCCTCGGGCTTGGCCATGCCGAAATTGTGCCGGATGCGGGTCTCGGTCGAATCACCCTTCTCCTGGCCGATGACGCAGACCGGCTCGCCGCGGAAGCGGCCGAAGCCACCGACGATGGCCTCGTCCTCGCCGAAGGCACGGTCGCCGGCCAGTGGGGTGAACTCCTCGATCAGGCCGGCGCAGTAATCCTTGAAATGCGGCCGCTGCGGGTGGCGTGCGACGAGCGTCTTCTGCCAGGGCGTCAGAACCGCGTAGAGCTCCTTCAGCGCCTGGCCGGCCTTGGCCTCCAGCCTGTCGATCTCGTCGGAAAGCGCGTAGCCGTCGCCCTTGGCGTCCAGGGCCCGCAATTCATCCGCCTTCGCCTCGAGCTCGGCGACCGGTTTCTCGAAATCCAGATAGCTACGCATCGTGATCCAGTTCAGGTTTCGCGCCAGGTTGGTCCCTGCGCATCAAAGCGTCGTGTGGAACCGGCTTGCGAAAAGCGGCGGACCTTGGTCGCGCGCCGGCTTTTTTGTCAACCCGGCGGCTTGCCGTCACGGGTGCTGTCGGTCCGTTGCGTCGGGCTTGGCTGGGGCAGCAGGATCGGGCGGAAGGCGAAGCTGCGACGCGTCGCGCGCAGCGGAATGCGGCGATAGACCTGTTTGGTCGCGTCGATCACATGCACGCCGGCGAAGGGCAGTGCGAGCCCGGCCCCGATGCGCTCCCAGGCGGCGGCCGAGCGCATCAGCAGGCGCCGCCGCAGCGGCGGCACATAGAGCGCCTCGGTCCAGTTCTCCGGCGAGAACTCGCCGGCGCGCATCAAGGCCTCGATCTGCGAGCGGCTGAACGGGCGACCCTGGCCGAAGGGCGTGCCGTCCATGCGGGCCCAGAGGCCGCGCCGGTTCGGGACGACGAGAATCATCCGGCCTCCGGGCGAAAGCACGCGTCCGACCTCCTCGATCAGGTCGTCGGGACTTTCGGTCTCCTCCAGCGCATGGACGAGCACGACGCGGTCGATCGAGGCCGTTGGCAAGGGCAGCAGCGTCGGCTCGACCAGCGCCGAGGCGGAGAGCCCGTCGGAAGGCCAGTTCACCACGCCCTGAGCCGCCGGCATGAAGGCGATCACCCGCTCGGCATTCGCGCCCAAGACCGAAAGATAGGGCGTCGAGAACCCCAGACCGAGCACACGCTGGCGGGCACAGTCGGGCCAGAAGCGCAGCATTGCCGTGCCGATGAAGCGCCGCGCCACATGGCCGAGCGGGCTGGCATAGAAGGCGCGCAGATCGGCGACGTCGAGGGACATGGAGCCGCAAGATGTGGTGCCGCGCCGATGCGCGCAAGGCCCAAGCGGCAGCCAGGCTGCGGGCAGGGCCGACCGGTAGCCCGGTGCAAGGCTGGCCTCTGCCGACGCCATTCGCTATGCACCGAAGGGTCAGCCGCGTTCCGGAGCCCCCCATGCCGCTCGATCTCCAGATTTTCCGCACTCTCAGCGATAACGCCGGCGCGCTGCTCTACGATCCCGTGGCGAAGGCGTGCGCGGCGGTCGATGTGCCCGATGCCGGCCATGTTATGGCCGCGGCGAAGGCCAGGGGATGGGCCATCACCGACATCTTCGTGACCCATGCCCATCACGACCACACGCAGGGCGTGGCCGAACTGAAGCGGGCGACCGGTGCCAGGGTCTGCGGACCGGCGGATGCGGCGGCCTCCGCCCCGCTCGACCGCATTCTGAAGGAGGGAGACAGCGTCTCGTTCGGCGGCGAGAGCTTTGAAATCTGGCACACGCCCGGTCATTCCGACGGGCATCTCAGCTTCGTCTCGCTCGGGGCGAGGCTCGCGCTGGTCGGCGACGTCGTCTTCGTGATGGGCTGCGGGCGGGTGCAGCCCGGCCAGATGGCGGCGATGTGGACCTCGCTGTCGCGCCTAATGGCGCTGCCTGGCGATACCCGGCTGCTCGGCGGCCATGATTACACCCTGTCGAATGCCCGGTTCGCCGCTTCGGTCGATCCGGCCAATGCCGTGCTCAAGGCGAGGTTGGCGGAAGCGGAGGCGGCCAAGGCCCAGGGGCGCTTCTGGGCGCTCACGACGGTCGCCGAGGAGGCCGCGACCAACCCCTTCTTCCGGGCAGGCGAGAGCGCTCTCGCCGCTGCCGTGGGCCTGGTCGGCGCACCTGCCGGCGACGTCTTCGCCGCGTTGCGCGAAGCCAAGAACCGGTTCTGAGCGACGCCATGAACGCGACGCTCAACGGCCTGACCGCTGCCGAGGTCATCCGGTTGCTCGATCTCGAGCCCCATCCCGAGGGCGGACACTACCGCGAGACCTTTCGCGATCCGCGCGAGGCCGAGGGGCGTAGCGTCTCGACGGCGATCTACTATCTGCTCGACACGGGCGAGACCTCGGAGTGGCACCGCGTCGATGCCGCCGAGATCTGGCATCACTATGCCGGGGCGCCGCTGGTGATCAGCGTCTCGCCGAATGGCCATGACGCTTCGGCGCACCATCTCGGCACGGATCTCGCCGCCGGGCAGCGCCCGCAATTCGTCGTGCCGGCCGGCTGGTGGCAGAGCGCGACCTCGCTCGGTGCCTGGACGCTGGTCGGCTGCACGGTCGCGCCCGGCTTCGTCTTCGAGGCTTTCGAAATGGCACCGCCGAACTGGCGGCCGACGCCGCGCCAGCCGACAGGGGGTGCATGATGACGCAGTTCCAACCGGGCCTCGGCCAGCCGGAGATCGCCGCGGACGATCTGCACCTCGTGCTCGATTGCGAGCGCCGCATCGTCAATGCCTGGCCGTCTCCGGCGACGCTGCTGATCGGCGACTGGGTGGTGCGTTTTGCCGGCGGCTATTCCGGCCGGGCGAATTCCGCCTCGCCGCTGAAGCCGGGCGCTGAGCTCGACGAGGCGACGCTGGACCTGATCGAGGAACTTTACCGGGCCGATGGGCTGCCGCCCTGCATGCGGCTGACCCCGCTCGTCGGAGAGGCGACGCGGGCCATGGCGCTGGCGCGAGGATACCGGGTCAAGGACGCGTCCTTCGGCCTGATCCGGCAGCTCGCCGACATCGTGCCGGAGGTCGAGCCCGAGCTGCAGATCGAGGCACGCCCGAGCCAGGAGTGGATCGCGGGGGTCGCCTCGCGTCAGCCGGGCATCAAGGCCGATGCCGACAAGCTCGCCGCCATCGTCGATGCCGTCCGCCTGCCGGCGGCCTTCGCGACCTGGCTGGTCGCGGGCGAGCCGGTCGCCTTTGGCATGAGCGTGGCCGAGCGCGGCATGGCCGAAATCGGCAGCATCGTGGTCGATCCCGCCCATCGTGGCCACGGCTTCGGCCGGCGCCTTGTCGTCGGGCTGATGGGCTGGGCGCGGGCGATGGACTGCGACAGCGCCTATCTTCAGGTCGACCAGACCAATGCGATCGCGCTCGGGCTCTATCGCAGCCTCGGCTTCCGCCGGCTTTACGCCTACGAGACGCGGATTCTCGACCTCGGGGCGTGAGGCAATCCGGCATTCTCGGGCGTAGCGAAGCGCAGGCCCGAGAATCTCTTGTCAGGCGATGCTCGGGTCGAGCCCGAGCATGACGCCTGTTGCCTTCAGCCCAGGCTCGCCCGCTTCATGAAGGCGCCGCCCTTCATGATGATCGGCATGTGCTTGCCCTGGCGGGTCAGCAGCGAGAGGTCCTTGAGCGGGTCGCCGTCGACGACGATCAGGTCGGCATGGGCGCCGGCCGCGACCGTGCCGATCTTGCCCTCGAGCTTGAGCAGCTTGGCTGCGACATGGGTGGCGGAACCGATCACCTCATGGGCCGGCAGGGCGCGGCCGCGGATCACGAACTCCTCCGACTGGTACTTGTGCATGTCGCCGAGAAGGTCGCTGCCATAGGCCATGGCGAGCCCGGCCTTCTTCATGACGGCGAGCGAGTTCATGCCGGCCGAGCGCACGACGTCGACCTTGGCGACCGAATCCGGCGGGAAGCCGAGCTTGGGGCCGTCCGAGACGAGCTTGTCATAGGTAACGAGCGTGGGCACCGCGACCGCGCCCTTCGACGCCGCGAGCTTCGCCGTCTCGGCCTCGATCAGGTTGCAGTGCTCGAGCGAGTGGACGCCCGCCTCGACGCAGCGACGGATCGCCTGGTCGGTGTAGACATGGGCCGAGACATAGGTTCCGGCCATCCGCGCTTCCTCCACGATCGCTTCCAGCTCGCTGACGGAAAAGCCGAGGAAATGGATCGGGTCAGTCGGCGAGGCGCAGCCGCCATTGGCCATGATCTTGATGAAGTCGGCGCCACCCTTGATTTCCTCGCGCGCGGCGCGACGGACCTGGTCGAGACCGTCGCAGACGCGGCCGAGCGCGCCGAGCCGGTGGCGGATGACCGGCGCCGTCGCGTCGTCATAGCGACCGCGGAAATCGGCATGGCCGCCGGTCTGGCTCAGCGCCTTGCCGGAGATGACGAGGCGGGGCGTCGGGAAATGGCCTTCTTCGGTCGCCTGCTTGAGTCCGAAATCCGCGCCGCCGACGTCACGCACCGTGGTGAAGCCGCGCATCAGCATCTCGCGCATGATCACGAGCGAACGGACGGCGACGAGCGAATCCGGCAGGGCCGCGTTGCGACCGAGATCGGCGACGCCGGCGACGACGTGGACATGGGCGTCGATCAGGCCGGGCATCAGCGTCTTGCCCTTGAGGTCAACGACCTTGGCCTTGGCCGACGTCACTGACTTGCCGACCTCACGGATCGTGCCGCCCTCGACGAGGACGCTGACGGGTGCGCCGGCTTCCGGCGCGGTGCCGTCGACGATGCGGGCATTGGTGAAGAGTGTGCTGGCCATGGTGATGTCTCGACTGGAGTTCTGAAAGTTGAAGTTCAGCGGGTGAGCAACGCGATAGCGTAGAGGCCGATCGCGAAGACGGTGTGGCCGATGATGTTCATCAGGCGCAAGGTGTTGGCATTGGAGCGCTTCGAGGCAGCGATGCCGGCGCCCATGCCGGGCTGCAGGATGAACCAGCCGCAGCCGACGGTGGCGAGGCCGACGATCAGCGCCGGCAGGAAGGTCGGGTTGTAGGCCCAGCCAATGCCCCAGATCGCCAGTACGATGCCGGCGAAGAGGATGCCGACGAGGTAATGCGCGATCCAGCCGATGGCGAGCTCGTTGGCGACCGGCTCGGCCTTCGCGATATCCTCATGAATGAAGCGACCACGCGGGAGATGGGCGAACCAGCGCCCGACCATCGCCCAGTTCGGCGCCGGTAGGCCGAAGGCGTGCTTGAGGAACTGCGCCCAGAGATCGAGCAGCGCGGTTGCTCCGACGCCGATCAGCGCCGCCCGAACGATGTAATCCACCATGTCATCCCCCGGGAGCGCGGATCGCCGGGCCCCTTCACGCGCCGGTTCGCGGCGTCGCTTGCAGTCGGGCCCATGGAGCGGTGATCCGGTTGGCGGGTCAACCGGCAGCGGTACCGAATGCACCGCGACCGGCGCAGGCGCGCCATGCGTCGGGCGCCGCCGCGGAGCTCTCAGGCGGTGCTCGGCCGCATCGTCACGGAACCTCGCAGGGCATCCGGGGTTGCCCTTTCGACGCACTTCAGGGGGAGGATGCCATGGGCGCCGCTGCGGCAGGGACGACACGGAATCGCGAGGGGCGCCCGCACGGCCTGCATGGCGCACCCGAACTGCCGTCCGTCAGCGTCACCAGTTACAATCTCGAGATCCGCGACGAGGACGGCTTCGTCGGCGACAAGGCGAGCCGCAGCGCCTTCGTCGAGCACCTCGACGCGCTTCGCCAGCATCTGCGTGAGCAAGGCGGCGATCCGTTGAAAGGCGCGACGGCGGAGGTCAGCAAGAAGCAGCTCGATGCGCTGCTGAAGGACGGCGACCCACATGAGGCGGCGCTCGTGCTTAGCGCGATTGAGCGATTCGCGCAGTCGCTCGCCTTCGTCATCCGGCGCTTCACCCGCCTCAAGAGCTGGGCTCCGGTCGAGCGCATCGTTATCGGCGGGGGCTTTCGCGAGAGCCGTGTCGGCGAGCTCGCCATCGGCCGCGCCGGCATCATCCTGAGCACGGACGGGCACAGGATCGATCTCGTGCCGGTCAGCCATCATCCCGACGAGGCGGGGCTGGTCGGCAGCGCCCATCTGGCGCCGAAATGGATATTCGAGGCCTATGACAGCCTCGTCGCCGTCGATATCGGCGGCTCCAACATCCGTGCCGGCATCGTCGAGCTGCGCCAGGACAAGGCCGCGGATCTCAGCAAGGCGCGTGTCGCATCCTCCGAGCTCTGGCGGCATGCCGATGAAGAGCCGCGCCGGGACGAGGCGATCGCGCGGCTCGGCGAGATGCTGCAGGCACAGCTCAGGCAGGCGAAGAAGGACGGCCTGCGCGTCGCGCCCTTCATCGGGGTCGGCTGCCCCGGCCTGATCGAGCCCGATGGTGCGATCGACCGCGGCGCTCAGAACCTGCCGGGCAACTGGGAGAGCAGCCGTTTCAACCTGGTCGACAGCATTCGCGAGCTGGTGCCCGAGATCGGCGATCACGAGACCCAGGTGACGATGCACAACGATGCGGTGATCCAGGGGCTGAGCGAACTGCCGGCGATGCAGGATGTCGAGAACTGGGCGGTCCTGACGATCGGGACCGGGCTGGGCAATGCGAGTTATCGCAACCGGAACGCGCCGAAGCGCAAGGCGGCCGGTAAGGACAAGACTTCCGACAAGGACAAATCGGAGGCGAAGGGCTGACGCGGCAAGCGGGGGCAAGCCGCATTGTTGCTCCCGGCGCCATGATGATGACCCGTTTGCGGGGGATTGAGGGGCCGCCCATATGCCGCTTCGGCAGCGCGGGGCGCCGGTTCCCATCTCCAACCTTGCAGACAGGTCTTGCTCTTGCCCTTCGATCGATCGCGCTACGCCCCGCCTGGGGCCGCTTGCCTTGGGAACGGAGCTGTGGCGACGGTCGAGCCACACCCGAATCACCATCCTGAGCGAGGCCCGACCGGAATGGCTGTGCGCATGAGGCAAGCGCCCGCACCTAGGCATCGTCTTGGCGGTTTCGTGCTCGTTCTCGCGATGCTGCTGCTGGCGGCCTTGTCCGGCGCGGGACAGGCCCTCGCGCAGCAGCCGGCCGCCGAGCCTGCGCCCGCGCGCGCCCGGCTCGATGCGATCCGCATCGAGCTGTCCCAGATCGAATCCACGCTGGCCGCTCCGAGTGCGACGGAGGCCGAATTGCAGCGCCAGCGCGTGCGGCTGCAGCCGTCGCTCGAACAGCTTCGCCAGATCGTCGAGGAGCAGACCCCGCGTGTCGAGCAGGCGAAGCTGCGCCTCGACCAGCTCGGCCCGAAACCCGATGCCTCGGCGCCGCCCGAGAGCGCCGAGGTGACGCGCGAGCGCGAGGCGCGCCAGAAGGCCTTCACGGACGCCGACGAGACGATGAAGATTGCGCGGGCGGCGTTCCTCCAGGCCGAACAGCTGCAGGCGTCGATCGGAGACCGGCGCCGCGAGCTCTTCGCCAAGGTGCTCTTTGCGGCGGGCCCGAGCGTTCTCAGCCCGGACATGTGGGGCAGCGCGATCGCGACGGCGCCGGAGGATCTGCGTGCCTCCGGCTACATCTTCGGAGGCTGGCTGTCGGGTGTCGCCGAGGCGCTGTCGGGTGCGCGCGGCGCGCTGGTCGCGCTCGCTTTCATCGGGGCGGGGCTGCTCTATTTCGCGCGCAGCCGCTATCTGCCGCGCTTCAAGGCTCGTTTCAGCACCACGCAGGATCGCGACAGCCTGCATTCCCTCTACATCGCGCTGGCCCATGTCGTGGCCGGCGCGGCGCCGCCGGCACTGGCGAGCTGGCTGATCTATGCCGCGCTCAACACCGCCGGGCTGCTCCCGCTCCGCATCCAGCCGGTGATCGCGGCTGCGGTCGCCGGGCTGGCGATCGTCGCCTTTGTCCAGGCACTGCTCGATGCGCTGTTCGCGCCGAGCCAGCCGCAGCGACGGCTGGTCAGCGTGATGGATTCGACCGCGCGCATCGTGGTCTGGATGGGAACCTCGCTGGCCTTGGTCCTGTCGATCAGCAAGGTGCTGGAAGCGTGGCTGACGGCGATCGCGGCAGGCCTCGCCGTGTCGATCATCCTGCGCAGCATCCTCGTCATCATCTTCGCGGTGACGCTGGTGGCGGGGCTCTATCGCCTTCGCGACGACGAGGAGGTCGAGGAAGAAGCCTGTCTCGGCCCCTATGTCGCGGTCGACGGCGCGAGCCTGGGGCCGATCCGCATCTTCGGCTGGATCATCGGGTTCGTGATGTCGCTCGCGGTGCTGAGCGGCTACGTCATCTTCGCCTCCTTCCTGACCGAGCAGGTGCTCTGGGTCGGCATCGTCGCCTGCGTCTTCGTGATCGTCTATCAGCTCGTCGATCTCGGCATTCCGCAGGCGCTGACCGGGAAGGGTCGCCTGGCGTTGACGCTGAAGGCCGGGCTCGGCATCCGCACCGGCACGCTGGACAAGATCGCGGTCATCGCGGCCGGCGCGCTCAAGCTCGTCCTGATCGTCATCACCTTCCTGATGGTGCTGGCGCCGTGGGGGCTGGAATCGGCCGACTTCCTGTCGTCGCTGCGGGCGGCCTTCTTCGGCTTCCAGGTCGGCGGCGTCACGATCTCCCTGTCCTCGATCTTCATCGCCGGGCTCTTGTTCGCGGCCGGGCTCGGGGCGACGCGCTCACTGCAGGGCTGGCTCGAGACCAAGTTCCTGCCGACGACGCAGCTCGATACGGGCTTGCGGAACTCGATCACCACGGCGGCGGGCTATGTCGGCTATGTCGGCGCCGTCGCGATCGCGGTCTCGGCGCTTGGCCTCAGCCTGGAGCGGCTGACGCTGGTCGCATCGGCGCTCTCGGTCGGTATCGGTTTCGGCCTGCAGTCGGTGGTGTCGAATTTCGTCTCGGGGCTGATCCTGCTCTGGGAGCGGCCGATCCGCGTCGGCGATCAGGTCGTGGTCGGCGACGCCGAGGGCATCGTCAAGAAGATCAATGTCCGCTCGACCGAGATCGCGACCTTCGACCGTGCTTCGGTGATCGTGCCGAATTCGAACCTGGTCTCGGGCGTGGTACGCAACCGCGTCCGCAACGACCGGACGGGGCGCATCCTGATCGCCTTGTCCGTGCCGCGCAGCCTCGATGCAGGCGATGTCCGCGGCATGCTGAGCGAGGTCGCGACCGGCCACGGCGACGTGATGCAGAAGCCGCCGCCGGCGGTCATGTTCAAGAAGATCGGCACCTCGACGATGGATTTCGAGCTGGTCTGCGTCGTCGCCGATGTCGACATCGTCGGCCGCGTCACCAGCGACCTCAATTTCGCGATCCACAAGCGGCTGACCGAGATGGAGCCGGCCGCAGCGACGCCTGAGCTTCTGGTCAAGGGGCTCGAAGGCGTCGAGCAGTCACTTGGCAGCATTGCCGCGGCTGTCACCCGCGAGGGCAAGGCGAGCGCGGACAAGGCAGGCGCAGGCAAGACGAATGGCAGCAAGGCGAGCGGCGAGGCCAAGCTTGCCTCTCCGAGCCGCGCCCGCAAGACATCGCCCGCTCCCCGCGACGAGGGTGAGGAAGACGAGGCGGAGGAAGCGCCGCCCGCCCGCGCTGCGGCGCCGGAGCCGGCCAAGGACGACAGCAAGGAATGATGCGATGCTCAGCCTCGAAGGCGGCGCGGCGAGAGCCCGCTCGATGACCTGTCCCGCCCTCGTAGCAGGCGCACTCGCGCTCATGGGCGTCGCCGGCTGCACCGAGCCGGTGCGCCAGAGCCAGCCGGCCTTCTATCGCGATCTCGGCTCTCCCTCTGCGCAGGTCGATGCGAACGAAGCCCGGGCGATGATCTCGGCCTACCGGCTGAATGCCGGGCTGAACACGCTGACGCTCGACCCCGCCCTGGTCGCGGCGGCACAGCAGGAGGCGAGCGCGATGGCGGCGGCCGACAAGCCGGTCCAAGCCGAGGCGGTCAAGACGCGGCTGGCGCGCAGCGGGCAGCCCGGGGCCGAGGCCAATCTCTCGGCGGGGTACCGCCGGCTGGCGGAGGCCTTTTCGGGCTGGCGCGATTCACCGCAGCACGACCGGGTCATGAAGACGCCCGGCGCGACGCGAATGGGCATCGCCACGGCCTATGCTCCGGGCTCGAAATACCAGGTCTACTGGGCGTTGATCCTGGCGCCGTGACCGGCGCCGCAACCCGCTGCCCTCAGGACATGAGTCCTGTCGGCAGCGATGGCGCACCCGGTTTCAGCGCGTTCCGACACGGCGATTGCAGGGCGGGTAGGGGCTCTCCCTGACCAGCGGCTCGGTGTCGCCCTTGCCGGTGACGGCGGCGAAGCGGTCGCTCGGCACGCTGCCATTTGTGAGGATCTCGCGGACCGCCGGCGCGGCCGACCGGGAGCTCCAAGGGATCACCCTCGGGCGCGGCACCGGGCCGCGGGGTCGCGGTGTGCCCGGTGATCGCGATCTTGTTGGGCATGTGCCGCAGCCTCGGCGCCGGCAGCTTGCGCATGCGGTCGCTCGGCAGGTCCTTGCCGTCCGTGAACAGCGCTCGGCCTTCCTGATCGTCGAGCTGAATGTCGATGCCGAGCTTGCCCGGCGCGCACCGTCCGCTAAAGCTAGGCGCGATGTCGCTGTTCTCTCTCTATGCACGCGTGCTGGGCGCGCTCGGTCCCGAAAGGCGGCTGGGTATCGTACTGGCGCTCGCCAACATCCTGCTGGCCGCGGTCTCCTTCGCCGAGCCGATGCTGTTCGGCGCGCTGATCGACCGGCTCACCACCATCCAGACAGCCGGCGGGACGGTGACCTGGGGAAGCATCGGAACGCTGATCGGTGCCTGGGTCGGCTTCGGGCTGGCCAATATCGGCATCGGCGTCTTCGTCGCGCTGCATGCCGACCGGCTGGCGCATCGGCGCCGGCTCGCCGTGATGGCGGAGTATTTCGAGCACGCGCTGTCTCTGCCGCTGGCCTATCACACGCAGACCCATTCCGGCCGCGTGCTCAAGGTCATGCTCGACGGCACCAACGCGATGTGGGCGCTGTGGCTCTCCTTCTTCCGCGAGCACTGCGCCTCGATCGTCGCGCTGTTCGTGCTGCTGCCCTTCACGATCTGGAAGAACTGGCAGCTCGGCCTGCTGCTGATCGGGCTGGTCGCGCTGTTCGGCTCGCTCACCGCCTATGTGCTGCGCAAGACCGACAAGCTGCAGAGCAATGTCGAGAGCTACCATTCGAGCCTCGCCGAACGGGCCTCGGACGCTCTCGGCAACGTCCCAGTGATCCAGAGCTTCACCCGCGTCGAGGCCGAGGTCCGCGGCCTGCGCTCGACCATCGCCAGCCTGCTCGACGCGCAGTTGCCCGTGCTGTCCTGGTGGGCGATCGCGACGGTGGCGACACGCGCCTCCGCCACCTTGACGGTGCTCGCGATCTTCGTCGTCGGCACCTGGCTGCTGATGCGGGGCCTGACGACCGTCGGCGAGATCGTGACCTTCATGGGTTTCGCCACCATGCTGGTCGGGCGGCTCGAGCAGATCGTCTCCTTCGTGAACTTCATCTTCATGCAGGCGCCGAAGATGCGCGAATTCTTCGAGGTGCTCGATACGTTGCCGAGCGTGCGCGATCCGCATGGCGCCGCCGATGCCGGCAGGCTTTCGGGCGCCGTCGCCTTCGAGGACGTGTCCTTCTCCTATGACGGCAAGCGCGCCGCGGTGCAGGACGTGTCCTTCGCGGTTGCGCCCGGCGAGACGATCGCGATCGTCGGGTCGACCGGCTCGGGCAAGTCGACCACGCTCGGCCTGCTGCACCGTGCCTTCGATCCGCAATCGGGCCGGATCACCGCCGACGGCGTGGACATCCGCGAGATCTCGCTGCTCTCCCTGCGCCGGAACATCGGCGTCGTCTTCCAGGAGCCGATGCTGTTCGCGCGCTCGATCCGTGAGAACCTGACCGTCGGCAAGCCGGATGCGACCGATGCCGAGATGATGCAGGCGCTCGACCGGGCACAGGCGACAGAGGTGATGGCGCGCCAGCCCGACGGACTCGACACGCTCGTCGGGGAGCGCGGCCGCACGCTTTCAGGCGGCGAGCGCCAGCGTCTCTCGATTGCCCGGGCGCTGCTGAAGAACCCGCCGATCCTGATCCTCGACGAGGCGACTTCGGCGCTCGACGCAGCGACCGAGGTCAAGCTGCAGAAGGCGCTGGAGGAGGTGATGAAGGGCCGTACCACCTTCGTCATCGCCCACCGTCTGGCCACGATCCGCAATGCCGACCGCATCCTCGTGTTCGAGCAGGGCCGGGTCATCGAGATGGGCTCCTTCGAGGAGCTCGTCGCCAAGGGCGGGCGCTTCGCCGCTCTCGCACGCGCGCAGTATCTCGTCACCGACAAGGCCCCAGCACCCGCCACTGAAGAGCCCGTGAGCGCGCTGGCCGCCAAGATCACGCCGGACTAGGCAGAGGCACGCTTGCCTCGATCTTGCATGGAACCCGCGGTTCGAAGCGGGGGCCGCTCGTTGCCTGTCCCGCGATCACGAGGGACATGATCATGCGCTGGTTCATCGCGGGTTTCCTGCTTTCGGCAGTCTCCCTGGCAGTGCCCGCCGGGGCGGGCGCGCAGACAATCTGGGAGATGCCGACCGAGTATCCGGCAACGGCCATCCCCGGAGAGGGCGTCACGGCCTTCGCCCAGTTCGTGAACGAGAAATCCGGCGGGCGGCTGACGATCAAGCCGAGCTTCGACGCAGCCCGCGGCATCAAGTCGGCCGCGATGATCGCCGCGGTGCAGAAGGGCGAGGTCGTGGCAGGAGACGCCTTCGCGGGGGCGCTCGGTGCGGTCGATCCGCTGTTTGGCCTGTCCTCCCTGCCTTTTCTCGCGACCTCGATCACGGATGCCCGCAAGCTGACGGAGTTGGCCCGCCCGGTCTATGACCGAAAGCTCGCCACCTTCGGCCAGAAGATTCTCTACACCACGCCCTGGCCGGCCTCGGGCATCTGGTCGAAGGAGCCGCTGACTGCACCGGCCGCCCTCGCCGGCCTCCCGATCCGCACCTATGACGCGACCTCGACCGCGGTGCTGAATGCGGCGGGCGCCAAGGCGAGCAATCTCTCCTTCGCCGACGCCATGCCGAAGGTGAAGGATGGCAGCGTCACCGCCGTGCTGTCCTCGGGCGATGGCGGAGCCGGGCGCAATCTCTGGGACTTCCTGCCGAATTTCGCCGAGGTGAACTACGCCCTGCCGATCTCGATCGCGACGGTCAATCTCGCGGCCTATGAGGCGCTGCCGGCAGATCTGCGCCAGATCGTGGACGAAGCCGGCGCGGCGACCGAAAAGAGGCAATGGAACGCGATCCGCACGCGGCTCGACGAGAACTATGCCCGCATGCGCGCCAACAAGGTGGCGATCCAGACCGATGTGCCACCGACCGTCGCGAAGGCGCTCGCGGATGCCGGCAGGAGCGCCGTTGAGGACTGGCGCCAGAAGGCGGGCGCGGACGGGGCTGCGGTGCTGGACTCCTTTCGCAAGCCCTGAACGAGAGGCGGGGCGTCTGCCGCGGCGATTCAGCGAACAAAACCAACTCCGGATGCGTTAGGCTGGGACGAAGGCTGCTTCGGCGGCCCGCTTTCTTGCGCCCTTTTTTCAAGCCACGACATTCCGGGATGGACCATTGAGCACGCTGATCCTCCGCCTCGCCTGTGCCTGGGCGACCGTTGCCGCCTTCCTGCTTTTCGGCGATGGGCTGCTGGCTCAACTTGGCGCGCCGCTGATCTCGGTGGTGATCTTCGTCTGGCTGCTGGGCGTCATCATCTGGGCGGCGTTCGGGGTCGTGCACGAGGCGGAGATCCTGGCGGGTCGGCTCGGGGAGCCCTTCGGCACGCTGATCCTGACGCTCTCGATCGTGATCATCGAGGTGGCGCTGATCTCGGCCGTTATGCTGGGCGCCAAGGGCGCGCCGACGCTGGGGCGCGACACCATGTTCGCGGTGCTGATGATCGTGCTCAACGGCGTCGTCGGCATCGGCCTGCTCGTCGGCGGCCGGCGCCATTTCGCCCAAAGCTACAATCTCAAGGGGGCCGCCTCCTACCTGTCCGTGATCACTCCGCTGACGGTAATCCCGCTGGTTCTGCCGAACTTCACCACATCGACCGCGAACGGCACGCTGACGACGCTGCAGTCGGTCAGCTTCTCGCTATTCACCGTCGCGCTCTATGGCGCCTTCCTCGTGCTCCAGACGGGCCGGCACCGCTCCTTCTTCCAGGAGCCGACCGGCGACCAGGCACCTCTGCCACGCACCGCCACGCCCGAAATCGAGGCCGGCGAGGACGATCACGGCCATGAGGACCCGGGCGGCGCGACCCTGACGCATGTCGCCCTGCTGCTCGCCAACATCCTGCCGATCGTCATCCTCTCGAAGAGCCTCGCGGCGGTGCTCGACTTCGGCATCATCCAGCTCGGCGCGCCGGTTGCGCTCGGTGGCATCCTGATCGCGATGGTGGTGTTCACGCCGGAATGCATCGCGGCGTTGAGGGCGATCAACGCCAACCAGCTCCAGCGGGCGATCAATCTCTGCCTCGGCGCCGCCGCCTCGACGCTGGGGCTGACGGTGCCGGCGGTGCTCGCGATCGGTCTCTGGACGGGGCAGGAGATCGTGCTCGGCCTGTCCGGCACGAACATGGTCATCCTGGCGATGACGCTGCTGCTCAGCACGCTGACCTTCACCGGCACGCGCACCACGATGCTGGAGGGCGCGGTCCATCTCTCGGTCTTCTTCGTCTTCCTGGTCCTGGTGTTCAGCCCATAACGTGGCCGTGCGGACGCGTGACAGGCCGGCCAAAGTGGTTACGCTACGGCAGTCATGGCCGATACCGCGCCGGGGAGATCGAGCTTGCATCCAGTTTCCTTGCCGGGCTTGCTCCTTGCGCTCGCGCTGTGGGCATGTCCGGCTCAGGCCCAGGACGGAGGCGATATGGGCCTCTGTGCCAATGAGCGTGTGAAAACGACGATGCTCTCGCCGGCGGAACTCGGGGCGGCCGAAGCCGCCTGCGGACGCATCCTGGCCGGAGGTGCCGACGAAGCGGCTCGCCAGAGAGCCAGCTTCTTCAGGGGGCTGATGCGCTTCCTGCAGGTGGTCCAGAAGGGCGCGGCGCAGGCGGCGAAGAACGATGGCTCGGTCGCGTACAAGCCGCCGTCGCTCGCGGAGGTGCGTCCGGCATTGCAGGACGTCCAGGTGGCAATCGACGCCGAGGGGCCGCTCAAGGGCGAGGCCCTGTCGCTTCGCGTCACGATCAACCAGACGATCGGTCGGCCTGGGGATGCCCGTGCCGATGTCGAGCAGGCCATGAAGGCGGCGCCGCAGGACGCCACCCCCTTTGTCCAGCGCGCTCTCGAACATCAGCGAACCGGCGATGTCGGGGCGGCGCTCGCCGATCTCGACCGGGCAGTGGAGCTCGATCCGGCCGCTGCGACGGCGCTGTGGGCGCGCGGCGACCTGCTGCGCCGGCTCGGGCAACTCGATCGCGCACGCGCCGATCTCGCCGCCGTCTCGGCGCTCGGGCCGCCGCTTGCCAGCATCGCGCTGACGCATAAGTCCGAACTCGAGCTGCGCGCGGGCAACCTGCAGGCCGCTTATGACGACCTCATCGCCGCCTCCCGCGCCGGCGCCGACACGCCGAAAGCAGAGGCGTCTTCGGCGCGGGCGGCCTTGCTGGTCCGCGCCGGGGATCTGGCGCTCGACAAGCTGAAGGAGCCGGATGTCGCCGAGAAGCATTTTCGCGATGCCTCGCGGCTCGACCCGAAGAACTTGAGCGTGGCGCTCGGCCTCGCCCGCGTCGAGGAACGGCGCGGCCAACGTGACAAGGCGATCGCGATCTACAAGCGCATCCTCGCCTCGACCAAATCGACCCCCAGGCTCTATGAACGCATCCTGGCATCCTTCCGCCTGAAGGAGCTGACCCGGCCGCCACGCCGCGACGCCTCCTCGCTGTTCCGCAGCGGTCTCGATGCGGGCATTGCGGTCGGCAGCGGCTCTCCGGATGGGCTCAGGCGCGTCGCCTTCGTCATCGGCGAGGGCGATTACGACCAGCTCACCAGCCTGCCGAATGCCCGTCGCGACGCGGCGGTGATGGCGAGCGCGCTCGCTGAAATGGGTTTCGATGTCGTCGAGGTCGCCGAGAATCTCGGCAAGGCCGAGCTTCGCAAGGTGCCCGCGGTGATCGCCGAGCGGGCGGCAGAGGCGGATGTTGCCCTCGTTTTCTATGCTGGCCATGGCGTCGAGACCGCCGGCCGGAACTACCTGATCCCGGTCGATGCATCGCCGGGGAGCGACCAGGAACTGGACAGCGATGCTCTGGCGCTTGCCGATCTCGTGGCGGCGGCCGGCAAGGCGCGTCGCGGGGCTCTCGTGATCGTCGACGCCTGCCGCAACGACCCTTTCGTCGAGGCGCGCGCGGTGGCTGTGTCGCGCGGGACGGGCAGGCGGGCGCCGGCCGTGCCGGAACGCCTGCGCAGCGGGCTGGCGGCAACGCCCGTGGCTGCGCCCAACAACGTGGTGTTTCACTCGACCCAGCCGGGCCAGACCGCGCTTGATGGCGATGGGCTCGAAAGCCCGTTCCTGCGTGCGCTGCTGGAGACTCTGTCGAAGCCCGGCCATCCGCTGGATGCGGTGGTGAGGGAGACCAGCGCACAGGTGTCGCAGCGGACGAATGGCCAGCAGCTGCCGGCGAGCTACGGCAACGCGCCGGCGATCGCACTGCTGCCGCCTGCGGCCAGGCGGTGAGGCCCTATTTCGGTGCCTCGACCGTCAGCGTGATCTGACCTCGCCCGAGACGCCCTTCCTTGTCGGTCGCCTCGACTTCGATGAGATGCCGGCCCGGCGGCACGAGCACGGCCGCCGCGTCGATGCCGTCTGCGGTGATGAAGGATTTGATGCGGGAGGTCAGGTCGACATCGAGCTGGCGGCGATAGGTTACCCGGACGGTCGCGGGATCGATCGGCACGCCGTTGCGCGGCTTGAACTTCACGGCGAAGCGAAAGGGTTCGCCGTTCATGCCGACAGCCGGCGGTGCCAGTCGATCGACACCTGGGCCGCGCGTCAGGTTGCGTTCCTGGCTGCTGGCGGCAGCTGGCGGCGGAAAGCTCGCTTCCTGCCTGGTGATGAGCTGGATCGGTTCCGCAGCGCTGGGTGTCGAAGATGCACAAGCCGCAATGAACAGGCCGAGCAGAGCTCGTCCGGCCAATCTCGTCTTCGCCATGCGGTCGGTCCTCTCCTGATGACGCCGGACCGGCTTCCGGATCCTGCGTCGCGGGGGCTGCGTGCCGCAAATAAATGGCAGTGACGGCTGTCGCCCGCAATGGTCGCGCCGCGGCATTCTGCCGTTGCGTCATCGCCGTCGTTCCCGAGCCGCCAGATCCGTGAGATCTCGGCCGGCGAAGCGGGTCAGTGCGCCGGGCCGTTGGCCGCCAGCTCGGTCTCGATGAAGGCCTGAACCTCCTCGGCCGCGACGCCATGGGCGATGAAGCTCTTGCCGATGCCGCGCGCGAGGATGAAGGTCAGCACGCCGCGCCGGACCTTCTTGTCCTGACCCATCGCAGCGACGATCTCCGGCGCGCTGCCGGCGCCGCCGGGCACCTGCTGGAGCGTGCTCGGCAGGCCGACCGCGTCGAGATGGCGCGAGACGCGGATGGCGTCCTGTCCGGAGCAGAGACCCATCCGCTGTGAGAAGCGGAACGCCAATGCCAGTCCGATTGCGACCGCCTCGCCATGGACGAGCCGGTCGGAGTCGTATTTCGTCAGGCGCTCGAGCGCATGCGCGAAGGTGTGGCCGAGGTTGAGCAGGGCGCGGTCGCCTTCCTCGCGCTCGTCGCGGGCGACGATGGCGGCCTTGGCCTTGCAGGCGACCGCGACCGCATGGTCGCGCTCGGGGCCGCCGGCGATGATCCGGCTCCAGTTGACCTCGCACCAGTCGAAGAAACCGGGATCGTCGATCAGCCCGTATTTCACGACCTCGGCATAGCCTGCCTTGAACTCGCGCTCGCTCAGCGTGTCGAGCAGCGCGGTATCGGCGATGACCAGCGCTGGCTGATGGAAGGCACCGACCAGATTCTTGCCATGGCCGGAATTGATGCCGGTCTTGCCGCCGACCGAGGAATCGACCTGCGCCAACAGGGTCGTCGGCATCTGCACGAAGCGCACGCCACGTCGCAGCACAGCGGCCGCAAAACCGGTCAGGTCGCCAACGACGCCGCCACCCAGCGCGATGACGATGTCGTCGCGCTCGATCTTGGCCGCGAGCAGCGCGTCGCAGAGCGCGATGAACTGGGCATAGGACTTCGTCGCCTCGCCCGGCGGCACCGTGATGCGCGTCGAGGTGATGCCCTCCTGCTGCAGGCAGGCCTCGAAGGCCGGGGCATGCAGGGCGGCGACGCTCTCGTCGGTGACCAGCGCGACCTTGGCGCCGGGCGCGAAGGCGGCGATCAGGGCGGCAGCCTCGCAGAGCTGGTGGCGGCCGATATGGATGTCGTAGGCACGGCCCTCGAGCGCGACCGGAACCACGATCCGGGCGCCCGAGCTGTCCTTCGCAGGAATGGTCATGGCATCCGCTTTCTGTCGGTGTCGGCGCGCAGATGCCTCTCCAGCGCCGAGATCGCGCCGGTGACGACGACATCGTGGGGCTCGTCGCGCGAGACCAGCGTGAGATCGGAGAGCGCATAGACCGGTTCGCGCTCGCCGAGCATACGGCGCAGCGTCCCTTCCGGATCGGCGGTCTGGAGCAGCGGCCGCTTCGTGTTCTTGCGGACGCGGCGCATCAGCACCTCGGGCTCGGCCTTGAGCCAGATCGAGATGCCGAGATCGGCGATGCGCGCCCGCGTCTCGGTGTTCATGAAGGCGCCGCCGCCCGTCGCCAGCACGAGCGGGCTGCGCGTCGTAAGGATGCGGCTGATGACACGGCGTTCGCCGTCGCGGAACTCGGCCTCGCCCCGCTGTGTGAAGATCTCCGCGATCGTCATGCCGGCGGCCGTCTCGATCTCGGCATCGGCATCGACGAAGGGCAGGCCGAGACGTGCCGCCAGGCGCCGGCCGACCGAGCTCTTGCCGGAGCCCATCATGCCGACGAGCACGATCGCGCGGTTGCCGAGCGCGGCGCGCAATGCGTCAGGGTTCACGCGGAGTTCTTTGTTCTCGGGTTGGTCGAGCGTTTCGACGATGGTCATTGCGGCGTTGTCCTCAGCGCCCGTTTAGCATGAGCCAATATGCTGCGTCATGTCCGCAGGCGGCAGTTTTTGGCCGGCCTGTGGCCTTGCCGCCCTTGCCCGCGCCCGCCATCTTCCGAAAGATGTCGTCATTCGACGTCGCGTCGATCGATCTTCTCGAGGGTTCAGCTTCTCCGTGCCGACGCTGTTCAGATTTGTGGCGTTCCTCGCCTTGCTCGGCGGGCTCGTCTTCGGCTGCATGGTCGCGCTGGTCACCTTCGTGCAGCCGGTACCGCGCGAGATGGTCGAGACGGTGCCGCCTTCCAAGCTGCTGCCGAAATGAGCCGGATCGCGAGGGCGCGGCTGAACGGCTTCCTCGATATGCTCGCGGCCGAGCGCGGGGCCGCCCGTAACACGCTCGATGCCTATCAACGCGATATCGAAGACTATCTCGCCTTCCTCGGCGGGCGGGCGCTCGACGTGGTCTCGGCAGACGACATCCGCGCCTGGCTCGCTGAAATCTCGGAGCGCGGGCTGAAGGCCTCCTCGGCCGCGCGCCGGCTGTCGGCCGTGCGCCAGTTCCACCGCTTCCTCTACACCGAGGGCTTCTCGCCTGGCGATCCATCGGCCGCGATCGAAGGGCCCCGGCAGGGGCGGCCGCTGCCCAAGGTGATTTCGGTCGCAGATGTCGACCGGCTGATCGAGACGGCGAGGCTGGCCTGCGAACGGGAGGGCGCGACGAGGCCCGCGCGGCTGCGCGCGCTCAGGATGTGCTGCCTGATCGAGATGCTCTACGCAACGGGCCTGCGTGTCTCCGAGCTGATTGCGCTGCCGCTCTCGGCCGCGACGACGCGCGAGCGCTTTCTGGTCGTGCGCGGCAAGGGCGAGAAGGATAGGCTGGTGCCATTGAACGAGGCTGCGCGCGAGGCTGCGCGCTCCTGGCTCGGCGCATTGCGTGAGAGCGGCGGCGCGGAGAGCCGCTGGCTGTTCCCCGCCGACGGCGAGAGCGGCCATCTCACCCGCCAGGCCTTCGCGCGCGACCTCAAGGTCCTGGCCGGGGCAGCGGGACTGTCCGCGAGCCTGAGCCCGCATGTGTTGCGCCACGCCTTCGCCAGCCATCTGCTGCAGAACGGTGCCGATCTGCGCGTGGTCCAGGAACTGCTGGGGCATGCCGACATCGCCACGACCCAGATCTACACCCATGTCCTCGACGACCGCCTCAAGAGCATGGTGCGAGACCTGCACCCCCTGGCGGACGATGCCTGAAGCGAGCCGATCATGACCGAACCCGCAAGCACCCGGCCGACCCTCACGCCGCTGGCGCCGGAGAGCTTCCGCAGCAAGCCCTGGAAGAATGGTGGCGGCATCACGGTCGATATCGCCGATGCCTGCCAGGCGGGAGCCGATCCGGCTGGCTGGGAGGGGATGGTCTGGCGGCTCGGCCGAACGGCGATCGTCCGGCCCGGCCCGTTCTCGGACCTGACCGGCTATGAGCGGCTGCAGACGGTGATCGTCGGCTCCGGTCTCGTCCTGGACGGGACCAACGGCGAGATCGATCTGCGCCAGCCCTTCACGCCGGTGCGCTACGATGGTGGCATTCCCCTGGTCAGCCGGCTGGAGAATGGGCCGGTCGAGGTCGTGAACCTGATCGCCGACCGATCGCTCTGCGCCGTCGACCTGGTCGCACCCGTCGCGGGAGAGCGCCTGGTCCTGACCCGCGGGATCCACATCCTCTACGCGCCAGGCGCTGCCGTGAGCGGGCGCTGCGGCTCTGAGGCGTTCACCGTTCCCGGCGGCCACGCCCTGCGCATCGATGTCGATGCCGAGGGCGTGTTGGCTGTGGAGGGGGGACATGCGCTGCTGGCGACCATCCAGCTGCGCTAGGCAAGTCCGGCCGAATTCTCGAAGCTCGGTCGTCATCCCGGTGCAAGGCCGGGATGACGCCGTCATCAGAGCAAACGCGACAGGACTCAGGTCGCTCCCGTCTCTGCGGCGAGGAAGGCAACCGACCGTTCCCATGCCTGCTTGGCGGCGGCGGCATTGTAGCGCTCGGCGCTGGTGTCGTTCATGAAGGCGTGGTCGACATCCGGATAGACGATGGCTTCGTGGCGGATGCCCGCCGCCTTCAGCGCGGCCTCGTATTCGGGCAGTGCCTGGACAAGGCGCGTATCGCGGGCGGCATGCTGGATCAGCAGCCGCGCCTTGATCTGGGGCACGCCGGCGAGATTGGGCGATCGGCCGTAGAAGACCACGCCCGCCGAGAGTTCGGGCGCCGCCACGGCCAGATCGTTGACCACGCCGCCGCCCCAGCAGAAGCCGATCGCGCCGGTCTTTCCTGACGCATCCGGTCGCGAGGCCAGGAGCTTCAGCGCTGCCCGGCCCTGTTGCACGACGTCAGCCGCCGGCAGACGCGGGAACAGCGCCCGGGCCTCGTCCGCATCCTTCGGCGTGCCGCCGAGCGGCGTCAGGAAATCGAGCCCCAGCGCGGTGAAGCCGGCCAGCGCCATGCGCCGTGTGACGTCCTCGATATGCGGGTTCAGGCCGCGATTCTCGTGGATGACGAGCACGCCACCCCGACGGCCGGCCGCCTTGGGGGCGACGAGATAGCCCTTGAGCGCGACGCCATCGACGCTCGTATCCAGCCGCTCAGCCGTGACCCTCGCGTCATCAGGTGCGATCTGCTGGGCCTGGGCGTAGTTCGGCTCGAGCAGGGCGAGCGCGGCCTCGGCTGCGGCGGCCGAGCCGGCCAGCACCATGAGGCGGTTGAAGAAGATGCGGCGGTCGAGCGGCTTGTGGGTGTATTCGTCGTAGAGTTCGACGATCCGGCGATCGAGCGCCATGGTGTCCTCCCGCGTGATGTTGCGCACGGATTGCAGTGTTCTCTCACCCCGGCAAAGGGCGGAGACATCCTAGCGACCTCTGTGGAGTGCGGGAGGGACCGGCCGGCTCATCGCGGCTTCGTGAAGATCGGCCTTCGGGGCGCGTTATTCCGCGATGATCTTGTAGCGCTGGCCTGGAGTGAGGGCGCCGCCCCGTTCGATGCCGTTCAGCACCATGAACAGCTCCCGCGCGCGCTCCTGGTCCGGCATCCGCGCGGCCATCGTCGCGGGCGTGTCGTCGGCAGCGGCGGCCACCGTCCGGACCTGCATCGGCTTGACGGTGTGCGCCTCCTCGGCGCTCAGCACGCGGAAGCTGGAGAGCAGGGCCCGCATCGGCCGCTCGGGATCGCCACCGCGTGCCGCCAGGATGAAGCGATAGACCCGGTTTCCGGCCTGGACGGCCGCGAGACGGAAGGTCCAGTCGGTGCCCTTTCCGACCGCGATCACGGCCGGCTGCCCGGCAATGTCGAGCGACTCGATGGCCGTCGTTTCGACGCCGTCGATCCAGCCGGCCGCGACATAGGATTGCAGCGTCTGGCCGGCCTTCAGCGAGACCGAGTCGAAGCGCAGCGCCTGGGTGCCGTTGGCGCTGACGCCGATGACCATGTCGCGGGCGGCCTCGAGCCCGAAGCCTTCGGGGGCCGTGAAGCCGATGCGCAGCGCGCTGTTGAGATATTGTCGCCCGCGCACGACGCCGTCGCGCGGGTCGTCGCCATAGGCGATGCCATCGATCGCCGACAGCCAGCGCCCGGCATCGCGCTCGCCGATCCCCGGCGCGCCGATCTGGCGCGCGGCGGCGGTCACGGCGGCGATGCGCTCGGGCGTCTGCGGATGGCTCGACAGCATGTCGAGGCGCTTGTCGTCGGAGCTCTGATTCTGGCCAGAGCTACGGAAGGCGGTGTTGCGGCCGAGCGCGGCGAGGAAGCGCCCGGCGCCGTAAGGGTCATAGCCGGCGCGCGAGATGTTGCGCACGCTGATCTGGTCGGCGGTCAGTTCCTGCTGCCGCGAGAACTTGGCGAGCGAGAGCTTCGAGCCGGCCTGCACGGCCGCGCCCTGCGCCGGATCCTTCAGGACCTGCGAGACGACCTGGCTGACCAGCGCCGATTCCAGCTCGCGCTCGGCCCGCTCGACGGCATGCTGCGCCGTGACATGCGCGATCTCATGGGCGAGAACCGAGGCGATCTCGGCGGTGTCGTTGGCGAGGGCGAGCAAGCCCCGGGTCACGTAGAGCCGGCCATTGGGCAGCGCGAAGGCATTCACGGCCGGCGAATTCAGGATGGTGATCTCGTAGGAACCGATCTGGCCCTCGCCGGCCTTCGACAGCCGCTGCACGACCTCGTCCAGGACGGCGCGTGCCTTGGGCGCCCGGTACTCACCGCCGAAGGCGGAGAGCAGGCGCTGATGCTCGCTCTCGGAGGCGCGCTGCACCGTGCTGACCCGCGGCGCGATCTCGCCATCGGTCGCGCCCTGCGACGGCAGGAGCGGGCTCTGGTCGCTCGTGCAGGCGACGAGCAGCATGGCGGGAAGCGCGAGCGCAGCCAGCCGCTTGGGACAAAGCAGAAATCCGTGTCGCCAGAACGCCAGCATTCCGTCAGTCGACCAGTTCCAGGGCGAGCTTCGAGGTCACGTCGAGCAGGAGCCCGTCGCGCCCCGAGAGGACACCACGCGCCCGCAAGCGTTTACCGCTCACCCCGGTCGCGGTCCAGCCGCCATCCTGCATCTCGCGCCACAGCGTCTTCGACAACACGATCGACGCGGCCTCCCCCCGCCGGCGCGAAAAATTCAGATAGGTCCGTTGCGCTCGCTCGCCGACGGAGGCGATTCGCCCTTCCAACAGCACGAGACGGCCTTCTTGCGCCTTGAGCGCGGCGATATCATGACCGTCGATGGCGGGTCCGCCGGCTGCCGCTGCCATCGGAGTCGCCGGTGGTTGTGGCCTTGCGCGCTGACGGCTGGTTCGTGCGGGGCGCGCGCCGCCATCGCATCGGGCTGGCCTCGCCTCCGGCAGCGGCAAGGCGGCGCCCTCGCTCAGGAGCGCGGCGGCGAGCTCGCGCGGTGCGTCTCCGGGTGTCGCGCCCGCTTCATAGAGCCTTGCCGGGAGGCGGCCCCAGCGGTCAGCCTCTCCGAGCAGGACGAGTTTCAGCTCACGCTCGCGCCAGCGCCCGATGCCATCGGCGAACCGGGCCGCTTCCGCATCGTCCTGCCGCGGCGCGAGGCCGACGAGGCGGAGCCGGCGCCCGTCCACGAGAACCGGGTCGCCGGCTCCGTCCAGCCCGGACAGGCGCACCACCGGACTGTCGGGCGCAAGCTCGGAACAGGCGTCGCTTGCCACGGCCATCCCGGCGAGAAGCGGCCAGGCAAGCAGCGTCGCGAAAACCAACACAAGAAGAGGCTTCACCGGCATGGCGATTATGCTACACGGTTTGACGTGCGTCCCGGTAGCTCAGCAGGATAGAGCAACGGTTTCCTAAACCGTAGGTCAGGGGTTCGAATCCCTTCCGGGACGCCAAAATCTCGAGAAATCACCAATCTGCAGCGCGGTATGCCAGGGCGGTTCGCCGCCTGCTTCTCGGCGCGGCTTCTGCCGGCCCTGGCAGGACGCTTCCGTCCGGCCTCCCTGCCGTGACGCTCGGCGACAGGTTGGCCGTGTCTGGCGCGTCACCATCTCGATGTCGTCCGAGTCGTTCGCGGCATCATGACGTAGAGTTTGGCGCGGGCGGCAGGCGCCGGCTGGACTTTCTGCTCAATGCTGCAACATGCGGCACAGTAATGGGTTGTGGCATGGGCCTTCATGCCAATCGGGGAGGTGAGCTACCCGCAACCTTCAGCTCCGTCGCCTGGTCCAACATTCGGCGAAGCGTCTCCGGATCGCGCGGGCTTGATGTTTTTGTTTTTCTTATCAATGATTTATGATTGCAAATGGTATCGACGGGGCGCGCTTGGCTAGCGATGCCCTCCCGGCACTGCCTGTGCCGGTCGGCGCGGTCCATATTATCGCCATCGCATTGCGGCGGGCGAGTTTGATGGCGCCAGTGTGTCGAACCGGTCACCGAATCAGACAAAACGTCGGGAAATTCGGCGTAAGTTAACATTAAATTTCAATTAAACATCGAACCGATATTGCATTTCGATGCCGTTTGGATATCGCATGGAATGCGGCGCTGACTGACTAAGAGTTTCTCTGGGGCGGGTCTCGATGTTACGAATCTTGCGATGGGCGGCAGTGGCCGCTTTCATGACGAGCCCCGTTGTGTCTCAAGCAATGTCGCTTGAGCAAGCCATCCGAGAAGCCGTCGCGACCAATCCAAGAATCGGCGAGGCGGCGGCTAACCGCCGGGCTGTCGATTTCGAGGTCCGACAAGTTCAAGGCGGTCTTCTCCCGCAGGTTCGCGTCGTCGGTGAGGCGGGTTTCGAACGCGGCCGTCGCTTCGACAGCATTCCGACCGCCAACGATGACAAATGGCGTCGCGGCGCCGAGGGCGGTGTGGTCGTGCGCCAGCTGCTGTTCGATGGCGGCTCCACGATCAACGAGATCTATCGGCAGATGGCGCGGTCGGACGCCGCGGCCTGGAGGACTTTCGAGCGCGCCGAGCTGACGGCGCTCGATACCGTCGAATCCTTCGTCGACATCATCCGTTATTCGGAATCCTTGGCCGCCGCGCGACGTAACATCCAGGTCCACCAGGCGCTGGGCAAGAACGTCGAGTCCCGTTTCGAAGGCGGCCGGGCCGGCGTCGGCGATCGTGACCAGGTTCGTGAGAGGCTCGAAGCCGCCCTCGCCATCGAGGCCGAGCTGAAGATCCGGCTGGAGGACGGCAAGGCGGCCTTTCGTCGGACCGTCGGCAAGGAGCCGCAGGCGCTGAAGTCGCCGCCCCGGATCGGTGGCCTGCCCGGTTCGAAGAAGGAGGCGCTCGAGCTCACCTTGGCGAGCAACCCGACCCTTCTGGCCTCGCAATCCGACGTGACCGCCTCGAAGCGCGCCTATGATGCTGCGCTCGGGCCGATGCTGCCGACCGTCTCGCTGGAGGCTGGCGCCACGCATGGCCGCAACTCGAGCGAGCGCACCGGCCGCTTCGACGATGCCAGCGCGAAGGTTGCGATGAACTGGGACATCTTCGACGGCGGTACGCGCGCGGCCCGCCGCAGCGAGTTGTCCGAGCGCGTGACCGAGCAGCAGATGCGGCTCGATGCACTGCGGCGCTCGGCCTTCGAGAGCGTCGACCGCGCCTGGGCGGCCCGTGCGAACTCCGGCGCCCGCGTCAGCTCGCTGGTCGCGCAGGTCAAGGCGGCCGAGACGGTCGTCAAGGCCTATCAGTCCGAGTACGAGCTGGGACAGCGGACCCTGCTCGATCTGCTCAACGCGGAGAACGGCCTGTTCAACGCCAAGCTTTCGCTGGCTTCGGCCCGCATGGTCGCTGTGTTCGCGGATTATCAGCTGCTGGCAACATCCGGCCGGCTCCTGAGCCGCCTGAACATCACCCCGCCGGACGAGTCGCGTTTGCGCCTCGAGCAGCAGCGCAACCTGTTCCCCGACATCTTCGCGTCGCCCCTGCGCTGAGATCGGCTTTAGCAATCATCTTAACTATTTAGTAAGAGCGCAGAAAATGCGTCGAAAAATGTGCAATAGTGACGTCAAGGAGAATCCTTGATGTCATTGGCGGAAGTGATCATCGAACCGAGAGAGGATCGGCATAGCGCTCAGCCGAGAAGTCTCGATCCTCTCTTGCAGGCGCTGCTCGTCGTTTCTTCGCATTACGGCCGTTCTGTTGGCGCGGAAGCGATCCGGGCCGGCCTTCCACTTGTCGACGGCGCCCTCACCGCGGATCTCTTCCCTCGCGCGGCCGGGCGAGCCAATCTCGAGGCCGTCGCCCAGGCGCGGGCCCTTCCCGATATTCCCGCGCTGGTGCTGCCCGCAGTTCTGGTGCTGATCGACGGCATCGCGGTGCTGAAGGCGATCGATCAAGAGGCCGGCCGCGCCCAGATCGTCGATTGCTCGGATCCCGACGCCCGGCTCGAGGACATTCCGCTCGCGCTCCTGCAGGCGCGCTATTCGGGGCTCGCCTTCTTCGTGCGACCCAAGCCCCTCGCTGCCGGCCGACGCGAGGTCCTGAAAGACCTCGCCGGAGCGCACTGGTTCTGGTCGGTCGTCGGCAAGTTCCGCTCGAACTATGTCCATATCGGCCTCAGCGCCTTCCTGATCAACATGCTGGCGCTGGTCTTCCCGCTGTTCGTGATGGCGGTCTATGACCGGGTCCTGCCGAACTATGCGGTATCCTCGCTGGTCGCGCTGGCCATCGGCGTCGCCTTGTCTTTCGTCTTCGACGTCGCGCTGCGGATCGCTCGCAGCCGGATGATCGACCTGACCGGCAAGCAGGCGGACGTCGTCCTCGCCTCGAACATCTTCGAGCATGTCCTGGGCCTGAAAATGCGGGCGCGGCCGAACAGCGTCGGCGTGCTTGCCAACCAGATCCGCGACTTCGACAGCGTCCGGGAGTTCTTCACCTCCTCCTCGCTGATCTCGTTGACGGACCTGCTCTTCGCCGTCCTGTTCGTGGCGATCATGTTCCTGATCGTCGGGCCGCTCGCCTGGATTCCGGTGCTGTTGCTGCCGGTGATCATCGGCATCGGCCTGTTGATACAGCGCCCGCTGGAGCGCGCGATGAAGGAACTGCAGGCCGAAGCGGCGGCGCGCCACGGCGTGCTGGTCGAGTCGATTGCGAGCCTCGAGACGGTGAAGGTGCTCGGTGCCGAAGGGCGGATGCAATCGGTCTGGGAGCGTTCCGTCGCGGCCTCGGCCCGCTCGGGTGAGGCGGTCCATTACTGGTCCTCGCTCGCCCTCACGCTGTCCAACGCCGCCCAGCAGGTGGCGCAGCTCGTCCTGATCGTCGTCGGCGTCTTCCTGGTCATGAACAACACGATCAGCGTCGGTGGCCTCGTCGCCGCGAACATGCTGATCGGGCGCATCCTGTCGCCCCTGACGAACATCGCGGCGATGATGACGCGCGGCGCGCAAACCTCGCAATCGCTCCAGGCGATCGACCGCATCATGGCGCTCGACACCGAGCGGCCCAAGGACAGGGTCTTCGTGGCGCGCCAGGTCGCCAAGGGCTCGATCAGCTTCCAAAACGTGTCCTTCAGCTATCCGGGGACGAAGACGAAGGCCCTCGACCGCGTCAGCTTCACGATCAATCCCGGCGAGCGGGTCGGCATCGTCGGCCGCATCGGTTCGGGCAAGACGACCGTGGGCCGCCTCCTTTCGGCGCTCTACGAGCCGGATGAGGGCCAGGTCCTGGTCGATGGGGTCGATCTGCGCCAGTACGATCCGGCTGACATCCGCTCCGGCATCGGGATCGTGCTTCAGGACGTCCAGCTCTTCTTCGGCACCGTCCGGGAGAACATCGTCGTCGGTCGCCCGGCATCGACCGATGCCGAAGTCGTCGAGGCCGGGCGCCTCGCCGGCGTCGAGGATTTCATCGGGCAGCACCCGGACGGCTATGACATGGCGGTCGCCGAGGGCGGGCGCAGCCTCTCGGGCGGGCAGCGACAATCCGTGGCCTTGGCGCGCGTGCTGATCCGCAACCCCAAGATCCTGTTCATGGACGAGCCGACCAGCGCGCTCGACATGAGCAGCGAGTCCGAGTTCTGCGCCAGGCTGAACACAGTGCTCGGCCGGGACAGCACCTTCGTCGTCAGCACGCACCGCGTCTCGCTGCTGCGTTTCGTCGACCGCCTTATCGTCTTCGAGCATGGCCGCATCATCGCGGATGGCCCGCGCGACCGCATCCTGACGGAACTGGCCAAGTCGAACCGCGGCCAGCAGGGAGGCGCGGCGCATGCGGGCAACTGACTTCGATTATGCGAACGACGTCCGCGCCGCGATCGAGCTGCGGACGCCGAAGACCTATCGCATCCTGATCCGCGTCTGCCTGGCCCTGCTGGTGGTGGGGCTGGCCTGGGCCTCCTTCGCCGTGCTGGACGAGGTGACGCGTGGCGAGGCCAAGGTGGTTCCCTCGCGCCAGATCCAGATTTTGCAGACGCTCGAGGGCGGGATCGTCGAATCGATCGATATCCGGGAGGGCGCGATCGTCCAGCGTGGGCAGGTGCTGATGCGGATCGACCCGACCAGCTTCGCCGCCCAGCTGGGCGAGGTCAGCGAGCGCCGCGGCGCCCTCGTCGCCCGCGCTGCCCGCCTTGCCGCCGAGGCGAGCGGAGCGGAGAAGCTCGCATTCGATCCGGCGCTGGAGCGCGACTTCGCGCGCGTGGTCGCGCTCGAGCTGTCGCTGTTCGAGGCCAGGGCGCGCAAGCTCGCCCAGGACGTCGAGGTGCTGCGACAGCAGGAAGAACAGCGCCGGCGCGAGCGCGACGAGCTTCGCGCCCAGGAGCAGCGCCTGAGCGCGACCGCCGAGTTGCTGGCGCGCGAGGTCACGCTGACGCGACGTCTCCACCAGTCCAAGGTGGTGCCGGAAATCGAGATGCTGCGGCTCGAGCGACAGGTCACCGATGTCCGCGGCCAGCTCGACGTCGCCAAGGCATCGCTTGCCCGCATCGAGCTCGCGATCGACGAGGCCTCCTCACGCAGGGGGAGCGCGACCGCCACCTTCCGCGCGCTCGCCGAGGAGGAGCTGGTCAAGAGCCGTGGTGACCTGGCCGTTCTCGACGAGACCATCAAGGCAGCGCAGGACCGCGTGAAGCGCACCGATTTGCGCGCGCCGGTCTACGGCATCGTCAACAAGGTCAATGTGGCAACCATCGGCGCCGTGCTGCAGCCGGGTCAGCACCTCGTCGAGATCGTGCCGCTGGATGACACCTTGCTGGTCGAGGCGCAGGTCCGGCCGGCCGATATCGCCTTCATTCGCCCGGACCAGCCCGCCGTGGTCAAGATCACGGCCTATGATCCCACGATCTACGGGTCGCTTCACGGCAATGTCGAGCGCATCAGCGCCGACACTTCGTCCACCGACAAGGGCGAGACCTTCTATCGCGTGACCGTGCGCACGACGAAGAACCATCTCGGCAGCGAGAACGCCCCGTTGCCGATCATCCCGGGCATGGTCGGCACGATCGAGGTCCTGACCGGACACAAGAGCGTGCTGGCCTATATGCTGAAGCCGGTCACGAAGGTTCGGACCGAGGCGCTGCGCGAACGCTGAAGGCCGGCAAGCCGCACCCTGCATCGCGAATTTCGCGGGCGGCGCCCCAACGGGCGCCGCATTTTTTTAGTGCTCGAGCGGGCGCTCGGTGTGCGGTGAGTCTTGCACCTGAAGCCCGGAATGGCTTCCGGCAGGGTCGAGGCCTCCGCCCGGGCGCTCTGCCGACACAGCCCTGCTCGCCGCTTGCTCGCGCATCGGCCGCCCTTCACGAGCAGCTATGCCTGGCAGGGCTCGCCCGTGCTTCATGGCACAAGGTGCCCCCAGCCTTGCAGGTCAGGCTCTATAGCGCGCTGATTCTTTTTCTTAACCACTCTTTCGTCCCGGGCTTGCCCCGGAATCCATTCCGGAAGCTGACCGATCAGCGCTCCGGAATGGATTCCGGATCTCCGCATCGCTCCATCCGGGATGACCCGCGCTCCCATCAAGACCAAGCCCGCTCCAGCCGCTCAAGCTACAGTGCCGAAGGCTTCGCGGCGGCGTCCAAGAAGCTTGCGCCACTTCGATCGCCGATGCAGCGCTGCTTGGGCGCTAGGCGATGGTTGGTCACAAAAGAAAAGGCGGAGACCCGGTGGGGCCTCCGCCTCGTCTGCCTGTTCATCCTGCGAGGGGTCAGGCGCGGATGATGTCGTTGGCCGTCACCGTCGCGCCGTTCTCGAGCTGGGCGAGAAGGACACGGTCGCCGCCGGCGCTGGTCGGCGTCGGATCGTAATAGAGCAGCGACGGATTGCTGCCGCCGGTTCCATCGAAGAAGATGAAGTGCTGGTCGGCTAGGAAATTCCCGCTCTGAGCCGCGCTGGCCGTGGCGGCGGACCCGAACGAGCCGGTGTTCAGCGCGGAGCCGGCGCCGCCCGAGAAGTCGGACGCCGAGAGGTTCGCGAAGCCGGAGATTTCCACCTGGATCTTGTCGGCGTTGCCGTTCTGCTTGAAGTCGGTGATGCGATCGCCGCCTTCAGCCATAGAGCGATAGCCGAAGATGTCGGAGTCGGACTCGCCGGTCAGGATATCGGCGCCCAGACCGCCAAACAGGATATCGGCGCCGTTGTTTCCATTCATCGTATCGACGCCTGCGCCGCCCTCTAGGATATCGCTGTCAGTGCCACCGATGAGAGTGTCGTCGCCGTCGCCACCCAGCAGCACGTCGCTACCGTTGCCGCCTTCCAGCGTGTCATTCCCATCGCCGCCAGAGAGGAAGTCGGTGTCCGTGTCTCCGCGAAGAGTATCGTTGCCGGCTCCGCCGTAGAGCGCGTCGCTGCCGTTGCCTCCGTCAAGAATGTTATTGAACCCGTTGCCGATCATCACATCGCCGTTCGGGCCGCCAAGGACGGCGGTCGTGATCGCCTGCGCGGGATCGAGAATGATCGCGTCGCCTCTGTTGTTGTTCTGATAGCCGGGGTCGTTGCTGCTCGTGATGGTGTACTTATCGCCGTTCGCATCGAGAGCTGAGAACGCGACATAAGTGCTTGCGACCTGGCCGAGGCTGTCGGTCGCCGTGATCTTGGCGACATAGAGGCCGACTTGGCCGTTCGTCGGATCGCCGCTGATCACCGAGCCGTTGATCTGCTCCCATCCCCAGATCGCGCCCCCGGCGATGTGCTGCACGGTGTAGGTCAGCGCGCCCTGCCCACCGCTGAACAGCGACGCCATGTTCAGGTTGAACTTATCCGGCGTCGGAACGCCATCGACGAACGCGTATTGCGCGCTCGCAGACGCCACCGTGATCGGCACCGGCGTCTCGTTGACGTCCGTCACCTGAACGATGAACGTCTCGGTCCGGCTCAGGCCGCCGGCATCCGTCGAGGTCACGTCGATCGAATAGCCGCGCCCGCCATCCTGTAGCAGCGGCGCGGTCTCGAAATCGAGCGGCCCAGCGGCGCGCAGTTCACTGCCCGAGATCGCGAACAGCGAGGCGTGGGTCCCCGACAGCGTGTAGCTGTGGGTGTCGCCGGTATCGACATCCGCCGTCGACAGCGTCCCGATCACGGCATTCGCGGCGTTGTTCTCCGCAATGCTGCTGGCCGAAAGCGAGATGTCGTGCGGACGGTCGTTCGCACCCTGAACCGTGAACGAGACCGTCCCCGTCGCGGTGCCGCCGCGCCCGTCGGACACGGTGTAGGTGAAGCTGTCCTGCAGCGTGTCCGAGGGCAGGCGCAGCGCGTTCAGCGCCGCAACGGCCGTCGGGTCGTAGCGCACCTCGTTGCCGACGATGGTCACGGCGGCGCCGAGCGCGCTGAGGCCGGAGACCCCGGTGAGGTCCAGCGTATCCCCGTCCAGATCCGTGTCGTTGCCGAGCAGAACCGACTTCAGGATGGCCGCGACGGTGTCCTCGTTGGTGACGAAGGTGTCGGGATTGGCCACCGGCGCGTCGTTGATCATCTGCTCCAGCGTCAGCGTCTGGCCGCTGCCGGCGAACTCGAAGGTCTCGACATTGGTGGTCTTGACCGTCGCGCCGGTCACGCGGTTGACGATGGTGTAGACGTCGCCCGCGCGGCCGACGGTGTAGTCCTCCCAGGCGCCGGCGAGCTTGACGAGATCGCTGTCGCCCGAGGTCACGACGTCCTGGTCGTTGAAGACGACCGTGCGCCCTGCGAGATTCGCCGTGCTCAGGTCGAGCACGTCGTCGCCGGCGCCGCCGTTGAACACGATCGTCGACATCGCGATGGCCGTGTTCTCGATGTTGCCGATCGTCAGTGTGTCGCCGGCGTTGCCGGCGTTGAAGACGACGCGCTCGATCTCGTCGGCGCGGATGCCGCCGCCGGCATAGCTGACCAGGATATCGGTCGCGTCGCTGCCGGTGCTCGGCAGGATCTCGTCGCCGCCGATGACCCGCGACAGCGTGTAGCTGCGCGCGGTGGCATCGCCGTTGACGACGAGGACGTCGTAATCGGGGTAGGCGCTGCCGGTTTCGGAACCGCCATCCACCCGGTCATAACCGTCGCCCGTGGTGTGGACGATGGTGTCGTTGCCCTCGCCGCCGATCAGGATGTCGTCGCCGCCACGGCCCTCGATCAGGTCGTTGCCGGCGCCGCCCTGCAGGATGTTCGCCGCCGAGGAGCCGCGGATGGTGTCGTTGGCGCTGGTTCCGGTCGCATTCTCGAAGTTGGTGATCAGATCCGTCGCTGTCGCGCGGATCGCCGTGCCGGCAGCAAGGTCGATCGTCACGGCGCCGTTGACGATGCCGTAGTTCGCGTGGTCGGTGCCGTCCCCGCCATTGACCACCGCTCCGGTCGTGTGCGAGCCGCCATAGACCTCGTCATTGCCGTCGCCCAGATTCGCCGTGACCGAGCCGATCGCCGCGAGCTGGTTCAGGAACAGGCCGTTGCCCTCGGCATTGCCTTCGACATGGACGTCGATGCCGGTCAGGTTGCCGGTGAGGACGACCTGCTCGTTGCCCTTGAGCTCGATCTCGACCTTCTCGACCCGGGTGGCGACGAGCGTCGCCTCGGCCGGGCCGGAGAAGTTGTTGACCGTCAGATTGAAGCCGCCAGCCGTCGCGGTGACGTCGTAGCGGTTCTGCTCGGCCGCCAGACGGGTGACCTTGAGCTTGTCGGTGCCGGTTCCGCCGTCGATCACATCCGAGCCGTCGCCGACGATCCCGCCGCCGTTGCCGGGGTTGTAGACGAAGAGATCGTCTCCATCCCCGCCATTGAGCGTGTCGTTGCCAGCGCCACCGATCAGCGTGTCGTTGCCGGCGTCGCCGTTGAGCGTGTCGGCGCCTGCACCGCCCCAGAGCTCGTCGTCGTTGTCGCCGCCATTCAGCGTGTCATCGCCACCCAGGCCCGAGAGCAGGTCGTTGCCGGCGCCGCCCAGCAGGGTGTCGGAGCCCGCACCGCCGCCGAGCGCGTCATTGCCGGTACCGCCATCCAGGACGATGCCGCCGCCGGGGTTGTTGCTGGCATAGTTGGCCGGCACGAGAATGATGTCGTTCCCGTCGGTGCCGACGATGCTCTCGATGTTCTGCAGATAGCTCGTCGCCGTGTAGGCGTCGTAGACGAAGCCCGAACCCGCGCCCTTGTCGAGCAGGATGGCGTCGCTGCCTGTGCCGCCATCGGTCGGGTCCATCGTCCCGGCCAGCCCGGCCACGCTCAGCGCGCGCTTGCTGCCGTCGCCGAGCTCGATGTCGCGGGTTCCGCTGCTCAGCACCAGGTCAGCGCCGAGGCGGAAGATGTCGTCGCCGCCGCCGCCGGAGAGCGTGTCGCCGGCATTGCCGCCGGCGATCTCGTTCGCGCCGTCATTGCCGGCGATCACGTTGCTGCCGGCATTGCCGACGACGTTGATCGGGGCCGTGCCGGCCAGCGTGACGTTGTTCGCGCCGGCGCCCAACGTCAGCACGATACCGGTGTCGTCCGCCTGACCTTCGACGACGAGGTTGTCCTTGGTCAGGGTGGCCAGCTCGCCGACGATCGTGCCGGCGATCAGGATACGCATGCCGGCCAGCGTCGTGGGCGCGTCGTTGGCCTGCTGGATGCTGGCATAGGTGCCGATCAGCGTGGCGCCGCTATAGACCTGAACGGGCGCCGTCGCGGGGTCGAGGTTGAAGTCAACATCGCCGTCGCCGTCGAAGTCGATCCCCTCGATGCCATAGAGCGTGTCGGTGTTGGCACCGCCCGGATCGTATTCGGGGGCGGAGGCCAGCGCCGTCACCTGCCAGGCGCCGAGCCCAGCGTTGAAGGTCACGACGTAGCTCGTGGCCGGCCCGCGATAGACGGCACGGTCGTTCTCGCCGGTGGTCGGGCCGAGATCGGAGCCGGTCGGGTTCAGCGAGAAGTTGTTGCCGTAGAGCACGTCGCTGCCGGCGCCGCCCTCAAGCAGGTCGTCGCCACCGCGTCCGACCAGGATGTCGTTGCCGGCATTGCCCTGCAGCCGGTTGACGCCCTCCTCGCCATAGATCGTGTCGTTGTTGATCGTGCCTTCGGCGTTCTCGAAATTGACGATCCGGTCCGTCGCGATCAGCGCATTGGTGGCGTTGTTGAAGCGATCCGCCGTCCCGGCATCGAGGTCGATGACGACGCGCGGGTTCGAGAGCTGGCTATAGGAGACGAAGTCGATGCCGGCGCCGCCGTCGACATCCGCCGCGACGCTCTGGTTGCCCGCACCGAAACTGTCGTCACCGCCCTTGAGGTCAGCGACCAGCTTCGTCGCCGAGGACAGGTAGGCGCTCGACAGGACGTTGCCGGTGTCGGCACCGGTCACGCTCACATCCGTGACGCCGGTCAGGTAGCCGCCGGCGCCGCTGGTGCCGATGATCGCCCACTCGTAGTCGCCAAGCGTCAGCTCGACCTTCTCGACGCCGGTCGTCGTCACCGTGCCTTCGCCGACGGCCGTGGTGCCGGCCTGGTCATCGCTGACCACGGCGGTGAAGCCGGTCGCGTTGCCGCTGAGATAGGTGTTGCGGCCCGGGCCCGCAGGATCGCCCTTGGCGAGAACGAGCGTGTCGATGCCGTCGCCGCCGGAGACGGTGTCGTCACCGTCGCCCTGGGCATAGAGGAAGGTGTCGTCGCCGCCCTTGCCCTCGAGCACGTCGTTCCCGCCGCGCCCCTCGAGCAAATCGCTCTGGTCGCCGCCGATCAGTTCGTTGGCGTTGGCGTCGCCGTGGAACTCGACATGGATGCTCTCGGGATTGCCGTTCTCAAGCCGTTCGAGATTGGCGATCTGGTTGCCGGAGCCGAGATAGACTCCGCCCGTGATCGTCCCCGCAGCCATGTCGGCGACGACCGTCTGTCCGGCCGACAGGCCCTTGACGATCATCCGGTCGAAACCGTCGCCACCGTCGAACAGCGAGTTGGTATAGCCGGAGGTACCGGCGTCGAGACCGCCCTCGATCGTGTCGTTGTCCGCTCCGCCGTAGACCTTGTCCGTGCCGCCGCCACCGCGGAGCGTGTCGTTGCCTTCACCGCCGTACAGGGTGTCGTCGCCGGCCATTCCGTAGAGCTGGTCGGCGCCACCGAGCCCGTGCAGCTCATCGTTGCCGCCATTGCCGGTCAGGACATTGGCTTCGCTGCCGCCGAACAGGATGTCGTCGCCAGCGCCGCCGATCGCATTCGCGATTCCGGCGACGTTGTCGATGCCGACGATCTTCGGCGTGGCGCCCTGCAGGTCCGTCGCCGTATCGCCGGCGACCTGCTGCCCGTTGCCGCCGATATGCGCGATGCCGTCGAGATTGACGAATACACCCGTCTGCAGCGCCGCATAGTTGATCGAGGAGATCGAGCCGGCGGCATCGATGCGCACTGCGAAGCTCGTGGCGGCCGTGTCACCGTCATTGTCGGTCGCCGTCACCGTGAAGCCGAGTTCGATCGGCGTGCCGGCCGCGCCGGAATGATCGAGCGGCTGGCGCAGGGTGAAGACATAGGAGCCGGTTCCCGCAGCCGAAAGTTCGACCGAGAGGACGACCCGGGCATCCGACAGGCTGGTCGGGATGGTCGTGCCGACATAGCCGACGAGGACGCCGTTCAGGTAGCCGAAGGAGACAGGCTGGCCGCCGGAGCTCAGGGCTGCGCCCGAAGCCAGGCCGCTGACCGCGACGCCGGTCCCGGCGACGAGCGACCGCGCGCCATCCGCGCCCCAGGCGACGGTGAACGTGCCGCTTTCGCTGACGACCCCGCCGACGGCTGCGATGCGCTCATCCTCGTCGATCGTGCCCAGGGCCGGCGCGGCGCCGACCACGGGGGTGTCGTCATCGACAACCAGACGGATGGTGCCGTCGGAGGTGTCGCCGTCGGCGTCGGTGACGCGATAATCCAGGTCGAACCCGACCTCGTTCTCGTTCGCGCCGTTGCCGTGCCTGAGCGCCGCGTGCTGCACGACGGTATAGGCGCCGGTCTGCGGGTCCAGGGTCGCCGTCAGGACATGGACCGTCGCTCCGCTCTGGAGCTGGAAGATCTTGAGCTCGCCGCCCGAGATCGTCGCGGAGTAGGTGGAGTTGCTGCTGAAGGTCGGCGCGATCCAGGCGACCGTGCCGCCATCCGCGCCGAACTTGATTGCCAGCGTGCCGCTGGTGTTGGTGGCGTCGCCGCCGTCGCCGGGACCACCGGGGTTGCCGCCTGCAAGCGCGTCGTCGTCGAGGCCGACCCGGACCTCTCCAGGCGCCACCGGCACGTCGTCGACGATGTTGATCGCGAAGGAGCCGTTGATCGAATCGCCGTCGCCGTCGGTCGCGACATAGCCGATGCTGATGCCCAGCGTATTTTCGCCGTTGTCGCCCGCGCCATGCGCCAGCGCGTTGTCGAGCAGCGTGAAGGTGTAGGTGCCGTTGCCGTTCAGAACGACCTTCCACGAGCCGTCATTGGCCGCGAGCGTCTGTGTCGCCGCGGTCCAGGTCGCGCCCGCCGCGCTCAGCGCGATGGAGCCGTTCAGCGTGCTCGAGCCGTTGGCGGAATCCGCGCCCAGGCTGATCGGCAGCGAACCGGTCGCCGAGAGCGCCTCCTTGGTGCCGTCGGTGCCGCCCGCGAGGTCGTCCTCGTCCAGGGTGAGACCGGTGGTCACCGGGCCGGTCAGGGCCGGCATGTCGTCATCGACCACGACACGGATGACGCCGTCCGCAATGTCGCCGTCGCCGTCGGTAACGCGGTAGTTCAGGTTGTAGGGGACCTCGTTCTCCTCGGCCGCGTTCGGGTGCTTCACGGGCGCATTCTGTACGACCGAATAGGCGCCCGTCTGGGGATCGAGGGTCGCGGTCAGGATGTTGACCGTCGTCGTCCCCTGGAGCTGGAAGATCTTCAGCTCGCTGCCCGAGATCGTGTAGCTGTAGCCACTCGTGATGAAGGTCGGAGCGGTCCAGGCGACCGTGCCGCCATCCGCACCGAACTGGATCGCCAGCGTGCCGCTGGTGTTGGTCGAATCGCTGCCGTCGCCGTCGCCACCGGGGTTTCCGCCCGTCAGCGCGTCGTCGTCGAGTCCGACCCGAACCTGCTCCGGCGCCACCGGCACGTCATCGACGATATCGATTGTGAAGCTTGAGTTTGCGGTGTCGCCGTCGGCGTCCTTGGCGACGTAGCCGAAGGCGAGGGCGAGCTTGGCGCCGTTGGCGCCGAGATGGTCGAGATTGTCGGAGAGGG